>Ga0137369_10007147_pt1 | contig 11246 bp, 10 predicted proteins | sample SagtaG_12_FD_104918 | JGI IMG/M metagenome (GOLD analysis project Ga0137369, IMG submission 104918) | Vadose zone soil microbial communities from Sagehorn Ranch, Mendocino, California, USA - Sage1_L_113_16 metaG | ecosystem: Environmental > Terrestrial > Soil > Vadose zone | place: USA... | reverse complement strand
GCTTGCGTCGTCATTGCAGCGCGCCGCGAGGTAGCTGTCAAGCTCGGTGAATCCCAGGGTGCGGACGCGGTCATGGAGGCGGCGCTACTCGCGATCGATGACTGCGAAACTGCCCTTGATAAGGAGGCGATGGGCCGCTGACGCTGTTGGTGGCGTTTCCATGCGCTCGGAGTGCCGGGCGCCCCACCACTCCGGGAGACTTCCGCAGATGAACTCACCTGCGGTGACGAGCGCATCGTCGGCGGGGGAGCGCCTACGCATATGGGGAACGTCGACAGATCCGACGTCGGCCAGAAAGGCGCCGGCGGCCCGGGGGGTGGCCCGCCCAGGGCGTGGACGGCCTAGACCTCCAGCTCAGGCGCCATGACCCACCTTCTGGTACCCCACGCCTTCTGAGCGCCTGGGCCGTCGGCGTGAGTAGGTGGCTGGCCCTCCGTGACCGGATCGAGTTCGATCAGCCATTGGAGCGACGCCGGTCGTTAGTCGCGCTGTGACCAGCACCGACCATGCTCAGCAGCGTGCGCCATTGCCACCCGCGCTCGCGAGAAAGGTAGGTCGCCATGCGACCAGTCCGGATCATCTTCGCCCTGTTGGCCTTGGCTGCACTGACCCTGGTCGGCTGCACAAGCCGTTCCAGCACCCACCCAGCCACCGCAGCCGCCTCCCCGGCGCCAAAGGGAAGCCCGACAGCCTCCTCGACCGCGCCGCGGGTGACCGCCACGCCGTTTCCCGGGATCTGGGATATCCGCACCTGGCAGCAGGCTCGGCGGCTCCAGGACGGGGTGGACAACGGCCACCAGCCCTGGCGCTGCGGTCCGGACAGGCTGGTGACCCTATACGCCCAGCAGATCCTCCACGTGGCACAGCCAGTCGTCCGCCGGGTCGACCCAGTCACCTTCAGCGTGACCAGGCCCGGTCAAGGGCTGATCGCGACCGTCACGGTGACCCAGCCCATCAGGCAGGGCAACTGCGGCATCTGGGTGATCACCAACGTCACCCTGAACGCCACGGCCACCTGCGCCGTCTCGCCAACGGCTGGACCAGCGGGGTCCAGGACCACCATGAGCTGCCGCGGCTTCGCTCGCTCCGAACTGGTCACCATCACCTTCGGGGCCGAAACGCTGGCAGTGGCAAGGGCCACCGCCGATGGTGGCGTCGCGTCCTCGTTTGCGGTGCCGGACGGCTTTGCTGGCTCGCACTACCTGGGAAGAGACGACACCTTCCACGCCAAGGGCCACCGCAGCGGCAAGGTCGCGTCCGCGACGTTCACGGTGACCGGCTGAGCCGCGTTCTGACCGCCAGACGACACCAGCTCGGTGTCCCAGCCAAGTAGCATGTCTCCGCCAGCGGGCCCGGCACGACCGGGCCCGCTGGCGGGCCTGTTGGGTTGTGCCGCCGGCGGTGTTGCGTTCGCCGTGACTGCCCAGTATTCCAGCCGTAGATCGTGACCTGGCTGGTCAGGGTGGTCAGGACCGTCGAGCAGGCTGGTTAGCGCTCGTGCTGCTGGCCTGTGCTTGTTCGCTTCAACCGCCTCGAGGGAATGCAGGCCTGCCAGCAACCGCCCACGCCCGGGCGACCAATGAGATCGAGCCGTCGGCGGCGACCGGCAGCCGCGCGCGCAGCTCCTCCCGCAATGCTGCGCGCTGCGGCGCAGGCAGGGCCATGGCGTAGGCGGGGGCTGGCCCCTGACCGGGCCACCCAGGCCATTCCCGCACCGCCTGAGCGGGATCGGGCACAAAGTTCAGCACCAGCCCGCTCACCACGGCGTCGATCCGGGCGTCGGCGACGGGCAGCCGACGGCGCCGACGAGTCGATGCCGACCACCGCCGCCGGGCTGAGGCTGTCAAGCACCGCCTCGCTCAGCGCACCGGTGCCACAGCCCACGTCCAACCAGACGGCGCCGTCGGCCACTGCGAGCCGGGCAAGGAACTCCCGGGCGACAAGGCGGCTCCAGCGGCCGATGTACGGCTCGTAGGCACTCCCGACCGCCCATACCTGTGTCGGCTTGACCATCCTCGACCTCGTCAGCAACCACGGGACCGGCCAAAGTCTCAGCCGTGCCAGAAGAAGTGTCCAGCCTACGAGCGCCGAGGCTGCTTCACGTGCTCGACTGCGCCTCGCAAGCCATCCCGCTCGTGTAGGTCATCCAGTCGCGGCCGGCTGGCGGGAGCGCCTGCAGGCAAAAGATCGGCCACCCTCCCAACTCTGCCACGTCTCAAGCTCGCTGAGACGCTCGCCCGCCTGAGCAAGGATGGCCGCCGTATCGGCGCTGCGGGTCGGCCCGGCGAGCTGGGATGGCCGAAGTCCTCCACTGATCAGCCGATGCACCTGGCCAACGGGCAGCGAAACGGTCACACCGCCCTCCCGTCGGGGGATCGCGAAGGCCTGCGTGGTCTCTCGGCCATCCTCGTCGAGGGTCCGGTTGCCCATGTCGGGGCTGCCCTGCGGATCGATCCCGACGACTTGAGCGGGACGCGCGAGCGATCCGGCCGCACGGACGGCGGCCTGTCGGGAGGGCAGAGATAGCGCCAGGCGGATGCGCCGAGAAGTGCCTTGGCTACCTGGCCATGGTGACGCGGACCCGAGTATGGGCCCGAGCCCAGCACGATGATGCGAGCTGGGCCCGGTAGGCAGGCGTCGAGCGGTGGCGGGACAGTGTCAGCGGCGCCCACCGCGGCGACGCAGCCAGCGGCGAACCCGCAGGCCAAGGCGTACCGACGTTGAGATGAAGATAATGAGCGCAGTTATTCAGAGTCTTCCATTTGTGTCAATGGCCGTTGGGTTTCCCCGTGGCCGCCGTCAATTTGCGGACGCGGCCTGCCAGGTCGCTGGCGGCAAGGCGGGGGTTGGCTCGCCACTGCCTGCCACGCAGCAAGGAGAATGTGACGCGAGGAACCAGATCCGCCCCGCGGCCCGCGGGTCGAGGAACTCGTACTGACCAGCAAGAAACTCCAGAAGAGCAAGGAGAGCCTACTGGCGGCGCTGGACGAAGACGACATCGCACCGCCCGCCGCGCCAGCGCCGGCCAGCCTCCAACACAACGTCCGCGAGGCCATCGAGGTCGAGGCGCTCCAGGCCAAGAAGACGCTGATCTCCGCGCATGCGGGCGCCGCGCCGACAGAGTGCTCAGCTATTATCCCGCGCATGTTCGAGTACCACGGGTGGGTGAGCCTGCGGGCCACTGTCGCCGTCGAGGACTCGCCAGAGGCGGACGCCCACAACGAAGCGCGGCTCTACGCGGCGGTGGAGGCATTGCGCCGGCGGGTGGCGGAGATCGGCGACTGGTACCTGGTCGACGTGCGCTGGATGAACGGCTCCCCCTTCCTGCATCTGGCCGGTAACCCCAACCACCGGGGCATGCTCGGTGACGAAATCCTGGAGCTCTTCCGGTACGTTGCTCGCATCGCGCCGGGGTCGTACGGCCTGCTGTACCTGTGGGACGACGAGGACGCCCGGTACGACAACGAGTTCAGGGTCTTCCGTGTCGTCCGCGGGACCGTCACGGAGCACGCAGACCCGTTCCTGTCGCCGGCGGTCCCGGTGCTCGAGGACGAGGACACCGGGGGCGACTGAAACGCGTCGCTGCGGCGCCTCGAACACTGCTTGGGTGCGTGCTGGCGTGCCGGGCGCGGCTGCGCAATGCTTGTCAGGTTCGGAAGGTCCACCGCAGGTGGGCGGTCGGGACCTCGACCGCATCGTCGCCGTGCCCGTCGAGCAGCGGCCCTGCCTCGGCTGGTTCATCGTTCCGTGACGGCGATGATGATCTTGCCGCGCTTGCCCGCGGCGAACTGCTCGATCGCTGCTGGCGCCTGGGTCATCGGCAGGACAGAATCGACCGGCACGATGAGCTGGCCCGTGTCGGCAAGCTCAGCGACGCGAGCCACGGCGCCTGGGTCGGATGCGGCCCCCACGTTGGTCGCGGTGACGCCGCGTGCCGCAAGCTTTTCGATGTCGGCGGCGCCGAGCGTGGAGGCGACACGCCCATCCCCTCGGACGACCTCGGCCAAGCCGGCGAAGGCGTCTGCCTGGCTGGCTGTGTCGATCAACGCGTGCACGCCGTTGGGGTGGCGCTCGCGCACCATGGCGGCAACGTCGTTGGTGGTGAAATCGATCGTCTCGGCGGCGCCGAGCGCGCGTAGCCGCTGCTCGTCTCCCGGCCTTGCGGTTGCGATCACGTGCGCGCCGCGCGTGGCCGCCAGTTGGACCGCGTAGCTGCCCACACCTCCACCGGCTCCGACCACCAGCAGGCTCGCCCCCTCGCTGGGCTCCACCGCGTCGACGGCGAGCAGCGCCGCCGACCCGGCCAGCGGCAGTGCCGCGGCCTGCCCGAAGTCGAGGCTCGCCGGCTTCGACGCCAGGTACCCGTCCTGGGGCGTGAGCACATAGTCGGCCCAGGTGCCGTCGTGCAGCACCGGCTTGAACACGAACCCGATCACCTCGTCGCCGAGCCGGTATCGGCTGGTATCCGCGCCGACGCCCTCTACCACGCCAGCGAAGTCTCGGCCGAGCACCACCGGAAAGTCGTACTCCATCCATCCCCGCAGCAAACCGCCGGCGATGCCCACGTCCATGCCGTTCACCGAGGAGGCTTGCACCCGCACCAGCAGCTCGTTCGACGTCGGCTCGGGCGTGGGCAGCTCGCCAAGCGAGACACCGCTGTCGAAATCCGTCATTGCGATCACGCGCATTGCCTGTCCTTCCTCGATGAACCGGAGGTCTTGGCCCCGACGTCATTGCGTCGACGCTTTCTTGGTCTTCCGAAAGGCTTCCTGAGATCGGCACAAGGCCGACTCCGCTGACAGGGCCTGAAGGTATCTATCAGATACTGATTACTTCAACGTGCTATAGTTACCGAATGGATACTGTGGCTTGCCAAGGCGGCACCTATGAGGCGGGCTGCCGCCTGGTCCTCGACCGGATCGGCGACCGCTGGACCGTGCTCATCGTTGGCGTCCTCGGCGACGGCACGCGGCGGTTCTCCGAACTCCGCGACGCCATCGGCGGCATCACCCCCAAGGTGCTGACCCAGACCCTGCGCGCGCTGGAACGCGACGGGCTGGTCACCCGGAAGGTCTACCCGGAGGTCCCGCCACGGGTCGAGTACACCCTCACCGACCTGGGCCGAGAGCTGATCACACCGATCGGCGTGATCCGGGCTTGGGCCGAGCAGCACATGGTCCAGGTCCTCGCCGCTCGCGCCCGACACGACCAGCACTAGCGATCGTGACCGTCAAGCTCCCCCTTGAGGCCGCCCATGTGCCCGGCATAGGGAGCATCACGGACACCCTGACTGAGTTGGTGGCGCATGACGGCGATCTCGACGTCCTTGGCGTGCTCGCTTCGCAAGCTCCCGAGCAGCATGCCAGCGAGCCGGCGTGCCATGAGGTAGAGGAAGGACAGGGCCCCTGCTCGTTCGCGCCGATCGGCCAGGACCGGCTGGAGGTGCTGCTGCGCCACCAGATGAGGCATCCGGCTCGCGTCGTCATACTGATAGATGGCGCAGGGCTCACCGACTACTTCTGTGGAGAAGGATCATGAGGAAAATCACCGCAGGCATGTTCATCTCGCTCGACGGCGTCGTCGAGAACCCGCAGGATTGGCACTTCCCGTACTTCAACGACGAGATGGGTGCTGCCGTCTCGGCAACCCTCGGCGCGGCCGACACCGTGCTCTTCGGTCGCAAGACCTACGACAGCTTCGCCGGGGCGTGGCCTGCGCGGGAAGCGGCCGGCGGGGAAGACGCCGGTATGGCCAAGGCGCTCGGCGACGCACGGAAGATCGTCGTGTCAAATCAGCAGCTGAAGTTCACCTGGCGGAACTCCGAGCAGCTGAACGGCGACCTCCTCGAGGCCGTCGCCGCCTTGAAGAACGAGCCGGGCGACACCAACATCGGCCTGAGCGGCTCGGTGTCTGTCGTGCGCCAATTGCTGGCCGCGGGGCTGCTGGACGAGCTGCACCTGTTGGTGCACCCGATCGCTATCCGCAAGGGCATGCGGCTGTTCGACGAGGGCGAGACCCCGATCCCGCTGACGCTGATCTCGTCGGAGACCTTCAAGACGGGTGTGCTGAACCTCGTCTACGGGCCTGCCGAGTCGACCGGCGACGCCACCTATGAGGACGCCAAAGTCCACCTGTCCCAGCCCGAACAGTAGCTACGTCTGGATGAGGTGTTTCCCATGCGCTCGGAATGCCGGGCGCCCCGCTGTTCCGGGAGATCTGCTCTCATCAGGGCATCGGTGGTTACTGGTGCTGGGGAAGCAGTGCTATCAGCGGCGACGATCCTCAGTGCCGGGCAGTGCGGCCACGGCGCGGCCATTCCAGCGAGTGCTCGATGGAGCCGGCTCGGCGGCCTGTGGAGGTACCCACGAGCTGCGCGGACGCATTTACGCACCCAACGAGCTACGCCGCGCGACGTCGGTCTCGATCTCGTCGAGATGCATCTTTAGACGATGACCCCAGGGGTGTGAGGCAGGGCGCTGGCGAGGTGTCTGCTGATGGCCGAGCCGCCGACGGATGTTGGGCGAGTCCTGTACGTCGTCGCCTGGGCGGCGCCGCCGGCCCGCAGGGTGCATATCCTGGTCCGACTGGCCCAGGCCGAGGGTGGGTGTCTGCGCGCTCGTCACACCGCCTGGCCGTGACTTCCTTGACGCATCAGCGCTCGAGAGGCTGACCCGGCATCCGGGGCGCAGCGAGTACAAGCGGCCGGGTGAGCCGGATGTGCTCCGAAACCCACGAAACACGAGTCATGCCCGCATGCGGTACGATTCGCGGCCGATGAACGCGAAAACGCCCGATGAACGCAAGATACGGGAGAGTCGGATCGCCACGGATGACCGCCTGCAAGTCGCACACGAGCTCTTCGACCGTCATGCCGAGGAGGTCTACCGCTACATCCTGGCATGGACGGGTGAGCAGGCGAGCGCCGGCGACCTGACCACCATGGTGCTGCGGACGGCGGCCGCCCGCATGGACCGGCTCACCGGGGACGCCGACGCCGCCGAGCTGGAGACGCGGCTGATCGCGCTGGTCCGCGCGGCGATCATCAAGTGGCACGCCCGCGAGCCAGGCCAGGGGCCTGCCCCCGCGACAGCCGTGCCAGAGGAGTCCACGCCGCTGTTCAACGGGCTCGGCGAGCTGGACGAGGGCCAGCGCGAGGTGCTGGTCCTGTGCGAGCTGCTCGGCCAGGAGTTGGAGCACGCCGGGCGGCTGCTCGGCTACGACCGGTCGGCCATGGAGGCGCGGCGGCACGAGGCGCTGGGGTCGCTGTGGCGGGCGATGAACGACGCCCCGCCCGACCAGGCGGTGTCCATCTGGGATCGGCTCACCGTCAGCACGGCCCTGCGACGCGCCGCCGCCGGCTGGCTTTCCCCGTCGGATGAGGCCGTGCTCGCCTATGTGAGCGCGCAGCTCTTGAGTGAGGCCCCGGCCGGCGTGCCCGCCACGGCTCCTCCTCACGAAACCGACGCGAAGGCTCCCACCGGCGCCAAGCTGGTGCCGAACCGGCCCAAGGTCCCCGCCACCGTGGCAGCGGCCGCGGCCACGGTCGCTGCGGCCACGGTCGCTCAGGCGGTGGCTCTCGCTCCCGCGGTCGTGCTCGCGACCGCGCCGAAGGGTCCCGCGCCCACGGCGGTCCCGGAGCAGCCTCCGGCACCCACGTCGGCACCTGCGGCGAAGGCGGCGGCCGAGCCGGGAGGACCGGCGGCGGTGACGGTCAAGCCCTCCGGTTCCACCACCGGTTCTGGCGACCCGGCGGAGCGGCGGGAGCGACCGGGCGGGGTGTCAGGCGATCGCGTCGAGCGAGCGCCGCGCGAGCAGGCCAGGCTCCGGCGCTGGATGGCTGGTCTTGCGCTGCCAGGAGGACGCTGGGGTGTGTTGGGTATAGCGGCGGCCACGGCGGCCGGGCTCGGCGTGATCGCCGCCCTGACGATCGGCAGCCCGGTGAGCGGGTCGTCGCAGTGCGTCTCCGGGCCGGCGTGCCCGCCACCGACCAGGGTCGCGGCCGGAGCCGGCAACGTGGGGGAGGTCACGCCCCCGCCGACCTCCACGACCGGCCCCGGCAGGCTCGGCCGGGTCCCTGGGCTCCCGATAGCCCCCACGACCTCGTCGCGCACCACCATCGCCGCCACCGCCACCGCCGGGGGCGCGACGGCCGCCACACGTCGCGCCCTCGCCACTACGACCAGCCCGCCGCAGACCCAGCCCCCGACGACCAGCCCGCCCTCCACTATAGATGCGCCACCCCTTTGCAGTGACACATTGGTCTACACCTGGCATGCTTCGGAGAAAGCATGTATTGGCTGGAAGAATGGGCAGATTCATACGACTTCATATTTCCAGCCGTTGCCTTCCCAAGGCTTTAACCCAGCTGTTGTCAGCGACTGCATCGTCTACGTGACCTTGGTCTCCAGCTACGGCACAACTCATCAAGCTACCTTCTCATGCAAGTCGAAAGCCACCACGGGTGAACAATTTGTTGGAGGGGGGGACTGGGGCCCAGGTCGGGCTGCCGGTGACTGGTATCAACTCCACCAGTGCGTAACGGTCTGGACACTAGCGAGCAGGTACAGCAGCTGCGATACCCCGCAGCACCCCATCACTCCGAGGTGGTACAAGCCGCCGCTGTGAGCCTCGACCCGACGACTTCGCGCCCCGGGAATTAATTGCACCCATAGCCGTCATCATTGCTCATGGGCTGTTGAGGGCATGACTGCCTGATGACGTGGGGCGACGGTTCGGCAGCGGTGATTTGGGATGGACTGGTGCCGGCGGGCAGGATCAGGCGTCCAGTTCTTTGAGCATGCAAAGGACCCTCCCGTGTGAGTTGGCGCTCGGGGAGGGTCCAAGGCGGTGTAGGCCACCGTGGCCATCGTATGGCCCTGCCCGTTGGGCGTCGAGCAGTACGCGGCCGCCGGTCGCCGGGTCGAGATCCCACGCCTCGACTGTCCTGGCTGCGGCCGGGCGATGGGGTGGTGGTCGGGGTATGTGCGCTGGGTGCGTGTTCAGGGCCGGGTGTGGCGGGTGTGGGTGCGCCGCGCCCGCTGCGCGCCGTGTCGGGTGACGCACGCGCTGCTGCCCTCGTTTGTGCTGGCACGCCGGGGGGATGCGGGCGAGGTGATCGGCGCGGCGTTGGAGCGCGCGGCCGCCGGGGTGGGGCTGCGCCCGATCGCCGCGTGGCTGGGGGTGCCGCATTCGACCGTGCGGGGCTGGCGGCGGCGGTTTGTCAGGCGGGCGGGGCTGCTGGCAGCTTGGCGTGTTGCTCACCGGCGGGGGGTTGCCTGGGACCACCACGAGCCCACCCTGGGCAGGGCGTGGGGGCCAGGTTGGATGCCGCCCGTCCCCGATCCGCCCTGACCGCCCGAAGGAGGCGCCATGCCCGCAGCAGCCCCGGCACCGCCGGCGGCCCAAGCGACCGGGCCGAGCAGATCGCGCTGTTCCGTTACCGAGTGGTCGCCGAGGCCGCCAACCCCCGACTGACCCCGGCGGAGCGTGGCCGGCTGGTCCGTGCACTGGCCCGCCAGGCCCACGAGCACCCCAACGGCGCGCTGACGCCGGCGCGGTGCGCCGCCATCCGGAGCTGCTCGCCGAGCCCGCCCGCGCCACCGGCCGCTACCAGGCCAGCCGGCCAGGCGAGCGCTGGATCGGCGACGTGCCCGTCGGCGGCTTCGTGCCATACCCGCGCGTGGCCGGCTCCAAGCGCGCCAGACTCTTCGTGCTGGTCGACGACCACTCCAGGCTGCTGAGCGCGCGGGTCCCGGTACGGTTTGGCCGGAGGTAGAGGAATCCGCAGGACCTCTTGTCGTCGCGGCGGAACACGGACAGGCCCGACCAACAGCCGGTGGGCGCCACGGCCGCATGGGGCGGCGAAGGCACCTCGCCCTGACGAGGACGGGCCCGCGCTCGGGCTCGCGTCACTAGCCTCCACGCGCGTTCCGGGCTGGACCTCTCACCCACCGGTGGAGGCCCGGCGATCGCCATGCCTGGCGTTGTGGCCCGTGGATGCGACGCGTCGGATCCGGCTGCACCTCGACATCACCCCGTGCCCGGCGAGTAGGGGCCGTCGAGCAGTCCCTCATGCTGGACGCCCGCAGGCTGGAGCGGTCGGCCCCGGGCGGCGCCGACCGCTGGATGGTGCTCTCGGATCGGGAAGGTGCGAGTTCCGTCTGCAGGGAGCGGTGGGTCCTGGGTGGATGTCCATATCAGGGCCGGGGGAGGGCAGCGGAACGCGGCGGGCCGCTTCGGCCATTGACTGGGTGACGGGACCCGGATGATGAGGAGCCCCCCACGGACGACACCGAGCTGATCGCCGCGTCGCTGGTCGAGCCCGCTCGCTTCGCGGAGCTGTTCGACCGGCACTACCCGGCGGTTCATCGCTACCTGCGGCGGCGGGTCGGCCCCGAGCTGGCCGACGACCTTGCCGCCGAGACGTTCACCCTGGCGTTCCGGCAGCGTCACCGGTATCAGCCCGAGCGTCCCGACATCGCCGCCTGGCTGTACGGGATCGCCGGGAACCTGCTGCGCCAGCACGCCCGCGCCGAGCAGCGGCGGCTGCGCGCCTATGCCCGCGTCGTGCCCGACCCCGCCGGACCGGATGTCGGCGACGGCGTCGCCGAGCGGGTCGACGCTACTGCGACGGCGTGTCGTGCCGCGCTGGCCGTCGCCGACCTGCCCGCCGAGCAGCGCGAGGTGCTGCTGCTGTTGGCCTGGACGGACCTGGACTGCGCCAGGATCGCCCGCGCGCTGGGCGTGCCGCCCGGCACCGTCCGCTCCCGCCTGCACCGCGCCCGCCAGCGCCTGCGCCGCCAGCTCGGCTTGGCGGCCATCAAGGACCCGGGAGAGCTGCACCCCATCCCACCGGGGAGGATCGATCCAGCATGAACGACAACGAGCTTGACCTGGTTCGCGGCGTCGCCGCGGACACCCCGCCACCGGACGCGGCCACCACCCAGGCCGCGCGTGCGCGGCTGCTCGCCGTGATCGCCGCCGAGGCCGGCCAGGCGCGGCCCACCCGCCGCCGCGCACTTCGGATGGCCGGCAGGGTCCGGCTGCGCCGGCTGCTGCCAGCCAGCGCGCTGGTGGCCGCCGTGCTGACCGCCGCGCTGGCCGCCCCGCTGCTCCTGCAGCGACCTGCCACGGTCACCCAAGGGCCTGGAGCGGTCACGCCGCCGCCGGGGACGAAGCCCGGCGCCTCACCGACCGCGGTCAAGCTGCTCACGAATGCGGCGCTGGCCGCGGCCCGCGCGCCGATG
>Ga0137369_10007125_pt1 | contig 11264 bp, 10 predicted proteins | sample SagtaG_12_FD_104918 | JGI IMG/M metagenome (GOLD analysis project Ga0137369, IMG submission 104918) | Vadose zone soil microbial communities from Sagehorn Ranch, Mendocino, California, USA - Sage1_L_113_16 metaG | ecosystem: Environmental > Terrestrial > Soil > Vadose zone | place: USA... | reverse complement strand
GAGCTGCTGATCGACCGGGTCGTGGTGACCAACGGCCAAGTCGAGATCCGCTATGTGATCCCGACCACCAAGCACAGCACCCACACGCGGTTTTGTCACTTGCGTACAGACTATTTCGAGGACGTTGCGGCCGCGGTAGGCGTTGCGGTCGTAGCTGAGCGGGCGGCCGCCGCTGGAGCCGCAGCGACGGCGATGGGCCTTCTGGTCATCGGGTTCGGGGATCACGCTGCCGATCCCGCGGGCTCGCAGGTGGGCGCGGATCGCGCGCGAGGCGGAGGCCTTGTCGGCCAGAACACGGTCGGGCCGGGTCTGATGCCGCAGCCGTCCAGCGCGTAGGCGGTTTCGCGAACGGAACGCAAGCGACACGGCTCCGGATGCTGGACCCCACGTTCTACCGCAGTCCGGCTGAGGCGATCGCGGCGCCGCCGGAGCGGCTGGCCTATGTGGCCGCCTACGACCCCGCCGGCCAGGCCGCCGACCAGGCGCCTCCGTCGAGCTCCTCGCCGCCCCGGCGGCGACTACCCACCCACCGGACCGTCGCAGCAGCCGCCGACCAGCAGCGCCGGCATGCGGCCACGCCACTCCGCCAGCACCCGCCCACCGGCCAGGTCCACCACCGCCACCTCCCGGTCGGCGGCCAGCACGTCGCCACCCACCCACCAGTCCGACGACGGCGTCACGTCCACATACGCCCGCCCGCCGCTCACCTGCAACCAGCTCACCTGCCGCGACCCGAACAAGTGCAGCGGCCGGCGGCCACCCGGCCCGAACACCGTCAACCCGAACGCCCGCACCGCCGGCACGTTCGCGTCCGCGCTCGACGGCGGCCCCAGCAGCCGACCCGACGCCAGAAACCGACCCCCCGCCACCGTCACCGCACCGGCATTGGCATGGATGGTGACCGCCTTCCAGGTGCGCGTGTCGACCACCCGCAACCCGGCCGGCCACGACCACTGCTCCACCACCGACCCGCGCACCACCGGCTCGCTGTCGTCATGCCCCCACACGGCCAGCAGCCCCCCACCCAGCCACGCCGCCCGCCGCACCGGCCCATGGACGCTCTTGGCCTCCGCCACCGGCAACAGCCACCCCGCCAACCGCCCAAGCAACCCAGACCGACGGTCAACCCAGTGCCACCTGACCCCCAGACCCCGCAGGTCCACCTCCGCGACCGGGACCTCACGGCCCACCACGAACGCCCGCCGTCCCACCGGGTCCACCGCCAGCCCAGGCTGCCACCGCACCGCACCCACTCCCGGCCCACGATCCTCCGGCACCAGGAACCCAGCGGCGATCGCCGGAAGCCGCACCATCCGCACCCCACCGTCGCCGTCCACCACCACCAGCCGCGCCGGCCCGACCGAACCGGCACCGCCCAGCAGCAACACCAACCCGTCGGGCAACCGCCCGGCAGCCAGCAGCTCACCGACGATCCTCCGCCGCGCCACCACCCGGCCCACCGCCAGATCGACCACCGACACCACCGCCGTGGCCAGGTCACCCTCTGGCCCGTCGGTCACCCCCACCCCGGCCAGCAGCACCCGCGACCGCCCCAGCCAGCTCGCCGCGAACGGCGACTGCCACGACCGCCCCAGCCGGACCGTCCCCACCCGCCGCAGCCGCCGCGGGTCCACCACCAGCAGCCTGCCGTTATCACGGTCCCCACCGTCGCCGAACACCGCCCGCGACCCGTCGGGCGCCACCGCCCACACCACCCCGTGCCGCCCCAGCGACAGCCGCCGCCCCGGCCGCGGCCGCAACGACAGCGAATCCAGCCACCCCAGCTCCGCCGACTCCGCCCCCGCCGCCCCACGCCACACCACACCCAGCACCCGACCCGCCGACCACCCCCGCGGCGCCGCCGGCAGCGACACCCGCACCGGCGCCGCCCCCACCGCGGGCGCGACGGGGGCCACGGGCGGCGCCCCCCGCGGCGCAACCGTGCACCCACCCGCCAGCAGCAGCCCCGCCACCACCACCGTCACCACCCGCCGGCGCCACACCCGCATGCCCGTCCTACACCGGCCGCCACCACCCGGTTCCGGCCATCACCGCGCCATCGACGGTCGCGGCCTGACGGTGGACCGTCCGCGGGTGTAGCGCCGATTGGGTCCTCCCGCGGAGTTGACGCCGCTTGCCTTGCCCTTGGGGGGGCCCGGGCCGGCCCATCCCGTTACTCGAGGCCACCAGCACGGGCTGGCGATCCGAGCAGTCGGCACTTACGCGCCGACGGTGCCGGTCTCACCCGGGCGCTGCCCGGTGCCGGCTTCTCGCTTCACCGCAGTCAGCCCGGCCAGGCCGGGACTTACGTCCACTCTGCGAGCGTTTCCTGTCTCCGGTCCACTCTCGGCGACGTCGACTACAAGCTTGGCTAGGTTGCGCGCAGCGTTCAGATCCCGGTCGATGACCGCGCCGCACCCCTCGCAGCGGAAGATCCGCTGGGCCAGGGCGAGCTTGACTTTCACCGCGCCACAGCCTGAGCAGGTCTTGCTGGAGGGGTAGTACAAGTCGGCGACCACCAATGTCGCGCCATTCCAGGCGCTCTTGTAGCTCAGCAGCCTCCGAATCTCGCCAAACCCCGCGTCGGCGACCACGCGTGCAAGTCGCCTGTTGCTAAGCATACCGATGACGTTGAGCTGCTCGACCACGATGGTGCCGTGGGTGCTGACAAGGCGTGTCGTGAGCCGATGCAGCTCGTGACCGCGGATGTTGGCGGCCCGTGCCTCCAGGCGTGCGATCCGTTGGCGCGTTCGAAGCTGGCGACGGCTCGGCCGCTCGCGGCCCTCCGCCTTGCGGTGGCGCTCCCGGCGACTCCACTGCCTCTGCAGGCGACGGCGCGAACGCTGTACGGACTCCAGTGCGCGCGGGTTCGGCACCGATTCTCCGGTGGACAGCACCGCCAGGTGGTAGACGCCGACGTCCACGCCGACCACGGTCGGCTTCCGGTTGCTGACCGGGATGCACCGCTCGACCTCGACGGTGAATGAGACATGCCAGCGGTCGGCCGTGCGGCTGATGGTAGCGGCCAGGACTCGGGCGGTGTCCTTCTCGATACGGCGGGCGAGCTTGCGCGTGGATTCGTGGGTCTTGAGGATCCCGATCCGGGGGAGCTGGACGTGCTTGCGGTCGGGTAGGACATGAATGGCGCCGGTGGTAAATCGGCAGGTGTCATGGGTGCGCCGCTTCCGCTTTCGTCGTGGGAAGCCCATCGGACGGCCCCTGCGATGGCCCCTATGGGAGTCGGACCAGTTCCTGAGGGACCGTGCAAGCCCGTCCAGGCCGGACGAGTAGGCCTCCTTGCTGTTCTCGGCCCACCAGGGGGCGACCTGCTGCTTGGCGCGGTTCCATTCCCGCCGCAGCTCCGGCAGGGTCCACGGCACCTCGACGTTGTCGCCTGCACGGCGCTGGTCGAGACGGGTCTTGACCAACTCAAGGCCCCAGTTGTAGGCGACCCGGGCGGCGCCGCAGTGGGAGGCCAGGGCTCGGCGCTGCCGCGGAGTGGGATCCAGCGCGAACCGGTAGGCCTGGATCACCGTAGCCATGGTGGCGCCGTCCCGGGTATTGAACTGCTCACCATGCTGCCCCTGGTGGGTGCCGGCTGTGTCGGCGGTGGGCTTGTCCACAACCGACGTCCCCGCCTGCTGATCGGCGTGCGGGACATCCACGGCGTCGCTCATGCTGTCTGGCCGAGCGGACTGGCCAGCTTCTGGTTGATCTGGCCGCTGAGCCCGAGCTGGGCTCGAAGCTGCCGGTCGAGGCTGCCAGCCACATCGGGATGGTCGCGGAGGAAGGTGACCGCCTGCTGCCGGCTGTGGCCGAGGCTGGTGTCCTGCCAGCTGTAGCTCCCCCCGGTCTTGGTGATGAGCCTGTGGTCGATGGCGAGGTCGAGCAGGCCGGGCTCGGTGTCGACGCCGCGGTCGAACCGCAGGTCCAGCTCGGCCGTGCGGAATGGGACCGCGACCTTGCTCTTGACGACCTTGACGTGGATGCGGTTGCCGACCACCCGGCCGCCGTCCATGAGGCGCTCCCGCAGGCGGACGTCCAGGCGGACCGCGGCGTGGTGCTTGAGCGCACGTCCACCTGGGACGACCTCGGGGCCGCCGAACAGCCTGCCGGGGTCCTCGCGGAGCTGGTTGCAGAACACCACCACGGTGCCGGACTTGCCGATGACGCTGGCGAGCTTGCGCATGGCCTGGGCCATCAGTCGCCCGTAGATGCCGGTGCCGTGGTCGCCCATCTCGCCGTCCAGCTCTGCCTTGGGCACCAGCGCCGGCGCCGAGTCGATCACGGCGACATCCAGGGCACCGGAGCGGATCAGGGTCTCGCAGATCGTCAGGGCGTGCTCGCCGCAGTCGGGCTGGCACAGCAGCAGCCGGTCTACATCCACGCCGACCGTGTGGGCCCAGCCGAGGTCCAGGGCGTGTTCGGCGTCGACGAACAGCGCGGTGCCGCCGGCCTGCTGCGCCTGCGCGATGACGGAGAGGGCCAGGGTGGTCTTGCCGGATGCCTCCGGGCCGTAGATCTCGGTGAGACGACCCCGGGGGAGCCCACCGACGCCGAGCGCGCGGTCCAGAGGAAGGCTGCCGGTCGGGATCACCGGGATCGGGCCGATTGGCTGGTCAGGATTCAGGTGCCAGATGGCGCCGCGGCCGAACCGTCGCTCGATGAGGGTGATGGCGGCCTTGGCGGCGCGGCGGCGGTCGACGCCGGGGGTGGACCGCTGGTCGTGGCCGACCTGCCGCCTGGCGGTGAGGCTGGTGGGCATCGCGTGCTCCTTGGTGTGGAGCGGCGGCGAGCCGACCCGGAGCCTCGAACCAGGATCGAGGCTCCGGGTGGACCGGGTGCCGTTGCGGCTTCCCCTATTACGTCGTGCTCATCGCACGACGACACAAAGGCACCTGTGCTCGCTGTCGCTGTTGTCGCGCTTCTTGCTGTTGTCGTTGTTGTCGTTGTTGTCGCTGAGCCCGTCTTGGCCGGCCGCTCTCCCTCCCGGCGGGCACGGGCCGCGGAGCAGCGGCTTCCGAGGGGAGTTCTCTGGCCCCATGCAGGCCGTCGTTTCGGGGTTGGGGCCGGGACGGCGGGCCGGTTGCTGGTGCCCTCGCCCTTGGGCTGGTCGCGCGCATGGGCGGCCGCCCGACCCGGGCAGGTGTCAGGGCATCACCCCCTTGCTGCGACGCCGGCTCGAGCCACCCGCCGGTCTGGTGTCGGGCAGTCCGGGTAGGGCCGGCTGGGTGGCTCGGTGGGGGCCGAGCCAGCGCCGCACCCACACGTCCGCGGCGGCGCAGACCTTGTCGGTGTGGGCCTGGCAGTAGTCGCGTTCGCTGCCGGCCAGTAGGTTGGGCAGCTCGAACCTGACCCGCGCGGCCGCTGGCTGGGTGCAGTCACGCCAGCTACAGCGGCGAACCGTCGCCTTTCCCTTGGTCATGACGCCACCCTGGGCCGCGTGCGGCCGTCCCCGGCGGCCGCCGGGCGGCGACCCGCCGGTTCACCACCGTGCGCGTTCTTGCTACCTGGCTGCTGTTGGCGGCCGGCAAGGATCTGGGCGGCTGCGACACCGCGCGCGAGCACCTGGTGGGCGTCGTGGATCCAGGCGGCTCGGGCCTGCTCGGTCCGGTCGATCACCAGTAGCTTGGCGTCCATAAATGCCAGCCGCGTCTCCGACCGCTCTCGCAGCGTGCGGCAGGTCGCCAACTCTCCGCGCAGCCGGCCGACCTGGCCACGATGCCGCAGCCGGCTCGCCATGCAGAAGCGGCGCAGGACGCCGCCGAGGTGGGCTTCGGTTCTGACCAGGTGCGCGTGGCCGCGTAGCTCCGCGCGCTGCTCCTCCTCCACCCGCCAGCGCCACGGCAGCAAGCACGGTGGGCAGGCCTCCACGAGGCTGGCGGCTGCCTCCCGCCAGACACCGAGGCCGTGGTCGTCGAGCTGGCTGGCGAGCTCCAGTAGCTCGGCGCCAGGGTGGATGCGGGTGGCCACCTCCCCGAGGAACCGTTCGGCGCGTTCCTGGGTATCCACGTCCTCGGCCTGGGCGTCCAAGAGGGCGTCGTCGACGGCGACGCCGTCGCGCTGGTACAGCTCAACCAGCATCGCCCGCACGTCGGCCAGGCGGCGGGCCTGCTCGTGCAGCAGGTGGGCCTCCAGCTCCCGGGCGGCGGCGACCAACTGGTGGGTATCGGAGTCCTCGACTCGCAGGCAGAGGCGGCCCTCTGGGTGGTATGGGTAGGGAGTGGGCTCGTTCACGGTCGCCTCCTACCTGCTGGTTCGGACCCGCGAACCGACCGAGCGAGATCGTGGCGACCGCGATGCCGTGTCGGCGCCCCCGACGCGATTGCGCATGTCGATCGGCCCGGGCGGGCAGCCTCGGGTGCGATCTCACCGGGCGAGCAGGTGTGGGCGGCGAAGGCCCGCTCTGCGTCCTCAACGGTCGTGCACGCGGGGCTCACCCAGTCGCACGACCGACATCTGAGCGTCAGTTCGTCAATGTCTAGGACGAGAAGACCGGATGGAGTCACCATGCCGCCTCACCTCGCTCAACCGATTTGCGCAGGACGAGATGCAAGCGCGTGTGGTGATCGCACGGAAGCGCATGCGTGGGTGACCAGCTAGCAGGCTGCCAAGCGGCTGCCGACGACCTGCTAGCGCGGTGGCGGTGCGGTGAGCGGCGGTGCGGCGAGCAGCTCCAAGACGGCCTTGTGGTAGGTCGCTTGCACCAGCGGGATACTCGCCAGTTCGATGCACTCGTCGGTGCCGTGGAGGTTCCGGTAGCTGACCCCGAACCCGGCGGTCGCCTCGATGCCGAGGGTCGCCAGGTAGTTGCCGATGTTGGACGGCCCGGCGATCTTGGTGCCCACGGTTCGACCGGTCACCTGCGAGGCCGCGCCGGTCAGTGCCATCCCCAGGCGGGAGTCCGGTGCAAGTCGGTATGCCGGCCAGCTCTCTTCGAACCGGATCACGGTCGGCTTGGTGGTCGGCCCCTGTCGATCAACCACGTGGGCTACCCGCTCGACCAGCTGGGCGGCGGCGGTCTGGTCGAAGCTCGGCGTCAGCCGCACGTCGACCGCGACCGTGCAGGTATCGGGGACGATCGTGTAGCCCTCGCCGCCTTGGATCGTCGCGACCGTAAGCTTGGGTGGCAACGGGAACGCCTCGTCGGGATCGGATGGGAGCTGCTGGCGGCTGAGCGCCGTCACCAGCAGGGCCGCCTTCTCGACGGCGTTGCCTGCCGTCGTCGCCTTGCCGCCGGAGTGGCCGGCGCTGCCCCGCACCACGAGCTCGGCCCTGAGAAACCCTCGGCCACCGACAACCACCTGCTCGCCACCCGGGTAGCCGATCATCACTCCGGCGACCCCACGCGCTGTGTGCTGGGTGAAGAAGCGTCGCGCGCCTGCGAACCCGCCGGTGTGCTCGTCAGCGTCGAACAACAGCGTCGCGGTTCCGCTCAGCGTCACGGCCTGCTCGCGTAGCCGCACGGCAAGGTGAGCGAAGATGGCCACCGCCGCCTTGCAGTCGGCGCTGCCTCGACCAAACAGCCAGCCGTCGACCATCGCCCCAGAGGTCGGCGGATAACGCCAGGCGTGCTCCTCACCGAAGGGAGCGGTGTCGACGCAGGCATCAAGGACGTAGCACGGACCCGGCCGCACTCCCTCGACGTCGCACGCCAGCCCCACCGGCTCGTCGGCGTCGTCGCGAAGCCGCCAGGGTCGAAGTCCGCGCTGTTGTAGCCAGCCTTCGACCAGCCCAAGAATGGGCTCATACGGGTCGGTGCCGGCACGGCTCGGCGTCCGTACCAGCCGCTGGACGAGATCGATCACCGACTGATGATCGGCATCGGCGGCCGCGCGGATCGCCTGGTCAAGAGAGGGTGGCATCGGGGCGTCATGGTAGCCGAGCCACCCGTCTATCACTCTGATGGTCACCGCAGCACAGAGAGCGCCTGGACCGCCTCGGGGGTCTCCAGCTTCCGAGTGGCTGGGTAGAGCTGTTTGCCATGCTGAACCAGGCCTGCGGCGTCCTGCGGGTCCAGCAGCACGACACCGCAGTCGAAGTTGCCTGCCGTGGTCAGCGAGGGCAGGGTCGCCACTGCCTGTCCTTCGCTGGCGCAGAAGAAGCGCTCAGGCTCCTGATGAAGGTCGTCGACCATGCCGATGTACAGCGTCTTCTTTCCTTCTGTCCGGCTGTCGGGGTCACGGAGGGCGAGCAACCGTAGCAGGTGATCCTTGAGGACCTCATGGTGGGGGAGACCGAACAGCAGCCGGTAGTGCACCAGCCGTGGCCACTCTTGCAGAGCCTGCTCGATGCCCGCGAGGTAGGCCGGGTCTCGCGACCGCGACCCGGTCACCACCAGGTAGTCCTCAGCCCCCTCAACCACCTGGCTCATCTCCGCCAGCAGCTCCTCGGGAGAGGTGACCAACCGCAGCTCGTGCGGGACTCGCCGTTCCTGTCCGCCGACGAGCTCGAGGAGAGGCGCCGGCTCGTCCTGATGCGCGAACAGCACCTCGGGTGGCTGCTGATAGATGTCGCAGAGGATCGCCCGATAGCGGGTGCTGGTCCGAATGCGACCCGTCTCCCAGGCGCTGGCGAGACTCTCGGTGACGCCGGTCGGCTCCGGAGAGCAGGCGTCAATCTCGCCGACGAGCTGCGCGAGCGTCCAGTTGCGGTGCCGCCGCGCCTGCCGCAACGGCGACGAGGCTGGTGAGGGTCGCCGCTGCTTCGGCACGTGACGCCACCTACCTATTGCTGTCGGGCCGCATTGCGCCGATCGACCCGAGACTCTCCTTGCCGGCTACAGCCGCATCATCCGCATGCGGCTCATTCCACGCCAACATGATCGCACACACGTTCGGGCTCCTGGGCCAACTGGACGATGGCGCCGTGTGTCACCGCCTCATGGATCAGCCAGGGCCTGGCAGCTCGGGTCCGCCACCGACGAACTCGACCACCTGAACACGGAGTCTGTTCCGGCCCGCGGACCGGAGGGCCGTCCGGGGCATCGGCGTCACCCGCGCAGTTGACGCCGCTTGCGGCATGTGCAATCTTCCGGCGGAGCCCACAAGAGAGCTACCTGCGTAAGGGAGCCGCCGCCATGTATGGGCCGCTCGTTGTCGCCGCCGCGATCCTGCTGTCGATCGCCGGCATCGTCCTCTACCTCCACGACCTCACCGAAGTGCGGGCGCGCAAGGCGTTCGACCGCATCTTCGAGGAGAACTGACGGCGCCGGTAGCGTCCCAGGTCACGCGGTCGTCGCGGCACCCGCCGCGACCGCGCCGCATAGATGCCGACCCAGGGCGCGGAGCCGCCGCCAAGCGAGCCACCGACGCCCCGGGTCGGCCCAACGCATCATGCCATGCCTGCCCGGAAGGGGCGAAGCCCCAAATCCCGCCGCGGGTCGTGTCGGGCAGCGGCGGCAGGCGAGCCTGCGCCAGAGGCGACCCGGGACGAACCCTTGACCTTCCGATTACGAGTCGGCGGGAACCGGCCGAGCGGTCCAACCAGTACGCATCCTCGCAGCTCACGTCAAGGTGCGTCGTCCGACCAGTGCTAGACCGTTCAATCGGGTTGCAGAAGAGGTCACTGCTGCGCAGCAGCTCCCGAGTTACATGGTCCTGTCAGAGCCCCTGTGTAGAGTACGCAGCGCCGCCGACGCGGGCGGAAGCCCATGGGTGCGAACTTGGCGCGTGCGTAGCCGAACTGAGGGGGAATGACAACTTGGAAACTCGGAGTGGCAGCGACGAGGAACGGCGGGAGGTCCTATCCAGGAAAGAAGACCAATTCTTGGATTTCAAGAGCAAGCACATTGCTCCGAGCAAGCTTCAGACGCATTTCGTGGCCTTGGCGAATACCGACGGCGGAGAGATCTTCGTCGGCATCGAGGATGAATCCCGACCTGCCAGTACGAGAGTTAATGGGTTTTCGAAGCCCGAGGACGCCAACGATGTTCTGCATCACTTACTGGAACGAACCTCGCCGATGGTCCCAGACGTCGAGGTAGAGTTTATCGATTTCGGAAGCCTTGGCTTAGTCTTGCACGTTGATGTGCCGAAAAGTCCTAAGGTTCATTACACGAGTTTGAATGAATGCTACGTGCGCGTTAATGCGAGCACGCGAAGGATAACGGGCGACAAGATCGCCCAACTTGGATATGCGAAGGGCGCGTACAGCTTTGAGCGGGCGGTCATTGATGACCTCGATGGAGATGACCTCATCGATGGCGAAAAGATCGCACTCTATTTGGAGCGCATCGGCAGTCGCCAGCACCCTAGAACGTTTCTCATGAAGCAGAAGGTCGTTAAGGAGATCCAAGGGCAAAACCGTCCGACTGTCGCTGGCGTCCTCTTGTTCGATGAGGAGCCCCAAGCATCGCTCGATACGAAGTGTGCCATCAAAGTATACCGTCTGCAGACAACAGAATCGAAGTATAAGCGAGAATACCTTGAGTCTGACCCGATCACTATTGAGGGAGAGCTTGAAAGCCAGATTAATCAAGTCCTGAAGGTAGTCGAGCAGACGCTTGCTGGCGTTACATACAAGCAGGACGGCGCCTTGGTAAAGTTGAGATATCCAGTCGAGGCGCTGAAAGAAATCTTAGTCAATGCCGTAATTCATCGTGACTACAGTCTAAATGATGACATTCACGTCAAAATCTACGACAATCGGATTGAAGTGCAGAGCCCAGGAAAGTTTCCCGGCTTTGTGACTGTGCAGAACTTCCTACAGGAGAGATACTCCCGCAACCCGGTGATAGTCAGGCTCCTCCACAAGTTGCCTAACCCACCTAACAAAGACATTGGTGAGGGTCTAGACACAGCGTTTAACGAAATGCGCAAGGCCGGTCTTGTGGATCCAGTACTGGAAGAGGTTGAGAATTCAGTAGTCGTCACTATGAAGCATCAAGCCATTGCCTCGCTTGAGGACATGGCTTTGGAGTACGCCGGCTCGCATGACTTTGTCACCAACAAGGACGTTCGAGAGATGAGCGGCGATGTTTCGGAACAGAAAGTAAAGACGGCCTTACAGAAGCTGCGGAAGGAAGGCCTCATTACTCCCGAGGATCCCAATGTCCATCCTTTCAAGTTCCGCTACAGGATAACCGAGAAGGGCCGTAACGCGCTGGCCATAAAGGAGCAGCAGGAGAATTCAGCTTCCGGAAGCGTATCTATTCAGGTCCCAGCCGATCCAAGGCCAGTGGCGGGCAGCGTAGCTCTCCGGTGACAAAACGCCCGACGGGCTGGTCCAGGCGCACGATGACGCTCTGGCCGTAGAAGCCGGCG
>Ga0137369_10007123_pt1 | contig 11266 bp, 9 predicted proteins | sample SagtaG_12_FD_104918 | JGI IMG/M metagenome (GOLD analysis project Ga0137369, IMG submission 104918) | Vadose zone soil microbial communities from Sagehorn Ranch, Mendocino, California, USA - Sage1_L_113_16 metaG | ecosystem: Environmental > Terrestrial > Soil > Vadose zone | place: USA... | reverse complement strand
CGTCGGCGGTCTGCCCTTGGAAGCTGAAGTGCAGGGTCTCTGCCCCGGCGGCGCGTGCCGGTAGGGCGAGGGCCATCAGGACGAAGGCGAGGCTGACGACGGCCAGCAGGCGCGTTCGCATCCCTGGGCTCCTTTCCTGGTTGCGCACTTGAGCCCGCGACGCGACCGGACGCCCATGCCATGTCAGGTCGTCCGACTGGCAGGAACCAAGGACCGTCCGAGGCCGGAACAGGCGAACCCTGGTGCAGGCCGTTTCCTCGGGGTCACCTCCTTCGCCGGCATGGGAGGCGGCGCGAGGGTGACGTGTCGCGCGCCTACCTGCCGGCTAGCGGGGCCTCCACAGACCACCAGCCCGCAATGCTCGGATTGCTCGCGTCGATGGGCGCGACTCGGTCTATACCCTCTAGCGACACAGGCGCAATACGCCGCTGGCGACACACGCGCCATACGCCACGAATACGAATTGTTGTTACCGTACTCATCGCGGTGCGTAGGCCAGCCAGACTACGACCCGCCTCCGTTCACCCGGCTGGACGGCCGTCCTCCCCAGCGCTCACCCTGGCCGTTTGGAGCTGGCCGACTTGCTGCGGTTTGCCAGGGTGCTGCGGGCGGCGCGAGGTGGGGTGCCGGTCCACACGTCGCGCCCGTCCACGCAGCATGGGCGGCGGCCCTGCACTTCCCATCAGGGCACGGCCACCGCTCCTCTCCTCGGCCCCGCATTGCTCTGGCCGGCTGGTTGCAACGACTCCGGTCACAAGGCCAGGCGTGGGGGATTGAACCGCAGACTCGGTCGTACCTGACGAACGCCCTGGAAAAGGCGGACCGGGAGGAACACGCTCCGGTGCGCGAGTGAACGATCCCTGCACAGATCGCCGCAGTAGGCGGCAGGGGGTGGTCAGGATGCGACAAGCTCTCGCCGTCATTGCCGTGGCGCTGGCGACCCTGATGGCGGCCGCCTGGCCGGTCACAGGTGCCCCGAACAATGCCGGGGTCGGATCGGTCCCCAAACCCTCGCCGACCGACCGCGCAGACCGGGCCGATTTCAACGGCGACGGCTTCGACGACCTGGCCATCGGCGCTGCGGGCGAGGGCGTCGGTGGGGTTGAGTTCGCCGGCGCCGTCAATATCCTGTACGGCTCGGCCGGCGGCCTGGTCGGCACCGACCAGCTGCTCACGCAGGCCAACCCCGAGCGGTTCGACCTGTTTGGGTTGGTGGTCGCCAAGGGCGACTTCAACGGCGACAGCTTCACCGACCTCGCGGTGAGCGCACCGTGGGAGACCGTCGGGGCCGCCGAACTCGCCGGTGCCGTCAACGTCTTCTACGGCTCCGCGACCGGGCTGGCCGGCACCAGCCAGGTCCTGCTGCAGGCCAATCCCGAAAACCGCGACCTGTTCGGACAATCGCTGGACGCGGGCCTGTTCAACGACGACGACGTCATGGACCTGGCCGTCGGTGCTCCCGGGGAGGACGTCAGCACCGCCGACGACGCCGGCGCAGTGAACGTCTTTTACGGCTCTGCCGCAGCGCTGCCGGCTACCAGCCAGGTCCTGCTGCAGGCCAACCCCGAGGACAACGACGGCTTCGGAGGGGCGCTGGTCGCCGGGTTCTTCAACGAAAACCAGGGTGACCTTGCCGTCGGCGCCTCTGGGGAGGATGTCGGCACGGCCATCAGCGCTGGCGCGGTTAGCGTCTTCTATGGCACACCTGCCGGGCTGGCGGGCACCAGCCAGGTCCTGCTGCAGGCCAACCCCGAGCGCAGCGACCACTTCGGGTCGGCGCTCGCCGCCGGGTTCTTCAACGACGACCTCTGGTATGACCTGGCGGTCGGCGCCCCCCTTGAGACCGTCGGCGGCAAGCCCGAGGCCGGGGCGGTCAACGTGTTTGACGGCTCAGCCAGCCGGCTGGCGGGAACCAGCCAGACCTTCCTCCAGGGTCCCGGGACCGGCGGCATCCCGGAGGTAGGTGACCTGTTTGGGTTGGTGCTTGCCGCCGGTCCCTTCGACACCGGCCCATGGGATCTTGCCGTCGGCGCCCCGGAGGAGGACTTCGGCGTGAGGCCAAACGCCGGGGCGGTCAACGTCCTGTACGGGTCGACCGCGGGGCTGCCGGGCACCGGCGGCCAGCTCCTCACCCAGGACAGCCCCGGGGTCGGCGGCACCGCAGAACCAGGGGACGGCTTCGGGGCTGCCCTGGACTGACATCGCCTCCAGGCGGGCGGCGGCGGTCACGCCTCCGCCCGCCTGGCCCAGTCGCTCTGCACCAAGGCGTGCTCGCGGGTGCCGACCGGTGCATCACCTCAGGAGGCAGAACTGGAGGGCAGCGGGCCGCCGGCGCTGCGGGTTGGTCGCCGCATCCGCTACCGGCGCAGCGCGGTTGAGGCATGGCTGGACCGCCGCGACCAAGCCGGCGAGGGTCGGTAGAGCGTGGCGCTCCTCAATGACTCAACGAGGAGTCTCGTCAGCGGCTCTCAGACACGTGGCCTGGACGATTGCGCTGCAGTCCCACGCTCCTGGGACCTGCAGGCTGGCAGCGTGCGAGGCGATCCCTGGATACCCTCGCGCACCGATCGGTCGGCCACAGCACCAGTCGGAACACCCACTTGACCGCTACGGTCGTTCTGCGTTGACTGCCTTCGGTGGCGTGATGACCCCTTGAGGGCCAGAGCTGGCATGGTCGACCGTGAGGGTGCGCACAGCTTGCAGTTCTTTGTGAGCTACACCACTGCGGACCTCGGGTGGGCCGAGTGGATCGCGTGGCAGCTGGAGGCTGCTGGCTACCGCGTGGTCCTGCAAGCCTGGGACTTCCGTCCAGGTGAGAACTTCGTCGTCAACATGCGCCAAGCCCTCGACAGCAGTGACCGCACCATCGCGGTTATCTCAGCGGCGTACTTGAAGTCCGTGTACGGCAGTGACGAATGGACCGCTGCGTTCATCCATGACCGGCCAGGCGAGACCAAGGTGCTGCCGGTACGCGTTGAGGACGTCCCTCTGCCGCGGCTGCTCCGCCCCTGGATCCACATCGACCTGGTCGGTGTGGACCAGCAAGCGGCGGCCCAACGGCTGCTTGATGGCGTGCGACCTGGACGACGCAAACCCGAGCAGCCGCCCGCGTTCCCACCAACCATGGGCGGAGGGATCAGGACGCCGAGCTTCCCCGGTCGGGAGACGGCCATCTCCAACCTGCCCCCGCGCAGCCCGACGTTCACCGGCCGCGACACGCTCCTGACCGAGCTGCGTGGACAGCTGGCACGAGCGGCGCCGGTGGCTGTGGTTGCACATGCTCTGTACGGACTTGGTGGGGTTGGCAAGACCCAGCTGGCCTTGGAGTACGCGCATCGGTACGCGGCCGACTACGACCTGACCTGGTGGATCCCGGCCGAGAGCCCGGTGACGATCGCTGACACCCTCGCCCAGCTTGCACCTAAGCTCGGCCTGGGAGCCGTGGTGGACCGGGAATGGCTGGTGGCTGCCGTTCTAGACCACCTCCGCGAGCGGGACCGCTGGCTGCTGGTGTTCGACAACGCCGAGCAGCCCGATGACATCGCCCCGTTCCAGCCCACCGGTGGCCACGGCCACCTACTCATTACGTCTCGAAATCCCGCCTGGGCAGCGCTGGGAAGAACCATGCGGGTCGACGTGCTGCCACACGACGAGGCCACCGGGCTGCTGCTCCATCGCACCGCCGAGCAGGATCACGCCAGCGCCGACCAACTCGCCACCGAGTTGGGCGATCTCCCGCTGGCACTGGAGCAGGCAGCCGCCTACCTCGAGCAGACCGGCATGCCGCTGGCCGCCTACCTTGCCTTATTTCGCCGCCACCGGCAGGCGCTGCTCGCCAAGGGCCGCGCGCTCGCCTACCACGGCCAGGTTGACACCAGCTGGCACCTAAGCATGAACCGCCTCGGCCGCACCTCGCCAGCAGGAGCTGCGCTGCTTCGGCTGTGCGCGTTTCTGGCGCCCGAGGCGATCCCCTTGGACCTCATCACAGCCCGCGTCGACCGGCTGCCCTCGGCGCTCATGGCGGTGGTTGAGGATGGCGAGGCGGGGGTTCACGAAGCGGCCGGGGCTTGCTACCGCTACTCACTGATCGATCGAGACGTTACAGGGATTCGGGTGCACCGCCTCGTCCAGCAGCTCATCCGGGCCCAGCTTACCAAGAAGGACCGTCAAGCGACCATCAACCTGGCCGTCGAGCTGCTGGACGCTGCCCTGCCACAGGGAGCCGAGATCAGCGACCCTCGGCGGTGGTCGCGCTTCGGGCAACTGATCTCCCACGTCTTGGCCGCGACGCGGCACGCAGAGGAAGCAGGGATCGCAGAGGCGACGATCGCGACCCTGCTGCAGCGAACCGCCGCCTACCTTTGGTGGGTTGGCGGCGAATACACAGCCGCCCGCGACATTCTGGATCGGGCATTGCTGCTAGGGAAGGCCACGCTTGAGCCCGGTCACCCCACACTGGGCTGGATTCTCACTGACCTCGGCGCCGTGCTCCGGGAGCTAGGAGATCCGGCCGGGGCACGCGCCTACCTGGACGAGGCACTGGAGACCTGGCGGGCCGCCCCCACCCCGAACCTTGCTGCTGAAGGCTCCACCCTCAGCTATCTCGGTCGAGCACTCCACGACCTCGACGATCTGCCCCGTGCCCGTGCCGCCCTTACTCGGGCCGTGACCATCCAACAAGCCGTGCTAGGGCCAAGCGATCCTGCGGTGGGCAGCGCCATGGGCCACCTCGGTGAGGTGCTGCGTCACCTTGGGAAACTCGCCGACGCAAAGACGATGCAAGAACAAACCATCGCGGTGAAGACAGCCGCCTTGGGACCTAACCACCCCTCGGTTGGTCGCAGCATCTGGAATCTCGGAAAGGTGCTCCACGACCTCGGCGACCTCGACGCAGCCCAGGCCGCCTTTGAGCAGGCCGTAGGCATTCTGGAAGCCGCCCTGGGACCCGACCACCCCCACGTCGGTAACACCCGCTGGTCACTCGGCGATCTGCTCCACGAGCATGGAGATCTGGCTGGTGCAAGCGTGCAGCTGGCTCGCGCGCACGCCATCTTTCAATCCGCTCTGGGATCTGAACATCCCAACACGAAGGCCGTCGCCAGCAGGCTCGCTGACACCAGGGGCCACAATGGCTCCCACTGACCTTATAGTCAGCCCCTGTTACCACCTCGACTTTCGCCGTTCATAGCCCTGCTGCGGCCCATGCTGCCTGGATCTCTAGGATTTCTGTGGAGGTGGGCTGGAGGGGCTGACCTGCTCGATATCCGGCTCTGCGCCACGAAACGTGGATTGCGACCTCGCAGCCTTGCGGTTCGGTGAGTCTGCCACCTCATGGCGCAATGCAGCAGCCGCAGTCGGTAGTTGATGAAGTTGCGCAGGCCGTCTAGATAAACGAGGCCACCGGACCCAGCCAAGCCGACCCAGGAGTCGAGGTTCGGGCTGGCGCTCTGGCACGAGTTCCGCAGTGGACCGGAGCGGGATGCGAGTTTCTTCCTTGGCGCGGGTTCTTCGAGTTGTCCTGCCGCGCTGCCTGCACGGTCGGCGCGAGGCATGGTGTGGCTGCAGATGCGAGACCGAAGCTGAGGGGTAGCCCTGATGCGGGGCGCGCTCGGCCCATGCGACGATCAGCCGATGGCCAAGACCGTGCTGATCGTCGATGACCACGCCCCCTTCCGGGCGGTGGCCCGCGCGCTGCTGCAGCTGGAGGGGTTCGAGGTCGTGGGTGAGGCGGCCGACGCGCGGTCGGCCCTGGACGCGGCTCGGCGGCTGCGGCCGAGTGTGGTCCTGCTCGATGTTCAGCTGCCCGACCTTGACGGCTTCGAGGTCGCCCGCCGGCTGGCCCAGGCCGGGGACCCCCCGGCGATCGTGCTGGTGTCCAGCCGCGACCGCTCCGCCTACCGGCGGCGGCTGGCCGAGAGCCCGGCGCGCGGGTTCATCGCCAAGAGCGACCTGTCGGGCGCCGCGGTCGCCGCGCTGGTCGGCTGAACGATGCGCCGGCGCGCGGTTGCTGTCGCGGCGGCTGGCCTTGCCGTCGCCGTCGCGGCCGAGTCGGTGACCTACCTGCCCGAGGAACCGGGGCTGGCCGCCGCCGACGCCACCGTCGGCCTGGCCTTCATCGGCCTCGGCCTGGTCGCTTGGCAGCGGCGGCCGTCGAGCCGGTCTGGTCTGCTCATGGCCGCGACCGGCTTTGCCTGGTTCGCCGGCAGCTTCGCCAGCGCCGTACTGTTCGTGCATCGCGGGCCGCTGGTCCACCTGCTGGTTGGCTATCCGCGTGGCCGGCTGCGGTTGCGCCTGGAGCAGGTGGTCGTGGCGGCGGCGTATGTGGATGGCGCGGTGTATTGGCTTGCCCGCCAGGACGCGGTGACGATCGCGCTGTCGCTGCTCCTCGCGGTCACGGCGCTGGTCGGCTACTTGCGCGCCGGCGGCGCCGAGCGGCGGGCGCGGGCGGCGGCGCTGGTGGCGGCCTCGGCGGTCGCGCTCGCCCTGGGCCTCGGCGCCGTCGGACGCCTGGCGGATGTCGGCACCGACGCGACCGGGCTGTGGGCCTACCAGGGCGTGCTGGTACTGGTGGCCGTCGGGCTGTTCGCTGATCTGTTGTGGGGACGCTGGACGCAGGCCGCCATCACCGGCCTGGTGGTCGACCTCGGCGAACCCGAGCAGGCGGGGACGCTGCGGGCCAAGCTGGCCCGTGCCGTCGGGGATCCCTCGCTGCTGGTGGCCTACCGGCTCCCCGACACCGATGGCTACGTCGACGAGGCCGGCCGGCCGGTGGCGCTGCCCGCCGCCGGCGCAACTAGGACGGTCACCTACCTGCAGGAGAGTGGCCGGCCGATCGGCGCCCTGGTCCACGACGCCGCCGTGCTGGACGACCCCGACCTGGTCAACGCGGTGGCGGCGGCCGCTGGCGTCGCGGTCGCCAACGCCCGGCTGCAGGCGGAGGTTCGGGCACGGGTCAGTGAGGTCGAGGCGTCCCGGCGGCGGATCGTGGAGGCCGGCGACGCCGAGCGGCGCCGGCTGGAAGGCGAGCTCCGTGAGGGTGCCGAGCGGCGGCTCGCGTACGTCACCGAGCTGCTTGCCGATCGCGGACTGCCAGTCGCCGAGATTCAGCGGGACTTGCAGGCCGCACGCGCCGCCCTGACCGAGTTCGCCCGCGGCGTGCACCCAAGGACGCTGACCGAGGCGGGCCTGGCCGCGGCCCTGGCCGAGCTGCGCGCCCGGTCCCCAGTGCCGGTGCAGGTCAGCGTCCCGGAGCAGCGGCTTGAGCCCGCGGTGGAGGCGGCCGTCTACTACCTCTGCGCGGAGGCGCTGACCAACGTCGCCAAGTACGCCCAGGCATCGCAAGCCGCGATCAACGTCGAGCGCCGGGCAGGCCTGGTCGCCGTGGAGGTCCGGGACGACGGGGTTGGCGGCGCCGACCCGGCGGGTGGCTCGGGCCTGCGCGGCCTGGCCGACCGGGTCGAGGCGCTGCAGGGGCGGCTGCGCATCGAGAGCCCGCCGGGCGGAGGGACGCGGCTCCTGGCCGAGCTCCCGCTCAGCCAACCCGACGCCACGGCTTGACGAGATACGCCGTCGGGAGCCCGCCGAGGCGCTTGAAGGTGAGCACGTCCCGATACAGGCTCCAGCGAGCGGCGAAGGTCTCGCCGGCGTTTGCTCCCGCGGTGAAGCGAAGGGTGATCGCCTTGCCGTTGATGGTGTAGGTGCCCGATGTGGAGCCGCTCGTAACATCGTTTCGCTGGGTCACTGTGACGCGCCCGTGATCGAAGGTGAGCGTGAACTCACCCCAGTTCTCCTCACCGATCTCGCCTCGCCATAGAGCAGCGGTGAGTTGGCAAGCTCCTCACGGGTGAAGCTGGTCCGATAGACCCCATCAAGCGGGCTTGCCTTGTGATCAGCTGCGGCCGCGGCGGAGTCCGACTGCGAACAGATCGGGGCGTGGGGGGTTGCACTAGCGCGGGTCTCTTGCTTCATCGCCTGGATCTGCTGCAGCAACGACCTGGTCTCGGTGTTGCGCTCGAGCGTGTCGTAGACCGGCTGGACGGCCCGGCGTAGGGCGGCCAACTCCTGGTTGCTGGCGCGCACGAACCGAAGACCCCGCTGGCAGAGGACCTCCCGATCCCTGCCTTCTTCCCCTTGGCGGAACGCAAGTTGCCGCGCGATCACGCTGACACTCGCTTGTTGCAGCGCGGCCTGCTGGCTTGCCGTCAGCGACTCGAACACCTTCCGATTCATTACGACGGTGACCGGCTTGGGCCAGAGGGTGACGTTGGCGGTGACCGCCTTTGCCTGCTGGTCGTACTCGTTCCCCTTGATCGTGCCGAGGCCGAGTTCGACCCCGTCAAGACCGCTGAGCGGCCGGCCAGCGACGTACCCGACCGGGGTGGCGCCAAGGGCGCTGAACGTCGCCTTGGCGACCTCGCCTTCCCGAACCCCGATCCGGGCCCCTCGATAGTCGCTGACCCTCACCAGCGGCCGCGACAGGCCAAGCGGCTTGCGCAGGTCGGTCGGTAGCACCGCCAGCCCCACCAGGCCAAGTTTGCCGGTGCCCGCCAGTATCTGGCCGGCGAGCTCGCTCTCGAGCACGCGCCGCTCCAGGGTCTGGTTGTCGATCAGCAACGGCGCCAGCAACGCCTGGAAGCTGGTTACGCCGACGGTGTCGTAGGCGCGCGCGGCGACCTTGGCGAGCTGGAGCTTACCGGCCTGGACGTCAGCGATGGTGCCCTTGTCGTAGTCGATCTCCTGGTCCCGCCACTGGTTTTGCACCTGAATACGCAGCGACCCAGCGGAGCGTCGCTGGACCTCCTCGATCCAGAACTGGACGTCGTCTGGGCCGTCCTCGTGGTTGGCGAGGGTGAGCACGACCGGCTGCTCGGTCCTGGTGCCGCCGGCCTTGTCCACGCCCGACCCGGAACAGGCCGAGGCAACCAGGGCAAGCGCGACGGCGGCCGGCAGGGTGAACGCTCGAACGCGTGAGAGACGTCGGTGCATCGCTCCTCCATCGTTGGATGTCGTCCCGAGTCTCTGTCTGCCAAGAATAGTTCCGTGGGGTGGGCCGGGGCGCGCCCGGCCCACCCGGGGTGGAGTCTATGGTTGCAGCACCGGGCGGGTGTAGATCTCCCTCTTGGTTAGGACCGGCACCTGCTGGCCGCTGGCCAAGTCCAGCGCGTAGATCTGCCGCGGGGGCGCCTGCCAGTCCTGGGTGGCGGCACGCACATAGAGGATGGCGTTGCCGTCCGGAGTGAACCGCGAATGCGCGGCCCGAGGTCCGTTGGGGCCGTTCTTGGTCAGCGCGCGGAGCTCACTGCCGTCCGGCCGCATGGCATAGATCTCGCCCTGGCCGACGTCGAAGTCGCCGGCCGGGTGGGTGGTGCAGATGACCGTGGAGCCGTCTGGTGACCAGTCGGGGTCGCCGCACCGCAGATTCCAGGGCGTGAGCTGCTTGAGTCCGCTGCCGTCGACGTTGACGGTGAACACGGCCGCTTCGGCGTCGGGGCTCTCCTCGAACGGGTGGTCCTTGCTGGCACGCCAGCCGTAGAACACCAGCTTGCGTCCATCCGGGGACCATCGCGGCAGCTCCGGCTGCCACTTGTGTGACGGGTGCTTGACGATGTGCCGGACCTGCTGGGTCTTGACGTCGATGATGCCGATCGCGAACTCCGGCGGAGGGCGGTCCCGAGCGAGGTCGGGCTTGCCCAGTTCGGCCGTGGTCGCCAGGTACTTGCTGTCCGGTGACCAGGCTGGGAAGCCCCGCTCGCAGGTGCCCCACATGCACTTGGCGATGACGTGGGCGCCGCTGCCGTCAGCCTTGGCGACATAGACGTTTGTGGCGCCGTCGGGGGGGCGGTACTCGAAGGCCAGCTGGCCGTCACGCGAGAAGTCCGCCCGGATGGCTACTCCGGGCAGCTCGGGGAAGGCCTGGTGGTCCTGTGAGCCGTCGACCCGCGTCAGGTGGATGCGGTCGTTGTCGCCGACGAAGGTGGAGTAGGCCAGCCAGCCCTTGGCGGCGGCCAGGGACGCGGGTAGTGGTCTGGTGGTGGGAGCTGGAACGGCGGCGCCGCGATCGTCGCCGCCGCCTCCGGAACATGCGGCGAGTAGTAGCAGCGCGCTCAAGGCCACCGCTGTCCTCAGCCTGGCGCTTAGCGTCATGGGACACCCCCCAAGGTGCGAGCGAGCCTGTCCCTCTGGACAGTGGTTGCCTTCCCTGGCAACCGCTCGACGCCCCGACGCTAGCCGGGCTCGGCTGTAGGCACATCGGGCCCTGCCCCGATTCTGGCGCCGGACATATCAGGGAGAACCCTTGGCCACAGCCAGGGTCTGCCCCGATCAACCGGAGCTGGCGTGGTTCTAGGGTCGGGCTGGTCGACGCAACGCACTCCCACTCAAGGAGGAACCATGGTCAGGCACATCGTCCGGTGCCGTCCCTTGCTCCGCGTGGTCCTGCTCATCGCAATGGCCTTGACGTTGGTCGCCTGGGGTGGAACCGCCGAAGCGAAATCAGCGTCGTTGCTTCAGGGAACGACCACGATTGACCCGTCCGATTCGCGGCTCGTGCCGAACCCGATCGAGTCCTCGGATCCGGGAACCGTGTGGACCTGCCGCCTCACCGGGCCGGAAGTCCAATGCACCGGCACCGTTACGATCTCGTGGGTGCTCCAGGAGGGTCCTGGCGACTGGTGCGCTGTCCCCCTCTACAGCGTCAACGGCACCTTCACGCGAACCCAGACCCGCTACTACACCTACGACGCCGCCAGCGGCCAGTTCCTGGAATACAAGCGGCTCATCCACCTCGACTCCAACGAGTCCTTCACACCGGAACCAAATCCGAACTCCACCAATATCGTCATCGCACGTCTCAACATGACATGGATCTCCACATTCCAGACGCCGGGCGACCTGGACTCACGCGTCACCCAAAAGCAGGGCATCGACACCTTCATCAAGCCTCCGAATGGCGGACTCATCGTCTTGGACGTGGGCCAGAAAATGACCGTTCTCGGCGAGGACTTCGACTTTAGGGGTCGTTGGGATATCGCGCTTGGCGATCCGGCGGTGGAGTTCGGCAAGGTCTGTAGCGCACTCGGTCTGTAGGACGCGCCGATGTGACCCAGCGGACGAGATCCTCAACCAGGCGGCCAAGCAGTGTAAGCCGGGATCCACCGATCAGGTAATTGAGCTGGGCGGGTAAACGGCGAACAGGTGCCCGCTGACCTGGGAGAATGGCGTTGACAAGACGACCATTGCACCCAGCCAGGAGGGCACCTGTTCAGTG
>Ga0137369_10007117_pt1 | contig 11270 bp, 13 predicted proteins | sample SagtaG_12_FD_104918 | JGI IMG/M metagenome (GOLD analysis project Ga0137369, IMG submission 104918) | Vadose zone soil microbial communities from Sagehorn Ranch, Mendocino, California, USA - Sage1_L_113_16 metaG | ecosystem: Environmental > Terrestrial > Soil > Vadose zone | place: USA... | reverse complement strand
GTCGCTCGAGCTCTCGCACGGCGGCCACTTGACCCACGGGCTCAAGGTCAACTTCTCGGGCCGGCTCTACACGATCGTCCACTACGGCGTCAGCCGCGAGACGAACACCGTCGACTACGACGAGGTGCTCGCGCTCGCGAAGGAGCACAAGCCGAAGCTGATCGTCTGCGGCGGCTCGGCGTATCCGCGCACTGTGGAGTCCGACAGGTTCCGCGAGATCGCGGACGAGGTCGGAGCGCTGCTGCTCTGCGACATGGCGCACTTCGCGGGTCTCGTCGCGGCAGGGCTCCATCCGAATCCGGTTCCCCACTGCGACTTCGTCACGTCGACGACGCACAAGACGCTGGCGGGGCCGCGCGCCGGCTTCATCCTCTGCAAGGAGGAGCACGCCAGGGACATCGACAGGGCGGTCTTCCCCGGGATGCAGGGCGGCCCGCTGTGCCACGTCATCGCCGCGAAGGCAGCCTGCTTCAAGATCGCCGCCACCGAGGCCTTCCGTGACTATCAGCGCCAGATCCGTGCGAACGCGGATGTGCTCGCGGCGACGCTCGAGGAGGGCGGGCTCGACGTTCTCACCGGCGGGACCGACACGCACCTCCTCCAGGTCGACCTGAGGAGCACCGAGTGGACGGGGAAGGACGCCGAGGAGCGTCTGGCCGAGGTCAAGATCACGGTCAACCGGAACACCGTTCCCTTCGACGAGCGACCGCCAACCGTGGCCTCGGGGATCCGCATCGGCACCCCGGCCGCCACGATGCGTGGCTTCGACGAGGACGACTTCCGCGAGGTCGGCGAGGTGATCGCGGCCGCCCTCGGCGAGTCGCCGGATCTCTCCACGCTCGCCGCTCGGAGCGAAGCTCTCTGTACGAAGCGGCTGCTGTATCCGGGTTTCCAAGGATTCCCGACATACGTGTCCGCGTGAGCGCCGTTGTCGAAGTAGACCACCCGCTCGTTCGGCACAAGCTTTCCTACCTTCGGGACAAGCGCACCTCCACCGGCGACTTCCGCCGCCTCGTCCGCGAGCTGACCGCGCTCCTCACGTACGAGGCGACGAAGGATCTCCCCACGGAGACAGTGCGGGTCGAGACGCCGCTCGAATGGACCGCGGTCGAGCGAATCGAGGGCAAGAAGGTCGCGGTCTGCCCGGTGTTGCGCGCCGGGCTCGGGATGTTGGACGGCTTCCTCGGGCTTGTCTCGGGGGCCCGCGTCGGGTTCATCGGTCTCTTCCGCGACGAGTCCACCCTCGAGCCTGTCGAGTACTACATGAAGCTGCCGGGCGATCTCGGCGCCCGCGACGCGATCGTGCTCGACCCGATGCTCGCCACGGGCAACTCGGCGGTGGCGGCGGTCGCCGCGGTCAAGGATGGAGGCGCACGCTCGGTTCGCCTGATCTCGCTCGTCGCAGCCCCCCAGGGGATCGAGCGGCTCCACGAAGAGCACCCCGACGTGCCCATCTACTGCGCGTCGATCGACCGCGAGCTGAACGACCGGGGCTACATCGTTCCCGGCCTCGGTGACGCAGGCGACCGCTTGTACGGCACGAAGTAGGCTGGACTCTTCTCCATGTGGCAGACGCTCCGTGATCACCCCGAGGTCCTCTGGGGCTTCGTATTGGCTCTGGGCGTCGTCCTTGTCCTGACCCCGGCCGTCGGCCGCTTCGCGCGCATCCTCGGCGTCGTCGACCAACCCGGGGAGCGGCGGCGCATCCACCTGCGCCCGATTCCGCGCCTGGGCGGGATCGCGCTCCTGCTCGGCATCTTCGTGCCGGCGCTCGCCTTTCTCTCGCTGAACGGCGCCTACCGCGGGATCCTGCTCGGAGCCGCGGTCGCGACCTGCGTCGGGGTCGTCGACGACTTTCGCGGCCTCCCCTGGTGGACGAAGCTCGGCGGGCAGTCGGCGGCGGCGGGCATAGCGGTCGGCTTCGGCGTCGAGGTCGACCGCTTCACGTTTCCGTTCCTCGGCATCCAGGACCTGCCGGCCTGGGTCGGGGTGCCCGCGACCCTGATCTGGATCGTCGCGATCATGAACATGGTCAACTTCCTCGACGGGATGGACGGGCTCGCGGCCGGTATCTGCGCGATCGCGGGCAGCACGTTCGCCGTGATCGCCCTCTCGCTCGGAAAGCCGCAGGCGGCGATCCTGGCCGCGATCGTGGCCGGAGCATGCTTCGGGTTCCTGCGCCACAACTTCTATCCGGCGAGGATCTTCATGGGCGACTCGGGAGCCCTCCTGCTCGGTTTCACGCTGGCGACGCTCGCCGTGCAAGGCCTCCTGAAGACAGCGGCGACCGTGGCCCTCTTCTTCCCGCTGCTCGTGCTGGCCGTGCCGATCGTGGACACGTCGTTCGTGCTCGCGAAACGGCTCAAGCACAGGCGCCCGCTCTACGAGGCCGACCGGACCCATCTCCATCACCGCTTCGCCAACATCGGCTTCTCGCAGCGGCGGGCCGCCGTCTACATGTACGTGTGGTGCGCGATGCTCGCAGGGGCCGCGCTCGCCACGCGCTTCATCCCCTTCCGGGCGCACGGCGTGTGGCACGTGGGGCCGACGCTCGCCGTTGCCGCGATCGGGCTCGCGGCGCTCGCCGCCTCGATCTACATCGTCTACCTGCTCGAGATCGTCAAGCTGGCGAACCCGAGGATCCGACGTCGCGAGCAGGCCGCCCGGGAGGAACGGAAGACGGCCTGATGTCGGAGCTCCTCGAGGCCGTCTACCGGGGGGACCAGGCCAGAGCGGCCGAGCTGCTCGCCGCCGAACCCGAGCTCGACGTCTTCGAAGCGGCGGCGGTGGGGAACACCGAGCGCCTGCGCGAGCTGCTCGACCAGGATCCGAAGCTCGCGAACGCCTGGGCGGAGGACGGCTTCCAGCCGCTCGGCCTCGCCAGCTTCTTCGGCCACGCCGAGGCCGCGCGCCTTCTGCTCGAGCGCGGCGCCGAGGTCAACTCCGCGTCGCGGAACGAAATGAAGGCCATGCCGCTCCACAGCGCAGCCGCGACCCGCGATCCCGAGAAGCGCTTCGCGCTGGCCAAGCTCCTGCTGGAGCACGGCGCCGATCCGAACGCCCGCCAGCAGGACGACTTCACGCCGCTGATGGAGGCCGACCAGAACGGCGACGAGCGCCTACGAGAGCTGCTCATCGAGCACGGAGCAGAAACCGCGTCAGAACCTCGTTGAAGCCGGGAGCCCGGGGAAGCGAGTGGCCGGCCCCGGGGAGGACGGCGCGCTCGGCAGCGAGCCGCTCCTCGAGCACGTCACAAACCACGTCGAAAGCGGCGTGGTGCGCTCCGGAGACGAGGAGCTTCGGAAACGAAGCGTCGCTCAGCTCCTCGAAGGGGATCACGGCTTCGTGCGGCGCCCGCTCGACGAGCGCGGCACGGGCGCCGGCTTCGAGACCCGGCGGCAGCGGGTCCGGGAGGTTGAGTGCGCTGCCGACGAGCGGCAGGAAGAACTCGAGATAGGCGCGGGGCTCACTCGGCGCCTCGTGGAAGTGGTCGAGGAAAGTCTCGACCGCGGGCTGCCCCCGTGCTACGCCAAAGGCCGGGGGCTCGTTGACGGTCAGCGAGCGCAGGCTGTCAGGCCGGCGCGCGGCCGCGAGCAGCGAGACGACACCGCCGTACGAGTGGCCGACGAGGTGGTCCCCCGGCTCGAGCAGGTCGGCGATCTCGTCAGCCTGCTCCTCGAAGTCGATGCGCTCGAGCGGCGGATTCGGCGGGTAGCCGGGCCTGTCGACGATGAGGAGCTCGAACCGCTCGGCGAGGGGGCGCTGCTCGGCCCAGGTGGTTGCCCCGTTGCCGACGGAGCCGTGAACGAGCACGACGCGCGGACCAGAGCCGACGGTCTCGACGTGCATGGCGGACAAGCGTACAAGCTCGGCCACTTTCGGCCAAGCCATGCGGATTTTGGCTGTTACAAAGTCTGTTATGCTCGCAGCGGATGGAGCCGGCGCGCCCCTCGTCATTCCAGCCCGCAGGGGCGGGTGCGCTGCTCATGGGAACGACGGCGGCAGGCGTCGGCCTGGGCGCTCTCGTCGGCTGGGCGGTGGGCTCGGCTGCGCTCGGAGCTCTCGCCGGCGCCGTGATCGGCATCCCCGGCGGGATCTTCAGCGTGTACTTCCGGTACCGAGGGTACTTCACGTGAGCGCCACCTTTACTAGGCCCCGTCCGGCGCCGAGCGTCTTCCTCCCGGTTGTGGCAGGCAGCGCGGCGATCGCGCTCGCACTTCCGGTCTTCGCAGTCGCGGGCTGGCGGCTCGGCGCCTGGCTCCTCGCGGCGACGCTGTGGGTCGCAAGCCAGGCGTTCGGCATCCTCCTCCTGCGACTGCGCTTGCTCGGGAACCTCGCCGCCTCCGGCGTGGCCGGGATCGGGATGATGCTTCGCGCGATCGGGGTGATGGCCGCGCTCTTCGCAGTGGCCGTCTCGGAGCCGTCGCTCGCGCTCGCGGCGGCTCTCACCTATGCCTTCGCCTACACGGTCGAGCTCCTCCTCTCGCTGGTCTCCTACTTCGGGAACCAACCGGTATGAGGCGCGCGCTCCTCGCACTGGGGACGCTCGCGCTCGTCGCGCCCGGCCAGGCCTTCGCCCGCGGCGAGTTCGACCCGACCGAGGAGTTCGAGCTGCACGAGTGGGTGCCGATCCATCTCGGCCCGCTCGACCTCTCGATCAACAAGGCGGTCGTCTACCTCATCCTCGGGTCGCTGCTGACCATGGCGCTCGGCATCTTCCTCATGCGCGTTCGCGTCGGCGTCCAGCCCGGGACCCGGCAGACGGTCGGCGAGACGATCTACGAGATCGCGCAGACCCAGATCGCCGAGCAGGGTCTGCCCTCGAAGGCGATCGGGCGCTGGTTTCCCTACGTGGCGAGCCTCCTGCTCTTCATCTTCGTGGTCAACCTCATCGGTTTCGTCCCACTTCCCCTGACCGGTGAGACCTGGCACGGCGTTCCGGTCTGGGGGATCTACGCCGCAACCTCGTCGCTCTCGGTGACGCTCGCGCTCGCCCTTCTGACCTTCGTCTTCACGCATGTGGAGGGCGTCCGCTGGAACGGCCCCGTCCGCTATTTCAAGAGCTGGATCCCGGAGGCTCCCAAGCCACTGCTGGCCCTGATCGTGCCGCTCGAGGTGCTCGGCCAGTTCATGCGCCTCATCTCGCTGAGCGTCCGTCTGTTCGCGAACATGCTCGCGGGGCACATCCTGATCCTGACGTTCATCGGCCTCATCTTCATCCTCGAGTCCCTCTTCCTCGCACCTGTCCTGATCTTTGCGACGGCCTTCTACCTGTTCGAGGTCGTTATCGTCGTCGGCATCCAGGCGTTCATCTTCGCCGCACTGTCAGCCATCTACATCGGCTCGGCGATCGAGCCGGAGCATTGAGGCGTTTGATGTTGGATTCGTTTGCCTCGACCGGTCATTTCAGACGGACGCACGGGCAAAGCCCGTACGTCCTGGAAGCGGCACCGCAAGCGGTGCCTCAGAGAAGGGAGAGCCCGTGATCGGAACAGTCCTCGCAGCAACCACAGGCGACGTCGAGAAGGCCGGCAAGGCGATCGGCCTCGCGCTCGGCGTCGGGCTAGGCGCCCTCGGCGCCGGCGTCGGCATCGGGAACATCTTCGGATCGATGATCCAGTCGGTCGCGCGGCAGCCCGAGCTGCGCGGTGAGCTCCAGGGCATCCAGTGGCTCGGCTTCGCGCTCACCGAGGCCGTCGTCTTCTACGGTCTGCTCGGCTCGATCCTCGCCTACGTGCTCGTCTAAAAGCCGATGCTCGCCGCCAACCCTCTGATCCAGGTCACACCGGGTCTCATGATCTGGACCGTTCTCTGCTTCCTGGTCACGTTCTACGTCCTGAAGAAGCTGGCGTTCGGCCGGATCCAGGAGATGATCGACGCCCGGCGCAAGAGGATCCGGGAGGCTCTCGACGAGGCCGACAACGCCCGCGCGGAGGCACGGAAGATGCTCGAAGAGCACAGGGCGATGATGGCCGAGGCTCGGGGCAAGGCCGAGGAGATCCTGAGCGAGGCCAAGCGCGTCGGCGAGTCGCAGCGTGCCCGCATGCGCGACGAGCTGGAAGTCGACCGCCGCCGGCGGCTCGAGGAGACGACGAGGCAGATCGAGGCCGAGACCGTCCGGGCGCTCGAGCTGATCCGGGCCGAGGTCGCCGACCTGACGGTGCTCGCAACGCAGAAGGTGACGGGCAAGGTCCTCAACGCGGCCGATCACAAGCGCCTGATCGACGAGGCGATCGGCGAGCTCGACTTCTCCGTCCTCGAAGGATCGCGCAAGTAGTGCCCCATCCCTTGGCCGCGGTCGAGTGCGCCCTCTGGCTTAAGACGGCCGCGCCGGCAAAGCCGGCATGGCCTCTTCTGGTCGGCGCCGACCAGTCGGCACCTTGGGCTCGCGACCCAGAAGCTCGGCGGCATTACTGGAAAGGGCACTAGCGATGGCCGTTATCGCCCGGACGTATGCGAAGGCGCTCTTCGACGCGGCCAGGGAAGCCGGCCGGTTGAAGGAGGTACACGGAGAGCTCGAGGCGTTCGTCGATGCGGTGCACGAGGTGCCGGAGCTCCAGGCCCTTCTCCGCAACCCGCAGCTCGAGCCGCGGGCGAAGGCCGAGACGCTCGAGAAGCTGCTGCCCGAGGCGGACGAGCTTGTCCGCAACTTCCTGCGCATCGTGGCCGAGAAGGGCCGTGCCGCTCTGATCGAGGACATGGCGAGCGAGTACGACGCGCTCATGGCGGCCGAGGAACAGATCCTCACGGTGGAGCTCACCACCGCCCACGAGCTCTCGGAAACGGATGCTGCATCGATCGTGGCGCAGATCGAGCAAGCCGCCGGCCGCCGGGTGGAGGCTTCGCGTACGGTCGACCCCGGCCTCGTGGGCGGCCTCATCCTCAGGGCCGGCTCGCTTGAGGTCGACTCGAGCGTGCGCGGCCGTCTCAACCGTCTACGCCAGGAACTGGCCCAAGGAGTCCGCCTGTGAACATACGACCCGAAGAGATCACCGCGATCCTCCGCAAGCAGATCGAGCAATACGACGTCGAGACCGATCTCGCCGAGGTTGGAACCGTCCTTCAGCTAGGTGACGGCATCGCTCGCATCTACGGCCTCGAGAGCGCGGTCGCGGGCGAGATGCTCGAGCTGGACCACGGCGTCACAGGCCTGGCCTTCAACCTCGAGGAGGACAACGTCGGCGCCGCTCTCTTCGGCGACTGGGAGCTCGTCAAGGAGGGCGACTCGGCGAGGCGGACCGGCCGCGTGGCGACGGTTCCGGTCGGAGAGGCGCTGATCGGGCGCATCGTCGACCCGTTGGGGAACCCGATCGACGGCGGCCCGCCGATCGACACCGACGAGAGACGCCCGCTCGAGTTCAAGGCCCCGGGCGTCGTCGACCGCCAGCCGGTCAAGGAGCCCCTGCAGACCGGCGTCAAGGCGATCGACGCGATGACGAACGTCGGCCGTGGCCAGCGCGAGCTGATCATCGGAGACCGGTCCACGGGGAAGACGGCTCTTCTGGTCGACACGATCCTCAACCAGCGCGGCGGGGACATGATCTGCATCTACATCGCGATCGGCCAGAAGGCTTCGACCGTCGCCCAGATCCACGAGCAGCTGAAGGACGCCGGCGCGATGGAGTACACGATCATCGTCACCGCGCCCGCCTCGGAAGCGGCGCCCATCAAGTGGATGGCACCGTACGCCGGCTGCGCGATGGGCGAGTACTTCATGTTCGACGGGCGCCATGCGGTCTGCATGTACGACGACCTCTCGAAGCACGCCGACGCCTACCGGCAGATGTCGCTCCTTCTGCGCCGTCCGCCCGGCCGTGAGGCCTTCCCCGGAGACGTCTTCTATCTCCACTCGCGCCTGCTCGAGCGCGCGTGCAAGCTCTCGGACGATAACGGCGGCGGCTCGCTGACGGCGCTGCCGCTGATCGAGACGCAGGCGGGCGACATCGCTGCGTACATCCCGACGAACGTGATCTCGATCACCGACGGCCAGATCTTCCTCGAATCCGAGCTCTTCTACTCGGGCGTTCGACCTGCGGTCAACGTCGGCCGCTCCGTCTCCCGGGTCGGCGCGAGCGCGCAGACGAAGGCGATGAAGAAGGTCGCCGGCCGGTTGCGGCTCGATCTCTCCCAGTACCGCGAGCTCGAAGCCTTCTCCCAGTTCGGCTCCGAGCTCGACCCCGCAACCCAGGCGACCCTTGCGCGCGGAGAGCGCATGGTGGCGACCCTGAACCAGCCCCAGTACCAGCCCTGGCCGACGGAGGAGCAGGTGGCGGCCATCTTCGCCGGCGTGCAGGGGCTGCTCGACGACGTCCCCGTCGAGGACGTGCCCCGCTTCCAGGACGAGCTGCGCGAGCACCTCCGCGCCGAGAAGACGATCTACGAGGAGATCCGGGCGAGCGGAGACCTTCCGGACGAGCTCGCGGAGCGGCTGGCGAAAGAGATCGAGCGCTTCAAGGAGCGCTTCTCCAGCAGCGCGGAGGCCGCGGCCTAGTCCCTCATGGCTTCCGTCCAGGACATCAGCCGCCGCATCCGGTCGGTCGGGAACACGCGCAAGATCACGCGGGCGATGGAGCTCGTGGCCGCGGCGAAGCTCCGGCGCGCGCAGGCGCGCATCGAGGCGATGCGGCCGTATGCCGAGCGCATGCAGGAGCTGATGATCGGCACGGCGCGGGCAAGCGCGTCCGTCCGCCGGCTGCCCCTGCTTCAGCGTCGCGAGGTCCGGACGGCCGCGCTGCTTCCGCTGACCGGCGACCGCGGCCTCGCCGGTGCCTTCAACGGCCAGATCCTCCGAGCCGCCTTCGCGCGCGCGCATGAACTCGCAGAGGAGGGAGTCGACGTCCGGTGGCTCGTCGCGGGCAAGAAGGGGGCCTCCACGCTCCGCTTTCGCCGCTACTCGGTCGAGCAGGCGTGGGCGGGTTTCAGCGACAGCCCTCGTTATGAGAACGCGCAGGCGATCGCTCACCGGATCTCGGAGCTCTACACCGAGCAGGAGATCGACCAACTGCTCTTGGTCTATAACCATTTCGAATCGGCCCTCGTCCAGCGCGTCGTCACCCAGGAGGTGCTGCCGATTCCCGAGACGCTGCTCGAGAGCGAGGACGAGCACGAGAAGGCGCTGCTCGGCGACTTCATCTACGAACCCGAGCCCGAGCAGATCCTCGAGCGGCTCTTGCCCGTCTACGTCGAGACGGAGGTCTACCGCGCGCTGCTCGAGTCGGCCGCCTCCGAGCAGGGCGCGCGGATGACGGCGATGCGGAACGCGACGAAGAACGCCGGCGAGCTGATCGACGCGTTGACGCTGTCGATGAACCGGGCCCGCCAGGCCGAGATCACGCAGGAGATCTTGGAAGTCGTCGCCGGCGCCGAGGCGCTTACAACCTAGTCTCCTTGGTGCCGGGAGCCTCCACGCCTAACTTCGGGCCCCCATCCGACGTCGAATTCTGTGGGGAACCACCCGGTATGCTTCAGCTTCCAACGTGAGCTCTCGCGACCGTTCAGAAATCGTCGGCGGCCAGGCGGGCCTCGCCGCCATTACTTCGGCGGAGTCCCATGGCGAGCTCGGAGAATTCGATTCCGCCGTTGCCGTGCGGGCCCGGGGCTACTGGGAGCAGGTCTGGCTGAGGTTCAGGCGTGACAAGGTCGCGATCGGAAGCGCGGTCTTCATCATGTTCCTGGTTGGGGTCACGGTTGTCGGCGGCCCGGTCGCAGAGCATTACCTCGGCCACGGCCCCACCGACATCAACCTCAAGGCCGGGCAAGCCGGCGCAAAGGTGCTGCCGGTGGGCCCGCTGTCGCACGTCCCCTGCGCAGGGTTCTCTCCGATGCCCTCGGGCTGCAAGGCCGGGCACACGCAGTACTACGTGCTCGGCGCGGACGGGGTCCTCGGTCACGACGAGTTCCTGCGACTGCTCTACGGGGGACGCGTCTCGCTCGAAGTCGCGGGGCTCTCGACGATCGCCGTGATGATCCTGGGGATCATCCTCGGAACGATCGCCGGCTACTACCGCGGCCTGGTCGACACGGCCATCTCGCGAGTGATCGAGCTGACGATGGTCTTCCCCGCGCTGCTCTTCATCATCGCCCTGAGCGCGACCATCGGTCCGCGGTTGAACTCGATCACGTTCGGAGTCTTCGCTAAAGGGGTTATCACGTTAGTGATCGTCTTCAGCATCTTCGGCTGGTTCTATCCGGCGAGGATTCTGCGCGCGCAGGTGCTCTCGCTGAGGGAGAAGGAGTTCGTCGAGGCGGCGCGCATGGTCGGTGCGAGCGACGGGCGGATCATGCGCTCGCACGTCATCCCGCATCTGGTCGCTCCGATCATCGTCTACTCGACGCTCACGGTCGCCACGTACATCCTGCTCGAGGCGAGCCTCTCCTTCCTCGGGCTGGGCGTCGATCCGGCGACTCCGAGCTGGGGCAACCTGCTCGCGACCGGGCCGACCTACTACACGACCCAGCCCTGGCTGATGGTCTGGCCGGGGCTCGCGATCCTCTCGACGACGCTCGCCTTCAACCTCCTGGGCGACGGCATCAGAGACGCGATCGACCCGCGCTCGGTCCGCTAACCAACCCGTCACGGCGAACGTCAGAACGTAGGCCGGAGTCCTCTGGCACGGACAGGGAGCCGCCAGGTGCGCAACCGACTGCTGCTCTCGATCGCCATGCTCGCAAGTGGAGCAGCGATGCTGGCCGCAGCGGGCGTTGCGAAGGAGAGCTCGCCGCAGGGCTCGATGGCGCGGAAGGGCGGAATCCTCAAGTTCACGCTCTTCGCCGGGATCGAGAACATCGACCCGCAGCGCTCGTATTACGTGCCCGAGTGGCAGTACGAGTGGCTGACGGGCCGGATGCTGCTGAACTTCGCGCACAAGAAGGGCGCGCTCGGATACCGGCTCGTCAACGACGGCGCGAGCAGCTACAGCGTTTCACGGGACGGCAGGACCTACACGTTCCTCATCCGCCGTGGGATGAAGCTCAGCAACGGCGCGCGGCTGGCGGCCCCGAACTACAAGCACGCTCTGCTGCGAGTCCTGAACGAGAACGTCGGCTCGCCACTGGCATCGTTCCTCACCGACCCCGCCTCGGTGAACATCGTCGGCGCGATCGACTACAACGCAGGCAGGACGAGCACGGTCCCCGGGATCAGTACGGTCGGGCCGTACAAGCTGGTCCTCAACCTCGTGGCGGCGAACCCGTTGCTGCCGACCCTGATGGCGCTTCCGCCGACAGGGGCGATCGCGACGAACATCCCGTTCTCGCCCGTCACGTCGGTC
>Ga0137369_10007112_pt1 | contig 11275 bp, 9 predicted proteins | sample SagtaG_12_FD_104918 | JGI IMG/M metagenome (GOLD analysis project Ga0137369, IMG submission 104918) | Vadose zone soil microbial communities from Sagehorn Ranch, Mendocino, California, USA - Sage1_L_113_16 metaG | ecosystem: Environmental > Terrestrial > Soil > Vadose zone | place: USA... | reverse complement strand
GGCGAGGTGTTTGGCGCGGTGGCGGTTGCGATGTCTTTGACGAAAAAGGCTGGGCCATCAGGAGCGGTCGCGCGCGTGGTTGTCGCGCCGAGGATCAGCAGCACAAACACGGCGAACGCGCAGATGAACCGATCGTACATTCTGAATTGCGTGTGACATCGTCGCCGGGGAGCTGTCGATGCGGGCTGCATAGCGGTGTGCCTTCTTGGTGGTGAACGAGTATGCTGCGCTCTCACTTTAGCAAATAGTGTCAGATAAGTCCAGTGACAAAGTCGTCACCTGGTGCATGAGAATGGCGTCACTCGTGGTTGCCGGTCTGAGGTCGCTGCGTAGATTGGACTGGTAGGACAACCGCCTAGCGTGTGCATCTAACGGTGGCATCGGGGGTAAGGCACCAGCGGATTGCCTCAATCCTTGTGATATCCTACAAGGTAGGCTCCCAATTTTGCATGTCGTGCCAGTATCCATTGGACGTGCGGCATTCGAGACTTCTTCGACACCTCCCTGGTATCCTCTGGCCCGTAGTGCTGATCACTACTTGGAACCATTAGCATCGATAGCAGCAGCACCAGATGTGGTGCTGCCGACAAGGAGACCCGCACAATGCGAAAGATCACGATGACACTGTTGACACTGTTGACACTTCTCCTCTCGCTGCTCCCGCTGGCCAGCGCACATGGCCAGGCAGCTCAGCAGTCCTTTGGCTTCAATGCCAAGCACATTAGCGGCTTTCCCACCGGCGCGGCCTTTCTGACGGGTGGTGGTGCTTACAACCTGGAGGGCGCGTTTCTGAAGACCGGCGGCGGGTTCCGCTGCCTGGAGGACATCAACCAGGGACTCCTCGCTGGTTGCCGAGCCGGTGAAGGCATTCGCTGGGATGCCAAGGAAGGGGAAACCCAGCTCCTTGAATCGTTCGGCTTTAAGTGCACCGGCGCGGTGAGTGAAGTGAAAAAAACGGTGGAGACCGATGACGATACGGTCGTGATGCTGGCCGATTTCTACCGGCAAGGGGATGGGATTGACGAGTCGTTCACGGCCCACATGTTCGTCTCCGCCGTCGATGAGGCTCCGGATCTGCCGGGCATCCAGAACGTCTGGATCGAGGGCGTGGGGTGCGGCACAGCGACTGCCAACTTCAACTAGCGGCGAGATTACGTCGCAGCCGCCATGACAAAGGGTCGCAGAGGGTGGTTTGGCGGCCGCAACGCGGCCGCCAAACCACCCTCTGCGACCCGCCGATCTGATTCGGCAGACACTGTCGCACGGCGTCTATCGCATCATAATGCCAAGCGAACGGATTATTAAATACGTTAGATCTGCATCCTATTCTTGTGGGCCACCAGCAACGGCAAATCCGCCGCTAGTGGCCCACAAACTGCGTCCGCCCTATGCGGTCGCGCTACTCCACACTACACGCCACACGCGCGCCGGCCCAATCGGCATGCGCATAGTTGGTCGCCCAGTCAACCGGAGCAACCACCAGGCGCAGCTCATGGACTCCGGGAATATTGAGATACACCGGAACCGGCGTCATACCGCCGTGTAGCACACCGCTGTCGTAGATCAGCGCTCCATCGGCCCAGACCTGGAACACCGCAGCGCCATGCTGGCCCACCTCGGCATCCAGCCCGATATCGGCGGCGAAGTCCGTACACGCCCCGCCCAAGTCGTAGCGAATATCGGCGGGTGCATGGACGCCCAGACCTTTGGCATAGCGAGTATCGCCCAGCGTGATCGGGTGCCCATCCCCGGCGCCACCCTCGCCGTTGCTTAGATTCAGCTCAACTGGGCCAAGTGCGCTATCCGCGAATGTCGGCGTGAGATCGCTTAAATATGGGTAGCGGACGTTCGGATTCGCTACCGGCGCTTCGGCTGGCGGCGCGGGCGGAACGACGGGATCGGGCAGCGTTGCCGCGACATACGATTGGGCAGTGATTTTCAGCATGATCGTGCCGTGTGGCTCGACAGTCGCCGTGAAGCTGTCGGCTACGACACCGCGATCGGCGTGCGCCCATAGGTCGCGCACCAGCGCATCGCCAGGCGCAAGACCGATGTCGGACCAACGAACGGTGATCGCGGCCGACTTATCGGTGGGGTTGAAGAGCGCGGCAGCGCGGGTACTTGGGTCTTCCAGCGGCCGCGACCAGACCTGCAGATTATTATCGTCGTGGACGATCAGCGCCGGTGTGCCGCGCGAGTCCTGGTCGACCGCGATCACCTCATGGTTCAGCAGAATATCACGTGTCGCGCTGGACATGCGGGTCAGATCGTTGCCGGTGATCAGCGGCGCGGCCATCATCGCCCACATGCTGAAGTGGGTCCGATACTCCACAGTGGTCATACCGCCATTCCCGACCTCAAGCATATCCGGGTCGTTCCAGCCGCCTGGGCCGCCGGCATACGCGCGCACGGCATTCTCGCGAATGATCTGGAGCAAGATCGGCCAGCGATCGGTGATGTCGCGGGTGGTCCGCCAGAGGTGGCCGGCGTCGTCGCCCCAATCCCATGGATTCGGCGTGCCCCAGGTGCAGATGCTCAACGCAATCGGGCGGCCGGTGGCCGCCAGCGCATCGCGAAACAGCGCGTACTGCCTGGCCGCGTCGAGACCCGCGTTGTAGCACCAATCGACTTTGACGTAATCGACACCCCAGGCGGCATACGTGGCAGCGTCCTGCCATTCGTGGCCCAGGCTGCCGGGGCGGCCCTGGCATGTCCGGCTGCCAGCATCGGTGTAGAGGCCGAACTTCAGGCCGCGCGCATGGATATAATCGGCCAGCGCGGCCATGCCGCTAGGGAAGCGCCGCGGGTCGGCGACGATCGTGCCCTGCGGATCGCGGCTGACTTGCCAGCAATCATCGATCACAACGTATTGGTAGCCGACATCGCGCATGCCGCTCGCAACCATCGAGTCAGCGGTGTTCTTAATCAGCTTTTCGCTTACATTGCAGCCGAAGCGATTCCAGCTATTCCAGCCCATCGGCGGTGTGCGGGCCACGCCATCGTCGCGCGCGCGCGCGGCGGGCGAATTGAATTGGGTCGGCAGGTAACAGATCGCGGCAAGCATCAGGATGGCGCCAAAGAGGAGGGTGGTTCGTACTGTTTGGGTTGTCATTGATCGCCTCATCTTCAAGATTAGATAAGGCAATCATATGCTGTCGCGGCCGATTTGTGCTTGTCAAAAGGATTACGGTTGCTACGAGCGCGTGCGTAGCATCGCGTGGCGTAACGTGCTCTTTTTAGCGCGTGACGAAGGACGAACGACGAACGACGAAAGATGGCGACATGTCGTTCGTCGTTCGTCCTTCGTCCTTCATCGTTCGCCCAGTATCCCGGGCAACATTCGCAAATCGCTTACAGCGTCACCTGCCCAGCCGCACGCAGCGCGATCGCGATCGCGGAATCGACCGCCGAGCTTTTCTGCTCCAGCACGATATTCTCTCCGCTGGTGCGCTGCGCGATCACACCACAGATGCAGGCGGCCGCGAATCCATAGACGCCGGCCATTTTGAATAACGTTCCGGATTCCATCTCATAGTTAAGGACGTTCAGGCCGCGATACTCCTCGGTAATACCCTGCAGCCAGCGCATCAGGCGCGGGTTGGCCGATTCGCTGCGCTCCTGGCCTTCGTAGAAGGTATCGACCGATGCGGTGATGCCCAGGTGGTGGTCGGCTCCGAGCGCGCGCGCCGCCTCGACCAGCGCCACAGTCAGAAACGGATCGGCGGCCGCGGGGTACTCGACCGGCGCGATGTCGTTGGCAGCGCCCTGGCGGCACAGCGCGGCGCGGCTAATCACCACGCTGCCGGGGAGCACCCGCGCCTGGATTGAGCCGCAGGTGCCGACACGAATGATCTGGCGGATGCCGACCTGGATCAGCTCGTTGACCACGATGCTGAGCGAGGGCGCGCCCATACCGCTGGTGGCCGAGAGGATCGGCCGGCCACCCGGCAGAACACCGACGTAGCTATTCAGGCCGCGATGCTCCGAGAGCGCACGTACATCACGCAGCTGTGTCTGCGCAATCATCCGCGCGCGCTCGGGGTCACCCGAGAGTAGCGCGATCTGTGGCGGGTCGGCGCCCAGGTCGTCGCGTCCAAAACCAATATGATAGAACCGAGCAGGTATGGCCATTGAACACCCCCGTACTATATGCGGCGGTCAGTGGCCCAATTGTACACCCATCCGGGAGTGACGAGTGACAAGTGACGAGTGCCTGGACTACTCGTCACTTGTCACTCGTCACTTGTTACAGCTCAGCCACCGCCGGTATGATTTCACGGCCAAAGGTCTCCAGTGGCGTCAGTTCGTGGACGTTCGGCATATTGAAGATGATATGCTTGAAGCCAAGCTTAGCTAGCGACTGGCACTCGGCGATCACGTCGGCCGCGCTTGTGCCACCGGGCGCGAGGTTGGCGGTGTTGAGTGCCGTGCGCTCGATCGCCTCATACGGCCGGCCCAGCGCTTCGCAGTGCCCACGCAGCACATCCAGCTTCTTGCGCAGCACATCGCCGCCCATGCGTGCGAACAGATTGCAGGCATCGGCGTATTGGGCCACCAGCCGCAAAGTCTTCTGCTCGCCACCACCACCGATCATTATTGGTGGGTGCGGCTGAGCCAGCGGCTGTGGGCTGTTCAGCGGATCGGCCAGCTGATAGTGCGCGCCGCTGTAGGCCGAGCGATCACCTTTCCACATCTGGTGCGCGATCTGGAGCGCTTCCTCAAGCCGCTCAAAACGATCCTTCAGCGGCGGAAACGGCACGCCAAGACCTCGCGACTCCTGCTCATTCCAGCCCGCGCCGATGCCCAGGTAGGCCCGCCCGCCCGAAAGCACATCCAGTGTCGTGGCGGTTTTCACCAGGATGCCGGGGTGGCGGTAGTGAACACCCGTCACAAGCGTGCCAAGCTTCACATGCTTGGTGACACCGGCCAGGAAGCTCAGTGCGCTGTAGCCCTCCAGCATCGCATGTTCGGGTGGGCCAACCATACCGATCTGGAAGAAGTGATCCATTACCCACAGGCTGTAGAAGCCCGCATCATCGGCGGTGCGCCCGATCTCGGCCAGCCGCGCGCCGATCTCGGCCGTGCCGCCTGGCCATGTAAAGCTGGGTACCTGTAATCCGATCCGCATGACAGCACCTTCCTTCATTATGTAGACGTAACAGCTTTCGGCATGCTATCGGGTGTGCGCGACTTCGCCGCGCACACCCGATAGCATAGAAGTACCTTTGTGTTCCTTCCTAATGCGCTGCTGCGGCCGGCGCATCGGCGGCGCGGCGGCCGGCCCACGCGAACGGCCAGCCCGGCAGCAGCGCGCCCAGCCCAAGCGCGATCAGCGCGGCGTAGAACGTCAGCTGGTAGGTGCGCTCGAAGCCGACGATATTTTCAGCACAGGCCTGCTGGCGCAGCGCGAGCGCGTCTGAGCTTGGCTGAGTTGTTGCGGCGGTAGGGATCGGCTCGCACAGCCCCGGCGGCGGCGCGCTCGAAACGTGCTGAGCCTCTTGCGCCTGGGCCTGGGCCTGGCGCACCGCCGGCGAGAGCGTGCTGACCAGCACGGTCGCCAGCGCTGCGACCGCAATCGCCTGAACGACCTGGCGCGTGCTGTTGACGAGCGACGAGCCGCGCGGCAGCAAACGCTGCGGCACCACCGACAAAGCAGTCACGAAGGTCGTCTGAACCGTCAAACCGCCGGCCAATCCGCGCAGCGCCATCAGCAGCATAATCCAGCTGATCGGCGTATCGGCCTGAAGCTGCGATAGCTGCCAGGTGTTCACCAGCAACAGCCCAAAGCCGATGATCAGCAGCGGGCGCGGCCCGGTTCGGTCGTAGATTCGGCCTGCCAACGGCATCCCGATTCCAAGCGCTCCAGCCAGTGGCAGCAAGATCAATCCAGTTTCCAGCGCTGTGCGCCCACGTAGCGACTGGAGATAGATCGGCAGCAAGAACTCAGCAGCGAAGAGTGCGACCACGCTGACGAAGCCCACCAGGCTGGCCAGCAGAAACGTGCGCTGGCGGAACAGCCGCAGATCCAGCAGTGGCTCCTTCGCAACAAACAGCTCGATGATCGTGAACGCGATCAGGCCAATTGCGCCGATGCCAAACCAGAGCAGCACCGCCGGCGACGTCCATCCGCTGGCCTCGGCGATCGACGCGGCATACAGCACCGACCCAAAGCCAATCACGGATGTCACCAGCCCAAGCAGATCGAGGCGCGGGGTGCGCTCGCTGCGCCAATCCTGTAGGAAGCGCGACCCAAGCGCGACACCGAGGATGCCGATTGGCAGATTGATAAAGAAGATCCAGCGCCATAGCTGGTGATCGATCATCCAGCCGCCCAGGATCAGGCCCAGCGCCGGCGCGACCGCGACCGCGATCCCGAAGAAGCCCAGCGCCACACCCTGCTCGCGGGCCGGGAACGCGCGAAACAGCTGCGGCGCGCCAAGCGGCAGCGCGATGCCGCCGCCCAAGCCCTGCAACGTGCGTGCGGCGATCAGCAGCCCCAGGTTGGGGGCGATGCCACACATCAGTGAGCCGAACACGAAGGTTGCAAGCCCGCCCAGATACACCCGCTTGATGCCGAAACGATCGGCCAGAAAGCCGGCCAGCGGCGTACTGATGCCAAGCGCCAGGACATAGGTGCTGATCACCCATTGTGATTCGGCCAGGCTGGCGTCGAACTCGCGGCGCAGTGTCGGGAACGCGACATTGACAACCGTGCTGTCAAGAAAGACCATGAACAGGCCGAAAATGACCGAGAGCAACACTTTCCACTTCGATGCAAGCGCAAATTTCCTGCTCGGAAGACCTTGAGTCGCCATACTCATGCAATAGCTCCTAACATATGCGGGCCATGGATTTTCGCCTGGGTGTTCTTTTTTCGCCCGTCGGGGCGAAAAAAGCATACCTAGCGGAATCCATTGTACGGACACGATATATCGCCTCCCTGCGCTGATGCTCTTAGAAATACAGCAGAATCCACTGTACGGATGCGATATATCGCCTCCCTGCACTTAGCCAGCACTTCAATCGAGAAACCGCAGCGGTTCCAGCCAGAGCTCGACCAGCGTGACCACCAGCATGCCGACCAGCCCGGTCAGCCCACTGTAGATCACCAGGCCAAGCATATTCACCGGCTGCTGCGCCACGATGTCGCTGCGCCAGTGCCAGAATGCAACCCCAACCACGGCGAGCGTCCACAGCGACCAGAGGATGATCTGCAGGCTCGGATCGCGACGTGCCTGGTGGCTTTGCCGATCTGATTCCTGTGCGTATGATTCGACAGTATGTCTCAGCATGTGGGGCCTCCTCGACTAGGCGAAATCCTGATCGCGCCAAATAAACATAACGTTGACGTTAACGTTACAGTTGAGGCAAAAAAACACTATTCGGCGCGCTTTGTGTTGATGTACTGTTGGATGCGGTCGATGTTTTGTTGAAGTTCCGATCGAAAGCTCTGGAGGCTCTCGATTTTTTCATCGGTCTCAGCCAGATGCGCCTGAAGAATCTCAAGCGTGCGCTGTTTGCCGCGCAGCCCGGTCGGGTCATCGCAGTAGAGCGGGAGAACTTCGCCGATCTCTTCCAGCCGCATTCCAAGCTGCTTGAGCCAGTCGATCTTCTTAAGTGTGGCTAGCTCAGTGCTGGTGTAGTAGCGAAACCCCTGACCCTCGCGCTCGTTTGGCCCCAGCAAACCGAGATCCTCGTAGTAGCGGATAGTCCGCGGGGTTACTCCGGCCTGTTCGGCGAACTCGCCGATGCGCATTTTAGCTTTCATAGTTCCTGTACAACCTTGACGTTAACGTCAAAGTGATAATACTCTATTTTGGGCTGAATGTCAAGACCTTTTTGCTGGAAACTGTTCGCAATTCCTGAAATTGGACGCGGACCAACACGGACGAATGCGGACACCGGTTATCTCAACTGCCGATAATGTTTAATTCACTGTGGGTCGTTTTTTCGCCCCTGAGGGACGCAACAACGACCCACAAAAACGATAAAGCCCCACGCTACCGGCTCTTCTGAGCCTGCCCGCCCTGAGCGTGTCGAAGGGTCGAAGGGCAGGCTAAAGTGCTGTGAGCGAACGTCCTAGTCATGTTGAGCCGAGCGAAACATCGCCAGAATATCGGCCAGCGGCAGCGCGTCGAGCGACTCGATCATCAGATCGGCGCTGGGCAGCGCGAGCCGGCGCGTGATTGCGCCAGGCACCGCCACGCAGCGCATGCCGGCGGCGTGAGCGGCCAATATGCCATTCGGCGAATCCTCGAAGACCAGGCAGCTGGCCGGCGGCACACCCAGGCACGCAGCGGCGCTCAGAAACAGATCCGGCGCGGGCTTGGTACGCGCGACATCGTCGGCGGTGCGAATGCAGGCGAACGCAGCTTCGATGCCGTGATGGCGCAGCCAACCCAGCACCCAATCGCGGCTGCTGCTTGATGCGACCGCGCACGGCAGCCCAATTGCATCGGCCTGGCCCAGTATCTCGCGCGCGCCCGGCAGCAGCGGTTGCTTGGCGCTCAACGCCTGCTTAGCCGCCATACGGCGCGTCAGCAGCGCCGGCTGATCGATCGGCTGTGCGGCCAGCGCCGCCAGGTGTGCCAGCGCGTCGAAGCCGTGGCTGGTTCCGAGCGCGCCCTGCCAGAGCTCAAGCGTCAGCTCGTGGCCATGTGCAGCATACAACGCCCGCCAGCTCTCGAACGCCGGCGTCTCGGTATCCACCAGCAGTCCGTCGAAATCGAAGATCAGTGCCTGAATCATGGTGGGTAGTATAGCAGGAAAATTAGCCTGAATGACAAGATGACAAGTTGACAAGATGACGAGCGCTATTCATCTTGTCACCCCGTCATCTTGTCAACTTGTCACGGCATCACGTCCACGCCCATGCCGGCAGCGCCAGCGAAATGCGCGTGAAGACGCCCGGCTCGCTTTCCGCCGTCAGCGTGCCGCCGACCACCGACATCAGCGTGCCATGCAGGCCCAGGCCGTTGCCACTGCCCTGCGCAGCGATCGTCACCGCGCCCAAGCCCACGCCGTCGTCCTCGATCGCCATCTCCAGGCCATCGTCGCGCCATGCCACCGCGACCTTCAGATGCAGCGCGCGCGCCGACTCGCCATTGCGACCATAGCGTGCGGCGTTGCGCACCGCCTCGCGGGCGGCGTAGAAAAAGACCTCGGCGGTAAGCGCGGGAACCGCGCGGGCGGCCTCGGCGGCCGCTGGCTCAACCCGCCAGCTCACACCATCGAACGCGCTGCCGAACTCGCCGTCGATCGACTGCCGCAGCGCGTCGATCAGGCCCAGCCGCGCCAGCTCGGGTGCTGCGGTGGCGGGCATAGCGTGGAGCAGGTTGGCGATCTGGCGGTGGACATCGGCCAGGAGGCTGATCGCCTCCGACGAAGGACGAGGGACGGAGGACGAAAGCTGGTCGCCCGCAGAAGAAAGTTGATCAGCATAGTTATTGCTATTGTCGTCTTTCGTCTTTTGTCTTTCGTCTATGCTCGTGGATTGAAGTAAAAGCATCGCCGTATGCAAGCGCGGCAGCACATCGTCGTGCAGTACGCGGCGGGTGCGCCGGTCGACCACCTGGCTTTCGGCCAGGCGCTGGCGCTGGAGCGCCATCAAGCGGCGGGCCATCTCGGCGCTGGCGCGCGTGTCGATCAGGCGCTCGCCGGTGGCGCGGGCGATCTCGATCTCTTCCTGGGTGTACAGGCCACCGTCGCGCTTATTGCCCAGCAGCAGCACGCCGATCAGCCCGCGCTCGCTCCACAGCGGCACCGCCCAGACCGCGCCGCCGTAGTGTTCGCCTGCGAGCGGCAGGCAGATCACCTGAGGTGAGCTGAAGCGACTCGCCAGCGCGTTGATTGTCTGCTCGGAGACCGCACCGGCCGCGCCGGCGATCACCGCCGGGCCGACCAGCGGAGCAAGTGGCCCCAGCGCGGCCAGGTAGGCCACGCGCGCGCCCAGCACATCCTCGCATAGTGCGCGGAACGGCATGGCGATATCGACCTCGGGCGGGGCGGCCGGCCGCAGCATGCGCTCGTACAGCCGCTGGCTGGCAACGAACGGGCGCAGATCGGCCATGCTGCGCTCGCGATCGGCGTAGGAGCGCCAGCCCAGCAGTGCGTAGAACAGCGTCATCAGCAGCGTGGCCAGCAGCAGCCGGTAGACCGGGTCGAAGTCGCTCGATCCGGGTAAGCTCAGGCTCAGGCCCATCAGCGCGCCGTAGCCGCTGGCCAGCACCAGGCTGCGCTGCCAGTAGCGCGCAAGCCCGCCACGCGGCAGCGCCTTGCCGGTGAAAATCTCATACGAGACGATCGCGCGGCCGATCAGCACAATCGCGATCGCCAGCAGCGCCGAGATCAGCGCGTCGAAGCCCATCAGCACTATCACAGTGCGCACGATACTATTCACGCCAAAGATTCGGCCTTGAACGCGACTGAGGAAAACTGCAACGGCAACGCCCAGAGTCAGGCAGACCAGCAGCAGCATCAGCGCGGCCGCGATCAGCCAGGGCCGCGCCCGACGGCGCGCTTCATCGCCCATGAAACGCTCGGAGGCCATTGGATGGCGCAGCGCGCTGAGCGAAAGCACGATGCACAGCGTGCTGTAAAGTGGGTAGACCAGCGCGACAATCGGCAGGCCGTCCAGCAGAAAGATCGCGATCGGCGAGCGATTGACCACATCCTCATAGCTTGGCAGCGGGTTGGCTACCAGCAGCGACAGCAGCGCACACAGCCCCAGCACCCCTACCAGCACCACCCACACACGGTGACGCAGCGCCCGCAGCACACCGGTGTACCAGGCGATCATCAAATACCACATATACGGTGCGCCAACCACCGGCAGCCAGCTCACGCGCCACCAAAACTCGGTATCCGGACCCAGCTGATCGAGCGTATGGCTAACTACCGCCGTGTGGCCGGCGAAAAACAGCCCGCCCAGGATCAGCCCACCGCCGGCCGCCCAGCTGCCCCAGCGCCGCCGCTCGACATTCAGCAGCACCGTGAAGCCCAGCCAGAGAAACGCGATCGTGTTGAACAGCGAGAGCGAGATAATCGCCCAGTCGAGCGCGATTAGGAAGTTGTTGTTCATAAGCGAGTGATGCGTGATGCGTGATGCGTGATGCGTGATGCGTGATGCGTGAATCATAATCCAAGTATCAAGTATCAAGTATCAAGTATCTCGTCACTCCAATAGGTCGTACGCCGCCCAATTGCCGCGTGCGTCGATGATCTGCGGCGCACCCTGCTCATCCCACATCAGCAGCCGGCCCTCGCGCACGATGAT
>Ga0137369_10007107_pt1 | contig 11280 bp, 9 predicted proteins | sample SagtaG_12_FD_104918 | JGI IMG/M metagenome (GOLD analysis project Ga0137369, IMG submission 104918) | Vadose zone soil microbial communities from Sagehorn Ranch, Mendocino, California, USA - Sage1_L_113_16 metaG | ecosystem: Environmental > Terrestrial > Soil > Vadose zone | place: USA... | reverse complement strand
TCCCAGGTGATCAAGACAATTACGAATCGGCTCAAACTTTCCGATCCGTCTCTCGCGGAAGAAGGATACGCCGACGCGATCAAGGAATTTGACCTCAAGCCTTATCCTTCTATTGACGGACTGAGGAACATGCAAAGACTGCTGGCGATGCAACCTCTCCGGCTGGCATACGTCAATCCGGCAAATCTCCTGGATGCCACTTTCATTCGCAAGCTCGACGAAAGCGGATTCCTAGCCCAGCTCCAGGCGCGTTATCGGGATTGACTCATCAAAGGATAGTCATCCTTCAGCGAACATACGACACTCGATATTCGAAACAGCACTGTAACGACCCAATCACTCGACCATCGAGAGCTGTCCGGTGGATCAAAAATCTTCCTGCGAGCGAAAATATCTATTAAGATCGATCGTCTTATCTGATATAATCCTTTTCATTATCAGCATTCCATCGTGTGAGAGTGAGATCTTCCGGCAAAACATTCATCGTGCCTGCTGGTGTAGTGCAGGCATCGGCTCAAATTTCCAGCAAAATGGGCTGGAGTAGAGAATTAATTGGACTGCTGGGTCCTAAATGCGTCACTCCATAATTCGATCGCTCCAGTTTCATAAATTGGATCCCAGGGAGATACCAAACGAGAGATGTCTAAACCTATGCTGAAGTCCAACGCCTCGACCGCTGAGAGCCAATCCGCAGAGCCGAAGGCGATTCTGTCTGCGGCTGAGATGGGCGCTCGACAGCGGGAAATTTCCGTTTCCGAGTTCTTTACCAAGAACCGGCACTTGCTGGGCTTCGACAATCCGCGAAAAGCGCTGCTCACCTGTGTCAAGGAAGCCGTCGATAACGCGCTTGACGCCTGTGAAGAGGCGGGAATTCTGCCTGAAGTCGTGGTCAAACTCGAGGTCGCGTCGAACGGCGGTGCGGCGCCCGCTCCCAGCCAGGCCAATCGCTTCCGCGTAACGGTGATCGACTACGGACCCGGCATCGTTCGCCAGCAGATCCCGCGCATATTCGCGAAGCTTCTCTACGGCTCTAAATTCCATCGCTTGCGTATGAGCCGCGGTCAGCAGGGCATCGGCATATCCGCGGCCGGCATGTATGCACAACTGACCACCGGCAAGCCGGTGCAGATCATCTCGCGCACCGGCGCGCGCGCGCCCGCGCACTACTTCGAAGTGCAGATCGACACCAAAAAAAACGAGCCGCGGATCTTCGAGCAAAAGCAGATTGAATGGGAAAATCATCGGGGAACCCAGGTGAGCTTCGAAATCGAGGGACGCTACCAAAAGGGGCGCGCCTCCGTAGACGAATATCTCGAGCAGGTCGCGATTGCCAATCCGCACGTCAAGCTCGTCTACCACACGCCGGAGGGAGAGACCAAAGAATATCCCCGGACCATTCAAGAGCTGCCGCCGCAGCCGCGTGAGATCAAGCCGCACCCCTACGGCATCGAGTTCGGCATAATGCTGAGAATGCTGCACGACACCAAAAGCCACTCGCTGGCCGGTTTTCTGTCGAGCGATTTCAGTCGGGTGTCATCCAACGTCGCGCACGAGATCTGCAAAGCCGCCAAGCTTTCACCGGACGCACGACCGAGAAATATTCACGGCGCCGCTGCCGAAACACTTTATAAAACGATCCAGGCCACCAAGATCATGGCGCCGCCGAGCAACTGCATTTCGCCCATCGGCGAAAAGGCGATTCTCCATGGGTTGTACAAGCAGATCAAAGGAGATTTCTACACCGCAGTCACCCGGCCGCCGGCGGTGTATCGCGGCAATCCATTTGTCATCGAAGCGGGCTTGGCTTTCGGCAAGGGCCCGGAACAGGCGGCCGGTAAGCCCGAACAGCCGAAGGTGCCGCTCGCTGAAGGTGAGAGTCACGACGACGACAACGAGTTGGCGAGCGTCATTCGCTACGCCAATCGCGCGCCGCTGCTCTATCAGCAGTCCGCCTGCGCGACGTTCAAAGCGGTGCTCGACACCACGTGGCGCAACTACGGCGTTCCCCAATCGAGGGGCGCGCTGCCGGCCGGTCCCATGGTGATTTTCGTCCACATGGCCTCCGTGTGGGTGCCGTTTACCAGCGAGTCCAAGGAAGCGATCGCCGACTACGACGAGATCCGCAAGGAAATAAAGCTCGCGCTGCAGGAGTGCGGGCGGCGGCTTGGCGTCTTTCTGCGACGTCGCGAGCGCGCCAAGGGTGAGTTTCGCCGGCGCAATATCTTCGAGCTCTACATCGAAGAAGTCGTTGAGGCGTGCAACCGCCTCAAAGGCGGTAAGCTCGCCAAAGAAAAACTCATGAACCAGCTGCAAAAGATCGCCTCGAAACGCACCGGCGGTGAGAAAACGGATGAGATACTCGGGCGTGACGGCGGCGGCCCCGAAGGCCTGCCGCACTCGATCATCGTCACTGCCGAGGGTACCGAAGGAGATGCGCCAGTTTTGCCCGGCGACGACCGCAACGATGGCGCAGTGCCGGAAGAACTCCCGCTGGACATGGACGAATCGGCGGCGCCGGGGCGGCTGAAGGGAAAGGCTAAGTCTGCCAAGACTCCAAATCCCGCCAAGTCGAAAATGACGCGCAGTAAGAATCCGGTGAAAGTTGAACCGCAGCGCGGCGCGAAGCAAATGACTTTGGGTTTTGAAGCGGCCGGAACCAGCTCGAAACGTAACCAAAAGATAGGAAAAAAACATGGCGCGAAAAAAGCCAAAAAATAACGGAGCGGTGGAAAGAAAGCTCATCGGCGTCGCCGACATCGTCATTAGCGCCGCGCAACGGAATCAGGATCCGGCGCTTTCGATTCCCGTACGCAGCCTCGCCAATGTGAATTTCAACGAGAAACGCGGCATCATCGAAATGGGGCGCCGGAAGCAGGCGCGCACGTTTTTCAACGTCGGCATGGCCAAAAAATTCATGCAGACGGTACTCGTAGCCGATGCCCTCGCCGAGCTTCAGCGCGCGAACTTGACGACGTCTTTGAGGGAGATCTACTACCGCACCAAGCACACCATTAAGAACTCGCACGAAAACACCTTCGACGGGCAAAATGAGTCCGACCCGCTCATCGAGGACCTTGAAGTTACACTCGAAGCCCTGCGCGAAGAGCTTCACGTGCGCGCCGAGAACTCCGGTACCGTCGTGGGACCGCTGGTATTGGTCGACGACGGCGACCGGGTCGACTGTACCAGGCTCGGTAAAGGCGGCTACTCGGTTCCGTCCATCGTCGAGCCGGAATATATCCAGATCACCAAGTGCACCGCGGATTTCGTTCTGCTCGTCGAGAAAGGCACCCAGTGGAACCGGCTCTCGGAAGATAAGTTCTGGCGTCGCTACAACTGCATTCTGCTGACAGGCAACGGCCAGCCGCCCCGCGGTGTCAGGCGCCTGGCGCGCCGGCTGCACGAAGAATACCATCTTCCCGTCTATGTCCTCGTCGACAACGATCCGTGGGGCTACTACATTTACTCGGTGGTCAAGCAAGGATCGATCAATCTCGCTTTTGAAAGTCAGCGCATGGCGATTCCCAAGGCCAAGTTCATCGGCTTCTCCAGCGCCGACCCCGATCGCTACGGCCTGCCGCGCACCGTCGGCATCAAGCTCAACGACAAAGACGTCAATCGCGCAAAGGAACTGATGAAGTATAAATGGTTTCAGAAAAAAGAGTGGCAGAATGAGATCAAAGGCATGCTCTCCAGCGGCCTCAAGTTCGAGCTCGACGCTCTCGCCAACAAAGATTTTCAATATCTGACCAAGACCTACTTGCCGAGAAAGCTCAAAGAGAAAGATTTGTTGGACTAAACCGAGGCGCACGTTCAGCTTTTTCGATTACGGCAGGATCTGAGTTCTACGGGCGGTTGAAAAATCCGCCTCTTTGCAGCAGGGCAAAGCGACGGTAGCGACCGCTACCTTGACGAACTAGATTGGCCTTTGCTAGCTTCGCGCTAGATCCCCAGAGTAGTTACGTGTCAAAACAAGAAGTCATTCATCCTGACGGCGACTTGATCTCCGCTGCGGCGCCGGCCGGCTGGGAAGAAAGGATCGTGTATTTTCTCCTGACCCGCTCACCGTTAGGAAGCTTGGTGCGCTGGGTTGCGGCCATCAAGGCCTCGGTTCATGCAAAATTGCTCGCCGGCTATCTTCTCGTCACCTTGCTGGTGATCGGCATGGGCGCAATGAGCCTTCAGACCATCGCCAAAATGTCCAGTCAGGGCCAGCTCTTGGATGAGGCTCACGAACGAGTGCACTGGTCGCAGGAGATCCAGCATGCCCTGGCCATGCAGATGAACTTCACGGCCATGGCTTTGCTCTTGAGAAGCGAGGCGACGGTCGAAAACATTCTTCGCGAGAACAACCGATTCAACAATACACTGGCTCGTCTTGAGAAGGCCGCCCAACCGGAAGAGGTGGAGCTGATCCAACGGATCCACGCCGCCCAGGTCGAGGCGCTGACCACCGTGGCCGATATTGCAAACCTTATTCGGGACGGTAAAGTCGAAGATGCGATGCGGCTGCAGCACAACAAGCAGTATCCTCTCTATCGGCGAATCGAAGAGTTCGTCACTCAATTGGTCGAGCGCGAGCGGAACAAGATGGACCGCCTTCGGGCCAGCGTCGCCGCTGCAAACAGGAATACGCTGATCCTGATGGCGAGCAGCGCGGCGGCTTTGATGCTGGTGGCGTTGTTGTTGGGGTTCGTCATCTCATGGTCCTTTATCCTACCCGTCCAGAAGGCCCATGGCTTCCTGAGCGAGGTGGCGAAAGGAAACTTTGCGGCGACGATCAACGTGCCAAATCGCGACGAGTTCGGTGCCCTGGCGGCGCATATGAACCACATGAGCCAGGAGCTGCATCGTCTCTACGAGAGCCAGCATCAGGGGTCACAGGAGTTGCAGAGACTGAACGAGCAGCTCCAGCAAGCCAGCAAAGCAAAATCGAATTTCCTCGCCAATATGTCGCACGAGCTGCGCACGCCGATGAATGCGATCCTCGGCTTTGTCGAGATGATGCTCGATGAGATCTACGGCGAGGTTCCGGCCCACCTGAGGGAGCCGCTGACGGATGTTCAAACCAACGGCAAGCATCTGCTGCGCCTGATCAACGACGTGCTGGATCTTTCCAAAATCGAGGCCGGTCGCATGGAGCTTGTTTTGGCGGAGTATTCGGTCCAGGACGTAGTGGAGACCGTTCGCACATCGCTCCAATCGCTCGCCTTGGAAAAAGGTTTGGGATTCGTCGCCGCGGTCGACGACGATATTCCACTCGCGCTCGGCGACGGCAAGCGGATCACCCAATGTCTGATGAACCTGGTGGGAAACGCGCTGAAATTCAGCAAGCACGGACGCGTGTCGGTCTGGGTGGAGCAGCAAGGGGAGAACTTGGTCTATCGTGTAGCGGATACCGGAATTGGCATACCTAAGGAAGAGCTCGAAAATATCTTCGGCGAATTCCAACAAGTGGACACGGCGATCACGCGGGAGTTCAGCGGAACCGGACTCGGGCTGAACATCACCAAGAAATTCGTGGAAATGCATGGCGGCCGGATCTGGGTGGAAAGCGAACTAGGCAAGGGATCGACATTTTTCTTTGTCATCCCGCTGCGCATGAATCATGTCGAGGTCACATGAGCGGCAAGACGATTCTCTACGTAGAAGACAACGAGTTTAACCTGAAAATGGTGCGGCAGCTTTTGGCGCGGACCGCTTACCAGCTGATTGAGGCGACGGATGGCGAGATGGGGGTGGCAACGGCGCTCAATGAGGTTCCTGACCTGATCTTGATGGACATCCAACTCCCCAAGATGTCCGGACTGGATGCGACGCGCCGGCTTCGCGCCGACCCCAAGACCGCCGCTATCCCGATCATCGTGATTACCTCCTTTGCCCTCAGCGGCGACGACCAGAAGGCGAAGGATGCGGGCGCGACTGCCTATATGGCAAAGCCATACAGCCCGCGCGAGCTGTTGCAGATGATCCGGAACTTACTTCCCGAGCAATAGATTTTTGAAGTTGAAACATCGTGAGTGAATTTCCCCGCATCCTGGCAGTTGATGACAACAAGCAGAATCTGTCTCTGCTTGAGAGGGCGCTCACGTCGGCCCAGTACGAAGTCATCACCGCAGAGGACGGCCCTACCGCCCTCAAGCTCATCGGTAGCGCAGCGCCGGATCTTGTCCTGTTCGATGTGATGATGCCGGGTATGTCAGGGTACGAAGTTTGCCAGCATATCCGCGCGAATGAAGCCACCTGTCTCCTTCCCGTGGTAATGTTGACCGCGCTCACCGATGTGGCCGACCGAATTCGCGGGATTGAAGCGGGAGCCGACGATTTTCTGAGCAAGCCCGTGAACCGGGAAGAGCTGCTGACGCGAGTCAAGTCGCTCCTCAGGATCAAGACGCTCCACGATGACGTCGAGACGAAGAACCATCTGCTCCGTAACCTCTTTGGCCGGTACGTTTCTGCGGAGGTGGCTGCCGAGATCGTCGCCGACCCCGGGCGGCACCTGAAGTTGGGCGGCGACAAGCGCGAAGTCACTATTCTGTTCGGCGATCTTCGCGGATTCACACCACTTGCCGAGAAACTCGATCCGCAAGATGTCGTCGATATCCTCAATAGCTATTTGACGCTCGTCATCGACACCGTCTTTGAATTCAGGGGGACCCTCGACAAATTTCGCGGCGACGGATTCATGGCGTTCTTTGGCGCGCCCATCGCTCGCGAAGACGATCCCTTAAACGCGGTCCGCTGTGCCCTCGCCATTCAGGAAAGATTGATGCGCATCGCTTTCACAAAGTTTCCTGAGATTCGTCTGCACATGGGTGTCGGCATCAACACGGGCATTGTCATTGCGGGGAACATTGGCTCCGAACGAAGAACCGATTACACGGTGATCGGCAACGAGGTCAACACCGCCCAGCGATTCGAATCGAATGCCGGACCGGGACAAATCCTGATCACAGGGAACACCTACGAGCGGGTGAAAGAGGTCGTGCAGGTTCGTGAGCTTGGGCTCTTGCGAGTGACCGGGAAGCAAGAAGGCGTTCTGGCCTACGACGTGCTTAGCGGGCGCGCGGTGTAGCGGAATTAGTGAGCGTGATACTCAAATACGGGAGGAACTAAAAAAATGCCAACTGTTCATCGACGGTCGCGTATCTGGACTGCCGCTGTGGTCGGACTTGTTTTTGGCATGTTTGTCACCGGTGGGAGGGGGTGGGCTGGGCAGGAAGAGCAGTTTACCCCCGAGTACAAGGAAGTGCGCACCTCCTTTGATCCCAAACATACGCCGAAAATCACCGCGCCGGACTCCGTCAAGCGGGGACAATGGTTTGACGTCACCGTCAACATCGGGGCTGGCGGCGAACATCCTTCCCTGAGCGAACACGCCATCCGTTACATCGCGCTGTACATTAACACCGCGGAGATCGCACGCGTCTATCTCCACCCGGTCTATTCCTTCCCCAAGGTTACGTTTACCATCGCGCTCGATGAGGGGGGCTCGCTTCGGGCGATCGCGGAACCGAACCATTCGGCGGGCTGGGAAGCGGCAAAAAAAATCGCCGTGGCTCCTTAGAGGGTCAAGGAACAGGCGGTTTTTATTTTTTGCCCATCGCCACCGAGACCGTCGTGGTACCTTTGTCGCCCACAACCACTTCCTGCGTCACATTTCCCAAACTTTCCTGCCAGACCTGCAGCGTGTACTTTCCTCGTGGCACATTTTCCAAGACAAACTCGCCCTGTTCGTTGGTTACGGCGTAGAACGGATGGTCCGTAACGATCACCCAGCCGCGCATCCAGGAATGGAGATCGCAGTCCACCCGAAGCAGCTCGGGCTGTTTGAACGAGAATGAAATGCTCCGCGCATGCGGCTGCGCTCGGTTGAACGGCGGATTCTCCTTGCCCGTGCTCCTGACGTTATGCAATAACCGATCGCTATTGAGAAACTCTACCGTTCCGCCTACCGGCACGATGACCACGCGCGGAATGAACGAGCATTGCTTCTGATCCATCTTCGCGGCCGGGAAATTCCAATCCCGCTTGGCGCCCGGCGGGATATTCTGCAGCGACACGACCGCGTTGCGAATACCGTTGCTCGCGGAGAGCAGCAAGTCTTCCGGCTCTTTTTCCTTGCCGCAAATGTATTGATCGATCGTCACGGGGGTTTTCTTTTTTTCAGTCGGCGCGCCCACGTACCGGATATTGCCTTTGATGGTCTCGGCCCGCGAAAGCCCCGGGATCAAGCACCATACGGCGACAAAAACGATGACGGAGAATGGCTTGGATCGGCGGGCGCAACAAAATCCGAACTCGCGTATTTTCATTGATGACCTCATACAAATTAATAAAACACAAGCGCCTTCATTAGTCCAGAAATTCGCTCGGGTCCGAGTGTTTTTCATTGGCGGTTGAATCACCCGCTCGATCTCGCCCTCTTGCCCGGCCATCCGCCCGCGCTCCAGAGCGATAACCTCCGTGAATACACACGTGCGACTGAAACAATCGCGGATGATCGTCATCAGAACACAAATTGCGGCCGGTCCCTGATCAAAAGCTAAGCTGACGATCTCGGCTGATCATTGAAGAACATTTCGACGTTTCCATTCTATTACTTCCACCAACCCTCGATGAACTTTTGCGCGTCTTGTATCAACCACCATTCAGTTATAAATCCCTACGGAGATAGCCGTACAATTAAATTCGCGCGTCCTAGGACCGCGCCACGGAAGGGAGAAATGGCATGACAGATAAGAATAAGTTTGCCCACCGACTGGCGCTGCTCGAGGGCGCGATTTTTTCTCCGTCGGATCTTGAGTCCATCGTCCAAGAGATCGAGGACAATCAGCGGATCGTGACCGAACTGGAAGAATTCAGTCAGGGCGATCCGTGGATTGCGTCGCAAGTCCAGCCCGCAGGCAAAAAGGTCTGATCATGGGGCCCGATGAAATTCTTGAATTGTCTGCGACTGAGCTTTCCAGGCTCATTCCCGGACGCGAGCTGTCATCGTCGGACGCGGTGAGCGCCGCTGTGACGCGCCTAGAGCGACTCGAAGACAAGCTCAACGCCTTCATCACCGTTCTGCGTGAGCCAGCGCTCGCCGAAGCTAAAAAAGCCGATGAAGAAATTGCCCACGGCCGCAATCGCGGCCCGCTGCACGGCGTGCCCGTGACGATCAAAGACATGTTCGAGACGGCCGGCGTGCGCACCACCGGGGGTTCGAAGATTTTGGCTGACTGGGTTCCTGAGACAGACTCGGCATTGGTGGAACGGCTGCGCGCAGCCGGAGCAATCATCATTGGAAAGACGAACCTGGACGAGTTCGGCCACGGCGGCACGTCGACACTCTCCCACTTCGGACCGGTGCATAATCCATGGAATATAGATCGCATCGCCGGCGGATCCAGCGGCGGCTCAGCCGCTGCCGTCGCGTCGCGGATCGGACCGCTCTCCTACGGCACCGAGACCGGCTCATCGGTGCGCCGCCCGGCATCGTATTGTGGGATCGTCGGCTTCAAGCCGACTTTCGGCATCATTAGCCGCCACGGCTCTTTTCGCGGCGCCTGGAGCCAGGACCACGTCGGCATCTTCGCGCGTTCGGTGAAGGATATCACGTTGGGTTTGGACCCGGTCGCCGGATTCGACGCGCGCGACCCGGCGAGCGTGCATCAAGAAGAGCCGGCTTACGCCGCTCGGCTCGACGCGAATGTGAAGGGACTGAGAGTCGGTGTGCTCCGACGTTTTCTCGAAGGAGTCAATCCTGAAGTGCGGCAGGCGTTCGAGGCGGCGCTCAAAGTTCTTGCCGAAACTGGTTGCGAGATCGTCGACCTGGACGTTCCCGAGCTAAGCTATGCGGCAATGACCTCCATGATGACCAGCTCGGCGGAGAGCGCAGGCATAAACCGGCACTGGTTTCGCGAGCGTTACCATGATTTTGTGCCGCACGTGGCCAAGGGCTTGGCCGTGGGCATGACCATCACTGCCTCGGAATACCTCACCGTCCAGCGCGCGCGCCATCGAATCCGCGAAGCGCTGCGAGCGACGTTTGAAGAAGTGCATATCATCGCAGCGCCGACGACGGCTAGAGTCGCGCCGCTTTTATCCGAAGGCGTGAGGGGCAATGGCGACGACGCGCGACACGCAAGCGACAATCATTCCAATCTCCTGCGCTTCCCGAGCATGCTCGGCTTGCCAGGCTGCTCGCTTCCTTGCGGGCTTAACTCTGAAGGCCTGCCGGTCGGGCTGCAACTCGTCGGCGCTTGGTTCGCTGATCAGGCTGTCTTGAATACCGCTTTCGCTTACCAGAGCACGACGGATTGGCACACGCGCCGGCCCGCGCTCGCCTAGCAGACCGGAGTATTGGAGTGGTGGAGTAATGGAGTGCTGCATTTAAAACCCAACACTCATCCTCCAAAACTCCATTTCTCTCACGCGAAATTACGCAGACAGATGTATGGAGAATCACATGGCTAAGAAAAACCGCGAAATCAGCCGCCGGGATTTTCTAAAAAACAGCGCGGCCCTCGGCGTCGGCGCTATGGTGAGTCCCTATATTTACCGCGACGCCTCGGCCGCTTCGAGAGACCGCGTCACCATCTATCAGAACACCGTCGCCGACTCGATCAATCCCTATCAACAGAGTTCCGGCTCCATCTATGGCAATTGGCAGCATGTCATCGAACCCCTCGTCGAATTGGATTACCTAAAAAAAGCTTGGGTCGGCGTTCTCGCCGAGTCATGGGAATTTCAGGGAAAAAAATGGCTGTTCAAGCTGAAAAAGGGCATCAAGTTTCACAACGGCACGCCGCTGACATCTAAGGACGTCGTGTTCTCGGTCGAAAAGATGCGTGATGAAAAAGGCGGCAGCTTGCAAGCGTCAAACTTTAACGACGTCACTGAAATACAAACGCCGGACGATCAGACGGTAATCTTCGTGACCAAGCAACCGCTGGCGATTTTTTTGGATCGATTGCGAAACCGTTTCATCGTCAGCAAAGCGGCCGGAGATAAGTTTGGCGATCAGTTGTATCAAAACCTCGTAGGCACCGGACCCTATAAGTTTGTCAGTTTTCAGCGCGGCGGCAATATAGTTTTCACCCGCAATGATGACTATTGGGGCGGCAAAGCGGCGATCAAAGAAGTCGTCTTTCGCAAAGTCACCGAAGATGCGGCGCGCCTGGCCGCGTTGGAGTCGGGCCAGGCGGACTTCATCAATGCCGTGCCGGTCCACGAAGTGGCGCGGTTAGAACGCCATCCGCGCATTCGAGTCGACAAGATCGAGGGCCTGGAAAT
>Ga0137369_10007096_pt1 | contig 11289 bp, 10 predicted proteins | sample SagtaG_12_FD_104918 | JGI IMG/M metagenome (GOLD analysis project Ga0137369, IMG submission 104918) | Vadose zone soil microbial communities from Sagehorn Ranch, Mendocino, California, USA - Sage1_L_113_16 metaG | ecosystem: Environmental > Terrestrial > Soil > Vadose zone | place: USA... | reverse complement strand
GATCTCGGTAATCTGGATGAGCACGTCCTCCGGGAAGGTGATCCCCAGCTCCTTGGCAGTCGTCAGGTTGACCGCAAAGTCGAACTTGGTGGGCTGTTCGATCGGCAGATCGGCGGGCTTAGCCCCTTTGAGGATCTTGTCCACGTACGTGGCCGCGCGCCGGTACAGGTCCCTCAGGTTCGCACCGTAAGACAGGAGCCCCCCGAGCTCCACGAACTCCCTGAATTCGTAGATCGCTGGCTGTCGGTATCGCTTCGCGAGGCCTGCGATCGCGACGCGGTTGTTCGTGATGAGCGCATCCGCGGGGACGATCAGCGCACCGGCGTGACGAGCAGCCGCGGCCTGGAATCCGATCTCGAAGTCCTCTGCGCGTCGCACATCTAGCCGCTGCACCTGTATCGCGAGCGTCCGAGCCGCGGCCTCCAGCGCCTCCAACTGCGGCAGGTAAACAGGATTGGTGACGTTCGTGAACATCGCCACCAGCGCGAGATCCGGGATAAACGCCTTGAGCAGCTCCAGGCGCTTGCCCATGACCTGCCAGGACATCAGACTCAACCCGGTCACGTTGCCGCCCGGACGAGCGAGGCTGTCCACGATACCGCTCGCGATAGGCTCAGAGCTGGCCCCCATGACGATCGGGATGGTCCCCGTGGTCTGTTTGGCAGCGATGGACGCCAGGGTGGCCGATGCCACGATCACGTCCACTTTGAGATCGACCAATTCGGCCGCGAGGGCGGGGAGACGATCGTCATCGGTTCCCGCGAAGCGGTACTCGATGCTGACGTTCTGACCGTCGACGTAGCCCAGCTCGCCCAACCCTTGCAGGAGCCCATCGATGAAGGGCCCGCGCCCCTCGCGCGAGCCCGGGGCCAGGAAGCCAAGCCGCGGGACTTTGGTCGGCTGCCGTCCGCCAAGCGGCACGAGTCCGCAGCCGGACAGGACGCCGAACCCGGCCATGGTGAGGCTGCCCTGGAGAAACCGGCGGCGAGAGTACCGCCCCATGCCTGCCCACACACTTAGGGTCATACCTGCTGCCTCGCGACGTCAGCGGGCGCCCGCGCGGCGACGACCAGCCCGCAGACCAGCGCGATCACGATGGCGACATGGTAGGCGATGTCGGGCGCGGTACGGGGACCGACGCCAATGGCGATGGTGAACGCGCCGACCAGCGTGCCCAGCAGCGCGAGTGTCTGAGCGGCAATGCCGATGAGACGGGTCCGCGCTGGCCACGCCCAGGTCAGTCCGAATCCGGCGAGGAGGACGACGGCGATCGAGCTCTCGGCGACAGCGGCCTGATGGTGTTGGTAACCGCCGATGAGCACGCCGAAGTGGACCAGCCCGGCTACGGCGAAGCTGGCCCCTTGGAAGAGCAGGAAGAATCGAACCGTCTGTCTCATGATGCCTGTACCCTCCTCTCCGTCGGGCGGCGTATGCGCCAACTGGTGGATCAGTGATGCTGCGGTTGGTTGCATGATCCTGGCCACGCTGGTGCGCGACAGTCACCTCCGCTGGCCTGGTCGATTACCAGTCGCAGGCCTCCAGCACGGCAGGCTACGGCCTCGGCATTGGCGCCCACTCGTAGTCGTTCCAGTCGGAGACGCCGAGCCGGGTGGGGGTGGTCGGGCGGACGTAGGACGGACCCAGCTCGCTCACGCTGGTGGCGCCGAGGAGCTGGAGCGTCTCGCGGATCTCGTGGTCGAGCAGCTCGAGCGCCCGATCGAGGCCAGCCTCGCCGCCCGCCGCCAGCGCCCAGACCTGCAGTTTCCCAAGCAGCACCGCCCGCGCCCCGAGCGCGAGCGCCTTGACCACGTCAGTCCCGCGCAGGAAACCGCCGTCGACGATGATCTCGGCCCGGCCGTCGACGGCGGCCACGATCTCCGGCAGCACCTCCAACGTCGCGGGCAGGTGGTCCAGCTCGCGACCACCATGGTTCGAGACGTAGACCACCGCGGCCCCGTGCTCGATCGCCGTGAGGGCGTCGTCAGTGGTGGTGACACCCTTCAGCATGAGCGGCAGGTGGGTGTTGGCGCGCAGCCAGTCGAAGTCGTCCCAGCTGAAGCGGACCTGGTGCTCGAGACCAGGCCCCGCCCCAGGGGGCAGGTTCGGGTGGAGGGTCCCGGCCCGTCCCTGGTAGCGGTTGTGCAGGTCACGGTCGCGGTTGGCGCCGCCGACCGAGTCGGCCGTCACGCAGAGCGCCAGGCAGTTGGCCGCCTCAGCCTTCTGGACCACGTCGCGCAGCCAGGCGCGGTCGCCGCGGATGTAGAGCTGTAGGACCAGCCGCCCGGGCGCGACGGCACCCACCTCGGCCAGGTCAGGCCAGGAGAGGATCCCGTAGCAGAAGATCGTGCCCCGCCGAGCGGCGACCCGGGCCGGGCCGACGGCGCCGTTCTCAGAGAAGAGCATGATCGAGCCGATCGGCGCCAGCAAGACCGGCGAGTCGAGCTGCTGGCCGAGGAAGGAGGTCCGGATATCGGGCGCGGCGATCCCCTGCAACAGGCGCGGCCGAAAGGCGATCGTCTCCATCGCCAGCCGATTCCGCCGCAATGTCGTCTCCGACTCGACGCCGCCCGAGGCGTGATCCCAGCGGCCGGGCGGCAGGCGGATCCGCGCCGCGCGGATGATCTCCGGAATGGTCGCGAAGCCCAGGTCGTCCTTTTCGGTCCTCAACTCTCCCTCGCTGCCACCAGGCTCGCCCCCGACGAGGCGTAGTCGGACGAGCATACCCCGTAGGCCCCACAGCGGCCACGTACGCTCGGAAAGACGTGGCTCCGCCTGGTTTGACAGGAACTCAGCGGCGAGCGATACTCGCAGCCTAGGGGGACCGGCATGAACCGTCGCAGCCGTCGTCAATTCCCGCAGGGCAGCCCGGGCCTCGCCGGCCTCAGCCTGCTCGCGGGCTGTGGCGTGCTTCCGCCGGCTGCGCCTCCGGCGGTGAGACTCCGACGGATCGGTTACCTCCGGTTCGACTCCCCAACGACCCAGCCGGGAAGCGCCCACGAAGCATTCATGCAGGGACTGCGGGAGCTAGGCTACGTCGAGGGAGTCGATCACCGTCGAGCAGCGATTCGCGGACAGCAAGCCCGAGCGACTGCCGGAGCTCGCGGCCGAACTGATCGGGCTCGGGGTGGAGCTCATCGTCACTATCGGACCCAGGCCGCCAGGCAGGTGACGAGCACGCTCCCGCTCGTGTCGCCAACGCTGGGTGATCCGGTCGCGACCCGGCTCGTTGCCAGCCTAGCCCGACCCGGGGGCAACGTGACCGGCCTCTCGCTGCTTTGGCCACAGCTCTCCGGGAAGCGGCTGGAACTGCTCAGCGAGACCGTCCCTGGCGCCTCCCGGATGGCCGTGCTCTGGAGACCGGCGAACGAGCCCAGCGGGCTCCAATTCCAGGAGACGCAGGAAGCGGCCCGGAAACTCGGGATGCAGGTGCAGTCTCTAGAAGTTCACGACCTCGCGAAGCTCGGAGGCCTCGTGGAAGCTGCCAGTGCCGCGCGTGCGGACGCGCTGATAATCTTCGCCGACCCACTGATTTTTGCGCACGAACCGCTGATCGTGGATCTCGCGGCCAGGAGCCGGCTCCCGTCGCTACACGGGCGCAGAGAGTCCGTTGTTGCCGGTGGTCTGATGGCCTACGGGCCGAACTATCCGGCCCAGTTCCGGCGCGCCGCCACCTACGTGGACAAGATCCTCAAGGGGGATAGGCCGGCCGACCTGCCAATCGAGCAGCCCACGCAGTTCGACTTCCCGATCAACCTCAAGACCGCGCAGGCGCTCGGACTGACCGTCCCCCAGTCGCTCCTGCTGCAGGCGACCGAGGTCATTCAGTAGTCGAGGAGGCAGAACACTGGGCGTGCGACCCAGCCCCTGATGCCTCCGCGGCCCGCTACCCTGGGCGCGTGCCCCAGACGAACAGATGCGTCTGGCCACCGAGGAACCAACCTGCGTCTCGGAGAATGAAGAAACGCGCCCTTGCCGGGCGCGCTTCAATCTTTAGCTGTTCGCTACGAGTGTGCCGTCTATTCCCTAGGATCGACGGATGTAGCGGCGGGCCTCATCGATCCGGCGTGACGCTTTCCGTAGCTCCTCGATCGTTTCCTTGATTCGACGCTCCTGCGCGGGGGACACGGCAACATACGTACCCGTCTGCGCTTCACGGACTACCGACTCCCTCTGGCTCGTGTTCTTCTCCGCCATCGTCCACCTCTTCACCACCGACGCGTTGTTCCGCCGTTTGTAACTCAATCAGCAGTTGCTCGGCCCGCTCAATAACCGCCTTTGCCGCGGCCAGTTCTTCATCGCTCCATCGCTCTGTTTCGATCTTGTCGTCGATTGCCTGCTCAGCTCGCTGGGTAGCTTGCTGAGCAATGCGCTCACCACTGGCGGCACCGAAATAGTAACCTACGACCGCCCCGAGCGTGGGGCCAAGCAGAGCCATGATGGCTTGGGCATGCTGAATGCCCTCTTGCGTGCCGCTCGCTAGCGGCGCCGCCAGGAGAACACCCGTGTAGACCACGATGACGACGGCCAACAGGCTCGTCACCATCTCGCGTAACGTCGGCCACCAGAGTGAGCGCGTTGGTGCTAGGCCTTGCGACCGGGCTCGCTGAGGATGTGGTGTATTCTCCAACTCACGGACCCCTCGACGTGAGAAATGGACCCGGCTGGCAGCATGCTCAGTCTAGCACTGTCCTCGGTGTCCCTCGTAGTTCCGACAATCGGCGTTGTCCCGACGATCAGTTTCTTCTCCGACACCACGGCCACGCAAAGGCCATGGCCGCGAGGGTCTGTCACCCACGTTGGGCAACCAGCTCGAGCTGGAAAGCTTCTCCTGCTGACAGTGTGTGAGCCGCTCACCGCAGGCGAACTAACAGGTTGAGCGGACGCTCGAGCACCGAGCGCAGCGCGCTCAGGAATTGCCCAGCGCCCTCCCCGTCCAGCACGCGATGATCAAAGGTGAACGAGACGCCCAGGCAGTGGCGGGGCACGATCTCCCCGTTTATCACGCGAGGCTGCTGCTCGATCCGGCCAACGCCGAGGATGGCGACCTCCGGGTAGTTCAGGATCGGGGTCGCGAACAGGGCTCCGCCCTCGAGCCCGCCGAAGCTGGTGATCGTGAAGGTGCCGCCAGAGAGGTCCTCGGGCGTGCTCTTACGGGCCCGCGCGGCATCGACAAGCCGGCCGATCTCGCGAGCTATCTCCAAGACGGAGAGCTGGTCGGCGCGTTTCACGACCGGCACCAGCAGCCCACCCGGGACCGCGGTGGCGATCCCGATGTTGTACGTCCGCTTCAGGACGATCGTGCCGTCCACCTCGTCCAGCACGGCGTTCGTGTGCGGCACAGCGCGCAGGGCTTCGACCGCCGCCTTGACAATGAACGGCAGGTAGGTCAACTTTACGCCCTCGGCCTGCGCGAGCGGGGCGAGCCGCTCTCGCGCCTCGACCAGGTCAGTCACGTCGAAGACGTCGACCGCCGTCACCTGCGGAGCGTGGCGCACCGCCTCGAGCATGTGGTCGGCGATCCGCTTGCGGAGACCCTCGAGCGGGATGCGCTCCTCGGTTGGCGCCACGGCCGATAGGGGCGCACGCGGGGCGGCCGGCGATCTACTGGCCGCGTAGACCTCGACGTCCGCGGCTCGAATCCGTCCCTGCGGTCCACCGCCCGGCACGTCCTCGAGTCGAACGCCCAGCTCTTTCGCGAGCTTACGGACGAACGGCGCTGCCAACACGCGCCGTTCCGTCGTGGATGTCGGCGTTTCGCTGGTCGCTTGCGGCTCGCGACTGGAGCTGGCTGGCGGGGCGCCGACGATTCCGACCCAGTCCTCGGCCCGACTGGCCGGTCCCGCCTGGCCCGACTTGATGACCTCCAGCACCACCAGCACCTCGCCGACCATGGCCGTCGTGCCGGCCTGAACGCGGGTCTCGAGCACCCGGCCTTCGACGGGCGAGGTCAACTCCACGGCCGCCTTAGCAGACTCGACCTGGCAGAGCGGATCAAAGGCGCGGACTTGGTCGCCGGGCCGAACGTTCCACTCCAGCAGCTCGGCTTCGTGGATGCCCTCCCCCAGGTCCGGCAGCCGGAACTCAAATAGATGGCCTGGCGAGTCTACGCTCAATCCTCCACGACCTGGCGCAGGGCCGCCGCCACTCGGGCCACGCTTGGCAGGTAGGCGTCCTCCAGCAATTGAGGCGGGTAGACTAGGTCGAATCCGGTCACGCGCCGAGGCGGACTGCGCAGGGCGTAGAAGCAGCACTCGACCAGGCTGGCGATGACCTCGGCCCCGGCCCCGCCACTTCGCGGCGCCTCGTGGACGACGACCAGCCTCCCAGTCTTCGCCACGGATGCGCGGACTGTGGGCGTGTCCGGCGGCGAGATCGTCCGCAGGTCCATCACCGGGGCCGCGATCCCCTCGGCCGCGACGGACTCGGCCGCCTCGAGGGCCAGGGGGACCATCGCTCACCAGGCCACCAGCGTCACGTCGGCGCCGGCGCGGCACAGCCGGGACGGTCCGAGCGGTATCGAGCGCAGTTCTGGTGGCAGCGCCTCACGTGCCGAACGGTACAGTCGGATTGGCTCCATGAAGACGACCGGATCCGGGTCCTCGATCGCCGCCAGCAGCAGCCCGGCGGCGTCCGCGGGCGTACTCGGTACGACCACCTTGAGGCCGGGACTGCAGAGCAGCAGCGCTTCGAGGCTGTCAGAGTGATGCTCCGGGGTGCGCACCCCGCCCCCGTACGGGGTGCGGACGACCATCGGCGCGGCGACCTGACCCCAGGTGCGGGCTCGGATCTGGGCCGCCTGGGCAATGAGCTGGTCGAGGGCCTTGTAGAGGAAGCCCATGAACTGGATCTCGGCCACCGGTCGCAGCCCGGCTAGCGCCATGCCAAAGGCGGTCCCGACGATGGCCGATTCGGCCAGCGGCGTGTCGATGACCCGCTCGGCGCCATAGCGCGCCAGAAGACCGTCGGTGACGCGGAAAACGCCGCCCACCTGGCCGACGTCCTCGCCCATGACCACCACGCCAGGATCGTGCTCGAGTGCCTGGGCGAGAGCGCGATTTATCGCCTCGGCCATCACAAGCCCTGCTGGCGCGCTCATGTGTCTGTGAGCAGCTCGTCGCGCTGGGCGAGGAGCTGTCGTGTGGGCGTAGCGAGCGTCGTTTCAAACAGGCGCTCGGCGGGCGGCATGGGCGTCTGCTCGGCTCGCTGCATGGCCTCGTCGACGCGGGCCAGAGCCTCCTGGCGGGCGCCCGTCTCAGCCGTGTCGTCCCAGAGTCCGCGATCTTTGAGAAAGCGGCGCATCCGAATCAGCGGGTCGAGGGCTCGCCACGCATTCAGCTCGTCAGGCGGAACGTACCGATTCGGATCGTCCGCGGTCGTGTGGGCGCCGAGACGATACGTGAGCCCCTCGATCAAGGTCGGTCCCTGGCCAGACCGCGCGCGATCGAGCGCCCAGCGGGTGACGGTGTAAACCGCGAGGGGATCATTGCCGTCGACGAGAACGCCCGGAATCCCATGCGCCATCGCCTTTTCCGCCAGGCTGGCGCTCGCGGTCTGCTCGGTCCAGTGGCGGCTGATTGCCCAATGGTTGTTCTGGATCAAGACGACCGCCTGCGCGCAGAAGACGCCACCGAAATTCAAGGCTTCGTGAAAGTCACCCTCCGAGGTCGCGCCATCGCCGATCACCGCCACGGCCACGGCCGCTCGCTTCTGCAGCCGGAACGCGATGCCGGCCCCGACCGCGTGGAGGGTCTGATCCCCAATGCAGATCTGTTGTGGGTAGACGCCGGTCCGCTTTGGATCGGCGAGCCAGTAGAGCCCGCGGTAGTAGTTGAGCAGATCGCCCAGGTCGAGCCCGCGCATGCAGAGCGTGACGACCTCCCGATACGAGGGAAAGATCCAGTCCTCGGCTTCCATCGCCAGACCAAGCCCGACCTGGATCGCTTCCTGGCCGCGGGTCGGCCCCCACACGCCGATCCGCCCCTGGCGCTGCAGCTGCAGGGCGCGCTGGTCCAGGTGCTGGCCGAAGACCATCCATCGGTACAGCTCCTGAAGCTGCTCCTCGGACAGCTTCGGGAGAGGACCACACACGGTCCCGTCGGGTGCGAGGACGCGGAATGGCTCGAGCGGCTGAGCCAGGCTGGCCAGGCTGGCCGAGAAGGCCTCCGCTCCGGGAAAGTGATCTGCGTGGCACGGCCGGCTGTGGAGTTTCATGCGAGAAACAATGTGGGTGGCGAGCGACGATTAGACCTCGCGCTCGTCCTCCTGAGCACAGGCGCACCCTTCATCGGCCACGCTCGTCACGCGCACGATGCCGGGCGCCTGGCCAGCGCCACCACGGGCCCGGTCAAATACCACCTTGCCGTCGACGATTGTCAGGGTCACCTCGACGTCTTTGATCGCGTCCGGGTGGACGGCGCGCGGGTCGGCGGAGAGCGCCACCATGTCGGCGTACTTGCCAGGCTCGAGCGAGCCGAGAACACTCTCGTGGAATGCGCACCAGGCGCTGTTGAGCGTGTACATCTGGAGCGCCTGGTCGGCACTGACCCGCCACTCGGGGCCCTGCACGCCGATCAGGTCGGTGCTTCGCGTCACCGAGCTCGAGATCCCCAGCAGCGGCTGGTAGGGAGTGACCGGGCTGTCGGACCCACCGCCGACCGGCTGGCGGCAGTTCTCAAGGTAAGCGCGAATCGGCTCGATGTCCTTGGTCCTCTCCGGGCCGATGTACTTCATGAAGCCGGCCGCCAGCGCGTACATCAGCGGCTGCTGGGCCGTAATCGCGAGCCTGAGGCGATTGATCAACTCCCACTGGTCCGGCCGAGCGTACATCATGTGGATCACTGTCCAGCGCTTGTCGGCAATCGGAGCGGAGGCGTTCGCGGCCTCGTAGGCGGTCAGGACGAAGTCGATCGCGGCGTCGCCGACGCAGTGCGTGCCGACCTGCCAGCCCCGCCGAGCCGCCTCGGCGCAAAAAGCTGCCATCGTCGAGGGCGTCATGCGCGGCTTGCCGCGTGGACTCGACGGGTCGTCGGTGTAGGCGTACGGCTCGCGGTAGAAACCGGTCTCGACTCCGCCGTCCGCCACGAGCTTGATCGCGATCGTGCGCAGCCATGGGTCGTCGAGTTCTCTGGACACCTTGCCGCTAGCGAGTGTTTCAAGCGCCTCGGCCAGAGACTGCTCGGTGGTGCCCGGCTCGATCGCCCACATCATGCTCGTACGTGTGGTCAGCTCGCCGCGCTCCGCCAGCTCGCGGTAGGCATCCATCTCGTCGGGCTGCAGGCCAGGCTCGATGACGCTGGTCAGCCCGGCCTCGCGGTACAGGTTCAGGACGGCGCGCAGCGCGTCCAGGCGGTCCTGCCTGGTGGTGGGAGGAAGGAGCCGCAGGACGCGGGCGAAAGCCGGGGCGCCGATGATGTGGCCGGTCAGCTCGCCGGTCTGAGCATCCTTGACGTAGGTGCCGCCAGGCGGGTCCGGCGTGTCACGGCTGATGCCAGCCAGCTGAAGGCTGGCGCTGTTGAGCACGACGTTGTGGCCACCCCGCCGGATCAGAACAGGGTTGCTTGGGGCGACCTGGTCGAGCTCCTCCCGGCGCGGGAGGCGGGCCTCGGCGAGCTGGCTCTCATGCCAGCGTGAGGAGCTCATCACCCATTCACCGGGCGGAGTTGTCCTGGCGCGGTCGCCAATCGTCTGGAGGACCTGCCCGAGGCTCCTGGTCTGGGAAAGGTCGACGGCGCTCAGGTTGAGCCCGGTCCGCAGCATATGGTTGTGAGAGTCGAAGAAGCCCGGCAGCAGCGTCTGGCCATCCAGGTCCAGCGTCCTGGTGTCTGGCCCGGCCCAGCGAGCGGCGTCTTGATCGCTGCCCACCGCCACGATGCGGCCCCCGCTCACCGCCACCGCCTGGGCCGACGGCTGGGACGGGTTCATGGTGATGACGTTAGCGTCCGTGAGCACCAGCTCGGCCGGACCAGCGACCTGAGAGGCGGTCTGCTGCCGCGTCGCGAGCGCCACGCGTGGCAGGACGACCGCGCCTGCGAGTGCGGCGAGCAGGCCGTCGAGGAACGTCTTGCGTGTCATCGGTCGGGCGAGCATCGATTTCTCCCAGCCGCGCGACGCCGCGCGGCTGAAAGCGCGAATGCAGCTGTGCCCGAGGATAGCACTAGACGAGTTTCGAGTTCCGAGTTTCGAGTAGCGACTTCCGTTCCACCCCCACTCGAAAGACCGCAGGTTTATGGGTAGTGGGTCAGTTTGGACGTGACGCACGAGCGCTTACGGCTCACGCCTCGAGCTTCATCGCCGCTTGCCGCCCGGATCATCCTTCGCGGGCTTCTGGAGCAGGATAGACCCGGCTAGCTGCTCGACATACTGGGTGGCGAGCGTGTCGATATCGTCAACCTGCGACTCGAGGACGTAGAGACCCGGCGTGACGCAGGTCGCGCCAAGCTCGACGAGCAGCGGCCGAAGGTGCAGCTCGACGGCCAGGTAGTGGTGGTACGAGCCGCCCATCATGGTCGGCACGGCCAGGATGCCGGCGAGCTGCCCCTGAACGATGTGATCGCAGAATGCCTTGAGCAGGCCGGTGTAGGTCGCTTTGTAGACCGGGCTGCCGACGACCAGAACGTCGGCCTGGAACACCTGCCGCAACGCGGGCTCGAGCTGCGGCGAGCCAAAGTCGAACAGCCACGGCTTCAACTCGACCAGATCGATCACCGTCTCGACCCGACCCCCACTGGCGGCGGCAAGGGCCTCGGCAACCGCCGTCACCATCTGATGGGTGCGTGAGCGCGGCTTCGGGTTGCCAACGACGCCGACGATGGTGGGACCAGCCGAGAGCACCAGTTTTCTCTGCCCGGGACCCGCGACCGTTCCCACGTTGCGCCCCTAGCGCGGCGCCCAGTCGCCGCGCTCGGCCCGTGGCAGGCCCAGGTTCTCCCGCAAGGTCGGCCCAGCGTACTCGCGGTGGAACAGGCCGCGCCGCTGCAGCTCGGGCACCACCAGGCGCACGAAGTCCTCGTAGGCGCCGGGCACGTGGGTGGCGGCCACGATGAACCCGTCGCACGCCCGCGTGGTGAACCATTCCTCCAGCCCGTCCGCGACCTCCTTCGGGGTGCCGATGAAGCGCGGATGATCGCGCACCGTTCCGCGGCCGCTCACCTCGATGAAGTCCCGCACGGTGGGGTTCTGCTTGCCCGACATGCGCACGACCCGCTGGTGCATCGACTGCGCGCCGCTGATCGACGCCAGCTCCTCGTCGGAGAACGGCTCGTCCACCCCCTTCTGCGCGAAGTCGTAGTT
>Ga0137369_10007093_pt1 | contig 11292 bp, 8 predicted proteins | sample SagtaG_12_FD_104918 | JGI IMG/M metagenome (GOLD analysis project Ga0137369, IMG submission 104918) | Vadose zone soil microbial communities from Sagehorn Ranch, Mendocino, California, USA - Sage1_L_113_16 metaG | ecosystem: Environmental > Terrestrial > Soil > Vadose zone | place: USA... | reverse complement strand
ACGCCGGTGGTGCCAGCGGTGCAGAATGCCGGAAATCCGTAAGGGATGGCTGAATGAAACCGTTCGCGTTGGAAATACAGCAGGGCATAACCCCGGATACCCCAGCGGCCAAGCGCCGCTGGGGTGTTCGGTTAGCTATTTTACTCTTCCTCGGCTTTTTAGTTTTTCTGGATTCACCCTCCGGTTTTTGTCAGCAGCAACCTGCGGGCGGTCAGAAGACTAAGGCGGAGGATCAACAAACAAACCAAGGCGAAGAAAAGACTGAAGGCGCAAAGGACGCGGCCAGTAGTGCGAAGGCCCAAAAACCGGCTTGGCGTGTTCAAGTCCAGAAACAGCAGTTCGGAGGGCCGCTAATAAGTATTAGCGCCAAGAAGGCGCCGCTGGCTCCGGTGGTCGCTGAATTGGAGCGGCAGATTGGTATTCCGATTGTTTTGACTCCGCTAGTCAAAGAACAATATCTGACGACCGATTTTTCGAGAGTCACGCTGGAAGTCGCCTTTGGCGAAGTCGCCACGGCGATAGCGGCACAGCGGCCAACCTTTGACTACATCATTAACGGCGGGGCGGACGGTATGTCCGAAAAGAAAGTGATCGCCGTTTATTTGATAGGCTATAATGAGACGCCGCCGCGTACGGGGCCGTACACTGCGCACGAGGCTGCCGGTACTCTGGTTTCGGTGTATATTCCGGCGACTCTAGAAGAGCAGAAGCAGATCGAGGAAAAGAGAAAGAAGGATCTTATCGTCTCGGTCAAAGACGGCCGGTTTCAAGTCAGAGCGCACGAGATGGCTCTCACAGAAGCGGCTGAAGCGATTGCCGTCAAGGTTGGTGTTCCGTTCATCATCTTGAGCCGGGACTACAACCAAAAGGAATTGGACCAGGTAGTGGACTGGGACATAAAAGATGCGACTCTCGAGGAAATCGCCGCGGGTTGGTTTCCAGACGCAGTCCGTTTATACTTGCGAACTGATTTTGAAACAGGCTCCACGCGGCCGTTGCGAATAACAATTGAGCGGTCGTCAAGAGAGCAAGCTGAACAAGCGGAAGGCCGAACGCAACAAAATGTTGAACCATGAGGAGGAAGCAAAAGTTGAATACGCAACAAATACATTTACAGATAATTGAGGAACGACAGACAGGCAAGAAAGCGTTTGTCGAACCGGAGGTTTCCGGGCCAGTAGATGTGCTCGAGGCGACGGCCTTTTTCATCGTGGGAACGATCACTACAGATCCGCCTGTGGGGTTTGACTAAACCCCGGCGGGTAGACAAGGGACGAATCCAGGGTCGGCCAGTCAAATACTTAATTGAGTCCTGCAAGTGAGGTGGTACGATCCTTGGTCTCGACACTTCGACCGGCGATGACGTGCTTCTACGCCATCGCCGGTTATTCTTTCTGCATAGCAGTCGACGATGAGGGGATCGCGAGACTTGTTTCTCGCGTTCTCAGCGATTACCGATTCGATCTGAACACCGCGGAATCTGAGGGCGATCCAGTTTATCCAATTCGTGTTTCAGCACACGGCTTCCCACCATCCATTCCCAAAGGCCTTGATACATTCGAAGTACCCTTCGGCCAGTGTTATACCGATGATGAGAAATATTATTTGTCGATAAACGACTCGGTGATAATCGTCGACGGTGGCGGTTTGGAGGTTTGGATAGGCAACACGCGGCAGGCGCGGCAGACATCAGCCCTGGTGAGTGTGATCTCATATGCGCTGGAAACTTCGCTCCGCCGAGCCGGGCTTTATCAGTTACACGGCGCAGGAGTTTTAGATCCACACGGGAAGACTGGCATGCTAATCGTCGGCGGTTCGGGCAGCGGCAAGACTACGTTGACGGCTCTGCTCGCCTCACGAGGGTGGCGGTATCTAACGGATGATGCGCTCGTCCTTATCCGGGACGAGGGAACTGTGACTGCGCGCGGAATTCGTAGATTCTTCGCGGTCTCGGACAAGACCTTGGCGGCGTGTCGGTGGAACGGTACAAACGGCGCGCTCGGTCAGCCAATGCAGTCGGATCCTTCGAAGCGCCGTCTGGAGCCAACCATTGCGTTTCCGAGCAAGTGGATTCAGTCCTGCGTCCCAAAGGTGTTGCTATTCAGTTCGATTAGGAACGAATCCACCAGCCGAATTCAGACGCTTACTCCGCGCGAAGCAATGACGCGGCTAATTAAATTCAACCCGTGGGCTAGTTATGACAAGATAACGGCGCGCTCTCATTTGCGCTTACTAAACCGGCTGGCGAAGCAGTGTCGAAGTTTCTCGCTCGGAGCGGGTTCAGATATCTTGCTTAAGCCGTCATATGCCGAGGAACTAGTGACACCGCTGCTCGAGACGACGTAAGCGCTTCTACATCCTTTTTGCTTCCAAGGCTCTTGGCTTAACATTATGATGTGCACCACTCACAACAGGAATGAGTGCAATCATTGTCGCGTCAGTAGAGTTCACTGCGTTTGAGGTTCCGGATAAACCTACGCCTGCTGTCGTTCGTTATAGCGGCCATCCTCGGCGCGTTGGATTCCTGGAGTGCGCGAAGTGCATTGAACCCTATGGGGGTCTCCTATCTCGACATGGGAGATGCTTTCGTTCGTGGTGATTGGGCAACTGCCATCAATGGTTTCTGGAGTCCGCTCTACTCCCTGCCGCTCGGTCTGGCAATCAAAATCTTCAAACCTCCACCGTCGTTTGAGTTCCCTCTGGTCCATATCGTCAACTATGCAATTTACCTCTGCGCGCTGATCTCTTTCGATTTTTTCCTAAAGGAACTAATCAGCCTTAGGAAAAAACGGGCGCTTTCAAGAAGGGATGTATCTGCGGTTGGCTTGCCGGACTGGGCCTGGCAATTACTGGGTTATACGCTTTTCATTTGGTCCTCGCTGGGGTTGATTACGCTGGCCACAACCGCGCCCGACATGCTTGTTTCCGTTTTCGTTTATCTCGCTCTTGCTCTATTGCTACGAATACGCGCCGGCGGAGAGTCGCGGTGGTCCTTCTTCACCATGGGTTTCTTTCTGGGGATTGGTTATCTGGCAAAAGCGCCGATGCTCCCGCTTTCTATGATCTTTCTGTTGGTGGGAATCTTCTGGGCAAGACCTGTGCGAAGAGTTGTGCCGCCAGTACTAGCGACAATACTTGGGCTTGGGCTGGCGGCCGGGCCGTATGTCGCCGCGCTGTCGACGTTCAAAGGTCGCCTAACGTTTGGAGAAAGCGGCAAGCTGAACTACTTGTGGCACGTAAACAGAATTCCTTTCTTCCATTGGCAGGGAGGCGATACTCGTTTCGGAGTTCCGGTGCATCCGACCAGGAAGGTCTTCGACAATCCGTCGATTTACGAATTTGGGACTCCGATGAACGTCACGTATGCCCCATGGTACGATCCATCCTACTGGTATGAAGGCGCTACGCCTCGCTTCGATCGAAGACAACAGACGACAGCAGTCATGGCGAATGCCAGAATGTATTTTGAGATTCTTACTTACAAGTCTCAGCTCATATTTCTTGCCGGTTTCTTAATTCTACTTTACGTCGGCCGCCAGAAGTGGTGGCAGGAGTTGTTAAATGAGTGGGGTTTGCTAATGCCTTCGATCGCGGCATTCGCGCTCTATTTGCCGGTTCACGTTGAGGCGAGATACGTTGCGCCGTTCATCTGTGCTTTCTGGTTAGGGCTCTTTTCTAGCTTGAACCTTCATGACCGTAAGGATCAGGGAAGTGTTATCAGTGAGCCCGGAAAGCTTAACTCCAGAAAGAAATTGATAGCTTGCGTAATGGTGGCCGCCGTATCGCTGGTGATGCTGGCGGTGATCATGAGATCGACAGATGCATTTTACAATTCGATCACAAAGATGGTCGGGCGTAGCGACACCAGTGTAGATCTCCAAGTAGCGGATGCTTTAAGAAGAAATGGCGTGCAAAACGGAGATCGCGTCGGCCTCATCAATTTCGATACGCGTTGGCTGCCCATTGTGCATTGGGCGCGCCTGGCCCGCGTTCGCGTCGTCGCCGAGCTGCCAAACACTGACTCAGATAAATTCGCCGCAGCGGACGATTCGCACCGGCGCGAAGTGATTGACACCTTTGCAAAGACCGGCGCTAAGATCCTGGTAGCCGCGCATGTGCCTATGAACGTGACCCTGCGCGACTGGGAGCAAATTGGCCAGACCGATTATTATGTATTGAAGTTTAGTCAGCCGTGACGCCAACCTCGGATGATTTTCTAATCCGAGCTGGAGGAATTTCGCATGTCAGAATTCGATTTCGACTCCTTGATTTCGCCGATACCGCGAGAAGAGTTTTTCTCAGATTACTGGGAAACAAAGCCACTTCGCATTTCGAGAAAGCAGTCCGATTATTACGGGTCCTTAGTGTCAGGCGGCGAAATTGATTACATGCTTTCGGTTGCATGTCTCCTCGATCGCGGAGGAGTAGAGTTAATCGGTGCTCCGGAACATCGCGAAGCAGCGAGCGACAAGCCTGCTTCGGAGGTCTATCAAGCTTATCGGGCCGGCGCGTCGATCAGGATTCGTGGAGTCAATCGATATTGGAAACCGCTCTGGAACCTATGCTTGCGAACCCAGGAGCTATTCGGCTTTCATGTCGGCGCCAATCTTTACTGTACTCCGGCAAACTCATATGCGCTCGATCGACATTATGATCTTCACGATACCGTAATTCTACAGATTGCCGGCAGCAAGAACTGGCGCGTATTTGGATCGCCAATCGAGCTTCCGCTGGATCATGTGCCGCTAATGAAATTCGAACGGTCAGGTCTCGCCGTACAGTACCGTGAGGCGCCCGTCGTACGCGACGTGGTTGCGAAATATGAAGCCAACGAGCCGAGCGACGAGTTTGTACTGGAGTCCGGCGATCTCTTGTACCTGCCCAGAGGATTCGTGCACGAAGCATGGTCTCCAGATAGTACTTCCGCGCATGTTACTATCGGTATCTATCCTGTTACCTGGGTTGATCTGATTTCTGTGGCACTGGGTCAGCTTGGGCATAAAGACGCGCGATTGAGAAAAGCGATTCCGGTGGGCTTTCACAATAGGTCGGCTGAACCGTCGGTCAAAGAACAGTTTGACTCGAGGGTACAGGAACTCGCGAAGGGCGCAGATGTCTTAAAGGCTTTGGAAGAGATAAACGCGAGTATTGTATGGAACCAACAAGGTCTCGGTGAAGGTTCAATAGCTCATGACGGTCCGGCATCGATCGATCTGGAAACTCTGGTCGAGCGTCGACCCGGATTGCCGTGCAGGTTCGTTAGGGACGACAATGTCGTTCGATTGACTGCTTGTCACGGCGACATTTCGTTACCGCGACATTTCGAGCTGGCGATTCGTTTCGCGTCGGAGAATCAGAGCTTCATGGTGAAAGAGATTCCCGGCAGCTTAAGCGAGCACAGCAAGATTGCGCTCGTGCGTAGATTAATAGACGCCGGCTTCTTCCGCTTGGCAAAACCTTCTGGTTGCAACTAGAAACTTCTTGACAACCCCGTCAGCCCAGGCATCACGAAGCATAGTCTCACGATCGCGTGTGCTGGCAGTGCGCTATCGAACCGAGATGCTGTGTGCGTTCCTTCTGGCGCTCATGGGGTTGAACTATTTATCGGTACTGCCAAAGAAGAGCCTCACTATCGATGAGACGATCCACATACCTGCGGGATACTACGACCTCCACCGAGAGTTTCGGATTAACCTTGAGCACCCTCCCCCGGTCAAGATGCTAGCGGCGCTTCCGCTTCTTTTCACGCAAACGCAAGCGCCGCCTTTGGATCCCTCGCGTAGATATTGGGACTATCAGGTAGCCGGGGCTTTCTGGCAGGCTAATGAGTCACAATACGAACGGTTAACTTTTTGGCCGCGAGTCCCGATGGTTGGGATCGCTTTATTACTCGGAGTCTTGATCTTCGTTTTTGCGCGCCACCTCTTTGGGCCGCGCGCCGCAGTGTTGGCAGTAGCGCTTTACACGCTCGAACCTACCGTGCTGGCGCATGGCAGAATAGTGCAGACCGATCTTCCTTCCGCGCTCGCCTATTTGTTGTTCTCTTTCGCGCTGTATTTCTATCTGCAAACGCCCAGCTTTCGACGGGCGTTAGGTGTTGGTCTCAGTGCCGGGCTGGCGCTGGCTACAAAATTCTCGATGGTGGCGCTGGCGCCCTTTGTCGTTCTTCCGCTGCTTGGTCTCTTCATCTTCGCTCCGAAGCTTGGACAAAGACGCGGGTTGGTTGCGGCACAAATCGGAATCGCGATTGCAACTCTGATCTTGGTTCTTAATGCTGCTTACTTCTTTTATCACCGGCCCCCCGTGTCGTACGCTACTGTTCTTGCGGCGACGGGCGGTCTTGATATCGGTGACGAACCTCCCCGAGGCCTGATGGCGCAAACCTACGTTGCCTCGCAATACTTGATTCCCGGTGATTTCATAAACGGTCTCGCGCGAGTTGTTTTTCTCGACGCGAAAAGGTCACCCGCCGGTTTGCTGGGCATGTACGCCAAGAATGGCTGGTGGTACTACTTCCCGGTTGCTCTTGCCCTGAAGACCAGTATTCCTTTTTTGCTTCTGTCTTTGGTTTCAGTTGTTTGGTCAGTTTGGGTTTTCTCTAGGAGGCGTGACGAGCGCCTGCTTGTTTTGTTAGTGCCGCTCTTCTCTTTCGCCGCGTTATCGATGATGAGTTCGATTAACATAGGTATCAGACACTTTCTTCCCGCCTATCCGTTCCTTTTTATTTTAAGCGGAGCTTTGTTGGATTCAGTTCTCGCTTGGCCGAGAAGGCGCCCACTGATGATTGCGGTAGTGCTGTTGCTGTTCGTGTGGATGGGTATGATCGCCGTCAGGGCCTATCCGGATTACATGACGTATATGAATGTGCTCGCGTCGCGTGCGCCGCATTGGTATTATCTTTCAGACTCAAATGTCGAGTGGGGCGACGATGTAAAGGGCCTGGCGCAATACCTGCGCGAGCGTGGCGAAAATCAAGTGTGTGCCGCAGTGTGGGGCTTTGAAATGTTGGAAAGGTACGGGATAAAGCTCGTTGGAGGCGCCCCCGCCAATCCCAACATGACGCCGACGCGTTATGCAGCCGTCGGGGCTAACTTCCTAAATGGTTCCGTGATTTCCAACCATAATGAATTCGCGGCCTATCGCGACCTCAAGCCTGAAAAGATCATTGGCGGCTCTATCTACGTCTATCGCATAAGAGAATGAGTCATAGAGTGTTGGATCATCTTTAGTCCCGCGCAAGCCTTGGTCACTAAAAATGCAAGCAGAGTCAGCTAAATTACCGGGCCGCTCAATATCGAGAGCACGGGAGTTGATTACGCGTTACCGAATCGAAGTACTCTGCACCCTTCTATTAACAGTGATGGGCTTGAACTTTCTTTCGGTGCTGCCGCGGAAGAGCATTACGGTTGACGACATAGTGCATATACCGGCAGGTTTCTATCACCTTCATCGGTATTTTCGCATTAATTTTGAGCAACCGCCTTTGGTTAAGATGCTCGCTGCGTTTCCGCTTCTTTTTACCAACACGGAAATGCCCTCGATGGACCAATCGATGGGGTCTTTAGACCCGCATCGAGGGTTTACGCAAAACACGCTGGCCCAGGAATTCTGGCGAGCTAATAATTCGCGGTATGAAGAACTGACCTTCTGGTCCCGCGTTCCGATGATTGCCGTTGCCCTTTTACTTGGGGCCTTAATCTTCATCTTTGCTCGCCAACTGTTTGGAGCGCGGGCGGCGCTATTGGCAGTCGCGCTTTACACCCTCGAGCCGACCGTCCTCGCCAACGGCCGGGTAGTGCAAACCGATCTAATCTCGAGCGTCGCTTATCTTCTTCTATCAATAGCGACCTACGTTTACCTTGTGACGCCGAAGATTCGCAGTGCCGTCTATCTTGGTTTGACGGTTGGGCTGACGCTCGTTTCCAAGTTCTCGATGGTGGCGCTTGCGCCTTTGGCGATCGTTGCCCAGGTTGCGCTCTTCACATTCGCGCCAAGGTTTGGCAAAAAGCGATCGGCGATTGCTCTACATGTCCTGCTGTCTTGCGCCTCAGCGATATTCGTAATAAATGCGGCCTACCTCTTTCACCGCGGGACGCCGGAACCATTCAGCACATTTCTTGGTTTGAGGGACGACGTGACGGCGAGTATGGAAGTGGCCCCAAAGCTCGAAGCGGCGGCTTATAGCGCGGCGCAACGAATCTTTTCTTCGGAGTACGTCAACGGCATTCTTTTTCAAATGGCGCACAATCGTCACGGGAATACTGCCAGCCTGCTGGGAATGTACAGTCAGTACGGGTGGTGGTATTACTTTCCGGTCGCGTTTGCGTTGAAGACGACCATTCCTTTTCTGTTGCTCTCCATTGCCTCGACAGCCTGGGCGTTATGGCGTTTCTATCAAAAGCGTGAAAGACAACTGTTGGTCATGCTGCTTCCGCTGTTTGCCTTCACGGCGCTCTCGATGATGGGTTCGATCAACATTGGAATCCGTCACTTTCTTCCGGCTTATCCATTCCTTTTTATTTTGAGTGGTGCGCTGCTTGACTACGTACTGGGCCGCCGGCAAAAACCGTGGTTGATGATGACAGTAATGATCGTCGTGTTTGGATGGATGGGAATTGAAACCATCAGGGCCTATCCGGATTACATCCCTTATATGAACGAGCTGGCATCAAGATCGCCCCATTGGTATTATCTTTCCGATTCGAATGTCGAGTGGGGTGACGACGTAAAGAGCCTGGCGCTCTATCTGCGAGAGAAAGGCGAGCACAGCGTCAGCGCTGCAATAATGGCGCATCCGGTCCTGGAAAGCTACGGCATTGAAGCGATTAACGCTCCGGCTGACGCATCGAGGGGCCAGACGCGATACGTAGCCATCGGCGCCAGCCACCTCAACGGATCGACCGTTGGGTCTGAACAGACGGGCTCCACCTCGTTGTCTCGAACTGCCAGGATTGATTACTTTGCCGATTATCGGCAGCGCCAACCGGAAATAGTTTTCGGAAATTCGATCTACCTCTATCGAGTGAAAGAATGAGCCGATGGCAAAAAGATGGGCCACGAAAGCACATTAATCATCATCCCGACCTATAACGAGCGCGAGAACATCTCGCCTATGATCGAACAAATCCTGGCAATGGTTCCCAATGTCGATGTTCTGGTCGTAGACGACAACTCTCCTGACGGAACCGCAGACGAAGTCATGAAGGTGTTTGAGGGGGACAGCAGATGTTCCGTTTTGCGACGGAAAGGTCCACGCGGTTTTGGTCGCAGTTTAGTAGATGGCTATCGATATGCGCTCGGGCGCGAATACGCTCGGCTCGTTCAGATGGATGCTGACTTCTCGCACGATCCCAGGTCTTTACCGGAACTTATCAACGCCAGCGCCAGCTTCGACATGGTGATCGGTTCACGCTATTGTCAGGGAGGCGGGACGCGTAACTGGGCTTGGCACCGCCGCCTGCTCAGTCGCTTTGCGAACCGATATGTGTCATTGATCACCGGCATGAAGATTACGGACTCTACCAGCGGCTTTCGTTGCTATACGCGTCGCGCGCTGGAAATTATTCTCGAAACCCCGATCGATGCCGAAGGCTATTCCATTCAAGTGGAAGTGACTCACCGCGCAAACAGAGCGAGACTTCGCATAGCCGAGGTGCCAATTATTTTCGTCGAGCGGCGCGAGGGAACCTCCAAGATGTCCTGGAAGGTAATCTTCGAATCCATATTCGTGCCGTGGCGGCTGCGTTTTCGACCGGCGTGAGCTAGAAGTTTGTCATCGGCCAAGCGCGTCGGTGGCAATGTCAGAGGATCGTCAGGGTCAATCGCCAGCCAAGCAGCTTTCCTTCACGACCAGCAATGCCGATTGGTCGGAATAGACAATGAATTGCGGAAATATTTCTTCGGCGAAAAGGTTTCAACGAAATGGGTCGCACGAGAGCTTAGGAAGACGCTGAGAAATTTCAATCACAACGTAACGGACATCCGAGAATCTCCCATTCAGGCCGAAACGCAGAGCTTAAAGCATCGGCGTTTCGTGGCTCTTGGCACAGATTGGTTGATTTTGGGTATTTTTGGAATTTGCCTGGTCTGGGCCTTCTTGATGGCCACGCGTGGTTGGAACAATGCGTTATCTGAAGCTCCCAGGGAAACACAGACCGCGATTACAAGTTATTATCTGATGCGGGGTGGGCCGTTCTTGAACTATGAGACCCCCGTTCTCGGAGTTCCCTGGAGTGTTCCTTTTGAGTTTCCTCTGTATCAATGGCTCGTCGCAAAAGCGACCAGAGTCTTTGATATGCCGCTCGACCAGACAGTCCGGTTCGTTAGTGAATTGTTCTTTGTTCTGTCTCTGGAACTGTTATGGATATTGCTGTCCGAATTCGCCATCAAACCGATCTTTCGTTTGGTTTTCCTCACGCTGGTCTTGGTCAGTCCTGAATATCTCTTTTGGTCTCGCGCTTTTGTCATCGAATCGACGGCAGTCTTCTTTTGCCTCGGTTACTTGCTGTTCGTCGTGCGCTACACTCGCACTCGGAACGCAATCGATGCAGTTCTTGCCGGCCTGTTAGGCGCAACTGGAGTTTTGGTAAAGCTCACGACCTTTCCCAGTTTCGCTTTAGCAGCAGGACTGATATACGTAGCCAAATCCTGGCCCGATCTGAAGCAGCTTAAGTCTCGTCAGATTATCTTCCGTCATGCTCTTGCACTTGTGATGTTTATGTGTGTTCCGCTCTTCATCGGCTGGCTATGGGTTCAATATTCGGATCAGGTAAAGGTCTTGAACGTCGCGGGCGTCCATCTGACCTCGGCCGCGCTAAGGTCTTGGAATTTCGGAACGCTGGCTCAAAGATTCTTGCCCAGAACGTGGGGATGGATCCTGCTGCGAAGTTCCTACCTCCTGGGAGGTATAAAGATCCTTCTACTGCCACTTGTGGGCCTTTATTTCGCGCGGCATCGGGTTGGGGTGGTTCTAATCTCGATCGCCGGCTTTCTAGCTGCACCGCTCATCTTCACCAATCTTCATGTACATCACAACTACTATGTATATGCGAATGGAGGCTTCCTGATAGCCGCAGTCGCTTGGGCCATAGTAGGTCTAATGGAGGGCAGCAATTGGCGCAAGCTTGCCGGACTTGCGATATTTTCAATCTGCATTGTCAGTTCCATTGCCGGTTACTATCACGGCCCTCATGACAACTACCATCAAATCCAGACCGGCGATTGGACGCAGGAAAAACGCCTCGGCAGCTTAATCAAAAGATTAACGGCCCCGGAAGATGTCTTGCTGATCTT
>Ga0137369_10007085_pt1 | contig 11297 bp, 9 predicted proteins | sample SagtaG_12_FD_104918 | JGI IMG/M metagenome (GOLD analysis project Ga0137369, IMG submission 104918) | Vadose zone soil microbial communities from Sagehorn Ranch, Mendocino, California, USA - Sage1_L_113_16 metaG | ecosystem: Environmental > Terrestrial > Soil > Vadose zone | place: USA... | reverse complement strand
GCCTCGATCGGCGGCGTGGTCCGTGGCATCGAGAGCGGTTGGTTCCAGCGGCAGATCGCTCAGTCGGCGGCGGCGTTCCAGCGCCAGGTGGAGCGGGAAGAGAAGCTCATCGTCGGCGTCAACCAGTTCCTCGCCGACGAGGACCATCCGGTCGAGATCCTCAAGGTGTCGGACGACGCGGAAGACGCGCAGAAGCGCCGCATGGCGCGGTTGCGCGCCGAGCGCGACGGGGCGCGCGTCGAGCACAGCCTCCAGGCCCTACGGGAAGCGGCCGAGCAGGACCGCAACGTCATCGGCCCCATGCTCGATTGCGCCCGCGCCTACTGCACCCTGTACGAGATCCGCCAGGCTCTGGAGCGCGTGTACGGCGCCTACCGCGAGCCGGTGTTCTTCTGAGCGATGACGGCCGCGCCGGCAGTACCCACTGCGCACGACGTCCGCTCCGAGGTGGCGCGGCTGGCCGGCATGGCGCCGGGCTCCCATTGGGTGGTTTCGTGCTACTTGAAGCTCGAGCCGCGCGACAAGACGCGCGGCAAGTACCTCATCAAGATGAAAAACCGGGTGCGCGAGGCGACGGCCGGTCTGGCACGGCGGCCCTTGGGGCGCGCGGAGCGCGAGGCGATCGCCGTCGACCTCGAGCGCGTCCTGGCGTACTTCGACGACCCCGGGCGCCTGCCGCCGTCGCGCGGCATCGCGATCTTCGCGTGCCGGGATCTGGGCCTGTTCGAGGCGCTGGCGCTCCCCCACGTCCATCGCTCGCGGCTCGCGGTCGAGCGCACGCCGCTGATCCGCGAGCTGGTCGCGCTGGAGCAGGAATTCGGCACCATCCTCGTCGCGGCCTGCGACCGAACCGCGGCGCGGTTCTTCGAGGTGATGGCGTTCGACTCGGTGGAGCTGACGTCGCTCGCCGGCATCGAAGCGTCGCGCGGCGGCAGGTTTCACGCGGCAGCCTCCGGCAGCGCCGGCGAGCATAACTACCACATGCGCATCCGGACGGAGCGGCAGCGACTGTACGCCCAGGTGGCGGACCGGGTCTTCCAGATCCACAGCCAACGCCCGCTGGCCGGGCTCGTCGTGGCCGGCATCGGCGTCGACGCCGCGGCGCTCATTCCGCACTTGCACACCTACCTGCACGACCTGGTCTTGGGCGTGGTGAAGCTGAACCCCAAGCGGGTCACCCCCGCGGAGGTCCGTGAGGCGGCCCTGGCCTTGCGCGACGAGCGCGAGCGCGCCTGGGAGCGGGCGCACGCCGACGCCGTCAGGGAGGGCGTGGGGACCGGCTGGGCGGTGAACGGGATGGAGCCCACGCTCAAGGCCCTCGCGCGCGGCCAGGTCCGCACGCTCCTCGCCGATGGTCAGGACGACGATCCGCGCATCGACGATGCGATCGAGGACGCGTTGCGCCAACGCGCGCAGGTGGACGTCCTGTACGACGACAAGGCGCGGCGGGCCGTGGACGGCCTGGCGGCGCTGCTCCGGTTCCGCCGGTGAGGGCCAAGGGCAAGCGGCGGCCGATTCGCATTCTGGTAGCCAAGCCCGGGCTCGACGGGCACGACCGCGGTGCCAAGGTGGTTGCCGCCGCGCTGCGCGACGCCGGCATGGAAGTCATCTACACGGGCCTCCACCAGACCCCGGAGATGATCGCCCAGGCGGCGATCCAGGAAGACGTGGACGTGGTCGGCCTGTCCATTCTCTCGGGCGCCCACATGACCCTGTTTCCGCGCGTCCGCAAGCTGCTTGATGCGGCCGGCCGGCAGGACGTCCTGCTCACCGGCGGCGGGATCATCCCGCCGGAGGACATGACGGCGCTCGAGCGGCAGGGCACCGGCAAGCTGTTCGGCCCGGGCACCCCCACCTCGGACCTCATCAAGTACATCGAGGAGTGGGCGGCGGACCATGTCGCCGCGTAGTCCCCTTTCGTGAGCCGGCTCCAGACCCTCAGCGCCGAATACCGCGACCTGCGCGCGCACCTGGAGCAGGGCGGCGGGCCGGAGCGGGTGCAGCGCCAGCACGAGCAGGGGAAGCTCACCGCGCGCGAGCGCGTCGCCCAGCTGCTCGATCCGCGCGGCCCCTGGGTCGAAGTCGGGCTGCTCGTCGCGTACGATCTGTACGGCGGCCAGGCCCCGGCGGCCGGGGTCGTCACCGGCCTCGGCCGCATCGAGGGACGCCCGGTCGTGGTGGTGGCAAACGACGCAACCGTCAAGGCCGGGTCGTGGTGGCCGGAGACGATCAAGAAAATCCTGCGTGCCCAGGAGATCGCGATGCGCCAGCGCATCCCGATCGTCTACCTGGTGGACTCCGCCGGCGTGAACCTGCCCTACCAGGGCGGCGTGTTCCCGGGGCAATACGGCGCGGCGCGGATCTTCTACTACAACTCCGTCATGCGCCGGTACCTCAAGGTCCCCCAGATCGCCGCGGTCATGGGACCGTGTATCGCGGGCGGGGCATACCTGCCGGCGCTGTCCGACGTGATCTTCATGGTCGACGGGACGTCGTTCATGGGCCTGGGCGGGCCGAACTTGGTGAGGGGGGCGACCGGGCAGGTGGTAGACGCCGAATCGCTGGGCGGTGCGGCGACGCACACCGCGGTGAGCGCGGTGGCGCACTACCGGGCCAAGGACGACGCCGAGTGCCTGGCGCGCATCCGCGAGTACGTCGGGCGTCTCCCCCATGGCCTGCCGCCCCGGCGCACCTACCCCGCGCCGAAGCGCGACCCGAAGGAGTTGTACGACCTGATCCCCGCGGACCACCGCATGAGCTACGACGTCCGGGCGGTGCTCGAGTGCCTGCTCGACGCCGGGCGCCTCGACGAGTTCCAGCCGGACGTCGCGCCCGAGATGATCTGCGGTCACGGGGCGATCGAAGGCCGGCCCATCGCCCTGATCGCGAACTCCCGCGGCGTCATCAAGGAGGGCAAGAAGAAGGGTGGGCCCCCAAAGATCGGCGGGATCATCTACACGGCGAGCGCTGAGAAGGTCGCCTATTTCATAGAGAACGCCGACCGCGAGCGGTTGCCGCTCCTCTTCGTGCAGGACGTCTCCGGCTTCATGGTCGGCACGGAGGCCGAGCATTCGGGGATCATCCGGGCGGGAGCGCGCTTCGTCGAAGCGATGGCCACGGCAACCGTGGCCAAGCTGGTGCTCACCGTCAACCACGCCTCGGGCGCGGGCTACTACGCGATGGCCGGGCAGGGCTTCGACCCCGACTTCATCGTCTCGTGGCCCACCGGACGGATGGGCGTGATGGAAGGCGAGTCCGCGATTCAGGCGGTGTACGGCAATGAGGCCGCGCAGCCTGAGAACGCCGCGGCCGTGGATGCCATGCGCGCCGATTACGAGCACCAGCTCGACGCCAAGTTCGCGGGTGCCCGCGGTTACGTGGACGCCATCCTGACGCCGGACGAGACGCGCGACACGCTGGCGTTTCTCCTGGAAGTCGCCGCCGAGTTCACCGGCCCGCACCTCGGGCCCTTCGCGCTCCCGACCCAGTTATGAGACCTGCGGCATCCCTGTCGTTCCTCCTCGCCCTGGCGGCAGCGTGCGCGGGCGCCCCCCCCCACGCCCCGACTGCCTCGCCCGCGCCGCGCGCGAAGCCCGCGCCGGCGCCCGCGGTCGGCGGGGGAGGAGGGACGGCCCCGGCGGACGCGAGTCGCACTCCCGCGGTCGAGCCCCCGATCGCGTTCCTGTTGGGCCTGATGCCGCTGAAGAGCACGGGCGTGGACGCCTTTCGGGCCGCTCACCCGACCTATGATGGCCGCGGCGTGCTGATTGCCATCCTCGACAGCGGCCTCGATCCCGACGTGGCGGGGCTCATCACGACCAGCACCGGGGCGCCCAAGGTCCTCGACCTGCGCGACTTCTCGGGTGAAGGGCACGTCGACCTGGCGCCCGTGACGCCCGGCGCCGATGGGAAAGTCGTCGTGGGCGGACGGCCGCTCCGGGGCGCCGCGCGCATCGGCCGCCTGACGACCGCGGCCACGTGGTACGCCGGGGTCTTCCGCGAGCTGCCGCTCGGCCGGCCCCCGGCGGGCGACGTGAACGGCAACGGCACGAACACCGACGTTTTCCCGGTCGTCGTCGCGAAGGCGCCGGACGGGTGGGTCGCGTTCCTCGACACGAACCTCGATGGGTCGTTCGAGGACGAAATGCCGCTGCACGATTACCGCCAAGGGCGCGAAACGATCGCACTCGGGACGCGGCCGCTCACGCTCGTCGCCAACTTCGCGGAGGCGGGCGGCGCGCCGACGCTCGACCTGTTGTTCGACACCTCGGCGCACGGCACCCACGTCGCCGGCATCGCCGCCGGCCATGACCTGTTCGGCGTCGCCGGGTTCGACGGCGTCGCGCCCGGCGCGCAGCTCCTCGGCCTCAAGATCGCGAACAACGCACGCGGCGGCGTCACCGTGCACGGCAGCATGCTGCGGGCGATGGACTATGCGGCGCGCTTCGCCGCCGCCCGCAACCTCCCGCTCGTCCTCAACCTGAGCTTCGGCGTCGGGAATGAACACGAGGGGCGGGCGGTGATCGACTCGCTCGTGGATGCGTTCCTCGTGACCCATCCCGCCGTGGTCTACGCGATCAGCGCGGGGAACGACGGCCCCGGCCTCTCCACGATGGGATTCCCCGGCTCCGCCGACCTGGCCTTGTCGGTCGGCGCGACCTATCCCGGGGTCTTCACGCGCGCGCCGCAACCGGGCGTGCCGCCACCGCACGACGTGCTCGGCTGGTTCAGCTCGCGCGGCGGGGAGCTGGCCAAGCCCGACATCGTCACTCCCGGCGTCGCCTTCTCCGCGGTCCCGGCGTGGAATACGGGGGACGAGATCAAGGGTGGCACCAGCATGGCGGCGCCGCACGCTGCCGGTCTGGTCGCCTGCCTGATATCCGCGTTGATGCAAGAGGGACGAAACGCCAACGGGGCGGATCTCGCGCAGGCGCTGCGCGTGTCGGCCCGCCCCTTCGGCGGCGCCCGTCTCATCGACCAAGGGTGGGGCACGCCCGACCTCGACGCTGCGTATCAGTGGCTCCGGGCTGGGCATCAGGGATCCGAGTACACGGTGCGCGCCGCGACCGGCGTGTCGGCGGCGTACCGGCGCAACGGGCTCGCAGGCCCGGGTGACACGTTGGAGACCTTCACCGTCCGGCACGTCGCTGGCCTCCGGGCGGCGCAGTTCCTGCTGCGCGCGGACGCGGCGTGGCTCGGCGTGCCCGCGACCGTCGAAGCCGGCCCGCGGGAGACGCCGATTCCCGTGGTGTACCGGCGCGGTGCCCTGATGGCCCCCGGCGTCTATGTGGGCTCCGTCAGCGCCCGGAACCCGAGCGACACCCTCGCAGGGCCGCTGTTCACACTGGTCAATACCGTGATCGTACCGTACGATCTCGCGACGCAGCCCCTCCTCGACACGCGGCATGCCGTCGGTCCGGCGGGGGTGCAGCGCTACTTCCTGCGCGTCGCACAGCCGGGGGCGACCCTCCAGGCGACGGTGGTGCTCCCCGACTCCCAGCAACAGCACGGGACCGTCCGACTCTACGAGCCCAACGGCGCCCCCGCCCGCACGGCGCCGGAGGACATCGAGCTCGGCGGGGAGAACCCCGGGACGGCGCAACTCACGGTGCGGGGGGAAGACCTCGTCGCCGGCGTGTACGAGCTGGATGTCGTCGCGCCGCCCCTCGACGCCGCCACGGCAACCGTACGCGCCGAGTTGGGGTCGGTGGCGCTGCAGCCCGCGGCCGGGGGAAGGGCGGGTCTCGAGGCGTCGAGCGTGCGCCCCGTGACCGTCCAGGGTCGCGTGACCCACTATCTCGTCGGCGCCCAGCGCGACTACGCAGTCGCGGGCCGCGGCGAACCGGCCGAAACTCTGCTCGTCCGGGTCCCCGCGTGGGTGAAGCGCATGGAGGTGGACATCCAGGTGTCGCCGGACCTGTGGGACGAGCTCACCGATTTCACCATCACCGTGTACGACTCGACCGGCCAGCAGCTCCCGGGGGGCAACGAGGCGGTCAACTATGCGTTCGGGCGGCTGGGCTTGGCCTTGGCCGATTCCCTCACCGGCCGGCCGTTGACGGTCGAGCTCTTCCCCGCCTTCGCGCGACGCACCGGCCATCCCTGGCGCGGTACCGCGCGCATCCGGTTCCTCGGGCTCGAGCGGGCCGCCGGCCCCAGCGGGGGGGGGGGCGACCTGTCGGTGGTGGCGGGAGGACGCGCGGCGCTGCCGTTGCCCGCGCCGCCAGGGCTGGAGCTGCCGGAGGGGTTCAGAGCACTGCTCGAGACGCGCGTCACTCCCGCGTCGGGAGAGGGCGCTGCGGCTGTGCGGCGCACCGTCGTGGAGGGCGGCACGCGGTGACAGCGTCCTCTGCCTCGGTCCGCGTCGCGGCGGGACAGGGATTCTGGGGCGACTGGCTGGAAGCGCCGTACCGCCAGGTGAAGGGCGGCCCGGTGGACTACCTGATGATGGATTATCTCGCCGAAGTGACGATGTCGATCCTGCAGAAACAGAAGGCGCGCGATCCCGACCTGGGCTACGCGAAGGACTTCGTCCCCCTGATGGACCGCATTCTCCCCATCCTCGTGGAGCGGCGGATCAAGGTCACGGCGAACGCGGGCGGCGTGAATCCCCGCGCCTGCGCCGCGGCGGTGGCTGGCGCGGCGCGGGAGCGGGGCCTCGCCGGCAAGCTCAAGATCGGCGTCGTGACGGGCGACGACCTGCTCGACCGCCTCGACGGCCTGCTCGCGCGTGGCCACGAGCTGCGGAATCTCGATACGGGACGCCCCCTGCGCGACGTCCGCGACCGGGTGCTGTCGGCGAATGCGTACCTCGGCGCTTGGCCGGTCGTCGAGGCCCTGCGCCGCGGCGCGGACGTCGTGATCACGGGACGCGTTACGGACACGGGGCTGACCCTGGCACCGCTGATCCACGCCTGGAGGTGGCGGGCCGATGCCTGGGACCTCCTCGCGGCGGGGACGGTGGCGGGCCATATCATCGAGTGCGGCGCGCAGGCGAGCGGCGGCAACTGTCTGGTGGACTGGGAGCGCATCCCCGACCTCGCGAACGTGGGCTATCCCATCGTCGAAGCGCGGCCGGACGGCACGTTCGACTTGGTGAAGCATCCGGGGACCGGCGGCCGGATCGATGTGGCCGGTGTCACGGAGCAGCTTGTCTACGAGATGGGCGACCCCGAGGAGTACATCACGCCCGACTGCGTCGCCGACTTTACGACGATCGCGTTGAAGCAGGTGGGCAAGGACAGGGTGCGCGTCTCGGGCGTGCGGGGGAAGCCCGCGACCGACAAGCTGAAAGTCTCAGTGGCGTACTTCTACGGGTACAAGGCGGTGGGTACGCTCGTGTACGCATGGCCCGACGCGCTCGAGAAGGCGCGGGCGGCCGACCGGATTCTCCGCCAGCGCCTGAAGGATTTGGGGCTCGCCTTCGAGGCCATCCACACCGAGTTCGTCGGCGTGGACGCCACGCACGGCCGGCTGGCGTTGGAGGACGCGGATGGGACGCAGGCGCCCGAAGTGCAGCTCCGGATCGGCGTGCGGGCGCGGGAGGAGGCGCCGGTGGAGCGCTTCACCCGGGAGATCGCTCCGCTCATTCTGAACGGCCCCCCGAGCGTCACCGGGTTCGCGGGAGGGCGGCCCAAGCCGGAAGAGATCGTCGCCTATTGGCCGGCCCTCATCGACAAGCGGATGGTGGAGCCATGCGTCGAGCTGGTCGAGGTGTGAAGGGGCGCGTGCGCCTGCTCGAGCTGGCGCACGCGCGCTCCGGAGACAAAGGCGACACCGCCAACATCGGGCTCATCGCTCGCCGGCCGGAGCATTACGCCATCCTAGCCAAGTACGTGACGGCCGCCCGGGTGGCACGCCATTTTAAGGGGATGATCACCGGGAGGGTGGAGCGCTTCGAGCTTCCCAACCTCGGCGCGCTGAACTTCCTGCTGCACGGCGCGCTGGACGGCGGAGGCACGATCTCGCTCAAGACGGACACGCAAGGCAAGGTGTTCTCGACGGCGCTGCTGCGCATGGAGATCGAGGTGCGGCGATGAGCGAGCGAGTCCTCGTCACGGTTGCGGGGGGGGTGCTCACGGCGACGCTCAACCGTCCCGATAAACGGAACGCGATCGATACGGCGATGATCGACGCGCTGATCGCCATGTTGGATCGCGCCGAGCTGGACGCGGACGTGCGGGTGGTGGCGCTGCGGGGAGCGGGGCCGGATTTCTGCGCGGGGATGGACTTGAAGGAACTCCTCGCCTCCGCCGACCACCCCGTGGAGCGGAACCGGGACGCCGCGCTCCAGTTCGGAGCGATCTTCCTGCGGATGCGCGCGCTCCCCAATCCTGTCGTCGCCGTCGTGCAGGGCCGCGCCCTGGCGGGCGGCTGCGGGCTCGCCACCGGCTGCGATCTCGTGCTCGCCGCCGAGTCGGCGCAGTTCGGGTATCCCGAGGTGCAGCGCGGGTTCGTGCCCGCCATCGTGCTGACGATGCTGCGGCGTGCGGTGGGCGAGAAGGTCGCCTTCGATCTGGCGACCACCGGGCGGCTGCTGGACGCAACGGAGGCCGCCGCCGTCGGGCTCGTCTCCCGCGTGTACGAAGACACGGACTTCGAAGAGCAGACCGGCGAGGTCCTGCGCGTCCTGGCGGCGGCGGGCGCGTCGGCGCTCGCCCTCACCAAGCAGCAGTTCTACCAGCTCGAAGGATTGACCTTCGAGGCTGGCATTCGGCTCGGCGCGGACGTGAACGCGGTCAGCCGGACGACGCCGGACTTCCGGGCGGCGCTGACGGCGTTCCTCAAGAAGTAGGGAGGCCCGATGTACGATCCCGAGCTGGTGCGCCCGATGCGCGAGGAGCTGACGCGGCTCGGCTTCGCGGAGCTCCGCACCCCCGACGAGGTGGACGCCGCGCTGGGCGCCGAGCAGGCGCCTACGCTCGTCGTCGTCAACTCGGTGTGCGGCTGCGCGGCGCGCAACGCGCGGCCCGCAGCGGCGCTCGCCGTCCAGCATCCCCGGCGCCCGGCGCGCCTCGTGACGGTGTTCGCGGGGCAGGACGCCGAGGCGACCGCGCAGGCGCGGAGCTACTTCACGGGATATGCGCCTTCGTCGCCGCAGATGGCGCTGCTCAAGGATGGGCAGGTGGTGTTCATGCTCGAGCGCAAGCACATCGAGGGACGCACGGCCCGCGACATCGCCGCGGATCTCACCGCCGCCTTCGAAAGGTTCTGCTGACCTTCTCGGATCTCGCCGCCGCGATCGACGAAGCGTGGACCCGGGTGTGCGCGGCGCCCGGTCACCTCACGGAGCGCGAGGCGCGATTCCTCGCCCTCGCCGCCGCCATTGCCCCGCGCGACGGCGTGATCCTCGAGATCGGCAGCTTCAAGGGCAAGTCGACGGTGGGGCTCGCGTCGATCGCGGCGCGGTACGGGCTGGGCAAGGTGGTGGCCGTCGATCCCCACACGGCGCCGTCCGTGACGGACCCCGACCTGAAGGGACAGGCATCCACGTGGGACGATTTCCAGGCGACCGTTCGGGCGGCCGGCTTGGGCGGAACGGTGGAGGCGTACCGCACCTTTTCCCGTGACCTCGCCCGCGGCTGGGACCGGCCGATCCGGCTCCTCTGGATCGACGGTGACCACACCTACGCCGGCGCTAAGCAGGACCTCGATCTGTTTCGCCCACACCTCACGGCCGGTGCGATCGTGGCGCTGCACGACGTGCTCAACGCGTTCGACGGCCCCATCCGCGTGTTCGTGGAGGAGGTGCTCGGCTCGGATGCGTTCGGACCGGCAGGGGTGTGCGGCTCGATCGGCTGGGCGCAGCACCGGCCGCGCGACGGAGCGGCGTGGCGGGCGGAACGACGCCGGCTGGCCCGCCGCGCGGCCCGGCTGGTTCGCCGCCTGTCCGGCGGCGGTCGCCCGGCCGCGATCGACGGTCCATTTGCTCGCTATCGATCGCCGACCGGCCCGCGACTCGTCGGCGGGCCCACGCCGCGACACGAGCCGCGGCTGGACGGTGATGGCCGGCTGGTCGTCCTGCTCCCCCATCTCAACGTCGACCAGATGTCCGGCGGGCCCAACACGGTCTTTCAGGTCACGACCCGGCTCGTCGCCGAGGGCATCGGGCTTCGGTATGTCGCGACGTCCGGCCCGCTCGGTCCGTCGGTGACCGCGCTCCGGGACCATGTCCACCGCGTCACCGGGATCGACGCCCCGCCGGACGTCGTCGACTTCGTCGATGCCTCGGCCAGGCATGCGACCTTCGACCTGGGCCGCGACGACGTCCTGTTCGCGACCTGGTGGCCCACGGCCCATCTGGCGAACGCCGGCCTGGCCTTCACGCGGTCGCCGGAGTTCATCTACCTCGTCCAGGACTTCGAGCCTGGCTTCTACCCGTGGTCGACGAAGTCCGCCCTGGCCGAGGCGACCTACGGGATGCCGATCCGGGCGATCGTCAACGAGCCGCTCCTAGCGACCTTTCTGCGCGACCGTCGGATCGGCCGTTTCGCGCTCGACGGCTGGCCGGCGCAGACGTTCCTGCCGGCCGTCGACCGCACGGTCTTTGCCAGAGCGGCCGAGCCGGGCCCCTGGGGAACCCACCCGGCTTTTGTGGGAGCCGACCCGGCCCTCGCGAGAGCCGACCCGGCTCTCGCGCCGGCCCGCCGTCTCGTCTTCTACGCCCGCCCTCGCAATCCCCGCAACCTGTTCGACATCGGCCTACGGGTCCTGCGAGAGGCGATGGCGGCTGGAGTCTTCGACGGCCAGGCGTGGGAGTTCCTGGCCGTCGGCCAGGACCTGCCCGACCTGCCGCTGTCCGACCGCCACGTGCTCCGAGCGCAGCCGTGGCTGTCGTACGAATCCTACGGACGCCTCCTCGGCTCGGCCGACATCCTCCTGTCGCTCATGCTGTCCCCGCACACGAGCTACCCGCCCCTCGAGATGGCCGCGGCCGGGGGTCTCGTCGTGACGAACACGTACGGCCCGAAGACGCGCGAGGCCCTGGCCGCCATCTCGTCGGCGATCCACGCCGCGGAACCGGAGGTCGACGCCCTCGTCGCGACCCTCCGCGACGTCGTTGGCGAGATCTCGGCGCCGGGCCGGCGGTCCGCCCCGGCGGATCTGTCGCTGCCTGCCACGTGGGACGACGCCCTCGGCGATGTCGTCCCGTGGCTCGCCCGCCAGGTCGGTGAGCTGAGGGCGAGCTGATGGCCACCGGACCTGGCGCCCCTCAGCGGATCGACTTCGTGGCGGCGGCCACGGCCGCGCCATCCCCGCGCCCCGACACGCTCGTCGTCGTCCTCGATCCGACCTGG
>Ga0137369_10007078_pt1 | contig 11304 bp, 10 predicted proteins | sample SagtaG_12_FD_104918 | JGI IMG/M metagenome (GOLD analysis project Ga0137369, IMG submission 104918) | Vadose zone soil microbial communities from Sagehorn Ranch, Mendocino, California, USA - Sage1_L_113_16 metaG | ecosystem: Environmental > Terrestrial > Soil > Vadose zone | place: USA... | reverse complement strand
CGCACCCTGCTCGCTGTGCAGGTCGCTGTGGGTCCCGTGGTGACCGGTCATCTGCTGCTCCTCACCTGAGTTACTGACGATATCGTCACTCACGAGCATACACTCAGTCAAGAGCATCTGAGGAAATCGTCATTTCTGACTTGAGTGGGCTAGGATGGGTGCACACAACCCGCCGATGGAGACGCCGAGGAGCGGTCATGAGCAACGCACCGACGCAGCAGCCCAACCGACTGGACCGCCGCAAGGCCAGGACCCGAGCGGCCCTCATCCGGGCTGCGCAGACGCTGATCGCCGAGGGCCGGACGAACGTGCCGATCCTGGAGATCACCCAGGCCGCCGACGTCGGGATGGGCTCCTTCTACAACCACTTCGAGACCAAGGAGCAGCTGTTCGAGGCAGCCGTCGAGGCCGTGATGGACGGCTACGGTCAGCTGCTCGACGCCCTGACCGCCGACATCGAGGACCCCGCGGAGGTGTTCGCCTGCAGCTTCCGGCTCACCGGACGGCTCTACCGCATGGAGCCGGAGCTGAGCCGGGTCCTCCTCAACAACGTGCTCCGGCTGCTCAGCGCCGACAACGGCCTGGCACCGCGCGCCCGGCGGGACATCGCGGCCGCCGTGGAGGCCGGCCGCTTCGACGTCGAGGACCTCGACGTCGCGGTGACCATGACTGCCGGCGCCCTACTCGCCCTCGGCCAGCTGCTGCACGACCAGCCGGAGCGCGACGTCGAGCAGACCACCGACCGGGTGACCGAGGACCTGCTGCGCATGTTCGGCGTCCCCCGGCGGCAGGCGCAGCGGATCTGCTCGCTGCCACTACCCGACATCGACAGGGCACGCGGCAACGGCTCGGCGGCCTGACGGTTTGCTTCTGCGGCCCGGGGCGAGGTCGCCCTCACCTTCACCTCTCCAGTGCTGCCCGAATCACACTGACGAAATCGTCATTCTCGAGGTATCCTTCAGTCAAATGGGCAGCCCAACTGGGCCACGACTTGCAAACGTCGCCACCTGTGACCACGAGGAGATCCTTCGATGAGCACCACCACCTCCAGGCTCGCCGAGAGCGCCGCTCCCCTCGACGTCCTTCTGGTCGACGCCGCCCTCGGCCCGGTACGCCGCTTCGTCCCCGACAAGTCCACGGCGAAGTGGATGGTGGCTCTCGCGCGCAAGCGGGACATCACCGCGCGGCGGCTGGGCGAGCTGGGCGCCGAAGCCGAGCGCATCCTCATCGGCACCTCCACCGTGGCACCGCACCGCGGGGACCGCCGGTTCACCGATGTCGCCTGGACCGAGAACCCGCTGCTGAAGCGGCTGGCCCAGCTCTACCTGGCCGGCAGTCTCACCGCCGAGCAGCTGCTGATCGAGGCCGACCTCGACCCACGCGACCGCACGCGCGTGCGGTTCTTCCTCGAGAACGTCATCCAGGCGACCGCTCCCAGCAACGTCCCGCTGGTCAACCCGGCCTCTGCCAAGGCCGTCATAGATACGGCCGGGCTGAGCCTGGTGCGCGGGGGCAAGCAACTGGTGAAGGAACTGGCCTCGGCACCGCGCATTCCGGAGATGGTCGACGGCAGCGGCTTCGTCCTGGGCGACAACATCGCCGCGACGCCCGGTGCGGTCGTCTTCCGCACCGAGGTGCTGGAGCTCATCCAGTACGCGCCCCAGACCGACGAGGTCTACGAGGTGCCGGCGCTGGTGGTCCCGCCCACGATCAACAAGTTCTACGCCCTCGACCTCGCCCCGGAGCGGAGCCTCGTGGAGTTCGGCGTCCGGCAGGGCAGGCAGATGTTCGTCGTCTCCTGGCGTAACCCGGACTCGCGGCACGCCTCCTGGAACCTCGACACCTACGTCCGGGCCGTCCTCGACGCCCTCGACGCCGTTGAGGAGATCACCGGCAGCGCGCGGACGGTGCTCGGTGGAGCGTGCTCCGGCGGCATCCTCGCGAGTATCGCAGCGGCCTACCTCGCCGGTATCGGTCGGCAGGACCGGCTGGCCGCGCTCTGCTTGGCGGTGACGGTCATCGACAACCACGATGCCGGGACGGTGTCCGCCCTCGTCGACGAGCGGTTGGCGAGCCGGGCCAAGGCGAAGTCGGCGCGTAAGGGATACCTCGACGGCCGGACCTTGGCCGAGGTGTTCGCGTGGCTGCGGCCCGGCGACCTGGTGTGGAACTACTGGGTCAACAACTACCTGCTCGGCAAGCGACCGCCGGCGTTCGACATCCTGTTCTGGAACTCCGACACCACCCGGATGACCGCCGCACTGCACGCCGACTTCGTCGACCTGGCGATGCAGAACTCGCTGACCCGACCCGGGGCCCTCACTGTCCTCGGCGAGCCGATCGACCTCGGCGCGATCACCGTGGACTCCTACGTCGTGGCTGGTATTGCCGACCACATCACTCCGTGGGAGAACTGCTACCGCAGCGCCCAGCTCTTCGGCGGCACGACCCGATTCGTGCTGTCCACCAGTGGTCACATCGCCGCCCTGGTCAACCCGCCGGGCAACCCCAAGGCGTCCTTCCACACCAACGACGACATGACGTCCGACGCCAAGGTCTGGCTCAAGGGCTCCGACGTCCACCAGGGCACCTGGTGGACCGACCTCGGTCTGTGGCTCGACGAACGCTGCGGCCCGCAGCGTCCGGCGCCCAAGGCGCTCGGGTCGCACCGCCTCAGCGTGCTCGCGGAGGCGCCCGGCACCTACGTCTTCGACAAGTGACCAAGTTTCTCCGGGTCCGTGTCCTCGGCCACGACGTCCGGGTTGCCGTCCGGCCGGGCACGACACCCGGCCCGCCGCTGGTGCTCTGCAACGGCATCGGGGCCAGCCTCGACCTGCTCCAGCCGTTCGTCGACGAGGTCGACCCACGGATCGAGGTGGTCCGGTTCGACGTACCCGGCGTGGGCGGTTCCCCGATGCCGAAGGTGCCGTACAACTTCGCGATGCTGGCGTGGCTCGTCGGGACGCTGGTCGACCGGCTCGGCTACGACCGGTTCGACGCCCTCGGGATCTCCTGGGGCGGCGGCCTGGCCCAGCAGCTGGCGTTCCAGTACCCGCGTCGCTGCCGACATCTCGTGCTGGTCAGCACCGGGACCGGCATGTTGATGGTGCCGGCCCGCCTCAACGTGCTCAGCAAGATGCTCACCCCGAGGCGCTACCGCGACCCGGCGTACGCCAAGGCCATCGCACCGGTGCTGTACGGCGGCCGGATGCGCCGGCGGCCCGACGAGGTCAGGCACGTGGTGTACGAGCAGGAGCGCCTCGGGTCGAGGACCGGGTACTTCCTCCAGCTCCTGGCCGGGGTCGGATGGTCGAGCCTCCCCGCCCTGCCGCTCATCCGGCAGCCCACGCTGGTCCTCGCCGGGAACGACGACCCGATCATCCCGCTGGTGAACGCGCGGATCATGCACGCATTGCTGCCCAACGCCACGCTGCACGTCTACGACGACGGCCACCTCGGGCTGCTCACCGCCGCCGACGAGCTCGGCCCGCTCGTCTCGCGGTTTCTGACCTCTCACAGCGGCGAGAACGCCTCGTGGAGCAGCTGACGACTCGCTATCCCGCTCTGCCGAGGTCCAGCGCGATGTCCACGATCATGTCCTCCTGGCCACCGACCAGGCCGCGGCGACCGACCTCGTGCAGGATCGAACGCACGTCCACGCCGTACGTCGCCGAGGCCCGCTCGGCGTGTCGGAGGAAGCTGGAATAGACCCCGGCGTAGCCCAGGGTGAGCGTCTCGCGGTCTACCTGGACCGGTCGGTCCATCAACGGCCGGACCAGCTCGTCGGCGGCGTCCTGGAGCGCGAACAGATCTGTCCGGTGCTCCCAGCCCTGCAGCGTGGCCACGGCGACGAACGGCTCGATCGGGCAGTTCCCGGCCCCGGCGCCGAGTCCGGCCAGGGAGGCGTCCACCCGGGTGACGCCCTCCTCGACCGCGACGACGCTGTTGGCAACGGCCAGGGAGAGGTTCTGGTGGGCATGCACGCCGAGCTCGGTGGCCGGGTCCAGGACGTCGCGGTATGCGCGGACCCGCGCGCGGATGCCGTCCATCGTCAGGCGCCCGCCGGAGTCGGTGACGTAGACACAGTGCGCGCCGTAGGACTCCATCAGCCGGGCCTGCCCGGCGAGGGTCTCGGGGTCGGTCAGGTGGCTCACCATGAGGAATCCGGAGACGTCCATGCCGAGCTCGCGGGCGGTGGCGATGTGCTGCGCGGAGATGTCGGCCTCGGTGCAGTGGGTGGCGACGCGCACCGAGCGGACGCCCAGGTCGTATGCCCGCTTCAGGTCGTGGATCGTGCCGATGCCGGGGAGCAGGAGCGTGGTGAGCCGGGCCTTGGTCAGGTTCGCCGCGGCCACCTCGAGCCACTCCCAGTCGGTGTGGCTGCCGGGTCCGTAGTTGAGGCTGCCGCCCGCCAGTCCGTCACCGTGGGCGACCTCGATGGCGTCGACCCCGGCGTCGTCGAGTGCTCGCACGATGCGGGCGATGCTCTCGAGGGCGACCCGGTGCCGCAGCGCGTGCATGCCGTCTCGCAGCGTCACGTCCTGGAGGAAGATCCGGGTCATGCTGGACGGCGTGCTCGGCCATCCGCTCGGCGACGCGCAGTGCTGCCGAGGTCATGATGTCGAGGTTGCCGGCGTAGGCGGGCAGGTAGTGCGCGGCGCCCTCGACCTCGAGCAAGACAGTGACCTGGTGGCTCACCGGGTCCTCGCCCGCGAGCGTGTGCACGGGATACTCCGGGCGCACTTCGATGAACTGCACCTCCTGCTTCAGCCGGTAGCCCGGCACGTACGCCGCGACGTCAGCCACCATCCGCATGACCGACTCACGGATCGCGGCCTGCTGCAGGCCGTCCGGGTCGTGGACCAGCGCGAGCACGGTGTCGCGCATGATCAACGGTGGCTCGGCGGGGTTGAGGACGAGGATCGCCTTCCCCCTGCGGGCGCCGCCCACCTCTGTGATGGCCTGCGCCGTGGTCTCGGTGAACTCGTCGATGTTCGCGCGGGTGCCGGGTCCGGCGGACTTCGAGGCGATGGACGCGACGATCTCAGCGTACGGAACGTCGACCACGCGCCCGATCGCGGCGACCACGGGGATCGTGGCCTGGCCACCGCAGGTCACCATGTTGACGTTCGGAACGTCGAGGTGTTCGTCGATGTTGACGGCCGGCACCACGAACGGCCCGAGGGCAGCCGGGGTCAGGTCGACCAGCCGCTTGCCGTACGGCGCGAGCGCCGCCGCATGCGCGCGGTGAGCCCCGGCGGAGGTGGCGTCGAAGACGATGTCGATCTCGTCGAAGCCCGGCATCGCGATCAGCCCGTGCACGCCCTCGTGCGTCGTCGGCACGCCGAGGCGGCGCGCACGGGCCAGCCCGTCGGAGTCCGGGTCGATGCCGACCATCGCGGCCATCTCCAGGGTGTCGGACAGGCGCAGGACCTTGATCATCAGGTCGGTGCCGATGTTGCCGGAGCCGATCACGGCGACCTTGGTGCGTCTCATCCTTGCTCTCCTGGGAAGACTGCGGTGACGGAGCCGAGCGGGCGGGCGTCGCTGCTGCACAGCTCGGCGCGGACCTGAGTCCCGGGCCTGACCGGCACCATGGGGCCGAGGGCTCCCGACAGCACCAGCTGACCGGCCCTGAGCGGGTCGCCGAGGTCGCGTGCCGTCGCGGCGAGCCAGGTGAGGGCGTGCAGCGGGTCGCCGAGACATGCAGCGCCGGTGCCCGTGGAGGCGGCCAGCCCGTCGACGTTCAGGGTCACGCTGGTGGAGCGGGGCTCGAAGTCCGCCAGCGTCAGCAGTTGGGCGCCGAGCACGAAGAGCCCACTGGACGCGTTGTCGGCGACCGTGTCGGAGAAGGAGATGTCCCAGCCCTCGATGCGGCTGTCGACGATCTCCAGGGCGACGATGGCATGGTCGACGGCCGCTCGCACCGTGGCGCGGCTCGCCTCGCCGTCGAGGTCGGCACCGAGGACGAAGGCGATCTCTGCCTCGACCTGGGGCTGAAGGAGCCGGTCCATCGGGACGGGCACGCCTTCGGCCACCTGCATGTCGTCGAACAGGACGCCGAAGTCGGGCCGGTCCACGCCGAGCTGGTCCTGGACGGCAGCGGAGGTCAGCCCGATCTTGCGTCCGACGACCCTGGCGCCCGCCGCCACCCGCGCTTGGGTCAGCTCCAGCTGGACGGCGTACGCCGCCTCCACGTCGGTGGCGCCGATGAGGTCGCGCACCGGGGCGCACGGGGTGCGGGTGGCCGAGGCCGCTCGGAGCCGATGCGCGGCCTCGGTGACCTGGGGCAGGGTGCCGTTCGTCACCACGTGGCTCCCGCCTCGGCTGGAGTGGGCGCGGCGGGTGCCGGGTGCTTGAGGCCGAGCTGGGCGACCAGGGCCCGGGTGACGTCGTGGGTCTGACCGTCCGAGACGCCGAAGACGAATTTGTCGGGGCGCAGCACCAGCACCGAGCCCTGCTTGGCGCCGGCCCGCCGCAGCCACCCGGTCAGGGAGCCGGTGGTGTCCTCGAGGTCGACCACGCAGGCGGGGCGGAGGTCGTCCGTTGCCTTGCCTTGCGGCCGCTCGCCGGCGGCGTAGAGCGTCGCGAACGTCGCCTCGACGCGCTGCCACGTCTCGGCGTCCTTGCCGAGCATTTGACGGGGGTCGACGCCGATGCCGACCACGGCCCAGCCCATGCCCAGTGCGTCGTCGAGGCGGACCGGCCGGCCGTCGTAGGTCCGGACCGTCGCCTGCGGCGCGAGCGTTCCTTCGACGCCACGGAAGCCGCGAGGAAGTCCGAGGTAGCTGCCCTTGCGGTACCTCGGCTTGGGCTTCATGCCCATGTTGCGAACGTAGTCGCCCAGCCCGGGCGTGCGGACTGCCGCCCACATGGCGGCATCCCTGGCCTTCGCCTTGGCCGGGTGCTTCACCGACACCAGGCTCTTGTTGAAGATCGAGAAGTCGATCATCGCCTGGGCGTGGGGGGCCCGCTCGCTCTGGTAGCTGTCCAGGATCGCGGGGTCGGCGCCGTGCCGGAGGATCGCCTGGAGCTTCCACGACAGGTTGTCCGCGTCCCGGATCCCGGCGTTCATGCCCTGCCCGACGAACTGCGGCGTCATGTGTGCCGCGTCGCCGGCCAGGAGCACCCGGCGGTCCCGCCAGCGGTCGGCGACCAGTGCATTGAACGTGTAGACCAGCCTGCGGAGCACCACCACGTCGTCGGGGTTGACATACCGAGACAGCAGCCGGCGCACAGTCGCCTGGGCCTCGAAGTGCTCCTTGTCGTCCTCGTCCGTCAGCGCGAACTCGAACCGGTGTCGCCCGCCCGGCTGGGGGCAGCTGACCGTCGGCCGAACCGGGTCGCAGATGAAGTCGAAGTACGGCCTGTGCCCGAAGGCGTCGACCCCCTCCTTGGCGGCCAGGTCGACCACCAGCCACCGCTCCGGGAAGCTCTTGCCGGTCATCTCGCTGCCGAACCGGGCCCGGACCAGGCTGCGGCCGCCGTCGGCACCCACGAGGTATCGCGCGCGCACGGTCTGCTTCGTCGTCTCGTCGACAACGCTGGCGCTCTCGCCGTACGACGTGCCAGTGGAGGCGGCGTGCACGACGGAGACACCGTCGGCGTCCTGGGTGAAGTCGACGAGCTCGCGGGCCCGGCGCACCTCGACGTGGGGGTAGCGGTCCAGCAGCGCCTCCAGCTTGGTCTCCAGCGTGGGCTGGTAGAGGAAGTTCACCACCGGCCAGCCCAGCGGCTGCTTCGTGGGGAGGAACTGGATCATGACGTCGCCGTCCGAGCGCACCCACTGCACGGCACAGCCGAGGTCCATGTCGGCGTGCACCTCGTCTGCCACCCCGGCGGTCTGGAAGACCCGCATGGCCTCGTCGTCGGTGTAGACCGCGCGCGCGTTGCCGTAGAACTCGGGCTCGCGCTCGAGGACCAGGACGCTCAGGCCGCGGCGGCCGAGCAGGTGGGCGAGGGTGAGTCCGGTGGGGCCGAGTCCCACCACGGCGACGTCGTAGGTCTTGTCGGTGGCGCTCATCGGGCGGCTGCGGTCAACTCGGGCACGGACACCTCGGCGTGGCGGGCGTTGCGCATGACGTTGGCGAACTGGTGGAGCTTGGTGACCACGGTCTCGCCGACCGGGGTGTGGCCCCAGATGCTGATGCCCTGGTACGTCGTGGGTTCCCAGGTGGCCTCCTGCTCCGGGCCGACCGTGACCGGGTTCCATCCCATCTCCAGCTCGAAGCCGGACGGCGTCACGCAGTAGAAGGACAGCGACCTGTCGTTGGTGTGCTGGCCGACCGACCAGGCCATCTTGAAGCCGAGCTCGCGCACCCGCTGGTGGGCCGAAAGCATGTCGTCGAGCGTTGCTGCCTGGATGTTGACGTGCTGTGCCTTGGTGCGGATCGGGTCGACCTTGAGCTGCTGCACGTTGGCGATTGCGACCGAGTGGTGACGCTCGTTGACGCGCAGGAAGCGGATCTTGAGGTTCATTCCACCGACGTTCTCGTCGATGTAGTCCGAAAGCCGGGAGTCGAAGACGGTGTTGAAGTAGGCATGCAGCCCGTGCGGATCGCGCGTCGTGATGGCCACCTGGCCCATCCCCGCATCGCCGGTCACGAAGCCACTGGTGATCATGCGCAGAGGCTTCGCGGTTCTCACCGGCGTGATGAAGATCTCCTGGGTGATGCCCTTGGGGCCGGCGAAGCGCCAGAGCCGCTCCACGCCGCGCACGGCCGCCTCCTCCGGCGTGCCCTCCGTGATCGGGACACCGCGCTCGGTCACGCGTTTGACGATGCGGTCGAACGTCTCGTGGGCGTCGACCTGCCAGCCGATGGCCATCAGATCCTCGGTCGGGCCGCGCTGGATGAGGAACCGGCACTCACGGTCATCGAGCCGGAACCGCAGCACTTCCTCGGTGAGCTCGTCGACGTGCAGGCCGATCGCATCGGCACCGAACCGCCGCCAGTCGGTGAGGTGCTGGGACTCCACCACCACATAGCCCAGGTGAACCGAGCCGAACACCGAACCGTCGGTGTTGGGCCGCAGGAACGTCGTGCTCATCGGCATGCTTCCTTTCCGCCCAGGAAGTCCAGGGCGAGCGAGTTGAACAGGTCGGGGCGCTCCCACTGAACCCAGTGGCCGGTCCGGGCAGCGAGGTAGAGGTCGCAGTTCGGCATCGTGCGGGCGAGTGACAGGCCGCCCGCGGGGCGGTTCACCTTGTCGTCCGCCCCCAGATCACGAGGGTGGGCGTGCGCAGGCGGGCCAGCCTTCGGTCCCGCGTGAAGTCCATCCGCAACAGGGTGCGGAGGGCGGTAGGGCCGGACGGGCGGCGCAGCGGCGGGCTGGCGACCACCTCCGGCTGGATGCTGGCCTCGTAGCGGAGGTCGATCAGCTCGTCGGGCACGGCGGCGCCGTCGTACACCAGGTACTCGCGGATGAACGTGGCGAGCTTCTCCCGGCTCGGGCCCTCGCCGCCGTAGTAGCCGAACAGCGTGTTGAGGCCCTTGGTCGGGAGCGCGCGGGTGGTGCCGACCCCGCCGGGACCCATCAGGATCAGCCTGTCCACCATGTCGGGCCGGTCCAACGCCAGCCGCAGGGCGGCGGCGCCGCCGTAGGAGTTGCCGACCAGATGGGCCTTCTCGATGCCGAGCTCGTCGAGGACCCCACGGATCGCGAAGGCGAGGTCGCCGAACGGGTCAGTGTGGTCGATGTCCTTCGACGACTGCCCGTAGCCCGGCATGTCCGGGACGATCACCCGGAACCGGTCGGCAAGGACGTCGATGTTGCGCGAGTAGTTCGACACCCCGGTCGCTCCCGGCCCGCCGTCGTGCAGCAGCACGACCGGGTCACCGTCCCCCGCCTCGGTGACGAACAGCTTGCGATGACCGACCTCGACCACCGACTCGGTGCGCGGGACACGCTTCAGAACTTTCATGTGGCAACCTCCGATTGAGTGATCTGATGATATCATCAGCAATGATGAGACCCTCTGTCAAGAGTTGTTGATGAATTCATCAGAAGGTGACCGGCGCTTTCCGCGCTTTCTGATGAAGCGATCAGATACGATGGCGATCCCAGGACACTGTTCGAACGCGATCGGAGGCCGGTCATGACCGTGGAGGCGACGACGTCACCGAGCCGGGTCGACCGCCGAAAGCAGCGCACGCGCAGCGCCCTGCTGACGGCCGCACAGCAGCTGCTCGCCGAGGGCAGGACCAACGTCAGCATCCAGGAGATCACCGAGGCGGCCGACGTGGGCTTCGGGAGCTTCTACAACCACTTCGAGAGCAAGGACGAGCTCTTCGAGGCCGCTGTGACACAGACGCTGCAGGCCTACGTGGACCTGCGGGACGCGGTCGTAGCGGGGTACGACGACCCGGCGGAGATCTTCACGGTGAGCTTCCGGATGACCGGCCGACTTCAGCAGCAGCATCCGGAGCTGGTGCGCGTGCTGCTCAACACCGGCCCGCGGGTGCTCGTCCACGATGCCGGGCTGGCACCGCGGGCGTGGCGCGACATCGCAGCCGCTAAGGAGGCCGGCCGCTTCGACGTCGACAACGTCGACCTCGCGCTCATGGCCGCCGGTGGTGCCATGCTCGGGCTGTTCCAGCTCCTGGAGTCCCAGCCCGACGCGGACGCCGCGACCCTGACCGACGAGATGACCTTCTCGGTGCTGCGCATGTTCGGGATGACCAAGCGGGAGGCCGCCAAGCTCTGCAGCCGCCCGCTGCCCTCTCAGCCAGAGCTCTGACGCAGCCGCGGTGAGCTGCTGACCCAAGAGGAGCCGGGCGGCAACGAGTATCTCGCCGTCGTCTGGCAGTACAACCGCGAATCGGGACAGCTGCGTTGGATCGCCGGGCACGCTTGCGAGCGGTTCCTCCCGCGTGGGTCGGCGTTCGACGCGGCCGACGAGGAGCCCTCGGGCATCACCCCGGCGCCGATCCTCGGAGGGCAAGTACCTCCTCGACCTACAGAACCACACCCCTCTTGCTGACCCGAGCTCGTCCAGAAGGGAAGTACCCAGGTCGAGCAGCGCTTGCGACCGGCATCCGTCTTCAGATCGATTATCACGCTGCGCTTGTTGAAGTTGAGCATCACGAACTCGTGCGACTCGACCGGCAGGTGTGCGCCGATCGCGGACGAGCAGCTAACTGAGGATTTCGTCAATCTTGGCTACGAGCGCTTGACTGGACCGCAGTACTGACGATACCGTCAGTACTGCAGGTACATAACAGGTGGCCCTCACCGGGCTGGAATCTAGAAAAGGTGGTAGCTCATGACGCAGCACACGGACTTCTACACGCGGCTGGATGATCT
>Ga0137369_10007075_pt1 | contig 11305 bp, 14 predicted proteins | sample SagtaG_12_FD_104918 | JGI IMG/M metagenome (GOLD analysis project Ga0137369, IMG submission 104918) | Vadose zone soil microbial communities from Sagehorn Ranch, Mendocino, California, USA - Sage1_L_113_16 metaG | ecosystem: Environmental > Terrestrial > Soil > Vadose zone | place: USA... | reverse complement strand
GGGATCGAGCCCGAGTTCCTCGGGACGATCGCGCTCGGCGCCGAGGTGCCGCTCGGCCAGATCGGGCTGCTGCTCGGCCTCGTCGGCATCCTGTTCGCCGTCAGCGGCGCTGCAATCGACACGCTGTTCTCAGGCGCGTACAACCTCGCGCAGTTCCTCGGCTGGGAGTGGGGCCGCTACCGTCATCCACGTGGCGCGCCGAGATTCACCGTCACCTGGCTCGTGCTCCTCGTCCTGGCATTGGGCGTCGTCATGAGTGGCGTCGATCCGGTGCGTCTGACGGAGTACGCGGTCATCTTCTCTGCGGTCGCGCTACCTCTCACGTATATCCCGATCTTCCTCGTCGCCAACGACCGGACCTACATGCGCGAATACGTGAACGGCCCGATTGCCAATGCACTCGGAATCGTGTATCTCGTCGTGATCACGGTGATTGCCCTGAGCGCCGTTCCGCTCATGATCCTCACGAACGTGGGCCAAAATTGACCGAGAAGATCGACCTTGGCCTCAACCTGCTCGATCATCAGCTGCTCGACGCCGAGGGTCGGCGCTGCGGCAAGGTCGATGACATCGCGCTCGAGGGTGCGCCCGGCGAGGACCTCGAGGTGGTCGCGATCCTCTCCGGCCCCGGAGTCTGGCGTGGGCGGGCCGGGTTGATCGGGCGGGTCGCGGCCTGGCTGGGAGGCGGGGGACGCGTGCGCATCCCGTGGGACGAGGTAGCCGAGATCGGGTCGCATGTGAAGCTCCGCAAGCGTGCGGAGGAGCTCGGGCTCGGACGCGGAGACGACCGCCTCCGTCCGTACATCGAGAAGATTCCGGGATCCGAACATTGAGGACATTCTCGTCCGTGGTCGGACGTGTGGTCGAGACCGAGTCGGGGCGTCGGCTCGGTCGCTGTCATGACATGCGCGCCGTCCTTGGGCGGGGGCTCCCTCGTGTCGACGAGCTCATAGTCGGCCAGAGGGGCAGGCTCGAGCACTTCGGGATCGGCACCCCGAGGGCACACAGTCCAAACGCCGTCCCTTGGGAAGCTGTTCTCCGCATCGAGGGCGACAGGATCGTCGTGCGAGACGGCACCGAGCTCGTGTGACGCTCTTCCTGTCGGAGGACGACGTTCAGGACGTGCTTGCTCCGGCAGATGCCGTGAAGGCTGTCGAAGCGTCCTTCCGAAGGATGGGTGCCGGAGTGGTTGAGCTCGCGCCGCGGCGACGGCTCGAATTGCGCGAGGGTCGGCTGGCGGATATGGCTGCGTCCGACCTCGAGCTCGGCTACGCGGGCGTCAAGGCGTACGCGGCAAGTGGCGACGGAGCTGCGTTTGTGGTCGCCCTCTTTGCGGTCGACCAGCCGGAGCTCGTCGCGGTGATCGAAGCAGACCACCTGGGCCGATTGCGAACCGGAGCGGCGAGCGCTGTAGCGGCCAAGTACCTCGCCCGCGAGGGTGCAACGTCGTTGGGCCTGATCGGCTGCGGCACTCAGGCGGAGACGCAGGTCGCGTGCATCCGTGCAGCTGTTCCGACGGTCGAGCGTGTGGTTGCGTATTGCCGCACGGAGCGCAACCTGCGCGCATTCTGCAAGCGCGTCGGCGCGGAGCCTGCCGAGAGCAACCGCGAGGCGGCGGAGCAGGACATCGTCGTGACGATCACGACCTCTCGCGACCCGGTGCTTCGCGGCGAGTGGCTCCGGCCCGGCTCACTGGTCTGCGCCGCCGGCGCGAACAACCGTGCGTCACGTGAGCTCGACAACGTCGTTCTCGAGCGCGCGACATTTGTCTGTTGCGACTGGAAGGAGCAAGCCCGGCTCGAGTCCGCTGATCTGATCGAGCCGATTCAGCAAGGTGTCCTCGACTGGCTCGAGGTGCACGAGCTGCACGAGGTCGTGTCCGGACAGCTACCGGGCCGCCAGTCGCCGGACGACATCACCCTCTTCAAGTCGAACGGCATCGCGTCGTGGGACGTCGCGGTTGCAGCCGCAGCGGTGCAACGGGCGCGAGAGCGAGGCGTTGGGACTGAGCTCAGTGCCTAGCCGGCGCGGGCCGACTCGAGGTGGCGTCTGGTGTCCTCGACCGTCTCGTCTCCGAGGGCCTGGATCAACTCGGGGCGGTCGAGCATGCGCAGCCGTTGCTGAGGGCTGAGCCGGTTTTGCACATACCGGTCCTCCAGGATCTCGCTGAGCGCGCGCCCGCGGCCGTGCTCGCGGATGACGTACGCGGCTACACGCTCCTCCATGCTCGAACGGGCAAAGAGAAAGGAAAACGGCGAGCGCAGCAAGCCGGCGAGTCGCTGCATCAGCCGATTGTATCCTTGTTGGTGTGCGGCGGAAAACGACGGAGGGCCGCTTCGCCGAAAGAGTCGTCCACGGGGTCGACGACGCGGGGGCCGCGGAGACAGTAGTGATCTGGATCGAGCGCAAGCAGGGCGCGATCTGGGCCGTGGGCCGGGCCGTCAACCTGGAGAACCGTGTGAGCGACGAGCCGCGGCGGGACGACTACCTCTTCGAGGGTTATGAGCTCGACGATGCGTTGGACGCAGCGAACGGTGCGCTCGAGGACGACCTCACCGTTTCGGAGAGCGACGGCAGCCCCGAGAGCCTGAAGCCGTTCACGCGCGGCGAGTTGTTGAAGCCTTTGGAACGCTGGTTTTTCGGTCGCCGCTAGGCCACTCGAGGTTCGCGTCCGGGATCGGGTCCCCGTGCGGGTCGTGCGTCGGGAATCCGAGTGCCTTGTCGATGCGCTCCTCCAGCTCTTCCGACAGTGCGTGCTCGAGCCGTTCCGCCTCACCGTGTACCTCTTCCACGTCGACGCCGAGCGTCTCCGCGAGGTAGAGCTCGAGCAGCCGGTGGTGCCGGATGACCTCCAGCGCCACCTTCTCGCCGGCGTTCGTGAGTGCAATTCCGCGGTAGGGCTGGTGTACGGCGAGCTCGAGCGCCGCAAGCTTCTTCACCATCGCGCTGGCGGACGCCGGAGAGACGCCCTGTCGTTTTGCCAGCGCGGTCACGGACACCCGGCCGCCGTCCGCGCCGAGCTTGTAGATCTCGCGCAGGTAGTCCTGGATCGCATCGGTGAGGGCCGGCTTGGCCATCCACTCAGAGTCTAGGCTGCTTGCCATGCGCATCCGCATCGGCCACTCGGCAGATCCAGACGACGCGTTCATGGCCTGGGGCCTGGTTTCCGGCCGGGTCGACCCGCACGGCTTCGACTTCGAGTTCGTGCCGGAGGACATCCAGGTGCTGAACGAGTGGGCGCTCGAAGGCAGGCTGGAGGTGACCGCGTTGTCGCTCGCGACCTATCCGCTCGTGCAAGACCTCTATGTGCTGCTGCCTCATGGTGCGTCGATCGGGTCGGGCTACGGGCCGATCGTCGTCGCGCGCGAGGAACTGTCGCCGGAAGAGCTGCGTGCTGTCGAGATCGCCGTGCCGGGGCGCTTGACCACTGCATTCCTCGTCCTCGGCATGGCGCTCGGCGGTCCGTTCGCGCATCGCGCGGTCGCCTTCGACAGGATCCTCGACGAGGTCAGGTCAGGTCACGCCGAGGCGGGCCTGGTGATCCACGAAGGACAGCTGACCTACGCGGACGAAGGCCTCGTGAAGGTGCTCGACCTGGGCGAGTGGTGGCTGCTCGAGACCGGTCTGCCGCTGCCGCTCGGAGTGAACGTCGCGCGCCGGGACGTGCCGCGACTCGATGAGCTCTCCACAGTCCTCCGTGACTCGATCACCGCCGGTCTCGCGCATCGCGAAGAGGCGACGCAGTACGCGCTCGGGTTCGCGCGCGACCTCGACGCAAAGACGGCGGACCGCTTCATCGAGATGTACGTGAACGAGCTCACGTGCGATTACGGGGACGAAGGGCGCCAGGCCGTCGCCGAGCTGTTGCGGCGGGCCGAGGAGGCAGGCGTCTACGAACAGCCGGTACGAATCGAATTCGTCGGAACGTGAGTCGGGCGGTCATCCTTTCGGGCGTCCGCACGCCGATCGGGCGCAAGGACGGCGCGCTCTCGGGTCTGCGGCCGGACGACCTCGCAGCGACCGTGATCGCGGAAGCTGTCGCGCGCGCGGGTGTGCCGTCCGAAAAGATCGAGGACGTCTACTTCGGTGCCGCGAACCAGGCCGGCGAGGACAACCGCAACGTGGCGCGCATGGCCGTTCTGCTGGCAGGCCTGCCGGAAACGGTGGCGGGAATCACGGTCAACCGGCTCTGTGCATCGGGGTTGTCGGCGGTTGTCTCCGCGTGCCATGCGATTGCGGCGGGAGACGGGGAGCTGTTCGTCGCGGGCGGTGTCGAGTCGATGAGTCGCGCGCCGCTTGTGACGGCGAAGCCCGAGTACGGCGATGGGACGACGTACGACACGCAGCTCGGCTGGCGGTTCCCCAATCCGCGGCTCGCGGAGAAGTTTCCGCTCGAGTCGATGGGCGAGACCGGCGAGAACGTCGCCGAGCGCTGGCAGGTCTCGAGGGAGGAGCAGGACGCTTTCGGATTGCGTTCGCAGCGGCGTTGGGCGGCCGCTGCGGAGTCCGGCCGCTTCGATGATGAGCTCGTCCCCGTCAACGGAGTCGAGCGTGACGAGCACCCACGTCCCGACACGACCGCCGGGAAGCTTGCGGCTCTGAAGCCGGTTTTCCGCGAGGGTGGAACGGTCACGGCCGGCAACGCGAGCGGCATCAACGACGGAGCCGCCGCACTCGTGATCGCGAGCGAGGAGAAGGCCCAGGAGCTCGGGATCGAGCCGCTGGGCCGTTTCGTCGCCGGCGCGGTTGCCGGCGTCGATCCGCGCGTGATGGGGATCGGTCCCGTACCTGCGATGCGGAAGCTGCTCGATCGAGCGGGCGTGTCGGTGGACGACCTCGACCTCGTGGAGCTGAATGAAGCGTTCGCATCGCAGAGTCTGGTCGTCATCCGGGAGCTGGGTCTCGACGAGGAGAAGGTGAACGTGAACGGGGGTGCCATCGCAATGGGCCATCCGCTTGGAATGAGCGGGGCACGGCTCGTCGTGTCGCTCCTGCACGAGCTGCGCCGGCGCCGGGGCAGATTGGGCATCGCGGCGCTCTGTGTGGGCGTGGGCCAGGGCCAGGCTGCCCTGTTCGAACGGGGTTCCTAGCCTCCAGCCGGAAGTCCTACAGCGGCCTGGTCTCGAGGCCGATGCCTCTCCCATGGAGCCCAGGCCGCAGAGCTCCAGGCTTACCTGGCTTGCCGTCGCCCTAGGCGCGGGCGTTTGCGCACTCCTGGGGAGGATCGGCGGCGATGCCAGATGGCTCGCTGCGTTGGGGCGGACGATCTTCACGCAGGGCTCGATTCCGGCCGGCGTTCCCTATGCCGCGTCACCTTCCGTCGACTGGGTCAACGTGCCTGTCCTCGGCGAGCTTGTCTTCCATGCCCTGCAGGTGGTAGGCGGCGATCGAGGCCTGCTGTTGGCGCAGGTCGTGGCTGTGACCGTGGCGCTCACGCTGCTCGCCCTCGGCATGCGTGCCTTCGGTGCATCCGATGCGGCTAGCGCGCTGGTGCTAATCCTCGTGTTCTTCGCTGTTCTGCCCTCCTTCATCATCGTGCGGGCACAGCTCTTTTCACTCGTGCTGTTCTGCGCGACGCTGCTCCTCCTCCGCGCCGAGGCGCGCACACCGAGCCGGCGCGTCTGGCTCCTTGTTCCGCTAATCGCGATCTGGGCCAACCTTCACGGCGCGGTGCTTGTCGGACTGGCGATCGCCGCCGCGTATCTCGTCATCGAGCGACTCCGCCGCGAGCCCGTTGTGGCGGTGAGCGTCCTCGTCGCCTGCTGCGCTGCGCTCTTCATCACACCGGCGTTCGCGAACTCGGGCAGCTACTACCTTGGCGTACTCAAAAGCGAGGCGGCGCAACGCGGCGAAGGGATGTGGGCACCCCTGTCCGTGCACAAGCCGTTCGACGTCCTCTTCATCTTGCTGGCAATCCCGCTGCTCGTGTTCGCATACCGCTCTGGTCTGCGGATCTGGGAGTTCGTCTGTGTCGCGGCATTCACGGCGATGACGTTGCAGGCTGGGCGGAACGCGATCTGGCTCATCTGCTTCATCGCCGCTCCCGCCGCGCACGGTCTCGGGAAGCGGTTCCTCCGGGACTTCACGGTTTCCCTGCGCCCGCTTGCGCTGTGCGCCGCGGTGCCGGCTGCGTTCCTCGTAATCGGGGTGCTCCAGACGCCAAAGCAGGACGGTGCGGGCAAACGGGTGCGCAGTGAGGCTGCGCGACTGGCCGCCGGTAGGCCGATCCTTGCCGACGGCGTCGACGCGGAACAGCTCGCGCTCGACGGGCGGCGGGTATGGATCGCAAATCCGCTCGACGCGTTCTCGCGCCGGGACCAGCGCCGCTACTTGGACTGGCTTGACGCCAGCCCCGCAGGAGACGTGTTGCTGCGCGAAGCGACAGCTGTCGTCGTCATGCGCGGCAGCCCGCCGCAGCAGCGGCTCGAACGGGATCGTTCCTTCCGGCGGGCCGCCGTGGATGCAAAGGCGGTCGTCTACGTTCGGGTTCCCTCGAACGAGTGATTCCGCGCAAGGCGACGCAAGTTTGCAGGGAGACGGCGTTCTTCTCCGCCAATGCGACGCGAATTCGTCAATGCAGTCCCAGATCGTGAAACCGTGCGCGTGCTCGTCGTGGACGACCATGCGCTGTTTGCAGAGGCGCTGATGCTCACGCTGGGGATCGACCGCCGGATCGAGGTCGTCGGTTCCGCATCGAGCGGTGCCGAGGCGGTCTCACTCGCGGCAGCGCTACGCCCCGACGTCGTGCTGATGGACGTCCACATGCCGAGCATGGACGGCATCGAGGCAACACGGCGCGTACGGAATGTCTCACCTGGCTCCCGTGTCGTCATGGTGACCGCGGCGTGCTCGCCGGAGGTCGCCTACCACGCGCTTGCCGCGGGCGCCGAGCGCTGCCTGACCAAGGACACGCCGGCGGTCAGGCTCATCGACGCGATTCTCGACGTCCCCCACAAGGCGACCGTGACCCGGCTCGTACCCCGGGAAGCGCGGATCGCCTGATGAGCGGTGTCGTCTCCATGAAGCCTGCGCCGAGCCTAGAAGGGCTCGCCGAGCTCGCACGGCTCAGCCTCGATAGCCCGAGCGAGGGGATCGAGCGCATCCTCTCGCTTGCACGGGCTGCGCTCGACATGGACGTGGCGCTCGTGGGCGCATTCGACGGCGAGTTCGTCGTGGAGGCGATCGACGGTGACAGCGAGTGGTTCGACCTCGAGGTCGGCACGCGCATCCCTGCCGATCAGACCTACTGCGGGCGCATGACTCAAGGGAAGTTGCCTCATCTCATCCATGACGCAGCTGCAGACGAGCGGACGGCCGATCTCCCGATGACGCGCGAGACCGGCATCGGCGCTTATGTCGGCGCACCCATCCGGCTCTGGGACGGAACCTTGTACGGCACGCTGTGCTGCCTGAGCCGCTCCGCCGAGCCGTCTCTGAGCAATCGCGACGTGCGCTTCCTGCGCGTGCTGGCCGAGATCGTCGCGGATCAGCTCGATCGCGGGCAGCTCGAGAGCGAGAAGCGCAAGCTGGAGTGGTCCCGCATTCGCTCGATCCTCGATCGAGACCATGTGGACATCGAGTTCCAGCCCATCTTCGATCTGCTCGACTGCCGCATCGTCTCGCTCGAGGCTCTCGCTCGCTTCTGGACGGAGCCGATGCGTGGGCCCGCGGCCTGGTTTGCCGAGGCGAACGAGGTCGGGCTCGGCGTCGAGCTCGAGCTCGCTGCGATGCGGGCAGCCCTGCTGCGCCTCGACGAGTTTCCGCCCGAGGTTGCGATTGCCCTCAACGTCTCACCTGCGACCGCGCTCGACCCACGCTTCTCCGAGCTGCTGCTGGACGTTGCCGACAGAGTCGTGATCGAGATCACGGAGCACGCTCAGGTCGACGACTACGACGCGTTGCGAGATGCGCTCGCACCTCTGCGCGAGCGCGGTGCGCAGCTTGCGATCGACGATGTCGGCGCCGGTTTCGCAAATCTCCGGCACATCCTGCGGCTCGCTCCGGATCTCGTGAAGCTCGATCTGAGCCTCACGCAGGAGATCGCGCGCGACCCGGCCCGCGAGGCGCTCGCGTCGTCGCTCGTCGGGTTTGCGGAAGGCGTCGGAGCCTCGATCGTGGCCGAGGGCATCTCGAGCGACGAGGACCTCGCGCTCCTGCGCAAGCTCGGCGTCGACTACGGCCAGGGCTTCCACCTCGCCAGGCCATCCGCCCTCCTCAACTGATCCTCCCCCAAGCCGTGGGCGCCGCCGCAGGCGTCCACGGCGCCCCCTTGCCAAAAGTACGATTCTGTTCCAGAGTGAGTGTGCTTGAGCACTGCCCTCGCCCAAGTCCCGTCCGCTGACGCCACGCGTCAGCTCTACGAGCGACACTCGTCGCGGATCTTCGGCTTTTGCCTGAGCCGGCTCGGCTCGCGCGAGGAGGCCGAGGACGCCGTGCAGACGACGTTCCTCAACGTGCAACGCGGTCTCGGGCGCGGGGTCGTCCCCGAATACGAGTTGGCCTGGCTCTTCAAGATCGCCCAGAACGTCTGCCACAACCGACATCAGTCTGCGCGGCGGCGTGGGCGTGTCGAGGCGACACACGACCTGGATGCACTGCAGGACGTGATCGCGTCGCCGGACCGCAGCCCTGCAGTCTCACTCGGCGAGCTAACACATGCGCTCGGGGCCATTCCCACACGGCAGCGCCAGGCGCTGCTCCTGCGGGAGTTCCAGGGTTACTCGTACGAGGAGATCGCGAGCGAGCTCTCCATCTCCGTCGCGGCGGTCGAAACGCTGCTCTTCCGTGCGCGGCGCGCCGTCGCACAGCAGCTCGAGCAGGCCGGCACGACGTCACGCAAGCAGCGCGGCGGCGCGGCCGCTTCGGTCGTCGAGCTCTTCCGCTGGCTCTTCGGCGGCGCGGCTGCACCGCTCAAGCTCGCTGCGGTCACTGCCGCCGCAGTTGCGACGACGGCGGCGCTCTCGGTCGCAGTCGGCCACAAGCCGAAGCCGGCTCCGGTTGCACCTGTGATCGTCAAGCACTCCGCCGTTGTTTCTGCGAGCACCGTTCGGCCGCGAAGCATGACGCGCCCAACTGCGCGTCCCGCAGCGGCGCGGGCTGTGGCCGACCAGAGCCCCGGCCCGACACTTGCCGTTCCGAGTGCGCCGGCCGTGCAGCCCGCGTCGAGCGGACCGCGCGCTCAGTCGGCTCCGAGCTCCCCTGTGGTCGAGCCAACTATCGCGACGGCCGTGCCGACTGTCTCAGTGCCCGAGCTGACGACCCCTGAAGTCACGTTGCCCACCATCACTGCTCCCGGGATCAGCCTGCCTGCGGTTACCGTGCCGGTGGTGGTCGTGCCGAACGTGCAGCTGCCGACGATTCCGGATCTACCGAAGCTTCCCTAGTCAGCTCACCGGCGGGCGAATGTAGATCACACCTTCGTGCTTTTGCGGCACGAAGGGGGCGCCGAGGCTCTGGATCATGTGCTCGGTCTGCGCGAGCAGCCCGTCGGATGCATCGTCGTCCGAGGCACAGGGCACCTCGATCGAGACCTCCCCCACGGGCCGTGCGTCGAGCCCCGCGTCGCGCAGCTCCTGGAGCAGGCGATCCCGGTCCGGGATGCGCGCCGCCTTGACCTGGACGGTCTCGTCGGCCATGGAACGGATCCTACTGGCCCTCCGCGTCGCCAAACCCGTATCCTCCGCGACCGATGGCCGTTGCGACCGAGCGCGAATACGGGCTCTTCATCAACGGCGAGTTCGTCGAGCCCGCGTCAGGAGACGTTCGTGACCTGACGGAGCCTGCGACCGGTGATTTCCTGGGTCGGGCCGCGATGGGCGGCGAGGCCGACATCGACAGGGCGGTCGAAGCGGCACGCGCAGCGCTCGACGGGCCGTGGGGGAAGACGCCGCCGACCGAGCGCTCGCGACTTCTGCATGCGCTCGCGGACGCGATCGTGGCGAACCGCAAGGAGCTCGCCGAGCTCGAGGTGCGCAACGTGGGCAAGGCGATCTCGTCCGTCAAGGCGGAGGTCGGCCAGGCGGTCGAGAACTTCCGCTTCTACGGGTCGGCGATCGCGTCGATCGCGGGGCGCTCGAATCCGATCGGCGGCTCGCTGCTGTTCTATTCACTGAAGGAGCCCGTCGGCGTTGCGGGCCAGATCGTCCCGTGGAACTACCCGCTGATGATGGCGACCTGGAAGCTCGCGCCCGCTCTGGCCGCCGGCTGCTCAGTCGTATTGAAGCCCGACGAGGCGACTCCGCTGACCGCGCTCAAGCTTGGGGAGCTCGCGTCCGAGGTCGGCTTCCCGCCCGGTGCGATCAACATCGTTCCCGGTCCGGGCAAGACGACAGGCGCGTATCTCGTTCGTCATCCAGGCGTCGACAAGATTGCCTTCACCGGCTCGACGCAGACGGGCGGCGAGATCATGCGGCTCGCCTCGGGTCCGATCAAGCGGATCACGCTGGAGCTTGGCGGCAAGAGCCCGAACCTCGTTTTCGCCGACGCGAATCTCGGCGATGCGATTCCGAGCTCGGTGTGGTCGATCTACTACTCAGCCGGGCAGAGCTGCGAGGCGCGCTCGAGGGTCCTCGTCGAGCGTTCGATCTACGACGATTTCGTCGCGAAGTTCTCCGCCCTCGCGCAGCAGTTGCGGGTCGGCGATCCGCTCGATCCGGAGACACAGGTCGGCTCGCTGATCTCGGCGGCGCACCGCGACAGGGTCCACGGCTTCGTGGAGCAGGGCCGCGAGGAAGGCGCCGAGGTCGTCACCGGCGGAGCGATCGGCGACGGCAAGGGCGCGTTCTATCCCCCGACCGTGCTCGCGGGAGTCGAGAGCCCGATGTCGGTCGCACAGGAGGAGATCTTCGGGCCGGTCGTCACGGTGATCCCGTTCGAGGACGAGAAGGATGCGATCCGCATCGCGAACGATGTGCGGTACGGGCTGATGGCGACGGTGTGGACGGGCGACACCGGGCGCGGCCACCGCGTTGCGAGCCGCATCAAGGCCGGCACCGTCGGGATCAACATGCCGTACACCGCCTTTCCGGGCATCCCGTTCGGGGGCTACAAACAGTCCGGGTTCGGGCGAGAGCTCGGCATCGACACGCTCGAGCTCTACCTCGAGACGAAGAGCGTCCTCGTCTCGACGAGCCCCAAGCCGATCAACCCGTTCGGCCTCTAGGCGCCACTTCGTCACAGAGTCGTACCCGTGCCTGGCACCGGTACGCCCCCGGGGCGTCACGCCCTAGATGTAAGTCCTAGGCAGGTTGTTCCATCCGGGCCTCCTTGGAGGCTGGGGGTGTCAACGCCACCCAGTCCCGAGGAG
>Ga0137369_10007063_pt1 | contig 11316 bp, 8 predicted proteins | sample SagtaG_12_FD_104918 | JGI IMG/M metagenome (GOLD analysis project Ga0137369, IMG submission 104918) | Vadose zone soil microbial communities from Sagehorn Ranch, Mendocino, California, USA - Sage1_L_113_16 metaG | ecosystem: Environmental > Terrestrial > Soil > Vadose zone | place: USA... | reverse complement strand
TTGCGGCGGGCCGTGGTGGCGGCAGCTCGCCCTGGACACGCACGCTGCGTCGCGCTCGGGCGACTTTGAGGCGGCCGCGTTCGCGGTCGTCGAGGAGTACGCTCGCCGGCTGGCGACGGCTGCTGCGGCCGCATTTTGACACCCTCGCTGCGGTCGCGGTGGCCGGGTCGCAGGCTCGGGCGCTGATCGAACGTGGTGCGCTGACCGCGTCAAAGGGCGGCCGAGTCGCCGACTGGGAAGGGCTCACCTCGTGGTGCGACCCGCACACGGGACGGTCGAGCCGGTTCGCGCTGCGGCTGGTCCGTGCGTTGCCCGGGATGCACGCCAACCTGCGCCGTTTGCACAGCTCCGCCGGGTACGCGACCGGGCGGGCGAGGGCGTTGCTGCTGGCCCGGGCGTGTCTGGACCCGCGCTACGGTACGGCGATCCTGCTGGCCGCGACCGGCGACCACAAGTGGCACAAGCTGTACGGCGAGGCCGACGACATTGATCTGGCCAGCAACCCGACCTGGCGTGGCGGGCCGCTGGTGGAGCTACCGGACCTACTGCGGTCGACTGGCCGGACGGGCGCGCGGGGCAGGGCGCCGGCCGCCCGGGATGATTCGGCCGCGCGTGCGGCTGTACGGGCGGCCCGTGAACGGCGGATGGCCGAGCATGCCGCGGCAATGGAGGAGATCCTGGGCGCGCAGCCCGGCCAAGTGTTGTCGCCACAGGCGGCCCGAGTGGCGCTGGCGTCGCTGATGGCCGCCGTCCGCACAGGACTGACTCCGGGTACGACTGATCGGCGCACCGGGACCCGCGACGGGCTGGCGTGCACACTGTTCCACACCGGCGACGGTGTGGGCGTGCTGCTCGCACCGACCTGGCGGGTACTCCTGCCGCGACGGTTGCCGGTTTTCCACCTACCGGGCCGTTGGGTCACCGCGCCGAGAACAACGAGGTTGGATGGCGCCCCACGCGTCACGGCGGTGTTTGAAGCGTTGCGGGGCGCGGCATGACCGGCATGGAACTGCCGACTGGACGGGCCAGGCGGCAGCGTCGCGGACACGAGCCGGAGGCGGCCGCGGAGACCGCCTCGGTTCTCCGCCTGCTCATGGTCCAGCCGTGGCTTGTCGCCGGACGCGATGACGCGGCCATCGCCACCGTGCGGCGCAACGAGGCGGCTGTCCGCGACGCGCTGGGACGACTGGGCTGGGTGCTGGTCGTGGAGCGGGACATCGTCCGGCTGCGCAAGTCACCGCCAGTACGCCGGGACGCTTGGGCGGCCGGCGGACCGAATCCGCTGACCTGTTCGTGGTTCTTCCTGCTGGTTGCGGCGGCGGAGTCCATGCCCCCGCGGGTCAGTATCGGACAGCTGGTGACGGCGGCCCGTGCCGCCGCTGCGGAGGCCGAGGTGCCGGCTCCGGACGACAAACCGGAACGGCACGCCATCCTCTCCGCGCTCAAGATGTTGGATGAGCGCGGAGTCGTCGAGAGCATCGATGGGGACATCAACGAGTTCCTGCGCGATGACAACCCGCCGGTCCTCTTGGCCGTGTATCACCACCGGCTGGTCCACGTGGTCGTCAACTTCGGCACCGCCGACCCGGTGACCGATCCGGCAGGCTGGCTGGAACAGGTCGAGCGGGAGATCGATCCGGCCCGGCGCATGCGCCGCCGCTTGATCGATGACACCGCGGTGTACGCCTGCGATCTCGATCCTGACGAGGCGGACTGGTTGTCACGACGGGTCCGCAGCGACGATGGCCTGCCGCTGGCAGAGGCGTTCGGGCTGCACCTGGAGCGCCGCGCTGAGGGTGCGGCGTTCGTCGTGCCGACCGAAGCCTTCCGTTCGCGCTCCGAACTCGGCGACTGTTCATTTCCGGCGGGCGGCACCGTTGCCCACGCCGCGCTGCTGCTCTGTGATGTGGCCGAGATCGAGGGCGGCGTTGTGGACCTGGACCGGCCCGGCTGGCGCGGTCTAGAACGCGAACAGATCCTGACCCATCTCGGCGTGTTCGCGCAGCGCTATGCGGGCCGCGGTTGGTCGGCCGAGCACGTTGACAACCTGCCCGGCCTCGCGACGGAGGCCGAGTCGTTGTTGACCGGCGCCGGCCTGCTCCGATCGGACCGCGCGCGCAGGTGGTGGTTTTCCCCGGCGGCGGGCCGCTGGGAACGGCCGCCGGAACTGCGCCCAGCCCCGGACCGTACCTCGCGCACCAGGACAATCACGCCGACGGACACGCTGCTCGAACCTGACACAGTCGCCGGATCCGCTTCGACATGATCGACGCCTCGTCCAGCGGAAGGAGTCGCATGGCACCCGACGTCACCATGGCCTTGTTCGACGAAGGTGACGTGACGCAGCTGGCCGGACATCCCGAGAGGTTCACAACGCGGTGGCGACTGATCGGGGCCGGCCTGTCCAACGTCTGGCGCTTCGGCGACCTGCACCTGGACGCGCCCAGCGGCCGGCTATTGCTGCGCGGCCCCAACGGCACCGGTAAGACCACTGCGCTGGAGGCGCTCTGGCCGTACCTGCTCGACTTGAACGCCCAGCGGCTGGCCGCAGGAAAAGCCAGACCGACATCGCTGGCGCTGCTCATGCGGGAGGGTGCCAACGGCGCCAAACGCAGGTGTGGATACCTGTGGTTCACCCTGGCCGCGCCGGCCGACGAGGGGCCCATGTCCTACGGGGTCCGGCTGCTCTACAGCGACAGCAGCTCACCCGCGGTCAAGGTGACACCGTTCATGGTGCCCGGTGTGCCACTCCACGACGTCGCGGTCTATGGACCCGACCGAGGATTCCTTTCGGCAGAGCAATTCAGCGCCACGGTTACCGCAGCGGGCGGAACCGTGTTCCTGGACGAGGACGCCTACGTCGCAAACCTTGCCACCCGGATCTGGGTGGCCAACGACCGCGAGCTTCTCGAACTCGCCAACCGCATCCGTGCGGTGCGCAACCCCACGCTGCTCGGCGATGTCTCTCCGCGGGCGGCCGCGGATGCGTTACGCGACGGGTTACCCGGCGTGTCCGACGACGTGGTGACGGCGACCGCAGAGGCCCTCGCCGAGTCCGACGCCACGCGGGCGGCGTTCAAACGCGACCAGGAAGCGGCGGTCGCCCTGGACCGGTTCGCCGAGACATGGGCCGGTCACGTCGTCGAGGTCGTCACCCACACGCGGTAGCGCGGCAGGCGATGAGCGACGCCGCCAAGGCCGAGAAGGAACGGCGCGGCGCAGAGGAGAAGCTGTCGGAGGCCCGAGAGCACCACGGGCGGGTCGCCGCGAACCTCAAAGAGCTCAACGACACGGCCCGCGACCTCGACGCGACGCTGCGGGCTCTGGAGGAATCGGAGGCGTACAAGGCTGCCGGCCGGCTCGCCGATCTGCAGGGCGTGGTTGAGGCGCAGCGAAGCACCGCGGCGGCCGCCCTGGCGGCGTTCCAGCAGGCGATCACGGCGGCCAAGGGACGCGCCCGGACCCTCCGAGGAACCGGCGACGATCTCGTGTCGGATCTCGACGCTCTCGCCTCGACGGCCGGCGCCGCCGACACCCGCGCTGCACCGGACCACATGCCTCTGACCCGCCGCGTCGGGCCACGAGAGACGTACCTGGTCGGCGACGTATCGGTTGATCCAGGCCCGCGGACGGTCATCGACTTCCGACCGGATCGCCTGGACGAACTGGCCACCTTGTGGCGTCGGCTGGCTGACGACCATCGCAACAGGGGCAACGACGCGATCCTCGCCATCACCGACCGCCGCGAAACCAGCGAGGCGGAGCAGGACGCCGCCGACCTCGCCGCCTCGGCGCGTCAGCTACGCCTGCGCGCAGAGCAGGAGCAGCGCCGGCTAGCCCAAGCGACGAATGCCGCCCGCCTGACCATTCGGCGGCTCGTCGACGATGTCGATACCTGGTACCTCGACTACAGCCACCTCGCCACCACTGTGGAGAACGCCGGCCAGGATGAGCACACCGACGTCTCCGACGACCGGCGGACGGCGTGGCGGCCGATCGAGTTGACCGGGCTGCGCGACCAGGAACCCGCTCAGGTTCTGGCTGAGGTCGAACGCCTCGCTGAGCTGATCAAGACCGTCGGTGACGCCGCTGCCGCGATCCTGCGGCATCGCCATCAGCTCGCGAAGCAGGAAGCAGCTCGGCTACGAGCGGAACGCAACCGGTTACGGGCGGAAGCGCGTGAACTCCGCGAGGGCAAACTCCTGCCGATCCCGCGACCGGCGTGGGCCGGTCCCGCCGATGACGGAGAGGCGTTCGCCGACGCCGTTGACTGGCATCCGGACGTCACCGACCCGACCGCGCGGGCCTTGCTGGAGGCCGCGCTCGCGGCCTGCGGGCTGCTCGGCGCGACACTCCTGCGCAACGGCGTACGAACCGCCGCCTGGTACGTCGACACCTCTGGTAGCCCAGCAGAGACGAACCTCTCCACCGTTCTCGTTGTGGACACCGGCCACCCGAACGCAGCCGTTGCCGCCGAGGTACTGCGCCGGATACCCCTGCTAGACACCAGCAGTCTCCCGCGAGGTGTTCTTGGCAACTAGTTCTGGCCCCACGTGACCAACTTGAAGTGGCTCCACCCTTGATCGTTTAGTAACTTCTTTTGGCCCCACTCGGGCCGGTTTCCGGGTGCGGAGTGGGTGGTCCCACGGCGGGTTGCTCTAACTTGTTTTGGCCCCACCTGGGACCGTGTCACCGTGGGCGGCGTGGAGTGGCTTGGCCGTAGCATCGAGGCGAACCGGGCGGTCCGGTCCGCGCCCCCGACAGGTTGCGGATCTCGGGCGGCCCGGCTTCTCGTTGGGGTGGTGGGCCCGGTTGTGCTGTCAGAAGGGCGCAGGCGCTCCTGGGTCGGTCACCGCGGGCGGGTCCGCGGTGCTCAGGTCGGGAAACCAGACGCCGTCGGGTGGTCCTGGCGGCTGGTTATGCAGGCTGGCGTAGACGTGGCCCTTGTGCTCGCGTAGCTCGATACGGCCCCGGCAGCCGTTTTCGCACCAGTAGCCTGCTGCCAGCATCGGACCACGGTTGGCGCCGGCGTGCAGCTGCCGTGCGTCGTCACCGTCGCGCATGGTGGCTGTCGCCGCGTCGATGCTCACGCCCACCGTCGGCGCGTAGTGGTCCTCGGTCGGCGCGGCGAAATGGATCTCGTCTAGATGTAGGTTCGCGCCGCCGCACTGGGGGCACGCCAGTGCGGCACCGTCGGCCGATAAGTGCGACTCGTCCCGGAACAGCACCGGTGACATCCAGGAATTGACTAGCGGCATGACCCGGTTGTCACCAGATCGCATCGACCATCACCACCCCTTCTCCTGCGGCGGGCCGGAGTGCGGGCCGCCGTCGTGCCGGGTTGAGCTGCGAAGATGGTGACTAGGCGTGCTCGTTGGTGGTGCTGAGCAGCCGGTAGGACTCGGTGCCGGTCTCGATGATGTGGGCTTTGAACGTGAGCCGGTCAACCACGGCGTTGCACAGACGCGGGTCGGTGAAGGTCTTCTGCCACTCGGAGAACGGGGCGTTGGAGGCGACGGCCATCGAGCGGCGTTCCTCCCGGTCGGTGAAGATCTGGAACAGCAGTTTGGAGCCGGCCTTGTCCAGGTCGAGATATCCAAATTCATCCAGGCAGAGCAGGTCGACGCGGCCGTAGCGGGCGATGACCCGGGTCAGGTGCCGGTCGTCGGCTGCCTCGGCCAGTTCGTTGACCAGGTTTGCGGCGGTGGTGTAGCGGACCCGGTAGCCGGCCTCGGCGACCGCGGTGCCGATGCCGATGAGTAGGTGGGACTTGCCGGTGCCGGAGTCGCCGATGAGGCAGAGCGGCAGGCCGGCGGCTACCCACGCGCCGTCGGTGAGGGTGTTGACCTGCTCGGGTGCGACGCCGGGGTTGGCGGCGTAGTCGAAGTCCTCGATGCGTTTGGGGCGGGGGAAGTTGGCCTCGCGGACCAGACGCAGCTTGCGGCGTTCGTCGCGCTGGAAGACCTCGGCGCCGAGCAGGTCGGCCAGGAACTCCTTGTAGCTTGAGTGTTCGCGCAGCGCCCGTTCGGCGGCGTCGTCGTAGCCGTCACGGATGGTGGGCAGGTGCAGGATCCGGCAGGCTTCGTCGACGGCGGTGTCGACTGGGTCGTGGCCCGGCGCGACGGTGCGCGGCCGGGGCGGGCGGGCCGGGACAGCCGGTGCAGGTGCTGGCGGTGTGGTGGTGCGGGACGTGGTGGCGCGGCTCATGCGGTGCCTTTCGGGGTTCGCGACAGCAGCCGGTCATAGACCGCCACCGAGGGCATGGGGCGGGTGTCCACGGGCAGCGACCGGCGCACCGGCAACGTGAGCACGGTGGCGCCGCCCTCGGCTGCTGTCGGGTCGCTGGCCAGGTCGAGCGGTTCGGTGGGAGTGTCACCGGCGGGCTGGCCCGGTTTGGTCCCCTCGGCGGCGCTGTCGGCCTTGCGGGCCTCTATGGCCACCAGTTCCGGGCTGGTCGACCCGGCCTGCAGGGTGACCGCGATCCCGACGAGGACCGCTGCGGCGGGCATCCGCCGGTGCAGCAGCAGCACCTCGACCAGCGCCCGGGTGCCTTCGGCGTCGCCGTGCGCGGCCTTCGCGGCCTGCCAGAACGCGTCGTGGGCAGTGCTGAACGTGCCGGCGGCGCGGGCCTGAGCCAGCGCGGTCGACCCGGCCAACGCCCCGGGCTTGACCTTCAAGATCTCCAGATAGTGGTCGAGGTTGTCGCGGTAGTGGTAGCGGTGGGTCAGCCGCTCGTGGCGGGCGACCACACGGTTGCGCTCGAAGACGACCAGCTCGTTGCCGCGCAGGCTGACCCGCACGATGCCGCCAATGAACCGGGCCGGCACCGAGTAGTAGTTCTGGCGCACCACGATCCGCGAGTCGCGCCGCACCGTTGGCGTCAGCGTGATCCCGCAGTCGAACTCGTCGTCGGGCAACGGCGCCAACAGCTCGGCCTCGGCGGCGAAGTTGAACCCGATGCTGGTGTTGGCGCCCTGGATATGCCGGTCGTCCTCGGCCTTGTCGATCTCGGCGATGTGTTCGTTGAGCTCGCCCAGGGTGTCCACCGCGAGGACCGGGACCAGGTGGTTGCGGCGGAACCGGCCGCCCTCATGCTCGACCCCGCCCTTCTCGTGGGCGCCCTCCTCACCGGGGATGCAGTAGAACGCGTCGAAGCCGTAATGCGACCGGAACGCCGTCCACCGCTGCGACTCGATCCGGCTTCGCCCGAAGCACACCTTGTTGACCGCCGGCTTGAGGTTGTCGTAGCGGATATGACGGGTCGGCACCCCACCCAGCACCCGAAACGCCTCGGCATGGCCCTCCATGAACGCCTCCTGCGACTGGGAAGCGAACACCCGGTGCACCGCCTTGCCCGAGTACGACATCCGCAGCGTGAACAGGTGACACTGCACCGGCTCACCGGCCAGCCGCACTGGACCGACAAGCAGGTGACCAGGACGGCCATGCCAACGCCAGCAAGCAGCACGCCGAACAGATCCGCAACGCGTCGAACGCGTTCCCGTCGCGATCCGCCGCGATCAAAGCGGAGGCGGTGCGCGCCGGGGCGGCAACACAGGCCGGCGAAGCCACCGAGACCGCACGAACGGCCGAGACCGAGGCCGCGGAACGGGCCGAAGACGCCCGCGTCCTGCGCACGGAATGGGAACGGCGGACAAGATCCCGTGGCCTACCTATCGAGGTTGCTGAACTCGAACGGCTACGCGACGACGGCGAGCGCAAAGCAAAGCAACTGGACGACCTAGCTCGACAGCTGATTGAGAAGCTCCGGCCCAGGCTGGTCAGGCTGGCCGCCGACGCTGCAGATGACGTACGGCAATGCGAGTCGCTGCCAGCCGCACACGCCGAAGCGGCTACCGCCGCCGCGCGGGCCGCCAAACTCGGAGCCGAGCACCAGGCGCTCGTCCTGTCTGTCGGCCTCGACGCCGACACTGCGCTGGCCAAACACAGTGCCACGAAGGCCGAGCGCGAGACACTGGAAAACGAAGAAGCCCTTGTTTCGTCGACGCTGGACGGGGCACGCGGCGCCGTCCTGCAACTCCAAGCGGTGTCGATACAGGCCGAGACGCGGGTAGATGAAGCCAAGCTCGGTGCTGCGGCGGCACAGCGCGACCTGCGCACACTCATTGATGTGCCCGGTATCGCCGACGTGCTGTTCGGCCACGACGTCGCCACAGCAATACCCGTCCCGCCGGCCGCATCGGACCTGGAAGACGGGATCGTCGCGGCAGTAAGGCAGGCATTGCAGGGCAAGCGGCCGGTCACACGCCGGCTGCTGCGGGAACGCTACGACAGCTGCCGAGCTGACCTGGCCTCGCGAACGCGGCGGCCTACCACCACCCGCTGATCCCGGTCGGGTTCGGCCTGTACGCCACCGCCGGCACCCTCGCCGTCGCGCTCATCGCCATGCACAACACGTGGGTCCGCGACGTCGGCGGGCAACGGCTCGTGTTCGCCGCTATCGCCGCGGCCACCCTGGTGTCGGCGTGCGCGGCCGGCGCGTTCGGTATCGCCTGGGGCCTGGCCTACCTGGTCGCCGAACTCGTCGGGCTGTGCACCTGGCGGCCGCTGCGTCAGCTCGGCGCCCACGACGGGCAGGTCCTGGCCGCGATCGCGTTGACCTCGCTGGTCGAGGCCGCCGTGTACGTGGCCCTGATCTCGGCCGTGGTGACCGCCACCATCCCCGGCCAGCTGCTCGGCAAGGCCGAAGCCGCCCTGGCCACCGCCGCGGTCGGCATGCCGATCCGGGCCGCCTGGCGCCGCCACCGCCGCTCCGCCACCGCGGGAGGCCACCGCGGCTGACCACACCGCGACCACCCGTGCCGGCCACAACACTGCGGCCCGGTGGGGCGCCCGCCGCGACGTCGGCGCGCTGATCGCCGCCGCCGTGTTCGCCGGCAGGGTGGCCGCGGCGAACGGGCTGACCGCCCGCTACCGGTTCATCCCCGTCGGCCTCGGCCTATCCGCCACCGCCGGGCTGTGCCTTCCTCGCCAGGCACTGGCGCCGCGACGCCGCCGGCCGGGTTGGCGCCCAACGCGGTCGGCGCCCCGATCGACACGATCGGGTTCCTCGCCCGGGCCGGCCTCCCCGATCTGGATCGCCGTCCCTGGGCAGCTTCTGGCCACGGCCACCGCGACACCGATCCCGGTCGCGGCCGTTCTGAGTGCCCGTGCGCTACTACGTCACCGCCTGCGGCCCCCGCGTTCGTGAGGCGATGCGGACCGGGCAGCTGCGTCGACCACGGCGCCCGGCGGCGTTGGCGGCAGCCGTTAACGGCCTCCCACCACCCCAGTTCCCGGTCGGTGTCAAGCCACCGCGATCCCAGCCGGCCCGGCGCACCGCTGTCGGGTCCCGCTTACCCGCATTGGAGGTACGACATGTTCCGCTACGCCCCCGCCGTCGCGCGGAACCCGCGCGCCACCAGCGCCGACAGTGCCGCGATCGCCGAACTGCGCACGCAACTGGCCGGCGCCCACGCGCAGATCGAGGCCCTGTCCGCACAGCTGCGCCGGCGCACGACCAGCGTCACACGGCGCTCGGTCAGCGCCACCCAGCTGCGCACCAGGCTACGCGACGAGGTGATCCGCCTGGTCAACGAGACGGTACTCGACCTGCACGCCGGTAACACCCTGCTGGCCGCCATGGACATCGCCCCCGTCAAAGGCGGCACCGACGTCACGATGCGGGTCCCCACCGCCATCACCGTCCGCTACGACGGCCCGGCCGCCACCATCCGCAACGCCCTCGCCGTCGTCCGCCGCGACATCGCACAGGCGCGCTGGACCACGTTCGCTGGCTGCCCGGACGGCTACGGCATCGACGAACCCGCCCTGCCCCGCCGACCGCACCGGACCCGGCGGGCGGTCGTGCACACCGATCTGCGCCTGAGGGTCACCGTCGCCGCCTACTCGGGCGGCGCCCTGTGGCAGACCGCCCGACGGCTGCTGCGCCAAGACCTGCGCCGCTCTTCACGCGAGACTCGACGCCGTAGCCTTGCATCCGGGGCAGGTGCAACAGCATCGTGAAGCGGGTCGTCCGCTCAACGAGCGTGCCGATCGCGGACCTGTCCAGTCCGATGATGAGGTCTCCCTCCCAGTGGCCGGGGACGGCCCGGTCGGTGGCCTCGGCGGGACGGGCGCTGATCATCACCTGCGGGGTGACCATGCCGTCGCGACGCTGCCGGGCCCGAGCGCGCGGCACCCGCAGCGCGCGGCCGGTGCGTAGACAGGCGACCAGTTCCCGTTTCAACGCACCACGCCCCTGGATGAACAAGGCTTGGTAGATCGCCTCATGCGAGATGCGCATGGCCTCATCATCGGGGAAGTCAATCCCGAGCCGGTGAGAAATTTGTTGCGGGCTCCACGCGCTGACCCATCGCCGATCCTGACGCCGGGGCTTGTTGCGCCCCTTCCACGGCGCCGCCGCCGGCCCCGCCGCCGGCTTGCCATCCTGGTAGCGAACCTGGCCCGAGAGCCGCTCCTGCACGTACTCGCGCAGCCGATCGTTCGTGACGAGCTTCGCCGTCTTGGGACGCCGGGCAAGCAGCTCCGCCTTCCACTGCGCGACCGACGCCCGGTAGTCGAGCTTGCCTCCCCGGGTTGCCGCATTGCGGCGCAGCTCCCGAGAGATGGTCGACGGGTCACGGCCCAGCCGGCGGGCGATCTCTCGCACACCGACGCCTCGGGCCCTCAGCGTGGCGATCTCCTCCCGCTCCGGGAACGACAGATACCGGCCCGTGACCGAGGAAACCAGGAACAGCGGCATCCCGCCACGCTGCCGGAACCACCGGCTGCCAACCGCCTGCGACACGCCGACCGCGACCGCGGCCTCCTCGCTGGTGAGCCCCCGGGCGATCTCACGCCAGAACAAGCGCTCGACATCCCGCCGAAGCGACGGCTTCCCCGGCGACTTCATCGGCGACCTGCCCGTCAACGCCTTCATCCACCCCGCCGGCCTGCCCATCGACACCTCCGAACCCCGAGGTGTTGCGACGACCAGTTGAATACGGGATTGCTGCCGCGGTCGGAGTGGAAGATGACACCGTCGATGGTCCCGCCGCGGTTCGCGGCGGCCATCCGCAGCGAGGCAACGGCCAGGTCGGCGTCGTGGTGCTCGCTCATCGCGTAGCCGAGCATCCGGCGGCTGAACAGGTCCAGAACCGTTGCCAGATAAAGCTTTCCCTCATCGGTAGTCACTTCGGTCAGGTCGCCGCACCACAGCACGTTCGGCGTCCACGCGGCGAACTTACGACCCACCCGGTCCGGCGCGGCCGGCCGCTTGCCCTGCCGGGTGAGGCTACGCCGGCGCTTGGGTTT
>Ga0137369_10007060_pt1 | contig 11319 bp, 9 predicted proteins | sample SagtaG_12_FD_104918 | JGI IMG/M metagenome (GOLD analysis project Ga0137369, IMG submission 104918) | Vadose zone soil microbial communities from Sagehorn Ranch, Mendocino, California, USA - Sage1_L_113_16 metaG | ecosystem: Environmental > Terrestrial > Soil > Vadose zone | place: USA... | reverse complement strand
CGCGGTTGCCCGCCGCATCACGGGCAGTCGCAGCCAGCGTGTGCGAGCCGTTCGCAACCTTGGTCGTGTCGAGGGCAACCGAATACGGCGCCGTGGTGTCCTCGGCGCCGAGCGCGGCGCCGTCAAGCAGAAACTGCACGCCGGCCACACCCACATTGTCGGAGGCGTCGGCGCTCACGCTGATCGTGCCGGACACCGTGGCGCCGTTTGCCGGCGAGGTGATCGACACCGTCGGCGGCGTGGTGTCGTTGAACACCGTGACGGTGACCGAATTGGAGGTGTACTGAACGCCAAGCAGATCTCTGGCGACCGCGGTCAAGATGTGCGAGCCGTTGCTCGCGGCCGTCGTATCCCACGAAACCGAATACGGCGCGCTCGTGTCCTCCGCGCCGAGGTTGGCGCCATCGAGCTTGAACTGGACACCCGCGACGACCAGGGACCCCACGATGCTTACGCTTGCGCTGACCGGGACGGTGCCGGCGACGGTGGACCCGGAAGCGGGCGACGTCATCGTCACCACCAAGCTGCCGGGCAGAGACAGCAGCTGTGCGAAAGCGCGAGGCGAAGTCCAAGCCGCGCCGAGCATCAACAGAAGAGCCGCCGCGCAGGCACGTCTCGCCATTTTCATCATGGCTCCAAACGAGCGTCTCTCAGGAGACGCCCGTTGCGCTGGTGCGCAGCAGACGCCGCGCCTATCGGTTTAGCTCATGGAATGACATCGAAAGCATCCACCAGGATCCAGAAATTAGTGGAAACCAGGTTTTTGCCCATCACCTGGATCGTCAGCGTATGGGTCCCTGCCGCCAAGCCGGTCGCCGTGAAGTCGGTATGCTGAGGTCCCTCCGTCAGCGCATACGTATCGATGTCCTGCACGAAAGCTCCATCCAGGAATACCCGAGCGATCCCGGTCTGCGGCCCGCGGGCACCGATCCAGCGGACCCCCGTCCCGGTGAAGGTGAAGGTCGCCTGTGCGCCCACCGTATTGGATTCCGCCGAGGTGCCTTCGCTGTAGGCCTTGTCCCGGTTGCCCATGATCCACCCAGGGCCGTAGGCGATGGACGGATCCGTTTCCTGGATTTGTATTCCCGAGGAGGTCACCTCGAATGCGTCCACCACGACCAAAGCGCCCTGCGAGGCCGGGTTCTGCCGGCCGGTGACCGCAATCGTCAAGGTATGGCTCGCATCGGCCAGACCCGTTGCCGTGAAGACGGCCTGCTGGATCTGCTCCGAGGGGGAATAAAGATCAACCTCGGCAACCAAGCTTCCATCCAAGAACACGTCGGCGATCCCGGCCTGGGTTCCGCGAGCGCCGATCCAGGTGACCGCCGTCCCGGTGAAGTTGAACGTCGCTTGCGCGCCCGGCATCGTCGACAACTGGGCGGCCCCGGCACTCCAGGCCCTGAGCGAACTGTTCGGGATGACGCCCAAGGAAAGCCCCGCGGTCAGAGTGTTGAGCGTATTGTCCTGGACCCAGCCGGCGGTGTAGGCAACATCCGGATCCGTTTCCTGCAGGCGCGAAACCGCCGGTCCGGGCACGTCGAACGCATCCACGACGACATAGGTAGACGTCGCCGCCGCGTTCATCTGGCCCGTCGCTTCGATCGTCAAGGTATGGCTCGCGTTGGTCAGGCCGTTTACCGTGAACATCGTCACCCGGATCTCTTCCGTTTTCGAATACGTATCGATCTCGGCCGCAAAGGCGCCATCCACGGACACGCGTGCGATGCCGGACCAAGGCCCGCGGCCGCCGATCCAGTTGACCGAGGGTCCGGTGAAGGTAAAGGTGGCCTGCGCGCCGGGCGTGGTCGAAACGGCGGCGGTTCCGGCGCTCCACGACCTGCTTGAATCCTGACTCCAACCGGCGGTGTAGGTCACGGAAGGATCGGTCTGCTCGTAGCGCGTCGGCGTTGATTGCGCCAAAGCATGCGGTGAAAGCCACGCAACGCCGAACATCAATAGAAGAGCTGCCGCGCAGTCACGTCTTGCGATCTTCTTCATGGGTAGTCTCCTCGACAAGTACCGCGAAAACCAGCGCGAATTGTGGCCGCGCAATATTGAAACCCGGTGATCCGCCGGGGATTGTCGGATTTCAATATGTAGTGTTGTTGCGGTCGCCATGGTCCGGATGGGCTGTTGCAGCTTCAAGGGTTATCGAATCACTCACAGGATGATCCCGCTCAGAGTCCGTGTCCGGGATTGCGAGCGGCGGCGAGCCGGAGGCGGTCGATGCCCGCCAACGCCACCATCGCAGCATAGGCCGCCGCCAGGAGCGCCCCCCCTGCGGCTAGGCGAACGAACGGCCCGCTCGCGGCGAAATAGCGGCTGACCACGGCCCAGGCGAGCACCGCGGCGAGCGCCGCGAACAGCATCACCAGCCCGAGCGTGCGCCAGTCCTGCAGCCGCCGAAACGGAACGCCAGTGCGCAGCGCGATGCGCCACAGGGTGGCGATGCGGTCGAGCCAAATCGCGGTCACACCGCCCATCGCCGCACCCGCCAGGCCGAAGTGCTGCGCCGAAAACCAGTTCAACGCGACCGAAAGGACCAGCGCCACCAGGTTCACCCCCATCATGAACGCGCCTTGCCGCAGCAGCATGATGATGGTGGCCAGCTCGACCACGAGGGCCGCAAGGCCGACGATATAGACGCGCATCACCGGCGCCGCGTCCACGTAGGCCGCGGTGTAGACGATCGTCACGATCTCTTCGGCGAAGACGAACGCGAAGGCGAGCAGCGGGTAGACCAGCACTCCAACCATCACGTTGGCGCGGCTGTTGAGCTCGAGCATGCCGGGGATGTCGCCTGCGGCCTGAAGCCGGCTCATGCTCGGCATGAAGGCGTGACTGACGGCCTGACGGAACAGACCCACCAGCGGCCCGAGGACCGCGGCGATCGAGAACGACGCGAACATGGCCACCGAGAAAAGCGCCGCCGCCACCCATTGATCCGCCTGCGCCTGCAGGCCGTACAGCATGCCCGCGGCCCAGAACGGGAACACATACCTCAGTTGATCGGCGAATGCACCCCGGCGCAGAATCGGCCCGCGCAGACCGTGATGTTTCGCCACGTAGCCCAGCAGCAACGCGACCTTGAACGCCGCGAATCCGAGGAGGACCAGCAGCACCGGCTCCAGCTCGCGCGTCAGGATGGCGGCCAGGGAAAGCGCCACTGCGCGCAGCGTCGCGAGGCCCACCTTCGCCTTCGCCTGCCACGCCACCTGTTCGTCGACCGTGGGCAGCATGTCGAGGAGCGACGTGATCACCCACAGGAGCACGAATGCGGGCACGACGGCCTCGTGCTGCGCCAGACCGCGCATCTTTTCAGGCAACCAGGGATTCCAGGAGCTGACCGCCCATCCCGCAATGACGCCGGCGGCCGAGAGAAACAGCAGCGTCTGGTTGACGTAGACCCTCTTGGTCGCGCCGTCCGACCGCGGCAGGTAGTAGTAGAGGCTCCCCGGCATCGCCAAGCTCACGACGGCCATCACCGTCCCTACCGCGAGCCAAAGAAGCCGGTACTGGCCAAAAGCCGCGGTATCGAGGCAGCGCACCAGCACCACCGGCAGCAGGAACTGGGCGGCATATTCGAATCCGTTCGCCGCACCCAGGGAAAGAGCGCGCCACCCGAGCCGGTGCACGGCCGGCAGCGATGGTTGCGCCTCAAAAACCGTGCTCATCGGGGGCTCTTTCTTTGCGCACGAGCTCACGCCGGTTGAACGCAGGGGTTGGACTTGACGTATTTGCCGTAGACGCGTTCGAGTTCCTTGGCCGCCTTCTCGATCGTCGCGTAGGCATGAACCCATTGTTTCTGCCTGGCGGCAATGACATCGCGCTCGGCATACGCCCACATCACCGCGCGCGCAATGTCGTCCGGGGAATGACGTGCCACGACCTGCCCGGCAAACGGCAGGATGCGCCGGATATCCGAATACTCGGTGCTCACCACCGGGACACCGAGCCCCATCGCCTCCAGAACCGAGTTCGGAAAACCCTCGTGCGCCGACGTGACGTAGAGCACGTCGCACTGGCGGACGATGGCGGGCACGTCGGTCCTCAGGCCGGCGAACTTGATCTTGTCGGACAGGCCGAGCCGCTCGTAGTGTTTCAGGACTTCGGCCTTGTAAGCTCTCGTGTCGGAATCCTGTCCAGGTAGATCGCCAATCAACAAGACACGCCACGCCGGATCGGCCGCGATCAGCCGGGCGGCGCTGTCGAGCGCCAGGTGATAATTCTTGACCGGACTGATCGAGCCCACGAGGCAGGCAACGCGGACGCGGCGATCGCCGAAAAACTCGAACCGGTAATCCGCGGTGGCGGCGCTGGCTTGGCGCTCGAGCTCTTCCAGGCGGATCCCGTTCCAGACGACGTGCACGTCATCGGGGGACAGGCCGAACAAGCGCTGGGCGAATGCCTTGCCCGAAAACGTGTTGGCAACCACGCCGCGCGCGAGTCTCCGGGTCAGCCGGTGCGCCAATCTCTGATTCCACGACAGGCGGTAATCTTCGCTGCGCTCGGAATTGAGCACCGGGATGCCGCTGCCGAGCGCCGCTACGCGCGAATAGAAGTCTCCGTCGAAAAGAAATCCGTGAATGACGTCCGGCCGCCACCGGTCGATGGTTTTGCGCAGACGCCATAACACCGCGGGATCGAGCTTGGTCCGCTTCTGGTCGACGATCAGCGCCACTGCGGAGCCCGCAAGCTCCGGTTTTCTCGGCACATCGCGGGTCAGCGTGTAAATCGCGACCTCGTGTCCGCGCCCGGCCAGTTGTCTGGCGAGCTCCACCATCTGTTTCTCGGCTCCGCCGAAGGTCAGATTGCTGATCACGTAGAGAATGCGCATGGCCTGTCATTCCATAAACCGTTGCTGCACCACGCCTATTCCTTGAGCCGCATCTCGCGGGCGGCCGGTTTTCGGGCGCGTTGACCGTACATCATTCCGATCGCCAGCCACAGGAATACTTGCTCCGGTTTCGGTGCGAGGCTGCCGTCGGTGACGCTGGCAGCCAGAAAGCCCAGCAATCCGGCCGCCGCTCCCAGGTAGAATCCCCGCAGGGTGGGGCTCAAAGACGGATCGAGACCGAGTGCTCGAAAACCCTTCCAGACGTGGGCGAAGTAGGCGCAAACGAGAATCAGGCCGACCATTCCCATGTCGAGGAGAGCCTGCAGGTACGCGTTGTGAGGATGTGAAACCGGCAGAATCGTCACCCCAGCCCCGCTGCGCATGGCGTCGGACCAGAGAATCGAGCCGAGGCCGCTGCCGTAGACCGGGCTGCGCAGCAGCTCGGGGAGAAGCGGCAACCAAATCAAATCGATGCGCCCCGCGCTGATTGCGTTCAGTCCTTCTCCAGACCCGGTCGCAACGCGGTCGTAGACTGCGTCGGGAAGCGCGCACAGCGCGACCGCCGCAAGGAGCCCGAGAAAAATCAGGTTTTTCGCGTTGCGGCGCCACAGCGGGAACAACAAGTTAACCAGGACGAACCCGACGAAGGCGCCGCGCGAGAACGTGAGCACCAGCGCCGCCATCACCAGTCCCATTGATGCCAGCAGCACCAATCCGATTCCGAGCTCTTTCGATTCGGCCCAGGTAAATAGCAGCAGCGCGTAGGCGACCACGTACAGACGCCCCAGCTCGTTGGCGTGCATCCCGAGCGCCGACAGGAACTCGCGCGAGTCGCTGCTCGCCAGCTGGTGCAGCGCGACCCCGGATTGGGAGACGAACACGATCACCAGTGAGCCCATCACCCAGATCGAGATCAGCATGGGGATGAGAAATCTTTCCGGCTTCTCGGACCTCGACGCCGCGGCACCGACCAGCAGCGCGAATACCACGATGAGCAGCGGCTTGATCACCCGATCGCGGACGTAGCCGACCGTATCGTGGAAATCGAGTAGGTCGTACATGAAGAAGGCAGGCGCGATGTCGCCGACATGGCGCGAGCCGAGCGCGCCGGCAAGGAGGATCGGCGCGACATACAGCCAGAACAGCGGGCGCGGCAGGAAGCGACGGAGGCTGCCGTCGGACAGACCGTGCAACAGGTAGGAGCCGAGCGTCCCGGCCAGCAGCACGTTCAGGGGGTTGAGGCCCGTGATTCCGAGCATCGCATGCGGAAATACGTCGCTGCTCGAAATCGGCATCAACAGGATGAGCAGCACCACCCCGACGCGAAACTCGAGCAGGATGAATGCGCAGCCGATCAGCGCGACGCACAGGTACAGGGCATTCAGCCCGGCGACTGCGATGACGGATCCCCAGAAAGCGCCGAGCAGCGCGATGCCCGCGAAAAGCTTGAACGCGATACGGCGCGATGAGCGTGCGTCCTGTGGAGAGCCGTCGTCGCCGAATCCCGCCGCGCACCGCCGCCAAATCGCCGCCAGCCCGGGGAGGAGCCGCGGTTCCAGAACCAGGGACATTCCGGTCAGCCCGGTTCAAAACGCGTTGAATACGGTCCCGACGATGCGAGCGCCCGTATCGTTCAACTCCCGGATGACGCGGGTCGTATCAGCAAAACGGGTGTGGTCTTTGCGGGCGAGCACCATCGCGCTGCCCGCCCGGAAAGCCAGACTCTGCGCATCGGCGTAGAACTTCGCCGGCGGCGTATCGAAGAGGATGACGTCGAACTCGGCCCGTAACTCCTCCAGCAAAGTCGCGAACGCCGGGCGCAACAGCAACTCCTGTGGATTGGGCGGACAGGCACCGGCCGGCAACAGCGAAAGGGTCCCGCATTCCGGAATCGGGACTACCGCGCCGCGATCGGCGCGGCCCGAAAGAACCGCCGAAAGACCTATCCGATCGGGGACGTTGAAGATCCGATGCTGTCGAGGTGCGCGCAGGTCGGCGTCGATCAGAAGCGTGCGTTCGCCGAGCTGCGAAAAAACCACGGCGAGGTTGGCGGCCACATAGCTGCGTCCTTCGCCGGAACCCGGGCTGACGATCGCCAGCATCCGCTGCCTGATCCCTGCGTTCGACCAGCGGATCAGCAGCTGAGTCCGCAGCGCCCGCAGCTCCTCGGCGCGGGGGTGAAACGGCTCGTAAGCGGCGACGAGTTCGCTGCTGATGCCTCCATCGCCGGGCGGCAGATACGGGAAACCATACTGCTTCGCGACCGCGCAACGCAGGTCGTCCGCCGTAACCAAGTTCAGGCGAAGCGCAGCCTCACCGAATCTGAGTCCTTCGATGCGCTGCAGCTCCAGCACTCGCTCTATGCCCCCGGCGCCGAGCTTACCCTCCTCCACGAGAATGCTGCCGAGCCTGCCATCCTGACGCGCAATGACCCGGGCCGATCCTTCGATCGCCAGGACATTTTCCTGGGCTTTCATCGCCATTCCTCAACCCGGGTTCGGCAATGCACGTCCGCTGCCGCCTGGCCGGCCGAGCAGAGGGTGTTCGGCCGGCCGCCACGCGTTAAGCACGCCGAGCAACGGCACGTTCCAGGCATTGTCGAGGTCGTTTCGCGAGCGCACGCGGCGGTCAAACATTTCCATCAGGATCACGATGCCGATGCCGAGCATCGCCCCGACGGCCACCGACAGGGCGATGTTGAGGAAGATTTTGGGCTGGGAAGGCTCTCTCGGCACGAACGCCGGATTGAGCACGGTGACGTTGGTCTGGCTGGCGCGGCTGTCGACCTGGCTCACGACGGAGCGCTGCATGGCGGTGTCGTAAGCCCGCTCGGCGGATTCCACGTTGCGCCTGAGCACGGTGAACTCATTGCGATGCTCCTTGAGCCCGAGCAGCCGCTCGCGCTGCGCCGCCATCGCTTTCATGAGATCCGCCTCGCGCTGACGGCTCTGGCGCGCCGAGTTCCCGATTCCCGCCACGACTTTCCTCATTTCGGCGTCGAGTTTCTCGCGCAGGCTCTGGTTCTCGGAGACTTGACGCTGGTATTGCGGATGGTTGGGCCCGTACTGCGTGGCCAGTTCCTGCAGCTTCGCCTCTCCGTGCAGGAGGTCCGCCTTCAGCTTCTGAATGAACGGATTGTCGAGAACGTCCGGCAGTCTGTCCGGGGACCCGCCCTGTTCGAGAAATTTGCGCGCCTGCTGCTCCCGGGTATTCCATTGGAGCGTCTGTTCCTGCGCTCTCAGCACCTGTTCTGACAGCACTCCCAAGCGGGTGTTATCGACGTCGACGCGCTCGTCGGCCGAGACAATCCCCTGCTGCTGGTGATAAGTCGTCAGCTTCGCCTGGGCGTCCTCCAGATTGGCTCGCAGGCCCTTCAACTGCTCGTCGAACCACGCCGCCGCCTCCCGGGTGGGCTCCACGCGCAGCTCGAGCATCGTGTTGACATAAGCTTTGGCGAACGCGTTGGCGATCGCCGCCGAACGGCGGGGGTCGGCGGCCGAGAAGCTTACTTGGATGACGTTGCTCTGCGAGGTCTCCACCTTGAGCTTTTTGAGCAGGCTCTCGACCAGCCAGTCCTCGATCGACCCCTTGCCTCCCGCCTGTTCCTCGAAGTCCGCCCGCGTCGAAGGGCTCTCCGCGAGCTTCAGGTCCTGCACCACCTTGCGCGCCACTTTCTTGCTGGTGATGATATCCATCTGTGTCTGCAGGTAGCTGAGCCTCTCCTGCGGGAGAATGAGGGGGCGCAGCGCATTGCTCAGCGACTGCTCGTCCTTGGCGTCCACCAGCAGCGACACCGTCGCCTTGTAGGATTTCGGAAGCAACAGGCTCACCACGGTGGCCGCCAGGATGGTGGCGGCCAGCACCGTGGCAAACACGCCGAAGCGCGCGCGCAATGCGAGCAGAAACTGTTGGAGGCTCACGATGTATTCGAGGTGGGCGTTGAGTTAGCCGATCGCGCAGGGCACGTGCGCTAGAACAGGCTCTCCCTGACATAAATCACGTCGTCGGGCTGGAGCGTATCGGTCAGGCGCGCGTCGATCGCGTGGAGTTCCCCGGTCGGTGTCCTGCGGCGGATTTTCAAACCCCGGTCCGTGCCGCGCTGCGTTACGCCACCGCCGACTGAGAGCGCCTGCATTACGGTCATGGCAGGTTCAAGCCGATAAACCCCCGCGCGCTGGACCTCCCCGTAGATGTAGAAAACGGGGGCGCGTTGCACGAAAATCGTGTCGCCGTTTTCCAGCTGGATATTCTGTGTCAGGTCTCCCGTGCGGTACATGGTCGGGACATCGATATCCATTTTCGCGGTCTTGCCATTGCGCGCGATCATCACCGTGACTTTGTCGTCCCCGGTCGAGCTGATCCCGCCCGCGAGGGCCAATATGTCGGTCAGGTTCGAACTGGTGTCGTCGAGCGGATACCGCCCCGGGCGGGCGACCTGGCCGAGCACCGAAACCTGCCGGCTGCGCACCCGGATCACGTTCAGACTGACTTGGGGCTTCAGTACGAACTTTCCCTCTATCAGCTGCCCGGCGATCCGGGCCTCCGCGCCCGCGGGTGTCAGTCCGGCAATCGCGATTTCGCCAGTCAGGGGAAAGGTGATGGTGCCCCGCTCGGAAATGCGAGTTTCGGTGGTGAGATCCGGGTTCTGGAACACCGTAATGCGGACGGAATCGCCTTCCCCGAGGGTTTCGCGTGATTGGCCAAAAGCCGTGACCGACAGCGTCATTACCGCGAGACAAAGCACGGCGGCGAATCGTCGCGCTGCGCCCGGCGAAATGGTGGATTGGTTTTTGTGTGGCTGCATCGCTTCAGTGACCATTGCCGCCGGCGAATGACGTGAATTGCAACCGCATGGAGCGCCACGATAGTCGCACCACGTTTATGGATGATTTTCCGGACTGATCCGATCGGACTATCCGGAGCACGATTCGCTACCGTCCCACCGAGTTGCGCCTGAAAGAACGGGCATCCCAAAATCGCGCGACGGATCAATCATTTCGAACAACGTTACATTCTCCTGGGTAGCGGATCTCAACTGGAGCATCGCGGGGGTCGGCGACTTCAATGGGGAACGGCAAGTCCGACATCCTGTGGCGCAACAGCTCGACAGGCCAGGACGCGATGTTCCTCATGAACGGTCTCACGCTGACAAGTCTCACTTTCCTTAACACGGTACAGGACAGCAGCCAGTCGGCCTGTAATCCAAACGGTCCCATGCAAACGGCCCACGCGCTCGTCACGAGCACGTAACAGTCGTCCTCTATTTTCGATGGCGCAGCAAGAAACACCCAAACCAGACCAAGGAGGTCAATATGCGTTATGCAAAGTTTTGCCGCTGGAACGTCAGCGGAGCACTTGTAGTGCTGGCCAGTCTGCTCGCATGGCCTGCAGTCGGCGTCGCGCAAACTGTCACCGGGCAGGCGGCGGCGGTCCAAGCCACCGTTTTCGGCCTTCTCGGAAACACAACGTTGGGACTCGCAAACACCGGGGCGCTCAGCGGTCCGACCGACGCTTTGGACGCGTCGCAGCTCACGGGCAATCTTCTGGGGGCGCTCACTGCGGAGGTTCCTTCAGCGACCACGATCGGCTTCCCGGATCAGGTCGACTCCGCGGCCTCGCTCGCGAATCTCGCCCTGAGCATCGCCGGCAACAACATCGGCGCCGATTTCCTCATGTCGCAAGCCTCGGCGGTCCTGAATAGCGGCGGCGTTGGTTCCTCGACCTTGACCAATCTCTCGCTCAACGGAGCGCCGGTTTCCGTCACGGGGGCCCCCAACCAAACGGTCTCCATTCCCGGAGGCCAGATGGTGATCAACGAGCAACAGACTTCACCTGCCGGCATCGTCGTGAATGCCCTCCATGTCTTCGTGAGCGGCGTCGCGGATGTGATCATCGGGTCGGCTGTCGCGGGAATTCAGTAACCCGGGCGGGTAAGACCATGAGCAACTTCTTCAACAGGAAATCTTTTTTTGAGCGCGAGCAATACATCGAATGCTCCGCGCTGATGGAGGAATAAAAATGCGTAAAGTTACAACTCAATTGGCGGCGCTGGCGCTGCTACTCGTAAGCGGCTCGGCGTTTGCCTGGCCGTGCGACTTCATGACGGGCGGCGGTTTCATCTTCTTCAACGGCAACAAGGCGAACTTCGGCGTCGGCGGCGGCTGCAAGCACGGCTCGCCGGACTGGGGGCACTTGGAGTACATCGACCACGGGCTCGGTGTGAACATTCACGCGACCAGCATTACGGGATACTTCGAGGACGGTACAGGTACTGACGCCAACGGCCACCCGACCGGTGCCCGTCTCATTTGCGGCACGGCGAGGACGAACCAGCCCTTCCCGAACGATAACGTCAACTTTGTTGTTCGCGGCAACGACCAGGGCGAGCCCGGTGTCAACGACCAGTTCGATATTCGGGTAAGGAACCAACTCGGCGTGATCGTGTACGACACGACTACGCAGTGCTTCCCGCACTTCCTGGG
>Ga0137369_10007051_pt1 | contig 11326 bp, 9 predicted proteins | sample SagtaG_12_FD_104918 | JGI IMG/M metagenome (GOLD analysis project Ga0137369, IMG submission 104918) | Vadose zone soil microbial communities from Sagehorn Ranch, Mendocino, California, USA - Sage1_L_113_16 metaG | ecosystem: Environmental > Terrestrial > Soil > Vadose zone | place: USA... | reverse complement strand
TTGCCCTGCTCGCGCAGATCGCGGATATCGCCGAGTGAAGGTGTGAATTGCATGAATATCTCCTTAGAATACAGGAGTCAGGAGCCAGAATTCAGTGCGTTGGTCGTCAAAGGATTTTCAGTCAGCATCACCGCGATACTAATGTTCACATCGAATCACTTCCAATGTCATGCTGAACGGAGTGCAGCATCTCGCCGGAATATCATGCAGCTCGCTGATTTGCTTGGCGATGTTTCGCTTCGCTCAACGTGACAGTGTGTATCCTTGTTGGTACTTTGAGGGCGGTTTCAGGCGAGCACTCAATCAAACCGACGGCATTAGAAAGCCAACCCGCTCTTTGACCTGGGCGATCTTCGGCTCGGCAACCGCGCGGGCGCGCTCGGCACCGAGCGCCAGCGCGCGATCAAGCTCGGCCGGATCGACCATGATCCGCTGGTAGCGCTCGCGGATCGGGCGTAGCGCCTCCACAATCACCTCCGCCACATCGTTCTTTAAAGCGCCGTAGTTCCGGCCAGCGAAGTGCGTTTCGATCTGCGAACGGCTCCTGCCTGTGAGTAGCTCGTAGATTTGGAGCAGATTGTTGACCCCGGCTTTCTCAGGCGCATCGCCGAAGACGATCTCGCGCCCCGGATCCGTGACCGCGCGCCGGATAACGTAGTTGATCTCGTCGGGTGTATCGGTGAGCCGGATGGCGTGCCCACGGGTCATATCGCTCTTGCTCATCTTGGCGGTCGGATCGTTGAACGCCACGATCCGGCCACCGCTCCCTCGAATGACGGGTGTGGGTATGACGAACGTCTCGCCGTAGAGATGGTTGAAGCGCTGGGCAATATCGCGCGCCAGCTCGACATGCTGTTTCTGATCCTCGCCGACCGGCACCTCATCAGTGTCATACAGCAGGATGTCGGCGGCCTGCAGCACCGGATAGTCGAACAGACCGACGCCGACGCTCGCTTGCCCGACCGACTTGGCTTTGTACTGCGTCATACGCTCCAGCCAGCCCACCGGCGTCACACAATTGAGAACCCAGCACCCTTCGGCGTGGGCGCGCACATGGCTTTGCACGAACAGCGTGCTCTGGTGCGGGTCGATGCCCGATGCCAACAGCACCGCCGCCGAATCGCGAATCAGCCCGCGCAGCGTCTCAGGATCTTGCGGCACGGTGATCGCGTGCAGATCCACCACACAGATAACATTCTGCTTCTCGGCCTGCCCGGCCACCCACTGCTGGATCGCGCCGAGGTAGTTGCCGATCGTCAGCCGGCCCGAGGGCTGAATACCAGAGAAGACTCGCGCTCGCTTGATTTCCAGACTCGACATCATGACTCACCTCACCAGCACATTCTCGCTGTTCTATCCGATGAACTTCAGCCCCATAGCCTCTTTCATCATCGCCAGCGTCTCATCCGACTCCTGCCGCGCGCGCGCGCTGCCGGCGGCGATCACCTCCTCGACGATCCGCGGGTTGCGCTCGAGCGCGGCGCGGCGCTCGCGGATCGGGTCGAGGAAGTTATTCAGTGCCACCGTCAGCTTCTTCTTAACCTCGACATCGCCAACTTTGCCCAGCCGGTAGCGATCCTTCAGATCATTGACCTCGTCCACATCTGGGTTGAAGGCATCGTGGTAGATAAACACCGGGTTGCCCTCGACCCGGCCGGGGATGTCGGCGCGCGTGCGATTCGGGTCGGTGAACATCCCGCGCACCTTTTGCTCGACCGTCTTCGCATCGTCGGAGAGATAGATCGCGTTGTCAAGGCTTTTGCTCATCTTGGCCTGCCCATCGATGCCCACCAGCGTCGGCACATCGCCGATCAGCGTGTCGGGCTCAGGCAGCGTGTCGCCGTACAGGCCGTTGAAGCGCCGCGCGATCTCGCGCGTGACCTCCAGGTGCGAAGCCTGATCCTTGCCGACCGGCACCAGATTTGCGCGCACGCACAAAATATCGGCCGCCTGCAGCACCGGGTAGATCAGCAGGCCCGCCGACGGCTGCTCGATCTCCAGATCCTGCATCACCTCTTTGAGCGTCGGGACGCGCTGGAGGCGCGGCACAGTCACTAGCATCGAGAAGATCAGCTGCATCGCGGGGATGGCCGGGACCAGCGATTGCAGAAAGTAGGTGCTGCGCTCAGGGTCGATGCCGACGCTGAGATTGCCGAGCACCACCTCGCGAATATTCTCGCCGGTGTGGCGCAGCCGCTCCAGCTCGGTGCGGGTGGTCAGCATATGCAGGTCGGCCACCAGGAAGAAACACTCATACGCATACTGGAGTTTGACCCGGTTGGCCAGCGTGCCGACGTAATGGCCTAGATGGAGCTTGCCAGTAGGCCGATCCCCTGTGAGGAGCCGTTGTCGATCTTTCATTAAATTCTCCTTATTGCAATAATTACCGTAAGCGATGACATACGTTATGTACTCTCTATAGGTTTGCAAAAACGAGACAGAATACTGTTAGAGCGCATTGTTAATGAGATTGCACTCGAATTACCTATTATTGAATATCGAAATGCCTGTTATGTCAGTGTATCCAGCAAAGAAATGATTAAAGACCTGGCGAAATACGGAGTGGTTCCTCGCAAATCAACTATATTTGGATGGCCGCATGCTCTCGCTTATGTGGCCCTTCTCTTGACCATAAAGACGAACGCCCATATCTCTACCGCATTCATTCAGGTAATCAGCAAGCGATACAACGGGTTGACCGAGTACTGAATGCAAGTGGACTTGGATTACCAAGGAAACATTTCGGCTAGTTCAGTCCCTCGTCAAATCGAGGAACTCGAAGCCGTTCGCGGCCGCCCAGCGCGTCTCTTCCAGCACATCGCGCTTCGGATCGTTCATCATGCCAATCTGCATCCGCTGCTCCAGTTGAGAGTTAAGAGTTAAGAGTTAAAATGATCCACATCCCTAACTCTTAACTCTTCACTTTGAACTCTTAACTCACCGAGTCCCTAACTCTTAACTCTTCACTTTGAACTCTTAACTCACCGAGGGCAGCCCCGCCAACGCCATCGCGACTTCCTCCTGCGAATAGGCGTGGTCGCGCAGTTTGCCGGCGGCGTAGTCGAGATACGCCTGCATGTCGAAATTGCCATGCCCACACAGGTTGAACAGGATCACCTTCGACTCGCCCGCCTCCTTGCAGCGCAATGCCTCATCGATCGTCGCCTTGACGGCGTGGTTGGCCTCGGGCGCCGGCACGATCCCCTCGGCACGCGCAAACTGCACGCCGGCCGCGAAGCAGCCCAGCTGCGTCTCGGCGCGCGCCTCAAACAGGCCCAGCTCGGCCAAATGGCTGACCATCGGGGCCATGCCATGGTAGCGCAGGCCGCCGGCGTGGATACCCTCCGGCACGAAGGTGTGACCCAGCGTGTGCATCTTAACCATCGGCGCCATCTTGGCGGTGTCGCCGTAGTCGTAGGCGTACTTGCCCCTGGTCAGGCTCGGGCACGAGGCCGGCTCGACTGCGATCACCCGCACATCGCGCCCGCCGCGCAGCTTCGCGCCAATGAACGGGAACGCGATCCCGCTGAAGTTCGAGCCGCCGCCGGTGCAACCAATAATGATGTCAGGGTAGTCGCCGGCCATCTCCAGCTGCGTCAGCGCCTCCTGGCCAATCACCGTCTGGTGCAGCAGCACGTGGTTCAACACGCTGCCGAGCGCGTACTTACTGTCGGGATCCTGCGCCGCCACCTCGACCGCCTCGCTGATCGCGATGCCCAGGCTGCCATTCGAGTCGGGATGCTCGGCCAGAATCATGCGGCCGGAATGAGTCTCCTCGCTCGGGCTGGCCACCACCCGCGCGCCAAAGATCTCCATCAGCGCACGCCGGTACGGCTTCTGATTGAAGCTGACCTTCACCATATAGACCAGCACCTCCAGCCCAAAGAACGCGCCGGCCATCGCCAACGCCGAACCCCACTGGCCTGCGCCGGTCTCGGTCACCAGCCGCTTGACGCCCTCCTGCTTGTTGTAGTAGGCCTGCGGCACGGCGGTGTTCGGCTTATGCGAGCCAGATGGGCTGATGCCCTCGTACTTATAGTAGATCTTCGCCGGCGTGCCCAACGCTTTTTCCAACCGCCGCGCGCGGAACAGCGGTGTTGGCCGCCACTGCCGGTAGACCGCCTGAACCTCCTCGGGTATCTCGATCGCCCGCTCGGTGCTGACCTCCTGCATGATCAGCGCCATTGGAAACAGCGGGGCCAGATCAGCTGGGCCAAGTGGCTGGCCGGTGCCGGGGTGCAGCGCCGGCGGCGGTGGGCTGGGCAGATCGGCCGCGATGTTGTACCAGCTACTTGGCAGCTGATCTTCCGACAGAACGTACTTGACTGTGTCCATGGGTATGCCTCCTGGTTGAGTTGTCAGTTGTCAGTTGTCAGTTGTCAGTAGCGAATCTACTGACAACTGACAACTGACAACTAGCGGCAAAACAAAAACCCCTCGTCCACGAATGGGACGAAGGGACGAGAGCATTATCTCGCGGTGCCACCCTTGTTCGCCGGCCCAGGTAGAGCCAGCGCGCTCAACAGATACGAGACGCCAGAAAGCGACTGATACCCCGCGCCCTGATAACGGTGGCGTCTCCGGCGGCTACTACTCGAATTGTAGATTGCAGATTGTAAATTGCAAATTGACTATGAATTTGCAATTTGAAATCTGCAATTTACAATTGTTTCGCTCCGCAACTCCCAGGGCCATTCCGCGCCTGCGCTCGCGCCGGCTTCACACCATACCGCCGGCTCTCTGGGCGGCGACGAGTGCGCGTACTCTTCCTGTTCGGTGTCGTTACGTTCTGTAATTGGCCAGAGTATAGCAGGGAGGGACGCTGATGTCAACTCAGCCGAAAGACGTAATTACAACCGTATCGTCTCACTCCGGTGATTGACAGGCTCGCCGTTATCGCATACGCTTGCGAGAGTAAAAGTGAAATGCCGCGCCTGGCTTTGTCTCTTAATCAATCGACCAGCTATGAAACCGACATGGTTAAGGCTCGCGCTCAGTGCAATCATCCTCACGGCGGCCTTGCTGCAGCTGCCCAGCTTCTTATCCGACTACGGGCAGGATTACGCGGCCGCACGCGGCTGGTGGCACGGGCAGGATACCAACACCCGCACCGCCGACCTGCTGGCCGAGTGCTGCGCCGAGATCGCCCCATCCTACGGCGGCATGCAGACCGCGCACCCGCCCTTCGCAACGCTGCTGGCGCTGCCGCTGGGCTGGCTGCCCTGGCCGGTCGCGCGTGTGATCTGGCTGCTGCTCTCGTGGGCGGCGATCACGATCGCCTGGCTGCGGCTGCGCGTCTCGCCCTGGCTTTGTGCGGCCACCGCCAGCTTCTGGATCATCGCGCTGGGGCTGGGAACGCACGAGCCGCTGCTGTTCCTGCTGTTGGCGCTGGCGCTCACATTGCAGGCGCGCGCCCCGCGGCTGGCGGCGGTGCTAGTCGGCCTGTGCGCGGCGATCAAGGTCTACCCCGCGCTGCTGATCCTCGGGCTGTGGATCAGCGGGCGCCGCCAGATGGCGCTGATTGCAGTGTCGACCGGTGTGGCGGCGCTGGCGCTGTGCGAGCTGGTGCTGGGCTTTGGCGGCACCCTGGCCTGGCTGCGCTTCGTGCCCGTAAACACACTGTTTTATGTCGACAGCAATGGCAACGGCTCGCTGGTACGCCTGGTGCGCGCAGTGCTTCCCGGCGCATCGCCACTGCCGGTTGCCCTGGTGGCGCTGGCGCTGCTGCTACTGCCGCTCATCCCGCGGATTCGTTCCGGCGCCTGGCTACAGCCCTTGATGCCTGTGCTGCTGCTGGTCTCACCACTGAGCTGGCGACACTACATGGGGCTGGTGGCGATCGAGCCAGTTCGTCCATTCGAGCAGATCTGCCTGGCGATCGCCGGCGCGGCGGCGCTGCTGATCGGTATGCATCTGCTGCCGCCCGACAATATGGCGCCAGTGGTGCAGAGCCCGCTGCTGTTTGCGCTGATGCTGATGTGGTATCGCCAGGCCCGCGCCAAGGGCCGCAGTACGCCGGCCCCCACGCCGGCCACACCGGCCAAGAACTAAGGGTCCCCCTCAAAAAAGTATCTGAATGACAAGATGACAAGGTGACAAGATGCCGCTCCTCATCTTGTCACCTTGTCATCTTGTCATCTTGTCAACCGCGCTATCAAATACAATCGCGGCGTCGGGCTGCGGCACGAGCTGGCGCGCTGATCAGCCACCAGATCAGCAGCATGCCGGCAGTTGGCGCGATCAGCGGCAGCGCGGCGAACCAGGGCATACGATCAGGTTTGTACAGCCCGATCAAAGCGCGCGCAATATCGATATTCGGCGGCGAGACCAGCGCCAGCGCCAGCAGGCTCACGGCGGCGCCACGCCAACTTGGTCGATCGAGCAGCTCGCGCAGCAGCAGGCCAAATGGCAGGAGCAGCAGCATGAAGGTGTGCTGCCAGGTGAGCGGCGAGATCAGTAGCATTGCTATGCATACCGCCGCAAATGCCACATCATCCCCGCGCCGCATCGCCGGCGCGCGCCAGGTCTGGCGCGCCAGCACGATCAGCAGCCCCAGGCTCGCCAGCCGGTTGAGCCAGATCGCCAGACTCGGCGCAACCAGCAACGGCCGCACCCACGCTCCATCAACCAGCAGGCGGCTGATCGGCCCGGCCAGCGCCGTGTTCAACGGAAATGCCGCCAGCACAGCAGCATTGGTTGGCGCGACACGTAGGAAGAAATCCAGCGTATCGCTCGGCCCGACGATCGCCAGCGACAGCAGACCACCAAACGCCACAGTCGCGCTTGCTACCGCCGCCGCCTGCCAGCGCCGGCGCAGCAGCAGGTAGACGATCAACAAGCCCGGGAAGAGCTTGATCAGACAAGCGAACCCCAGCAACACACCCGCCAGGCGGTCGCGGCCGTGTCGCAGCAGCGCCCAGCAGCCGATCAGACCGGCGGCAATCAGGATCGACCACTGGCCCAGCGCCATCTGTTCCTGAAATGGCGACCAGCACAGCGCCAGGCCCACTGTCAGCGCCACCCAATGCGGGGCCAGCGCGATATTCAGCTCGCGAGCGACGATCAGACCAACCGCACCATAACAGAGCAGCGCGAGCGCGCTCCAGATCAGAAACGCCGTGTGGTAGGACAGCAGCGCAAGCGGGAGGATCAGCAACATATCGAACGGCGGGTGATTGTTGTGGAACTCCGGATTATAGAGTGTCTGGCCGCTCAGCAGCGCCTGGCTGGCAAAGTAATCCTGCGAGAAATCCGCGTCGATCGTCGCATTCGATAGCCGCATCGACAGCATCAGCAAGCCAAAGACGATCAGCGTGCCGCCGCCAACCATGATCAGCCGCCCATACCAGCCGCTCGGTTTCGCCTGCGCCGAGAAGAGTCGTAGCCGCACGCCAGCACCTCGCCCTATACATGCTCGTCGGCCACGACCGACCCGCGCATACGCACAACTGACTCCGCGCGACGCTCTGGCCCGCCCGCGATCATCCAGGCCGCCAACAGATGACCGCACAAGATCCACGGCAGCAGCAACACCATCGACCCATCCCGCAACTGGAACGCTACCGGCCCCAGCAGGATCGCGGAAAGCCCCAGGCCCGCCAGCGACCAGCGCGACTGCGGCGGATGCAGCGCCGGCATCAGCGCGACCATACAGTAGTAGCTGGTTTGGGGAAACGCGCCAGCAGCCAGCCACCACTGCCAGCCACCGCGCCGGCTGCGATACCACAGGTAGGCCGCCAGCACAAACAGCACCACGCTCGCCCCCTGCCACGCGCCCATCTGCAAGATCCGCGCGCGGTAGGCCGGCAGCGAGCCCAGCCATTCGCTCCAGATGCCGGGGCTCAGCAGCGTCGGCGGCAGCGCCAGCAACAGCGTGCCGAGCACAATCCCGCCCCACAGCTGCCAGCGTAGCGGCGACGCGCGATCCTGCCACAATTGCCACAGCAGCGGCACGATCGCCACCTGCGGCTTGGTGAGCGCCCAGGCGATTGCCAGGCCCCACAGCCAGCCGCGCCGCTCCGCGCGCGCGGCCGCCCACAGCACCAGGATGACTGGCAGCGTACTCTGCCCTTCGACAAGGTGCAGCAGCAGCGGCGACCAGCACAGCAGCACCAGCTGCGATTTCAGGCCCTTGCGGATCAGCAGCCACCACAGCAGCATCTGCAGGCCGGTCCAAACATAATAGCTCAGGCCACCAAGCGGCACGAACAGCGCCAGCCAGGTCAGCGCGGTCGGCGGGTAGGCGAATGCCCCAGCGCCAAACTCGGGCGGCAGCGCGCCATACGGATTTTGCCCGTGCAGCCAGGCCTCGGCGCCGGTGACGAAGATGCGCCAGTCGATCTGGTAGATTTTATCAAGCTCGTTCAACAGTATCGTCCTTCATCAACTTTTATCAGCCTTCGTCAGCCTGGAACGGCTGACACCACAGTGTCGCAACTATCGCGACAAAGCCACAGATCAGCACAGCCACGCCCGGCGCCAGCAGGCCAACCCAGCTAGGCATGCGCGCGGGCCAGTAATATCGTTTAATCGACAGCAGAATCATCTCGGCCGGCAGTAGGCTCAACCCGACCGTCAGCAGCGCGAACAGCCTGGGCACCCGCCGCCACGCGCCCGGCCACGCGCGCAGCCGCTGCCAGATCGCGCCCAGTGGGAGCAGTAGGAAGATAAACGAGTGCTCCCAGCTCAAGGGCGACAGCAGCACCATGGCACACAGCCAGAGGCTGTACTCGCCCGTAAGATCGCGCGCGCCCCGCCGCCGCCAGAGCACCACCGCGACACAGGCCAGCGCGATCGCGTAGAGCGCCGCCCGTGTCAGCGGCTCGGCCGACGGCAGATCGAACACTGGCGCGACTTCGTCATTCCCTACGAACAGCCGCATGCCGATACTGGCGAGCGAGGCATTGCGCGGGCTGTTCATCCATTCAGCCGCGTTCTTCGGCGCTACATGGGCGAAATATTCCGGCCACTGACGCGGGCCGATCGTCGTCTGGATAAGCAGCAGCACCAGCGTCACCGCCAGCGCAGCCCACAGCATGCGCCAGCGGCGATTGATCACCGCGTCGGCCAGCAGAACGACCGGGAAGATTTTCAGCACGATCGCGCCTGCCAACAGCCCGCCGGCCAGCGCATCGCGCCCACGCCGCAGCGCATACCACACACCGAAGATCAGCGCCGCGAGCAGGATCGTGAACTGCCCAAGATGCAGGTGCAGCCAGACTGGATACCAGCTCAGCATGAGCAGCGCGGCGATCTGCCACCAGGGGCTGGGCAGCGGCAGTTCCAGCTCCTTGGCCAGCAGATACACTAGCCCGCACAGCAGCAGCACGCAGCCCAGCGTCCAGATCAATGTCGCGGCGGGAAAAGGAAGCAGCGACAGCGGCGCCAGTAACAGCGCGGTGAAGGGCGGGTGGACGTTGAGTCGCATCCCAAAGCCGGTTGCCTCATCGACACCGAGCGCCGCAACCTCGGCCGGCTGAATCGGCGCGTAGATATCCCCGCCCACCAGCAACCGCTGCGCGGCAATATAATCTTGCTGGATATCCATCCCGCTGGAGACGATCTCGCTCCATGCCAGGCCAACCTGGAGCGTGCCAACCAGCAGCAGAACCACTACGAAGGCCCGCAGCAGACCAGGCCGGATCGTGTTGCCAGGCCGTGATTGGGCCTGCGGCATTTCAGAGGGTGTTTGGGAAGAAAGCATATTCTTCATATGTGTGCCAATGTCACGGCTGCGCTGCGCTCATGTCGTACAGCACCAGCTCCAGCTTGCCCGATTGCCAGCGGTCGAGCACCTTGTAGGGCAGGCGCAGCGCCGTGATGCGGTTTGTCTGATAGAAGAACACCCAGGCACGCCGGCTGCCCGCGAGCGCCTTCGACGCCTGTTCAACCGTCCAGGGGGTGCTGAAATCGTGACCCTCGGTCATGAAAAAGTCATCGTAGTTATGCGCGCCGTACAGCTTGAGCGGCGCGCCATGGTAGTAGGACTCAAATGTCCGCTGCTCCCATGGGGGATGAATCAGCACCGCATCCCGCGCGGGGTCGATCTGGCCTTCGACGACCGCCACCAGCTCTGGCCACGACCGCGCCGTATTTGGCGCAGGTACGCCAAAGATCCGGTACACCAGCATCCCAAGCACAAGCGCGACCAGCAGCACCTGCCCAAGCCGGGGCGCCTGCCGCCGCAACGCGCCCAAACCTAGCGCCACAGCCAGCGCCGCGCCCGGTAGCAGGACTGTCAGGTAACGCCAGCCGACCGCCTGCATCCAGATAATCAGGCACATTTGTGTGATCAGCGGCACGCCAAAGGCGCGCAGCACCAGGCCGCCATCGCGCGCACCCGATTGGCGCAGGCTGATCACAATCAAGGCCCACAGCAGCACGGTCAGCGGCAACCAGATCACCAGCCAGAGCAGCGAAGCAGGTGGGGCCGCCAGCAGGCTGTAGAGCTGCCAGAAATAATCCGCCGCAGTGATATTCTCAGTCGCAGTCACAAAACGGGCTGCTTTGAATTGATATGCCAGCGTGGGCAACCATGGCAGCACGATTAACACGATGCCGACCTGAGCGATGCTCCAGCCCAGCAGCCGCTGCGGCCAGCCCGCGCGCCGCAGCAGCAGGCCAACCGCCCAGATTAGGTTATGCGCGACAATGAACGCCGCTGCAAAATAAGAGGTCAGGCAGAACACACCCATAACCACGCTGTATGTAACCAGTGCAGGAATATGGGTCGGTCGCCGGTACAGCCACTCGAACGCAGCAATGCAGATCACAGCCATCAGCAGCATGAAGGCATATGAGCGCGCTGTGACAATATAGATGCCCACGGGGGTTAGCACCGCCAGCAGATAACCGGCCATCCGCGCTTCAGCGGGGGCCAGCCAGCGTTGGGCCATGCCCGCCAGGCTTGCCACCGCCAGCGCGCCAAACAGTAGCGACAGCAGCCGCTGTGCGATCTCGCTCTGGCCGGCGACCTGCGACCACAGCCAGGACAGGGTAAAATAGGCTGTCGGCGTCTGCTCATTCTTGCGGACATCGTCGAGCACCATCCCAAGCGATGGGTAGGCGGTGTAACTGACGGTGAAGGCCTCGTCGGTCCACAGATCGCGCGTAAGTGACTGATACGGCGCGAACGCCAGCAGCAGCGCCACCCACATCAGCGGCGCAAACGTGCGCCAGCTAGCCCAGCGCGCATCCAGTAGGATAATGCTACGATCGAGAATGTGTTGCATGGGTTTCCTTTAATACGCATCGTAGCGGTACTTTTCCTTCTTTTTGTTTTTCGTTTTTTCGCTCTTCTAGCGAAAAAACGATAAACAGATGGAAT
>Ga0137369_10007034_pt1 | contig 11340 bp, 14 predicted proteins | sample SagtaG_12_FD_104918 | JGI IMG/M metagenome (GOLD analysis project Ga0137369, IMG submission 104918) | Vadose zone soil microbial communities from Sagehorn Ranch, Mendocino, California, USA - Sage1_L_113_16 metaG | ecosystem: Environmental > Terrestrial > Soil > Vadose zone | place: USA... | reverse complement strand
GTGGTCGCAGGCCGTAGCAACACCGCGGAGCCGAGCGGAGAGGAGGGTAAGGTCGTCGGCCTCGATGGCCACGTCGGTACTGGTGCCGATGGCGACGCCGACGTCGGCCTGGGCCAGGGCCGGTGCGTCGTTGATCCCGTCCCCCACCATCGCCACCACCCGCCCCTCCGCCTGAAGCTTGCGGACCTCGCGGGCCTTGTCCTGGGGAAGGACCTCGGCGATGACCCGGCTGATGCCCACCTCTCTCGCGATGGCCTCCGCGGTCCGAGGGTTGTCCCCCGTGATCATCACGACGTCCAGGCGGCGCTCGCCGAGAGCTGAAACCGCCCGGGCTGCGTCCTCCTTGGGCGTGTCGGCCACTGCCACCACGCCGGCCGGCTGCCCATCGATCGCCGCGTAGATCGCCGTCCTCCCCTGCTTCTCCAGACGTGAAGCAGCGGCTTCCAGCGAATCTGTGTCCACGCCTGCCTCCTCGAGGAACCCTCGCCTCCCGACGAGCACCTTGCGCTCCTCAACGGTGGCCCGGATCCCCATGCCGGTCACCGACTCGAAATCGTGGGGATCGGCCAGGCGCGTCCCGCGCCCCTGCGCACCGCGGACCACGGCCTGGGACAAGGGGTGCTCCGAGAGCTGCTCGGCAGAGGCCACGACGCGAAGGAGGTCCTCCTCCGAGAGGTTCCCCACGGCAACCACGTTGGTGAGCGAGGGCTTGCCTTTCGTCACCGTGCCGGTCTTGTCGAGCACCACCATCCGGACCCGATGGGCGGTCTCGAGCGCCTCGGCGGAGCGGATCAGCACGCCGTTCTGCGCGCCCTTTCCGGTCCCCACCATGATCGAGAGGGGCGTGGCGAGCCCCAGGGCGCAAGGGCAGGCGATGATCAGCACCGACACCGCGCTCACCAGGCCGAGGGTGAAGGCCGGCCGGGGGGCGAAGTCGAACCACACCACGAAGGTAGCGATAGCGATGAAGATCACGGCCGGGACGAAGTAGCCGGCCACTCGGTCGGCCAGGCGCTGGATCGGGGCCTTGGAGGCCTGCGCCTCCCGAACCAGGCGAACGATCTGGGCCAGGAGCGTGTCCGACCCGACGGCCGTGGCCCGGTACCGAAAGGAGCCGGTCTGGTTCACGGTCCCTCCGACCACCTGATCCCCCGGAGCCTTGTCCACGGGGATGGACTCCCCGGTGACCATGGACTCGTCGATCGTCGAGCGCCCGACGAGGATCTCCCCGTCCACCGGTAGCTTCTCGCCGGGGCGGACGACGATCTCGTCGCCCACACCGACCTCATCCACAGGGACCTCCCGTTCGGCACCGTCCCGGAGTACTCGAGCCGTGCGCGGTTGGAGCCCGAGGAGCTTTCGGATGGCCTCCCCGGTCCCCGCCTTGGCCTTGGCCTCGAAGAGCCTGCCCAGGAGGATCAGGGTGAGGATGACCCCGACGGCCTCGTAGTAGACGTCCCGGACTGCGGTGGGGACAACGCCCGGAGCAACGGTGACCAGGAAGCTGTAGGCGAAGGCCGCCGTGGTGCCCACGGTGATCAGGGTGTTCATCTCCGCGGTCCGGTGGCGCAGGGTCCTCCACCCGATGATGTGGATGGGCCACCCCGTGTAGAGGAACACAACGCTGATCAGGGCCAGCTGGACCCACCGGTTCATGAGGATGTCGGGGACCCCGACACGGAAAAACTCCGACGCCATGACCGCTATCAGCACGGGCGCGGTCAGCACCGCCCCGATCAGGACCCGTCGAGACAGGTCCCGGATCTCACGGCGGCGGTCGGCGGCCTCCACGTCCTCGGCCTCCTTCGATGTCGGCTCCTCCCGGGCGTCCACCCTGTAGCCTGCCGACGCCACCGCCCGCCGCAGGTCCGCCACAGAGACCGCGGATGGGTCGAACTCCACCGTGGCCCGTTCCCTGGCAACGTCCGTCTCCACCCGGCGGACCCCAGGGAGTGGCTCGAGTGCCGATTCGACGGTTCGCAGGCACGTCGGGCAGGCGGCGCCACCGCCCCGGACCGCGAGCGTGACCCGGCCGGCGCGCTCGTCCGAGTGGTGGGATTCCACGGAGACGGTCTTGGCACCAACGTGAGTGTGACCGTCTCCGGCGGTGACCGTCGCCTCGGCGCCGCGCCGCTCGTCGCCGCCACCGGCCGGAGGCCCATTTCCGTCCTCCGGCTCGACGATCAGCCGGCCGTGCACCATGTTCATCCCGCAGGCGAACCCGAACTCCCCGATCCGATCCGGGAGGAGCTCGACCGTGGTCCTTGCAAAGGCCGGGATGGTCCGCCGCACGCGGAAGTCCGAGAACACCACCTCGGACGTACATTCCCCGCCCTCTTGGCGGTCGAAGGCGATCCGCAGCGGCACGCCCCGGCGTACCCGGATCACGCTTGGGGAGTAGCCACCCTTGACGGTGACATCCACCTCCTGGACGTCACCGCGCAGTTCGGCCCGGCCCGATTCCTTGGGGCCGAAGAAGAACCTCGCCAGGGCACCGATCAGGAGGATGCCACCCAAGGTGACGATGAGCTGGGCGAGTCCCATCATTCGATCACCTGCCTCCTACTGGGGCGCGACGCCTTCCGCGCTCACCGGTCATCTCCCCTCGGACGCTCGCCCTCGGACCGGTGAAGGCTGGGCTGAACTTGACGGCATCCACGAGTTCGGTCACCGCGGCTTGACCTCTTCCCTCCCTCACCGCGTCGCTGAAGCATGTCTCTAGATGGTTCTTGAGAACCAGGCGGTTGGCTCGCTCCAACGACGCCTGGACGGCGGAGATCTGTTTCATTACGTCGACGCAGTAGGCCTCCTCCTCGACCATGCGAACGATGCCGTCTAGGTGGCCGCGCACCGTCTTCAAGCGGTTCAAGATGGGCTGCTTGTTCTCCGGCAGCATGGCTCCTCCCCCGGAAAATAACCCCACCCCAGGTGGGGTGGACTCCTTACCCCCCACGCTAACACTTCCCCAGTGGAGGGAAGTCGTCCGCTCCTCGCTCGAAAAGCCCCCTGGCTGAACCGTGCCGATAGTGGAGAAACTGTGTAGTCGCCGTCGGCGGCATGATCTCCCGGTAGAGGGCGCTCTCAGCGAGCGGGTGATACGGTCATCGACGTGATGAAGGTCGCCGTCATCGTCCTGCTGGTGATGCTGGTCGTGCTGCTCGGCATCCCCCTCGGGATGCCGATGTCCGGGGCTTCGATGTGCCCAGAATGCGGCCCCGCCGCGACATGGGGTGCGATGTGTGTAGCGCTCCTCGGATCGATCGTTCTTCTCGTACAACGTCGCGCATCGCGCATCCTGGTGGATCGCTCCCGCCGACCCATCCTCGTGTGGGCCGACGTCCTTGAACGACCGCCGCGTCTCTCCTCCTAGGCCTTCTTCGCGCCGCCTGGCGCGCTTCCTGACTTGGGAGGTACTCATGAGATTCCTGCTAGCCCTGTTTCCAGCTGCTGCCTGCGTGGCGGCGACGTTCCTGTGCATCCGGATGATGAGGCATTCAGACATGCCAGCCGATGGGCACGCCGAGGGCGATGACCTCAAGGCCCTTCGCAAGGAGGTGGGCGATCTGCGTCAGGAGCTCGCTCGGGCTCGGTCGGTCCCGTCCGGCGCGGCGACCGATGGCATACGACAGATCGTCGGTCGCGGGACGTCTGAGACGGCGTCCGACTCGCGGCCCTCGAGCCCGCCGACCCCTGCGGGAACACCGAGCACGACAGGTCATCCCGATGGGTAGAGCGAAGAGACGACGAGCGGCAGCGGTCGCCAAGACCCGCGACAAGCGGCGGGAAGCGCGAGCCCGAACGACGCAGCGATCTCAGGAGCGAGCCGCGACCCGGCAGTTGTCGCCCCGAGCGGACCGAGCCCGTCGGACGATCGGTTGGTTGCTCGTGGGGCTCGGGGTCGTGGTGGGGGTGTCCCACTGGCTCACCCATCTCGCCGCCTGGGACTTCGCCTCGCAGGGGATCGAGGACCTGGTTGCCGGATACCCAATGGCCCTTCTTCTGGGGATCGGCGGCGCGGTCGTACTGTCCAGATGAGGAGAACTCCCTGAATGAAGAGGAGAACCATGACGAAGACCAACGCCCGCAAGAGTGCGAAGAACATCCGACGCCCGGCGAAGCGGACGCCGACCGCCAAACGACCCGGTCGGCGTCCCTCAGCCCGGCACCGAAGCAGTCGGACGTTGATGGCCGGGCTCGTAGTGGTGGTGGTGGGCGTGGTGGCGGCCGTCGCGCTGAATCGAGCCGATACCGGTCCCTCCTCCCCCGGGCGTCCGTTCGTCGGGGGTGACCTCCACTCGCTCGTGATGGGTCCTGGGACCCCCTCCCGCCTGTACGTCGGGGGGCACGAGGGGGTCGCGGTGTCCAACGACGGCGGGCGGACCTGGCGCCAGATCGATTCACTCGACGGGGCCGACGCGATGGGGTGGGCGTTCACCGACGAGGGCGTCTTCGTGGGCGGCCATCCCGGGCTGTTCGTCTCCGATGACGGCGGACGGACGTTCCGACAGGACAACGCCGGACTTCCTGCCACGGACATCCACGCGCTCGGATCCGGAACGGGCGTGATCTACGCAGCCTCGCCGCAGCTCGGCATATTCGCCTCGACCGACGGCGGTGTTTCCTGGGAGATACGGACCGATCAGGTCGGGCAGGCGTTTATGGGACGCATCCTGGTGGACTCCCGAGACCCGGACCGCCTCGTTGCCCCCGACATGCAGGGCGGAGCCATCCAGAGCTCGGACGGAGGCCGGTCCTGGAACGTGTTGGGTGGAGTCTCAGGCGCCATGTGGGTGAGCTGGGATGCCGCCGACACGGACCGGATCGTCGTCTCCGGGATGGGACAGGCCGCGCTGACCCTGGACGGTGGCCGAACCTGGGTGCAGCTGGAGGTACCCGACGGAGCCTCAGTCGTCGAGATCGACGCCAACGATCCCGACACGCTTTACGCCGGCGTTCTCGAGGGGACGGAGGCGGTGGTGTGGATCAGCCGAGATGGAGGGAGCACGTGGACCATGCCGTGATGTCGAGGTCGCCCGCGACGCGCCGCCGTCCTCGTCGTCTGGGCTCGCCGCTGAACGGACAACGCTCAGAAACAGAAAGCGCATGAGTAGGCGAAACACAACGACGATCGCCGCGTGGGTCGGCGCCATTACGGTAGCGACCGTCGTCGCCACCCTGGCCGTCATGGAACTGCGCACCCGGGGCACGTCTTCGATCGGTGGGTTCACCGTCGCGAACTACAGGGCCAGAGCGGAAGTGGAGAACACCCCCGCCCCGGACTTCGAGCTGTCGTCGCTGGACGACGGCTCACCCATCGCGCTCTCGTCGTTCCGAGGCCACGTGGTCGTGCTGAACTTCTGGGCATCGTGGTGCGGGCCATGCCGCCTCGAGGCGCCCGGTCTCCGGCGGGTCTCGGAGCGGTACGGCGATCAGGGCGTGCGCTTCCTCGGCGTGGACTATCGCGATAACGGCGCGGCCGGGCGGGCGTTCGTCGACGCATTCCGCCTGAGGTACCCGAGCGTTACCGACCCCTCGGGGTCGCTCGCCGACGACTATGGGCTGATCGGCTTCCCCACGACGTTCATCATCGATCCCGCCGGCACGATCCGGTATCGCTTCGTGGGATACCTGGGCGAAGAGGTGCTGGAGGAAGCCCTGAACGACGTCTTGTCGAAGGAACCGTCGTGAGCGCCCTCGGCCCGTTTGCACTGGCATTCGTCGCCGGGCTCATCTCCTTCTCCTCGCCGTGCTGCCTTCCGCTGATGCCCGGTTACGTGTCCTACGTGAGCGGTGTCGCCAGCGCCGCCCCCGGCGGCGACGCCGGAACGGTGGCGCTCCGGAGCAGGACCATGCTCGCAGCGGGCCTCTTCGTGACCGGCTTCGCCGTGACGTTCACGTTGATGGGCGCGGCGGCGTCCGAGCTGGGGGCGCTGATCCTTCGGAACCGACTCGTCCTCGGCAGGATCGCCGGCGTGTTCGTGATCGCGATGGGCCTGGCCACGATCGGCCTGCTCCGGGTGCCGTTCCTGTACCGCGAGCGGCGGTTCGATCTGGCGCGGATCAGGCCCGGGCCGGCCGGCGCGCTTCCCCTCGGGATGGCCTTCGCCATCGGATGGACGCCCTGCATCGGACCCGTTCTCGCCGGGATCCTGACCGCCGCCGCGACCGTCGGCGGAGCGTGGCGGGGGGCGGCCCTGTTGTTCGTGTACTCCCTCGGTCTCGGCATACCGTTCCTCTTCCTCGCATTCGGCGTCGCGAGGAATGGACGACTGTTCGGATGGCTCCGGCGCCACGGGCGAGCGATCGAGGTGGCGGGCGGCTCGGTCCTCGTGCTGATGGGCGTGCTGATGATCACCGGACGGTGGGTCCAGCTCTTCGCTCCCCTCCTTCGGCTCTTCTCCCGGAGCGGATGGCCGCCCGTATGAAAGACGAGGAGGACTGATCGCCGACGCGCCTCGTGGTCACAGCGGCCTTCTCATGACCAGGCGCCTTGTGGCGGCGACCGTGGCGGCCGCGATCGCGGTCGTGGCCCTCCCGGCCACGGCGCTTGCGCACGCCGGGTTCCTATCGTCCACGCCGGAGCCCGGATCGACGCTCGGCACCGCGCCCGGGCAGGTGGTCCTCACGTTCTCCGAGCCGCTGAACACCAGGCTCTCCCGGGCAACGGTCCTCGAGCCCGATGGGAGAACGGCGACGGGTCGCGTGACCGCCGACGACCGGATGGTCATCGACCTCACGACGAACCAGACCGGTGTCTACGAGGTCTCCTGGACCACGGTCAGCGTGGTCGACGGCCACACGCTGTCCGGTTCGTTCCGGTTCGGCGTGGGCGTCTCCCCAGGCGCCGGCGCCGAGGGTGGAACGATCGACGAGCCCACCGGGCGCGACCTCCTGGTCTCGGTCGGTCGTCTCGTGGAGGACGTGAGCCTCCTGTTGGTGCTCGGTCTCCTGCTGCTCGGCCGGCTGGCGCGCAGACGGCCCTCCATGGTGTGGGTCAGGATGCCCATCCTGCCCGTGTTCGCGGCGGCCCTCGTCGGTGGCACCGTGGTGGTGCTGGGCGAGGCGCTGGTGGCTGCGCCGTCTCTATCTGCGAGTGCCATTCTCACCTACCTCACGACGGGCCTGCCGGGATGGGCGCGGCTCGCCCGAGTCCTCTTCGAGGCCGTGGGGATCCTCGTCGCGTGGAAGTGGCCTCGCCGCGCAGGGCCCTTCGCCGTCGGAGCGCTCGTCGCGCTCGCGGCGGCAGGCCACGCGGCGGCGATCCAGCCACGGGCCTGGGGGGTCCTCGTGGAGGCGATCCATCTCGTGTCGGCCGGTCTGTGGGCCGGGGGCGTGATGGCCCTCGCGATCCAGCGCCCTCCCGAGGGATGGCGCTCCGGTGCCGGCCGAACGCTCCTCGACCGGTTCACCCCGCCGGCCCTGGCCTCCTTCGCCCTGACAGCCGGCACCGGAGCGATCCGCGGCATCCAGGAGGTGGGCGGGCTAGGCGCGCTGTTCGGGTCCTCCTACGGAATCGTTCTGCTCGCGAAGGTCCTCGTCGTGTTGGTGATGGTGCTGCTGTCGGTGATGGCCTGGCGGCGGGCCTTCTTCCCCAGAGCGGAGACCGCGGCGGCCGTCCTCGCGATCGGGGCGGCGGCGCTGTTGTCCGCGTTCCCGCTGCCCCCCGGGCGACAGGCGGAGGCCGCCGAGGGCCCGGGCCCGGCCGAGGTCTCCCCGGTCCCTGCCGGAGAGGGGCTGACGCTCGGGTCCCACGCCGGGCCGGTGCTCGTCGGCCTCACCCTCAAACCCGGACGGCCCGGGCAGAACGAGGTCACGATCTACGTCCTCAGCCCCGACGGGCCCGGGGCGACGGCGGCGCTCCCAGTCCACGCTTCGGTGGACGGCAGCGACGTTTCGCTCACGCAGTGCGCGGACACGTGCCGGAAGGGGACGGCTACGCTGCACGGTGGCGAGCGCGTCGCGGTCGACGTCGGCACGGCCGTCGGTGGCCGGGCGGCGTTCCGCCTGCCCGACCTCCCGGTCGCCTCCGGCGACCAAGTCCTCCGGCGGATGGTCGCCACGATGGGCGCGCTCAGTAGCTACCGGCTCGACGAGAGCCTCACGTCCGGCCTCGGCACGACCGTCGACACGACGTACGCGTTCGCCGCGCCCGACTCGTTCGAGAGCCATTTGGTCGAGAACGGGTCCAGGTTCTCGACGGTGTGGATCGGCGATACCCGGTACACCCGCCAAGGCAAGGGAACGTGGAAGGTCGAGCGAGGTGGTCCCGCGGTGCCGGTCCCGACCTACATCTGGGACTCGTTTCGTCCGTACCAGGACGTTCGGATCCTCGGCCGCGCGACCCTGGACGGCGTCCGAACGACCGAGATCGCCTTCGCCGGCGGCAGCTCGGACCTTCCGGTGTGGTTCAGGCTCTGGGTGGACGCCTCCGGCCTCGTGCACAAAGCCGAGATGCGAGCGCCAGGCCACTTCATGGACCATCGGTACTACGACTACGACGCACCGATCAGAATCGCACCACCGAAAGGAGCAAACGGATGAGACATCGGACATTGTTCGTGACGGCCCTCACGCTGGGTCTCGTGGCGGCGGCGTGCTCTCAGCAGCAGACGCCGCCCAGCTCAGGCCAGCGCCCGATCGCCGTCGGGCAAACTGCGCCGACGTTCTCGCTGAAGTCGGCGAGCGGAGTCACGGTCTCGCTATCGGACTACACGGGGAAGCCGGTGCTGCTCTACTTCAGCATGGGTCCCGGGTGAGGCGGGTGCATGCAGCAGGTGGTCGACCTGCAACGTGACAAGGCGTTCGAGGACCTGGGCGTTCAGCTGCTCGCGATCTCGCCGGATCCAGCAAGTGCATGGAAGCGGGAGGGTGGGTCGTCAGGCATCAGCGTCCCGATGCTGTCCGATCCGGGAAACACTGTGTGGGCGAAGTACGGCACGCCGGGGTGGATGATGCCTTCGAACGAGCCCGGCCACACGTTCTTCCTGGTGGGCGGCGACGGCAAGATCGTCTGGCTCCGGGACTATGGAGCGCCCGAGCACGGAGGGGCGATGTACGTTGCGCCGGACGAGATCGTCTCGCAGGTGCAGCAGGCCTTGGTAGGGTCATGAGACGCGCTCTTGGGAACCCCGTGGCCGTGACCTTCTTCGGCGCGCTCGCTCATGCGTTGAACCTCGCGCGCTCGGGATGACGTGGGAGATCCTCTGGGCGAGGCGCCCGTACATAACCATCAGGACGAGGACGCCACGTACACGTGCCCGATGCATCCGGAGGGAGCATCCGGGGCGGTGTCCGAAGTGTGGGATGCCGCTGGAACTTCAGTGACCCAGATCACGTGACCCGAGGGCCGGCCGGTACCAGCTCGGCGGCCCGAACGACCCGCCCCCGGACGATCGTCGGCACGGCTATACATTGGTAGACACACGGAGGTGATTGACGATGATGTACGGACCGTGGGATGGCTGGGGCTTCGGCATGATGTTCATGTCGCTCCTGTTCCTCGCCCTGATCGTGGCGGGCGTGGTGCTCGTCGTCCGATCGTTCTCACACGGTGGACAAGCGCCACCTCGATCGGAGGGCAGCCGCGCGCTCGACATCCTGGACGAGCGGTTCGCCCGCGGCGAGATCGACCAGCAGGATTACGAGGAGCGGCGGCGCACTCTGACCAGCGGGAATTGATCCCGTGCGGCAGCGGACGCTCGGTGTGATCCTTATCGCGATCGGCCTCGTCGGCGTGATCGGAACGTTCTTGGCCCTCGTCGCAAGGCCCGGTCGGTACTTCGTGGCACCCGGTGCCTGGGCTCCCCTCGGCGGCGTCCGCCGAGGCCCGACTTGCGACCCTCCGGTGCTTCCAGGGCTGACCGTCGATGTCGTGCTGTCCGACATGGGCGGGATGATGAGTGGAGCCCGCAAGATGAGTGTCGCGGCCAGCCCGTCGTCGGTGCCCGCCGGGCGGGTCTCGTTCCGCGTCTGGAACGCGGGGATGATGGTCCACGAGCTCGTGATCCTTCCCCTCCAGCCGGGCGGGGTGGGCACACGGACCGTCGGCTCCGACGGCCGGGTAAGCGAGGCGGGAAGCCTCGGGGAGGCGTCGAGGACCTGCGGTGAGGGAGCCGGCGACGGGATCGCCCCGGGCGCCGCCGGCTGGGTCACCCTCGGCCTCGATCCGGGACGCTACGAGCTCATCTGCAACCTGCCGGGCCACTACGCCATGGCCATGTTCACCGGACTCGAAGTCCGGTAGCCGGCTCGACACTATCCAGGGGGCAGGGCCGTGATCAGACGCCTGGACGTCAGCGCTGCGGTCGCAGACCAGCCAGCGTCACCGATACGAGGCGACGCACAGCGGCCTTCGAGCGCTGGGTGCCGGCCAGGGCGTGAAGGCAGTAGCTCGCCAGTTCGTCTGGAGGCACATCGTCCCGGACCTCCCCCTCCTGCGCGGCCGCCGCAAGCAAGTCCTGGATCATGTCATGGACCTGCCGCTGCGCCCTCCCCATCCGGTCGCCTCGATGCAGCAGCTCGGCGAACCCGGCGTCCTGGTGTCCACGGGAGTGACGGGACAGGAGGGCGTAGGCTTCCAGCACGGCTTCGAGCCGCTCTCGGGCACCCGTCCCCTGGTCCCGGATCTCCGAGAGGTAGGTGAGATGCGCGGCGACCTGACGATCGTGCCAGGCGAGCAGGATCGCCTCGACGTCGGGGAAGTACTTGTACAGCGTTGCTCGTCCGATCCCGGTCTCTTCGGCGATCTGGGACATCGTCACGTCCAGCAGTCCGTGCTCGGCTACCAGCATGGCGGCGGTGTCCAGGATCGCGTCGCGCACCTCGCGGCGGTGGGTCGCGATCGTCTCGGTCCACAGGTTCGGCACGCAGCCTAGTATACGCGATGACCAGTCTGGAGACGCCATGATTTGACAGAGACAGTGTGTCTCGATACCTTGGGAGCGCGTTCCACCCGGCCCGACACGAGGAGACCGACATGGCCGACCCCCTCCGCTCCCCCGAGGACGCGGACGGCGCCCGCAGAGGACCGGACCAGGGCGCCCCGAGCGGCACACCGCGGTGGGTGATCGTCACCGCGATCGTCCTCGCGATCGCCCTGCTCGGGCTGATCGTGTTCCTCCATCTCAGCGGCGCCATCGGGCCTGGCATCCACTAGGCGGTCGGACGATGACGAACCACGTCGAGGAACGTGAGCAGGCACTCGGTGGCAGCGGGACCGCCGTCGTCACCGTCAGGTCGCTGACCAAGCGCTTCGGCGACCTCGTCGCCGTGGACGACCTCTCCTTCTCCTTGGAGTCGGGAACCATCACCGGATTCCTCGGCCCGAACGGCGCCGGCAAG
>Ga0137369_10007024_pt1 | contig 11346 bp, 10 predicted proteins | sample SagtaG_12_FD_104918 | JGI IMG/M metagenome (GOLD analysis project Ga0137369, IMG submission 104918) | Vadose zone soil microbial communities from Sagehorn Ranch, Mendocino, California, USA - Sage1_L_113_16 metaG | ecosystem: Environmental > Terrestrial > Soil > Vadose zone | place: USA... | reverse complement strand
CCCGTGGACGAGGAGACGAGAGGGGAGCTGATCGAGCGGTACCGGCGGGGGTTCACCCTCGTCGAGGAGGGGGACGACGAGAACGCCTTCGCGGCACGGCTGCACTACGCGGACCGGCCGATCGAGGCGGCGCTCGCCGCGTTCCGCGCGGCCCGGGAGACCACGTCGCAGCTCTTCGAGACGATGACCGGGGACGACTGGGCTCGCGAGGGGACGCACACGGAGAGCGGTCGCTACACGGCCGAGGACTGGCTGCGCGCGACCGCTGCGCACGCCTACGATCACGGCGCCCAGATCCGCGCGGCGCTCGGCTGACGAGGGTCCCGTGGCGAAACCCGCGGCCACCGTCGACGTCCGCGACGCCCAGGTCATCAAGCACGACCGGGCATTCTTCCTGTCCGACGAGTTCGGCGACGTCCCGGCGGACAACCGCGCCGCGCTCGGCCTCTACTACCGGGACACGCGCTTCCTGTCCTCACTCGAGCTGGCGGTGAACGACCTGCGGCCGATCCTGCTGCACTCATCGACCGAGCGGAACTACAGCCAGATCGTGGAGATGGCGTTCCCGCAGGTCGTGGCCGACCCGGCGGGGTTCGAGGTCAAGGAGAACGTCGGCGTCTCCCGCCAGCGGGTGCTGTCCGACTCGCTCCTGGAGCGGATCCGGATCTCGAACTTCGGCCGCCGGCCGCAGTCGGTGCGCCTGACCATGGACTTCGCCGCCGACTTCCTCGACATCTTCGAGGTTCGCGGGTGGAGGCGGGAGCGTCGCGGCCAGGTGCAGCGCGCGGAGGTGGATCGCAACCGCGTGGTCCTCGCCTACCGGGGCATCGACGGCGAGATGCGCACCACCACGTTGCGGTTCTCGCCGCAGCCGGCGGAGCTGACGGAGAACCGAGCCGCGTTCGCCTTCGACCTCGGCGCGGGCGACGTGGTCGAGGTCGACCTCGAGATCACCCCGGCGGTCGGCGCCGAGGACCGGCGCCGCCACCCGATCGCCGAGGCTCGACAGGAGCTGGAGCGCGAGTACTCCCGGTGGCGCAAGCGCTGCACCCGCTTCGCCGCCAGCCATGTGCAGCTGCAGCAGTACCTCGACCGGGCGGTGCTCGATCTGCGGATGCTGCAGTCGGCCGGCGACGACGGCCTGGCGCACATCGACGCCGGGGTTCCGTGGTACTCGACGCTGTTCGGTCGCGATTCGCTGATCACGGCCTACGAGGTCCTCGGGGTGGACCCGGAGCTGGCGTGGGGAACGCTGCGCGGGCTCGCCGCGCTGCAGGGGAAGGACCGGGACGACTGGCGCGACGAGGAGCCGGGCAAGATCCTGCACGAGGTCCGGTCTGGAGAGCTGGCGCGGGCCGGCGAGATCCCGCACACGCCCTACTACGGCTCGGTCGACTCCACTCCCCTGTGGGTCGCGGTGCTGGCGTCGGCCTACTTCTGGACGAACGACGTCGACTCCCTGAAGGCCCTGTGGCCGAACGCGCTGGCCTGCCTGGAATGGATCGACCGCCACGGCGACCTCGATGGCGACGGCTACGTGGAGTACGCGCGGCGCTCGGAGAAGGGCCTGGCCAACCAGGGCTGGAAGGACAGCCATGACGCGGTGGCGTTCGCGGACGGGGCCTTGGCGGAGGGCCCGATCGCGCTGGTCGAGGTGCAGGGCTACGTCTACCTGGCGAAGATCCGGATGGCCCGCCTGGCGCGCGACCTCGGCGACCTCGCGCTGGCCGACCGCCTGGAGCGTGAGGCCCGCGACCTGAAGGAGCGGTTCAACCGCGACTTCTGGATGGAGGCGGAGGGCTACTTCGCGCTGGCCCTCGACGGGCGCAAGCGGCAGGTCGACGCGATCAGCTCGAACCCCGGGCACTGCCTGTGGGCGGAGATCGTCGACGAGGACAAGGCCCCGCGCGGGGCCCGCAAGCTGCTCTCGCCCGGGCTGTCCTCCGGCTGGGGGATCCGCACGCTCGCCGCGCGGCAGGTGCCGTACGACCCGATCGGCTACCACACGGGGACCGTCTGGCCGCACGACAACGCCCTGATCGCGCACGGGCTGAAGCGCTACGGGCTGGACCACGAGGCGATGCAGGTGATCGACCAGCTCTCGCTGGCGGGGATGTTCTTCCCGTACGCGCGCTACCCCGAGCTGTTCTGCGGGTTCTCCGCCGAGGAGGTTCCCGTGCCGGTGCAGTTCCCGGTGGCCTGCCGCCCGCAGGCCTGGTCGGCGGGCGCGCCGCTCCTGATGCTGCGCACGTACGGGGGGATCACCGCCGACGCGCCGGAGGGGGTGCTGAACCTGATCCGACCGCACCTGCCGCGCTGGCTCGAGCGCATCGAGGTGCACGGCCTGCGCGTCGGCGACACGCGCCTCGACATCTCCTTCCAGTCCCACGACGGCGTCACCGCCACTCAGGTCCCTCGCAAGGAGGGCGACATCGACGTCCTGATCCGCCACTGAGGACCGGCGCCGGCCGCGAACGACGTGGCGTCCGTCGGGCGGGTACGTCGTCCTCCGGACCGTAGCCCAGGAGGAGGAGGCTGGAGGCGGAGAGCGAGGTGAGCTCGCCGCGGGCGCCGAGGCCGAGGATGAACTCGACGCGGGGCTCGAGACCGGTCTGGCGAAGCCGGCGCATCGCCTGGCGAAGCGATCGGATGGCTCCCCAGGCCCCTTCCCGCTCCAGGGGCGCGGCCAGGAGGCCATCGGTGTGGGCGGCGCGTGCACGGGCCAGCGTGCCGCTCATGGGCGGGCTCCTTTCGCTTCCGCTCTGAGACTTCGACGGCGGCCGCCCGACTCCTCCGCCGGAACGACCAAATCGGCGGCGTGGCGCCGGTCACTCCGGCGGCCCGGGCGGTGGCCGCCCCGCCGGCGGAGGCCTGGCTCGACCGGTCGCATAGGATCGGGCCATGGACCTGGAGCTCAGCGACGAGCAGCAGCTGATCCGCAAGACCGCCCGGGAGTGGGTCGACAAGGAAGTCGTCCCGCGGGCCCGGGATTCGGACCGCGCGGAGCGGCTCGATCCCGAGCTCGTCAGGCAGCTGGGTGAGCTGGGCTTTCTCGGGGCGGTGATCCCCGAGCTGTACGGCGGCATGGGCCTGGACAACCTGTCGTACTGCCTGATCGTGGAGGAGCTGGGGCGCGGCGACTCATCGGTGCGCGGCGTGGTCTCGGTGAACGTCGGGCTGGTCGGGAAGACGCTGTACCGGTTCGGGACCGAGGACCAGAAGCGTGCGTGGCTGACCCCCCTGGCCGCCGGGGAGATCCTCGGCTGCTTCGGGCTGACCGAGCCGGGCGTCGGGTCGGATGCCGCCGCCCTGACCACACGGGCGGAACGGGACGGCGGCGACTGGCTGATCAGCGGGCAGAAGCAGTTCATCACGAACGGGAACGACGCCGCGGTCGCGCTGGTCTTCGCTCGTACCGGCGGCGAGGGGCAAAAGGGCATCACCTGCTTCCTGGTCCCGACCGACGTGCCGGGATTCTCCTCGCGGCCGGTGAAAGGCAAGCTCGGCCTGCGCGCCCAGGACACGGCCGAGCTGTTCCTTGACCGCGTCCGGGTCCCCGACGCGAACCGCCTCGGCGACGAGGGACAGGGCTTCTCGGTGGCGATGTCGGCGCTCGACAGCGGGCGGATGTCACTCGCGGCCGGCTGCGTGGGGATCGGCCAGGGCTGCCTCGAGGCGAGCATCGCCTATGCGAGGGAACGACGGGCGTTCGGCCGGCCGATCGCCCGGTTCCAGCTGGTACAGGAGCTGCTCGCCGACATGGCCGTCGAGGTCGACGCGGCGCGCCTGCTGACCTGGCGGGTGGCGGCGCTCGCCGACGCCGGGCGCGGCCACACGCTGGAGTCGTCCTACGCCAAGTTCTTCGCCAGCGAGATGGCGGTGCGAGCCGCGAACGCGGCGGTCCAGGTGCACGGGGGCTACGGATACGTTGACGAGTACCCCGTGGGGAAGTTCCTGCGCGATGCCCGGGTGACGACGCTGTACGAGGGGACCAGCCAGATCCAGAAGCTGATCATCGGTCGCGCGCTCACCGGAGAGAGCGCCTTCGGGGGGTAGCATGCGGGTGGAGCCCCCGGCTGAGAAACGACCAGAGGAACGACCATGAGACGACCCATCCTCCTCGTTGTCGTCGCCCTGCTGCTCGCGGCGGTGGGCGCCGCACCGGCGTCCGCGGGGCCCGCCGGCCCGTTCTCGCGCACGGTCCCCAGTCCGCCGATCAAGGGGACCTGGGAGAGGCCGTTCCACGCTTCCACGAGCGTGCTGTTCAAGGAAAACCTCTTCCGGCTCTGGTACGTCAGCGTGCCGAAGGAGGGCGGCAAGAACGGCGTGGGGTACGCCGCCTCCTCGGAGGGCGGAACCGATTGGACCACGCGCAGCGGCGCGCCGCTACCGGGCCTCTTCTCCAACAAGCCGTGGGACGACGGCGGGATCGTCGACATCTCGGTGCTGTTCGCCGAAAACCGCTTCCGGATGTACTTCACCGCGACGAACACCTCGGGCCGGTTTCGCGTCGGCCGGGCCATCTCGCAGGACGGCCTCCACTGGACCACGCGGCAGTCGCCGGTGTGGTCCGGCGACACGGGCGAGTTCTCCGGGAACGGGCCGCTGCAGCTCTCGGTGATCTTCAAGGGCGGCAAGTACCGCATGTGGTTCGCGGCGACGAACAACGACGGGCGCGGGGCGATCGGGTACGCCGCCTCCACCGACGGCCTCTCCTGGAACAGCCAGCCGGAGCCGGTGCTCACCGGACGGAAGGGCATCCCGTGGGAAGCGGACTTCGGCCTCTTCCAGCCGAAGGCCCTGTTCGATCCGGCGGCCAACCGGTACCGGCTCTGGTACGTGGGCTGCTGCTTGCAGAACGACGACCCCGGCGACCCGTTCACCACCGTCAACGGCTTCGGCGTCGCGTCGTCGTCCTCCGCGGCCGGCGGGTGGACCCATGGGTCCGACGTCCCGGTCGTGCCCTGGGACTTCACCACGAACGGGCAGCGCGACTGCGACCTGCAGTCTCCGTCGGTCGTGCTGAAGGGCGGCACCTTCCGGATGCTCTTCGTGCAGTTCCGCTACGACGAGTCGGGCGATGACTGTTACGTGTTCCAGGGCGGAACCCTGGTCGAGACGCACTTCTCCACCCGGATCCTGGTGGGGACGGCTCCGCAGTAGGCGCGGCCGGTTCGCTCGGCCGGGACGCGGCTGAGACCCCGACCGGCGCCACGGCGCCCGTTCGCTAGCATGGCCGCTCCCGTGGCCACGATCGACCTGCACACGCACAGCACGGCATCGGACGGCACGTTCAGCCCAACCGAGGTGGTCCGGCTCGCCCTCGAGCGCGGCGTCTCTCTGCTGGCGCTGTCCGACCACGACACCACCGCCGGCCTGGACGAGGCCGCCGACGCCGCGGCGGGCACCGGCCTGGAGCTGGTGCCGGCCACCGAGTTCTCGACCGTCTACGAGGGTGGCAGCATCCACGTCCTGGCCTACTGGATCGACGCCGCGAACGGCGAGTTCCAGGCCGAGCTCGACCGCCTGCGCGACGACCGCGAGTGGCGCGCCCGGGAGATCGTGAAGCGGCTGAACGCGATGGGCCACGGCATCGGCTACGAGCGGGTGCGCGAGCTGGCGGCGGGGAACGTGGTGGCCCGCCCGCACATCGCACAGGCCATGCTGGAGGCGGGGCTCGTCGAGCGCTACGAGGACGCGTTCACCGCGGCATTCATCGCCGACGGGGGCGCGGCGCACGTGGAGAAACACGCGCTCCATCCCGTCGACGCGCTGTACCTGATCCACCGCGCCGGAGGCGTCTGCGTTGTCGCCCACCCCGGGATGTGGTCCGACGCCGATCCGGTCCCGGACTCCCTGATCGAGCGCATGGCCGGGGAGGGGCTCGACGGGATCGAGGCCGACCATCCCGACCACACGCCCGAGCAGCGCGAGCGGTACCGGGCGATGGCCCGCCGGCTCGGCCTCCCGTTCACCGGGTCCTCGGACTGCCACGGCACCCGGTTCGACCCGGTGCGGCTGGGCACCGTGACGACGGATCCGGCGGAATTCGCGAAACTACGGGCCCGGGCCGCTCGCTGATCCACCGGCACCGGTCCACGCTCGAAGCGAGCACGTACGGCGAGTGGACCCCCCCAATGGACCCATGACCGATCACCTCGACGTGGTCTTCCTCGACGTCGGCGGGCCGCTCTACGCCGACGACACCTACTACCGATCGCTGCTCGCGGCGATCCGGGAGGTGGATCCCTCCGTCACCGGTGAGGCCTACGCCGAGGTCTACGACGCCTGCCGTCGCGCCCAGGACGGATCGTTCCGCACCCGCCTGACGAGGACCCTGCTCGGGCCGGAGGCGTCGGTCGAGGAGGTCGCCGCCCGGGCCGAACGCCACTGGCTGTACCCACCCGAGGCCCTGGTGCCCGACGTCGTGCCCGCGCTCGAGGCACTCGCCGGGCGCTATCGCCTGGGCGTCCTGGCGAACCAGACCGGGCGCATCCGGGAGGTGATGCGCCGTGACGGGATCGACCGGTTCTTCGAGCTGTGGAACGTCTCGGCGGAGCTCGGGGTGGAGAAACCGGACCCGCGCATCTTCCGGCGCGCGCTGGATGATGCCGGGGTGCCTCCGGGACGGGCCGCGATGGTCGGCGACCGCCTGGACAACGACGTCCGTCCGGCGAAGGCGGCCGGGATGCGCGGAGTGTGGCTGCTGCGCGGCGAGGCGCCCGACGACCCGACCCCAGAGCAGCTCGACGAGCCCGACGCCGTGATCCGGTCCCTCGGCGAGCTCCCGGACGCGCTGGAGCGCCTGCGCCACCGCTAGCTCGTCACCGTCACAGCCGGACCGCCGCGATGGCCCACCCGGCGAACCCCACCAGCAGGAACGCCCCGAGGAGCCGCCCGGCCCGTCCCCGCAGCAGGAAGGTCACGGCGACGACGACGTACAGGATGGCCGCCGCGATCAGCGTCGCGGAGACGGCTCCGTCGAGGGTGAGCGGGTGAACGATGGCGGCCACCCCGGGAGCGAGCATCGTGAAGCCGGCGAGGGTCCCGAGAAGGTTCCCGGTCGCCAGGCCGTCCGACCCTCGGCGGACGGCCATCATCTCCAGCACCACCTCGTCCAGGCTGGCCAGGACGCCGACGAGCGCCGCGCCCACGAACCCCGCCGTCAGGTCGGAGAGCCGCAGCACGCGCAGGCCGCCCTCCACCATCAGCCAGGCCCCGCCATACAGGGCGACCAGCCCGACGGCGGTGCGCGCCAGGGCCCACCCCAGCCGGCCCCGGCCGGAAGTGCCGCCGGCCGCATCGTCCGACCCGCCGGCGATCGGGGCGGCGCGCTCGTGCCGGGCCCCGACGATGACGGAGGAGAGGTAGGCGACGTAGAGCAATACCAGCGCCAGGCCCTCCGCCCGGGTCACAACCAGGTCCGTCACCGTCAGCGTCACGCCGACCAGGCCGATCGCCGGGGCGAGCACCTTCGCCGGCGCCGGCGCGGCGACGGGCCGGCGCGAGAGCAGGAGGGCGACCCCGAACGCCGCCCCAAACGTGAACACGATCGTCCCGAAGGCGACGCCGGCCCCCAGGGCGGTCTCGCCGCGCCCCGCCGCGACGACCGTGCTGCCGAGGCTCTCCGTGTCGATGCCGAACAGGACGACGCCGAGCGCGAAGGCGGAGACGCCGGTGGCGACGGCGAGCGCCTGCACCCCGCCGACCGCGAGCTGCGCGCCGACCTCGAGGAAGGCCATCCCGAGCAGGAGCAGCACCACCGCTACGAGGACACCCACGGCCGGGAGGATACGGGCGGAGCGGGGCCGGGGCGCGCGGGCTACGGGTCCGGCTGGACGATGAACGGCGGCGAAACGTATCGCCCGCTATCGTCGGGAGATCGACGTCTACTTGGAGATCGCGCCGAAGCGAACCTTCGCCGCGGCCCTCGACTGGCCAGGCTGGTGCCGGCCCGGGGTGGATTCGGACGCGGCGCTCGCAGCCCTGTTCGAGAACGGTCCCCGCTACGGACGGGCGGTCGCGAGCGCCCGGCTCGGGTTCCGCCCCCCGAGGGACCCGTCGGCGCTGCGGGTCGTGCAGCGGGTGAAGGGGAACGCCACCACCGACTTCGGAGCGCCGGGCGTCGAGGCGAGGAGCGACCGGCGGCCTCTGGACGACGCGGAGCGGCGGCGCTCAGAGCGGCTCCTCCGCGCCTGCTGGCGCGCCCTCGACCAGGCCGCGGAGGGCGCCGCCGGCAGGGAGCTCCGGAAGGGCCCGCGCGGCGGCGGCCGGAGCCTCGCGGGCATCGTCCGGCACGTGGTCGAGGCCGAGGAGGGATACCTGAACGCTCTGGGGTGGAAGCCGCCCAAGGCGGGTCGCGGTGCGTTCGCGGAACGAATGGCGGACGTGCGCGGCGCGGTGTTGGAAGGCCTGGCCGCCTCGGCGCGCGGCGAGATCGCCCCGCGCGGCCCGCGCGGGGGCGTCCGCTGGAGGCCGCGCTACTTCGTCCGCAGGGTCGCCTGGCACGCGCTGGACCACGCCTGGGAGATCGAGGACCGGATGATGGGCTGACGCCCGTCGCACGATGGGCGCGTCGGCCGAGGGCTATAGTCGTGGCGCGATGCGATTCGGCACGTCGTGGATCGCGCTGCTCGTCGCGCTGGCCCTCTCCGCCGCTGCCTGTGACGGTGGCTCCGTCACGGTGAACCCCCCGAGCGACACGTCGTCCGCAACGACCCCACCCGCTCCCACCACGACCGAGCCGACCCCCTCGCCGACCGCCAGTCCGCCTCCCACGGCAGCGCCGATCTCGCCGCTGGCGCCGACCCAGCCCGAGGTCGTGGCGATCGGGCTCTATCAGGCTTGGGGTGCCGACGACCGGGACCTCGCGCTCGCCTACGCCGAGGCGGAGGCCGTCGATGCGCTGTTCGACGAGCCGTTCATCCCCGAGGCGTTCTTCGCCGGCTGCTCGCGGGAGGGGGACGTCGGCTACCTGTGTCAGTTCAACGCACCGTCGCAGGCCATCATGTTCCACGTCCTCGGCAGCGCGGCGAACGGCTACCGCGTCCAATCGATCGAGATCGGCTCGGCGGGGTAGGGGGTCCGGCCGGGACCGGCTAGTGGTCGCTCTTGCCGGTGAAGTTGAAGTCGCGGATGCGCAGGGTGGGGACGCGCGAGGCGGCGAAGAAGAACTCGCTCGCCAGGACGGACTCCCTGCCGACCGCCTCGGTGTTCTGGAGCGCCTCGAGGATCGACTGCGTGAAGCGCAGGTTCTTCACCGGGCGCGACACCGCCCCCCCCTCGATCAGCCAGGTGCCGTCGCGGGTCATCCCAGTGATCACCGCCTCGCGCGGGTGGACCACGTTCGAGTAGTGGAAACGCGTCACCAGCAGCCCGCGATCGGTACCGGCGATCATCTCCTGCACCGACGCGTCGCCGGGCTGCAGGAACAGGTTCAGCGGGAACGCGCCCTGGGTGTTCGGCGGCGGGAGGGCGTGGCCGGTCGACTCGGTGCCGGCCATCTTCGCCGAGCGCCGGTCGTGCACGCCGCCCTGGACCACCCCGTCGACGATCAGGTCCACCCGGCGCTTCGGCGTGCCCTCGAAGTCGAACGGCAGCCCGAGCGTGTCGGGGGACAGCGCGTCGTCGTAGATGGTGATCGACGGCGCGGCGACGGTCTCGCCGATCCGGCCGGAGAAGCAGGACCGCCCCTCGAGGATCGCCCGGCCGCCGAAGCCGAGCCACGACAGGAACGCCACGAGCGTCGAGACCGCGAGCGGCTCGAGCACCACGTCGTAGCGGCCCGGGTCGAGGTCCACCGGATCGCGGCTGTCGCGCGCCTTGCGCGCGGCGCGTCCCCCGACTTCCTCGACGTCCACGCCGGCCGCCGCCCGGGCGAATGCCTCGGCGTAGCCGGTCCCCCCGCCGCCGGCGGCGAGCACGCTGACCTCGGCCTGCGTCGCCGGGAAGTAGCACCACTGGCCCTCGGTGTTCGCCAGCGCCACCTCGGCGCACTGCGTCTCGTACGCGCCGGCTCCCTCCAGGCTCTCGTCGAGCGGCGCGAGCAGGGCCGCCACGCGCTCGGCCTGCTCGGCGGGCGTGGCGTTCGCCGTCGGTTCGTCGTAGGCATCGGACGCCTCGAATCGCACCGACGGGGCAAGCCCCGGGAACCGGGGGTCGGGCGCGGAGACCTCGGCGGCCTCCAGGGCGTCGGCCACCGCGCGGCGCGCGCCCTCATCGGTGAGGTCGTTCGTGCCGGCCACCCCGACACGGTCCTTCGAGACCGCCCGGACCTTCAGTCCGGTGTCCTCGCGCCACGTGTTCTGGTGGATCGCCGAGCGGGCGAATCGGGTCAGCCCACCCCACTCGTGGACGGCGAGCGCCTCGACGCCGCCGGGGCCCGGGACCTCGACGGCCGCCTCGGCCACCGCCCGCAGGCGGTCCGGCCCGATCAGGCCGGGCACGTGGGCACCTCCATCAGCGCACCCCTACCTGCACGTTCCGGAACCGCGCCGGCGCCGTCCCGTGCCCGACGCGCATGGTCTGCACCGGCTGCCCCTTGCCGCAGTTCGGCGTGCCCCACACCGTCCACTCGTCGGGGCCGCCGACCGCGTCGCAGGAGCCCCAGAACTCCGTGGTGATGCCGGTGTAGTTCGGGTTGCGGTACATCTGCGTCAGCTTCCCGTTCTCGATCTTCCAGGCGATCTCGCAGCCGAACTGGAAGTTCACCCGCTTGTCGTCGATCGACCACGACTGGTTCGTCGACAGATAGAGGCCGTCCTTCGTGTCCCCGATGATCTCGGCGAGCGTCCCCTCGCGAGGCATCAGGTTGATGTTCGTCATCCGGATGATCGGCAGGTGCTTCCACCCATCGCAGCGCGCGGTGCCGTTCGAACGCTCACCGAGCATGGCCGCCGTGTCGCGCGAAGAGAGGAAGTTCCGGAACGTCCCGTCCTCGACGATCTCCACCGACTGCGCCCGGACGCCCTCGTCGTCGTATCCGTACGTGCCGAGGCCGCCGGGCAGCGTGGCGTCGGCGGTGATCGTCACCAGGTCCGAGCCGTACCGCAGCCGGCCGCGGTCTTCCGGCGTCAGGAACGACGTCCCGGCGAACGCCTCCTCCATGCGCAGCACCCGGTCGAGCTCCACGGCGTGGCCGACCGACTCGTGCACCTGGAGCACCATCTGGTTCCCGTCCAGCACGACCGTGGTCACCTCGCTCGGGCAGTCCGGCGCGGAGAGCAGCTCGACGGCCTCCCCGGCGATGCGCTCGGCCTCGTCCACCAGCGGGATCGCCCGGACGTGCTCCCACCCGGCCGCCGCGATGTGCCCCCGGAACGAGTTCGGGAACGAGCGGTGCTGGAT
>Ga0137369_10007010_pt1 | contig 11361 bp, 9 predicted proteins | sample SagtaG_12_FD_104918 | JGI IMG/M metagenome (GOLD analysis project Ga0137369, IMG submission 104918) | Vadose zone soil microbial communities from Sagehorn Ranch, Mendocino, California, USA - Sage1_L_113_16 metaG | ecosystem: Environmental > Terrestrial > Soil > Vadose zone | place: USA... | reverse complement strand
TTACCGCGATGCGGTTCCACTTCAGTACCTCAGTCGGCTTGGTCGCGGCCGGCGGCGCAGCGAAATCGACGTCCGTCAACGCCCCGGCAGCCGCTAGCGCAACGACCGCCCCGACCGCGCGCCTGTGTCTTCTGTCCATGCTGCTCCTTCGTTCGGTCGGATGAATGCGGAGCCGGTCCACTCGGCAGGCAATCGGCTATGTCACCTCAGCCGGATCCCATCTCTCATCACCTCCTCACGCCGGTTCGACACGGACTGGCTCAAACTCGTATTGCCGCGCAACACGCGCGGCCCTCGCGTGCTCGACTGCGATTTCATTGGGCCCCTTTTCTCTCTGTGCGCGCGCTCGTGTCGTGGGAGACCCTGGGCAGTACTCCCTGATCCAGCTCGGCGCGAAAGGCGAGGAGCAGCGCCTCGTTGCGTGAGAGCGGCATGCCGTGCGCCTCCCACGCGTGGCGCTGGACCTCCGCGACGAGCCCGTCTTCGTGCGCAGCGCGGGCTTCGAACCCGCACTCGCAATGGAGCACCTTGTCCACGACTCCTCGCGGCGAGCGTAGAAGGACGCGCCTAAATCGAGGCAAAATCCACGCAAGAAACAGGCTAGGAGGTTCAGCTGAAGCTCTTCCTCGCGGGTCGGGTCGGCGTCGAGACCGACGGGGTGGTGACCGATGAGCGGCGCTTTCCGGGCCGGCAGGGCCGACTCCTGTTCGCCTATCTGGTGGCCGAGCAGGGGAGAGCGGTGCCGCGAGACGAGCTCGCGGAGGCGCTGTGGGGGGAGGACCCGCCTGCGACGTGGGACAAGGCGCTGACGGTGCTCGTCAGCAAGCTCCGCGGACTACTCGCAGAGCACGGCATCGACGGCTCCAAGGCTCTGACGGGGGCCTTCGGCTGCTACCGCCTCGACCTTCCCGAGGGAAGCTGGATTGACGTCGTCGCGGCGGAGAGCGCGGCGCAAGAGGCAGAGGATGCGCTCACCGCAGGCGACCTTGAAAGGGCAAGGGCCGCAGCCGCACTGGCCGCGTCCGTGGTACGGCAGCCGTTCTTGCCCGGGGAAGGCGGGGCATGGGTCGAGGAGAAGCGGCGTGAGCTCATGGAGGTCCATGTCCGCGCGCTGAACGTCTTGAGCGATGCCTGCCTGCGGGCGGGTAACGCCCAGGCGGCGGCGAAGTGGGCCGAGGAGGCGGTCGCGCTTGTGCCGTTTCGCGAGACGGGATACCGCCGGCTGATGGAGGCGCACGTCACCGCCGGCGACCGGGCGGAGGCGCTGCGTGTGTACGAGCGGTGCCGCCGGCTCCTCGCGGAGGAGCTCGGCGCTTACCCCTCGCCGGAAACCGAGTCGATCTACCGTGAGCTTCTCGAAACGGCGTCTCCTGAGGTGAGGGCGGCGGCCATCAAGACGGCACCCGTTGCGGTCCTCGCGAGCGAGCCGGACGAGGAAGCCGCGGCTCCCGCCCCGCTCCGGCCATCGCGCGGCCGCAGATTCCCGATCGCGATCGGCGCGACTCTCCTTCTGGCGACGGCAATCACCGTCGCCACCGTCGAGCTCGCTGGCCGGGAGAGGAGCCCCTCACTCGTCTCCGCCGCCGACAACTCGGTTGCGGTGATCGACCCGAACACGAGTCGGCTCGTAGCCGATGTCCCGGTCGGCAACGGACCAACGAAGATCGCCTTCGGCGAAGGCGCTGCGTGGGTGATCAACGCAGACGACCAGACGGTGGAGCGCATCGACCCGGCTACGAGCACGGTGAGGCAGACGATCAAGGTGGGCAGCGGCCCCACTTCGATCGCTGTCGGTGCCGGCGCGGTGTGGGTCGCGAACGGTCTCGATGGGACGGTCTCACGCATCGACCCGAGGACCAACACCGTTGTCCAGAGGATCCCTGTGGGGAACGGCCCGAGCGGAATCGCTGTTGGCGAGGGGTCGGTCTGGGTCGTGAACCGCGACGACCATACGTTGTCGAGGATCGGTCCCCGGTCCGGCAAGGTCGTGGACACACTCGACGCGGGCACCGATCCGATGGACGTCGTGGTCGGAGCCGGAGCCGTCTGGGTGACGAATGAGTCGACTGGGAAGCTCGTGAAAATCGATCCAGCGTCGACCCGCATCCTCGACACCGTGAGCGTCGGCCGCGGCCCTGCGGCGGTGACGGCCGGCGCCGGGGCGATCTGGGTGGCGAATGTTCTGGACGGGACGGTGTCCCGGATCGATCCGGCAGTCAACGTCGTCACGCACACGATTCGCGTTCCTGAGGGCCCGGCCGGCCTCAGCGTCGGCCTCGGATCGGTCTGGGTGTGCAGCGAGCTCGTTGGGTCGATCTCTCGCATCGACCCAACGAGGAACCTCGTCTCGCGGTCAATCCACGTCGGCGGCCGACCCGCCGGCATGGTGGCATCCTCTGCAGGGCTCTTCGTCGCGGTGCGCCCGTCGGGCGGCGCCCACCGCGGCGGGACCTTCACCGGGCTCCTGTACGGCTGGAAGGTCGACTCGATCGACCCGGCGACCTCCTTCGACGCGATCACGTTTGGATTGCTCAGCCTGGCCTACGACGGGTTGACCTCCTTCAAGCGGGTCGGCGGGAGCGAGGGCACGCAGCTCGTGCCGGACCTGGCCGCTTCGCTTCCTCAGCCGACGAACGGCGGGAGGACCTACACCTTCCGCCTTCGTCCCGGCGTCCGCTACTCCACGGGCGAGCCCGTGCGCCCCGAAGACTTCCGGCGCGCGCTCGAGCGCACGTTCGAGCTGCGGGGCGCGGGAGCATACTTCTACGTGAGGATCAAGGGCGCTAGGGCGTGCGTACGCAGACCTGCGCACTGCAACCTTTCCGAAGGCATCGTCGCCGACGCGCCGGCCCGCACGGTCACCTTCCACCTGAGCGAGCCGGACCCCGAGCTTCTCTACAAGCTGGCTTTGCCGGAGGCGTTCGCGGTTCCCCGCTCGGCGGCCAGCCGGCCGGCCGGTCGCCACCCGCTCCCTGGCACGGGCGCATACGTGATCGCCGGCTACGTGCCCGCGCGGCGACTGAGGTTCGTGCGGAACCCGCACTTCCGCGTGTGGTCGAACGCGGCGAAGCCCTTCGGCTATCCAGACGAGCTCGTCTTCGAGTACGGCACCTCTCCTGCGTCACCGCTCCGAGCCGTCACGCGAGGCGTGGCCGATTACGCATTCGCGCCTCCGAGCGCGGAGCTTGCGCAGCTCCTGCCGCGGTACGCGAGCAGAGTGCACTCGAACGCACGGCTCGGGGTGTGGTACGCGTTCCTCAATACGCGCGTGCCCCCGTTCGACGACGTGCGTGCGCGGAGGGCCGTGAACTACGCGGTCGACCGGCGAGCGTTCGCGCGGAGCGCCGGAGGTCCTCTGCGCGGCGAGCCGACGTGCCAGATCCTGCCGCCGAGCTTCCCGGGCTACCGGCGCTACTGCCCGTACCGGCGGGATCTCGCCAAGGCGAGACGGCTCGTCGCGAAAGCCGGGACGCGGGGCACCGAGGTCGCGGTCTGGGCCACGAGCGGCAGCGCCTTCATCGCGGCACCGATCGTCTCGGCGCTGAGGGCGCTCGGCTATCGCGCGCGGCTGAAGGTCATCGACATCGACGCGTGGAAGTACGACAAGATCCAGGCGGGCGTATGGTCGTGGTTCTCCGACTACCCTGCGGCCTCAGACTTCGCCCCGCTCTTCTCGTGTCGGACGGCGGGCGTACCGGCGGAGAACCCGGCGCGCTTCTGCGACCCGGCAGTCCAACGGATGATCGAGAAGGCACTAGACCTGGTAGCGACCGACCCGCAGATGGCGAACGACCTCTGGGCAAGGATCGACCGCATGGTCACCGACCGGGCCCCGTATGTGCCGCTGCTCAATCCTCGAAGGGTGGAGTACGTTTCCGGGCGCGTCGGCAACTACCAGTTCAACCCGCAACTGGGGACGCTCTTCGACCAGCTCTGGGTACGGTAGAGGCTCGTCTGAGCGAGGAGGTGTCGGAAAGCGGATGTTGGCTGTGTAGATGTGTCCGTCGACCTCCTCCGGGCAGTCGCGATGCGACGGTGACCACCGTTCGCGTTTCCGACAACGCCAACAGCATCCGTGCACCACCCGTGCATCACGTGACCCGGAAACCGCGGCTCGAGAAGGGCCGGAAGACGAGGACTGAGCCGGCTCGACTGGCTTGATTGCGCGATACGAGTGGCCGGCGACTACGCTCTGCGGTGGCTCAGACATGTGGGTTCTTACAGATCAGACAGGCGGCGCCTGTCCTCATGGGCGCGCCGCAAACCTTGCGAGCATGGGCCTTATCTCATGCCTTGTGTGTGCGCGGCGCGCGCTGGACGGAGCCGCGCGCCGCGCGGTGGTGCGTTCAGCGTGGCTGGGTGTGGTTGACGGGAGTGCCGACGCCGTTGGCGAGCGGGTCGCCGGGGTATTCGTAGAACCTGCCGGGCTGTGAGGTCTCGACTCCGTAGCCGATGCCGAGTGTCTCGAGGGCTTCGCGGACCGCGCTGAGCGTGGGCCAGTCGAAGTTCTCGAAGCCGACATCGTTGGGCGGACCGATCTCCTTGCCCAGTTCGCCTTGTGCGAAGCGTACAAGCGCGCGGTGGACAGCCTCGGTGCCCATCGCCTCTGCGCACAGGCGGGCGCCGAAGTCATCGCTGCGGCGGGCGAAGGCGCTGACGCCGATCAGGTACAGGCTGATCTCGATCGTCTCGATGATCTCGAGGGTCTCGAACACGCCGATGCCGCCGTTGTCGAGGGCCGCGTCGGGGAACCAGTACTTGGTCGTCAGTGGCTTGCCGCCGGCTTCCTTGAGTGCCTCCACGTGGTGGTATTCCTGAGTGACGCCGTTGCGCAAGACGGGAAGGAACGCTTCTGAAGGGGTGCCGGGCGCGTTCTCGATGGCGGCTGAAACGAGCGTGACGCCGAGCTGTTCCTCGGTGACGAGGAAGTCGAGCACCTCCTCCAGGCTCTCGTCGTCGCCGAGCGAGCCTGTCCTTTCCTCGCTGACGATGTTTGATGCGGACATGGTGACCTCCAGTAGATGGATGGGATGTAGTGGCATCAAGGGTCGCGCGTTGGGCGGCCCGTCGCGTCTGTGGGGCCCGGGTCGGTGCCCTAGTCTGCTGCGCCGACCCGCGCGTCGGGTGCTGGTGTGCTCACGCCGCACACCTACGCCAACCTGCGCGAGAAGGAAGACGCTCGGAAGCGAGCAGGTGCGTGTCGCAAGGCTCTTCGCCGGAGAGGAGTCTCTGCACCGTGAGGTCGAATGTGCGCGTACAGTCGAGCGAGCGGCAGCTGGCGGATGGCGGATGGCGGAGAGACGTCCCGCAAGCAGGATTACGAGTTGGAGCCTAGGTCGCTTTCAAGGGTTCCGGTTCTGCGCACAGGAGATTGAATGCTCTCCTCAGCGCCGGATCGCTCTCGGCGTCAGTCAACACAGCGCAGACTGCCTCACGTTCCTCGTCGCTGAGGACTTTCCCAGAGCCCGTTTTGCCCTCGACCACTGCGCCTCTGATCGACACCGCGATGTTGGCCAACCCCTTCTGTCTGAGCCTCCGCGCAAGTTCCTCGACTTGTTCCGGGGCGCGTAGAACGAAGGAGCGATCCCGCCATCGCACCGTCAGCAAACTGTCATCCCTGAGATTCATATGTGTCCTAGTGTGAGTGCGCGAAGTCTCCCGGCGCGTCGTTGCACGTGGGCGACGCTGCGTCGGAGGTCACGCCGCGTCTCTGAGGTCGGCGAGCCGATAGTCGACGCCACGCCACGCGGCGTACGCGTACGGGTGCTCGAAGGCGTCGAGCGCGTTGGCGCCGGGCTCCACGCTCAGTTCGAACTGGTCGTCGTTGCCGTCGTCGCGGACGAGAACCGCGACGGCGTTTGTGTCCTCTGTCCAGAGAAGCGTCACCTGGATGCCCGCGCTCTTACGCGTGGCGAGCACGACTCGGGCGGGACCGGCCGGGGTGTGATCGTGAGAGTCGTTCATGTCAGTCCTCCTGTTTCAGCGCTCGCAGTGCACGAGCTGACGGTGTGCGGTGAGCGTGCGTCATGCGGGCAGGAGCTCGCATCAAGCGGCGCCCGAGTCGACTCCCTAGTCCTGGGAACGAAGTCCCTAGGCGCGCGACCCGCGCGTGAGTCCGCTAGATCGGCTGTGCTGCACGAGCTTCGCTCGGGAGCACCCGCTGGAGCTCGTGGCGCGAGCTGATCTCGAGCTTGGTGAACACCTTGTGCAGGTGATACTCGACGGTGCGCGCGCTGATGAACAGCTGCGCACCGATCTCGGGGTTCGAGTGGCCCTCGCGCGCAAGCTCGGCGATCTGAGCCTCCTGCGCGGTGAGCTGGCTGCGGGTGTCGTCTGTGCGCTTGCGCGCCTTCTCGCCGGTAGCGAGTAGCTCACGAGCGGCGCGCTCAGCGAATGCTTCGGCGCCCATTGTCGAGAACAGCTCGTGCGCTTCGCGCAGCGTTTCGCGCGCGTCGATCCGCCGGTTCTGGCGGCGCAGCCACTCCCCGTAGAGGAGCTGGGCGCGGGCGACGTGCACCTTGATGCGGCAGCGGCCCAGCCGCTCGGTCGCTTCCAGATAGAGGTCTTCGGTGCCCTGGCCCTCGTCAAGCAGCGCACGCGAGCGGGCCTCGATCCCGAGCGCCCACTCAGTGCCGGCGAGACGGGTCCGTTCGCAGAGCTGCTCGCACGCAGCCGCAGCCAGCTCCGGCTCGGCGCTTCGGGTGGCCGCTTCGACCAGCTCGGTCAGCGCCCAGCCAAAGCGGTTCAGATCGTCGTGCTCACAAGCCCGTCGCGCTGCGGCAAGCGCGGCTTGATACTGGCCGAGACCGTTGCACAGGACCGCGCTTGCGTAGTCGGCCAACGCGATTGCCCTTCCCTCACCTCTACTCGTCGCGTCTCGGCGGCCATCCTCGATCAGCTGCATTGCCGGAGCCTCCTGGCCACGCCAGGCTGCGACCACCAGCGACGTGTAGCTCAGCCGGGCGTTGCCGGTTGCCTCGGCGATCGCGTCCGCCTCTTCGATCTGCACTGACGCGGCGTCGAACTCGCCTGCGTGCACGTGCACGCCGGCGCGGTAGGTGAGCGCAAGGGGAAGCAGGTTGAGCGCGCCGGCATGACGCGCGAGCCGGACATGGCGCTCGGTCAGTGCATGCCATGTCTCGTCGTCCCACAGATCCGGCGCGATCCGGCACGCCAGCCAGAGCCAGCGCCTGTCGTCGTCGTTGCGGCCGTCGTCTCGGCACGCTGCACGAAGGCTTTTTCTAAGCGGGGCCACGCTTGCTGCGTAGCCCTCTGTGAACCGTGTCGCCAGGCCGTCGAGCAGCAGGTCGATCGTCCGTGGCGGCTTCGGTGCCGGGGGGGCGCCGCGGGCCGCCTCGGCTGCTTCCCGCACGCCGGTTCCGCTGCTGAGGCGGCCGGCGAAGATCGCCGCCGCCAGCGCTTCGAGGTAGGTCTCACGCGCAAGCCTGGCGTCTAGCGGTGCGAGGCGCCTGGCGGCTGTCAGGAGAAGCGGCGGCGCGTCGCTGCCGCGTCTCAGCGTGAACGCGAGCTGCGCGCGCAGCCGCTCCAGCCGGGCGCGCTGGAACTCGTCGAGCGCGCCCATCTCCGCGCTCGCCAGCAGCCGCAGCGCCGCATCGGGCGCACCGGCGTCGTGCTCGGCCTGCGCCGCGGTCAGGGCGCGCTCGGCGCGGCGCGCCGGCTCCGGGCTGAGTGCGGCTGCTTGTTCGAGGAAGGCCGCGGCAGCTGCCAAACCCCCGCGCGCCTGCGCCCGGCTGGCGGAGCGCTCGAGTTCCTCGGCGACGTCTTCGTCAGGCCCTGCTGCCGCGTGGGCGCGGTGCCACGCGCGGCGATCGGGATCGACGACTGGGTCGGTGGCCGTCGCCAAGGCTCGATGCATGTTGCGCCGCTCCTCGACCGGCGCCGCGCGATAGATCGCCGAACGCAGCAGTGGATGGCGAAACGCGACCCGGGCGCCCACTGTCAGCAAGCCGGCGGTTTCCAGAGGCTCGGCCGCCTCCGCCGGGATGCCTAGCCGGTCGGCGGCGCGCCAGAGCAGCGTTGGATCGCCGATCGGCTCGGCCGCGGCCGCAAGCAGTAGCCGTTGGCTGTCGGCGGGCAGCTGCTCGACTCGCTCGCGGAAGTGCTGCTCGATCCGGCCCGGCAGCGGCAGTGCCGCGCTCTGGCCGAAGCCCGCCAGCTCCGCCGGAGACAATCCTTGCGGCAGCTCGAGCAGTGCGAGCGGGTTGCCACGCGTTTCGGCCACGATCCGCTCGGCCACGCGCTCGTCCAGCGGGCCGCTGATCACCGAGGCGAGCAACCCACGCGCGTCGGTGTCCGGTAGCCCTTTGACCTGCAACTCCGGCAGCCCAGCGAGCGCGTCGAGCTCACCCCGATCACGCTCAGCGAACACGAAAGCGACCGATTCTGCCTCCAGGCGCCGGGCCACGAACGCGAGCACCTGGGCCGAGGACTGATCGAGCCACTGGGCATCGTCAATCAGGCAGACAAGCGACTGCTCTTCGGCGGCGTCGGAGAAGAGACTCAGCACTGCAAGACCGACGAGAAAACGATCGGGCCGGACGCCCGCGCTCAAACCGGCGGCAGTCGCGAGTGCGTCACGCTGAGGAGGCGCCAGCCGCCCGAGCCCATCGAGCAGTGGCGCGCACAACTGATGCAGGCCCGCGAAGGGAAGCTCCATCTCCGACTCCACCCCGACTGCGCGAGCGAGTCGGCAGCCCTGGGCGCGCTCGGCCGCGTAGTCCAGCAGAGCGGTCTTGCCAATCCCGGGCTCACCGCGCAACACCAACACCGAGCTCTGGCCGGCCCGCACGGTATCCAGCAGCCGGTCGAGCCGCGCGCACTCGGCGGACCGGCCGGCTAACACAACTCAACCGCGCCGGATCAGGAAACGGCCCATCTCCACAGCAGGATAGAACCCGCACCTAGACCGCGCGGGTCGCCCGCCCTGGAACTCGGGAAGAAGCGGCGGTGGGTCGCTTGCGCTGTCCCGGGACGTCCTCGCGGACACGGACAGCACAACTAGGGCACTACGCCCGTGACTCGCAGACGCGAGCGCACGCACCCAACCGCATGCTCGCCACCTATCCCCTCTTCCGAACGAAAGGAGCGAGCATGACTCGCAGCAGATCGATCAGCTTCCTCGCTGGCGCGGCGGCGCTAGCGCTCGGGGCGCTGACCGCCGGCGGTTGCGGCGGCAGCAGCGCGAGCAGGTCGACAGTGCCGCCCACGACCAACGACGGACGGCCTGCGACCGTCGGCGTCGCGACGGGCGGCCTCGGCCAGATCCTCGTCAACTCCCAGGGCCGCACCCTCTACCTATTCCAGAAGGACTCCGGAACAACGAGCGCCTGCACCGGCCCGTGCGCCACCTTCTGGCCGCCGCTGCGGACAAACAGCAAGCCGACAGTCGGCAGCGGGGCGAGCGAGTCGCTGCTGGCAACGACCACCAGGTCCGACCGCGGAACCCAGATCACCTACAACGGGCATCCCCTCTACCTCTACTCGGGCGACCAGAAGCCCGGCGACACCAAGGGCGAGGGCCTGACGGCCTTCGGCGGCAGCTGGTTCGCCCTAACTCCCGCTGGCGCCGAGGTCTCCCGGCAGGCATCGAACCCAGGCGGCTATGGCTACTGACCCGAACCAGGTCTCCATCACGGCCGGACAATCCGGGCTTCCTGAGACGGCTACCGCACCGCAGCAGCTTCGCCTCACACCCTCATTCATTCCTTTCAGACAAGGAGAGTCATGAGTTACTCACCCTCACTTCGACTGGTCGCATTTCTGGTCGCGCTCGCTTCGATCGCAAGCTCGGCGATGCTCGCCGCTGCAGCCGACGGCCACACGCGATCGGCGGCGGCCTCAGACACCTCAACCATCAGAGCAACCGTCACGCTGAAGAAAACCGGGCTCGGCGCAATCCTCGTCGACGCCCGCGGCCGGACGCTCTACCTATTCCTCAAGGACAGAAACCACAAGAGCCAGTGCACCGGCAGCTGCGCAACCTACTGGCCGCCGCTCCTCAACACCGGCAAGCCGAGCGCCGGCGCCGGTGTGCGCACGTCGTTGCTCGGCCTGACCACGAGGCAGGGTGGAAGCCACCAGGTGACCTACGCAGGCCACCCGCTCTACGTGTTCGTCGCCGACACCAAACCCGGCCAGACCAACGGCGAAGGCTCGATCAACTTCGGCGCGGCCTGGTACGTGATCGGCGCGAACGGCCGCGCTGTCAAAGCGGCGCCTGCCGGTGTCGGCGGCTAGGCCGGTCCGCGCTCCGTTACTCCAGGCGGCCGGAATGGGCGGGAGGGGCTAATCCATCCCCTTCCGCGCCGCCGGTGGCACACGAAACCTGCCCGTACCCGCGAGCCGCGCGGGGCAACATCGACGTCACGCTCCGTGGGCGGCACGACCATCGAGCATCAGGCCGCCGCCTGAGCGCCAGCGACACCGCGGCCGCCTCGACTCCGGGGCGGCCGCTGTCCCCGCCAATCCATCACCAAGAAGGAGCCACGGCATGACCATCGCGACCAATCCCAGAAGTTCACTCGCCCTCGTTACCGCCCTTGTCGCCCTCGTCTTCACGCTCGCCGGCGCAGAAGGCAGTCGTGCCGACTCCACGCCTGTCGGACCGCTGCCCGCCGGCTCCCTAGCCAGCACGACGACCAAGCCCGGCCTCCTCGTCGCTGTGGCGCTGCCGCATGCCCCCCGAAGCACCGGCCTCGTCTGGAGACTCGCCCGGCCCTTTAACTCGGCCATCGTCCGGCAGATCTCAGAGGCCGATGTCGGCGGGAGCGTCGTGCTCATCTTCAAGGTCCTCCGCCGCGGCGACACAACGCTCGTCTTCGCCCTCACCCGCGGAGACGCATCACCCAAGGCCGTCAAGTCAGCGACCCACAAGATCCACTCGCGGTGATGGGCGCGGCCAATCGCCCTTGGATCAAGACCGAGTGCGGGTCCCACTAGCCGATTTCGTTGGAACCGCTCGGCGCGGCCCGCCACGGTTCCGTTCCAGGTGCGCCCATGGCGAGGGGACGAGCCGGGGCGGCGTCGGCCGCCCCAGCTCCATCCGTCAGCCGCCGGACTCGTCGCCGCCGGAAGCTTTCCAGAAGAAGTAGTCGGCGCTGTAGGAGACCGCCATGACATCGCCGGGCGCGCATGTCGCGGCTGGTGCTACCCCACCGGACGTGTTCAGCCGTTGAACCCACGTCGGTCCGGATCCGTGAACAGCCAGACGCCATTCGCCTGGCACGCGTACCTCTGGACGCCGGTCGCGTGGGCGACTAGGAACAGCTCGCTGTCCGGCGCGTACGTGCGCGGATCGAGCTGGTCACCCGGCGCGGTTTGCGCTGCCGGCCGCGCCGATGC
>Ga0137369_10007009_pt1 | contig 11362 bp, 11 predicted proteins | sample SagtaG_12_FD_104918 | JGI IMG/M metagenome (GOLD analysis project Ga0137369, IMG submission 104918) | Vadose zone soil microbial communities from Sagehorn Ranch, Mendocino, California, USA - Sage1_L_113_16 metaG | ecosystem: Environmental > Terrestrial > Soil > Vadose zone | place: USA... | reverse complement strand
GGAGATCTATGACACGAACGGCCAGCAGATTTTTTGGGGGGACCAAATCTTCTGGGGCGAACAGACCGATTGGGGCCAGCAGATTTTCTGGGGCGAGTCAGAGATGACCGGCGGCAATCAAATCTTCTGGGGCGAGTCACTGACCGACGAGAACGCCCGCTGAGTGTCGGTGCGCGCCACCAAGTCCGCCACATCGTTCGCTCCAGGTAGGCCGCCGGCGCTCCTCGCGTTCATCAGCGTGGTGAGCGCCGTGGGACTCGGCGTCATCGCTCACTCCGTTCAGGCGGCGGTGTTGGCGCCACCGCCGTTCGCGTGGCTGCTTATCGGCGTCGCGGCAATCGTGACGGGATCTTTTACCTTGAAGATTCCCAACGTGCCGATCTATCTGTCACTTGCAGATACGTTCTTCATCACGTGCGCGGTGCTTTTTGGTCCCGCGGCCGCGACTGTCACTATCGCAATCGACAGCCTCATCGTGTCGTGGCGGCGCCGCAGCGCCATAGACCAACTGCTCTTCAACACCGCCACATCATCGATTTCGATTTGGGCCGCCGCCCATGCGTTCGGCGCAATCGGCCGCAGCGGACTTCCGAGCAGCGCGTTCGCCTCACCGGAATTGCAAATGATGGTGGCGATGGCCGGTCTGACTGCTGTGTACTTTCTGATCAATTCCAGCCTTGTGGCAACCGCGGTGGCGCTACAGGAGCACATTCCTCTGCTCAAGATCTGGAAACAGTATTTCGTCGTCATTGGTGTCAGCCATTTTGCCGCAGCTTCGGGCTCGTGTTTCTTTGTGGTCGTTCTTCGGGACGTCAGTCCCTTTTTCATAGCCGGATTCATCCCGCTCGTCGCGATCTTCTACGTCGCGGTGCACTCCTGGCTCGGACGAATCGCCGACATGGACCGTCACGTTGAGACGGTTAACCGACTGTATCTGTCGACGGCCACGGCCTTGTCGATATCCATCGAAGCGAAAGATGGTGTGACGAGCGATCACATTCACCGAGTCCAGGTATACGCGCGCGCGCTTGCACAAGGTCTGCACCTCACCGATGAATCGGAGCTCAAGGCCATCGAGATGGCGGCGTTGCTGCACGACGTCGGCAAGATCGCCATTCCGGAACAAATCCTGAACAAGCCCGGAGAACTCGACCTCGCTGAGTATGAGGTGATGAAGACACATGTGGATGTGGGTGCCGATATCCTCTCGTCCATCGACTTTCCTTATCCAGTCATCCCCATCGTCCGGGCTCACCACGAGCGCTGGGATGGCAGTGGCTATCCTGCGGGCCTGCACGGGGAAGAAATTCCGATAGGTGCGCGAATCCTGTCGGTGGTCGACTGCTTCGATGCATTGACGTCGGAGCGGCCATATCGGTCCGCGATCGGCGAGGATGAGGCTCTTGCCCTCATCGTGACCCTCCGAGGAACGGCGTACGATCCCGACGTCGTGGATGCTTTTGTGCGTGTCTGTCCAACCGTCGTGGTTGCCGACCCGGAGCCACGGCTCCAGCGGGCGGTCAAACACATCCGCCGGTTGCGGTCCGAATCGCCGACGTCAAAGTCACGTCGTAATCCGGAGATCGATCGCCCGACGGGCGGGTTCGCGAGCGTGTCGCGGCTTGTCCTGGGACGCGCGAGTCTCGAGGACATTGGTGCATTAGCCTGGGATCAGATTCAGCCGCTGGCGGCAGGCGCTGGTATGGTGCTCTTTACGGTCGACTCGAGGTTGTCAGCACTCGTCGCCGTGCACGCCGAAGGCCCGCTATCGGTCTGTGCGGCGGGTCTCACCATCGGTATTGGCGAGCGAGTCTCGGGGTGGGCCGCAGCCCACCGTCAGACCCTTGCCAATTCCGATGCGCGGCTCGATCTTCCACACGATGCGCCGCCCGACCTTCGATTCGCCGTGGCCGTGCCTATTATTACCGACGAGAAACTCGCCGGGTTGATCGCGATGTACGGTCCACGCAGATTTTCCGACCGCTTCGTTCGGATGGTCGAGGACATTGCCTCGCATCTTGGCATCCTGATTGGCGCGACGCTGCCGGATCGTCGGCCGGCCAAGGCGCGGCGTCCGAAGATCCGCGACGAAGCTGTCTTCGACGCGCCAAGAATCTTGAGAGATCGCGAGGCTGACTTCCTCTAAGGTGAGAGCAGTAGCAACTCGGGAAGCCATACGGCCGCGTCTATCGGCTCAGTGGCTCAACACGAATAATCGTCGCGCCGAGATTGTCACCAACCCAGAAGGTCGGCGGGTTCGTTGAATTGTCCACATTGACCCGGCGAATGTTCGTCGCGTCGGGCAGCAGGTATTCGACCATCTCGCCGGTGTCGACGTTCAACCGGACGACATGATCGTTGTTCATGCCGCCGGCCCACGCATATCCTGCGCGGTCGAGAATTGCGTCGTAGACGTTGGTCCATCGCGTCGGGACCTGCCACTCCTTGAACGTCTCCGTTTTCGTGTCAAACATGCCGATGTTGTTCGCGCGAAACTCCGCGAACCAGAGACGGTCCTGCGGATCCATGTGCCCGCGACGGGGTCCGGAGTTCCGCGTTGGCGTCGGATACGGTGTCACCTGTTGGCTCTTCGCGTCCACCTTGATGATGTAGGTGCCATTCAAATTCATGCCGTAGAAGTTGTTCTTCGAGTCGGACGCCACGCCGTACGAGCTCAGCTCGCGTGCGATTCGTGAGTCCTTCGCCAGCCCGATGGAGTAGTCGACAGCCCGCCACTCACCGGTTTTCAGGTCCACCTGGTATTCATTGTCGCCGCCGATCCACACCTTCCCGTCAACGTCGTGATTGATAGGCATCACCATCGCGATTCGCGCTTCGTCCCGCTCGAGAAACGCCGGCGCGCCCCACGTCTGAAAGGTTTTCGAGGCGCGATCGAACTTTGCAAGACTGCCTTGGTACATCGTTCCCATCCAGATGTTGTCTTGCTTGTCGAAGACGAGGTCGAGCGAGCCGAGCGGGGCGCCTGGCTTCGTCACCGGCAAAGGGTATTCGACGACTGTGCCTGTCTTCGGGTCCAGCATTCCGAGCATGTGCGATCCGAAGTCGCCGTACCAGATCATGCCGCTACGGTCCGCGGCGGCATCGTGAGGCAGCGCCTCGCGGCGCGGCAGATCGTATTCGGTGATGACGACGCGCGTCGCCTTGCCCGTGGGGCGGGGGAGGGTCTTCAGCGGGTAGCGCCAGTTCGCGCCGCTGCTCCGGTTGATGGTGGACAGATACTCGGCCATCCGCGCGGTGCGCGATTGCTGCACTGGCCGCTCGCCCTCACGGCCGCTCATGCTGTCGCGCATGATCGGATTCGAGAAGCCGCCGCCATGCGCGTTCGGCCGCAGCTGCGGCCGCTCGATCGTGCTGCCCTGCGCATACCGCCCCATTCGTTCGATGACGGCGACAAATTGCGCGGCCGTGTAACGGGAGTTGGCGATTGGTGCGAGCCCATGACACTGGGTGCAATTCAACAGGCCGTTCTTCACGTCATCGCTGCCCGGCCAACTCATGAACCACTCGCCGTTCGAGAGCTGCGCGGCGAGATCGCCGGTTTTCCGAAGCTTCAGCGGAATGTCCGGCGTGCCGCCGGCAGTGACATCAACGGTCGCCGGACTATCGAGCTCGTATCCAATGGCTCTGATGCGAAGTGTGTAGGACCCGCTCTGCAATCGATCGCGAGGAAAGCTGTAGCGCCCGCGCTCATCGCTCACGACCGTGATGGCGATCGTCGATCCCGCTCGCTTGACGCTGACGAGAACACCCTCCATCGCGCCTTCTTCCTGCGAGCTCGCAATGCCGGTGAGTGCGATGGAGGGCGACTGAGCCGTCACGTCTGCGAGCGCAGACAAAAGCACAACGATCACGCTGACGGCCGCGACGGGCCACAGCCTCTTCGAGAGCACGTATTCCATGGTTGTTGACATGTGTCGACGATCCACCGGATGCATAGAGACTACTCACGAAAGAATCCGCGCAATCCGCGGATTCCCGTCGTCCGCGTAATCCGCCTAAATCTGCGAAATTACCGCCGCGGCCGGCCAGGCACGGCAAGAGGGCCGGCCGCCTGCACCTGTTTCCAAATCCGCCGCCCAACCTTGTCGGCTTCCGCGATGGCGCTGTCCTCGTCCATCGTCAGGACCTTACGATTGCGCATGATGAACTGACCGTCGACCATCACCGACTCGATGTCTGACGGTTGACCATTGTGGATCCACGCAGACACGATGCGCCCCGCCGGTACGAGGTGCGCCCGTAGCGTGTCCAGCACAATGAGGTCTGCTTTCTTCCCAACCTCGAGCGAGCCGAGCAGGTTTTGTTGATGCACGGCTCGCGCACCCCCTTGCGTTGCGTCTTCGAGCACGTCTTCTGGCTGAGGCCGCGTGCCAGGCAACGGATCGTTGCGCGAGATTCGTTCCGTGAGGAGCGCGACCTTTATGACGCCGAACAAGTCGTTGGTGTTGTTGTCGGTGCCATTGGCGATAGGGCAACCTGCCTCTCGTAGCCTGGCGATGGGCGGAATGACTCCCCGGTTCGCTGCCATGTTCGCCTGGTGCGAAATGATCGTCCCCGATTTGCCCAGCAACGCGATATCGGCGTCGTCGACGTACCGGCAGTGCGCAGCAAACAGCCGCGGGCCGAGGAACCCGTGCTTGGCGAGAAAAGCCGGTGGACTCACGCCGTGATGCCGCATCATGAAATCGACCTCGGCGCGGCTTTGCGAGAGATGGATCGTGTACCCGAGATCGTGTTTTTCAGCGAAGGCGCGGACGGCGTGCAGCAACTCAGGCGATGAGGTCTCGGCGAGCGCGGCGGCCGGAAACACGCTGATGCGTCCCTGCTTCGCGCCGTGCCACTTCGAGAACAGGTCGTTGATGCGCTGCATGCCCTCGTCGCGCAGCTTGGGTGAGAATCTGGGTGCTTCACTCCTGGCGAGTCCCTCCGGAGATACCGGGCCATCAACATTCTCGCTGTCGCGGATCGACTCGGCGAACACACAGCGCAGTCCTGTCTGCGCCAACGCTGCTGCGTGGCGACTGATGCCGCCGGAATTCTCGACAATTGTGGTGGTCCCGGTCCGTATTGCTTCCAACGCACCAATGGTGACCATCAACGTGGCCTCCTCTCCCTGAAGGAGACTCGCCGGCTGGATGGCCAGGCGCGCGGAGTTTGGGAATCCGAAGTCCTCGTTGAAACCGCGAGCGAGGGTAGCCGCGAGATGCGCGTGACAGTTGATGAGACCCGGCAGTAAGGCCTTCCCGCGTCCGTCGTAGACGTCGGCGTCGGGATACGTTTTGAGAACCGCGTCGGTGGGACCGATCGCCGCGATCTTGTCGCCTACGACGGCGAGCGACACGTCATCATGAACGACATCGACAGTGATTACGGTTGTGTGAGAGAAGATGACGATCTTGCTAGCCGCGGGCTGACCCTGCAGGCTGCGCTGCTCGAGAAGCAGCGCTGCGGCGCCGGCCCCGGCGAGCAGCTCGCGGCGGCTGATGCCGATTGAGCCGCGGGGGCACTGCGAGGGCGGCGATGAGCGATGGAGTGGCGATCGTGACATGGCTTAGCACTTAGTGTGTAGCCTCGTCACGCTCAGGAAGCAACATTTTCTTGACACACGCGACGGACTATTATCGAAGCTATTCGCGTGCCCCTCTTCATGCAAAGCGCCCAACTCGTTCGAGGCACGTGGGCCGCGACTGCGGGCGCACAGCGAGCGTTCCAGGGCAGCTGGTCTGCCACACTTCGTCCTCAAACTCCCGATCGGGCGCAGGGCACGTGGGCGCTCTTCGGGCAATCCAACACGGTCGTGCTCGAGGGTACGTGGGCCGCGCAAAAGTCGGCGCGAGGGTGGCTGGGGACATGGTCCGCTCGCGCTGCATCGGGCGCTTCTTTCTCAGGTAGCTGGCAGGCTCGGATTCGCGCGTCTAACGTGAAGAGCTTGGTTGGGATGCTGCAACAAAGTTTGCAAGATCAGATCAGCGGCACCTGGCGAAGCGGCCGGTTTCAAGGAAACTGGTCGCTGCGTGGGGTACGCTGACACGCGAACGAGGGATCGTGAGCGGTCGATCTTGTCGGGACGGCACTAACGACAAACTTGCCCATCGCGCGGCGACACGCGTAACCAGCGACAGGGCACGGTGGAGGCGATGATGACGGGAACGATTCGAACGCTACGAGTCGACAAAGGATTTGGGTTCATCAAGGACGATACAGGGAAGGAGTATTTTTTCCACCAGAGTGCCGTGTATGGGGAGGGACTCGACAATCTGCGTGAGGGTGACAGCGTCGAGTTCGACGTCGGTACGGGACCGAAAGGTCCTCGAGCCGAGAACGTGCGGCGCACGTCCACCTAACTTGAACAGGGATTCTGAATCCTGGCTTCTTCGATGTCCCATCAGAATGGCGCGATGGCCGATTCGGGCTCGCCGATGCTGACGCCAGCTTTTGCGCCCATCACGGGGGGATGGTTCACTATGGGCACCGAGCTCGGCCACGAGGACGAGCGCCCGTCCCATGCCGTCTTCGTCGACCGGTTCGAGTTGGCCGTGTGTCCGGTGACGCGCGCGGAGTACGCGTGCTTTGCGAACGCCACCGGACACGAGCCGCCCCGCGACTGGTCACATCGCCTGTTTGCACAACCAGATCTCCCTGTCGTGGGCGTGAGCTGGACCGATGCGGTCGCGTATTGCGCGTGGCGTTCCGAGCAAGACGGGCGCCCGATCCGGCTGCCGACAGAAGCCGAGTGGGAATTCGCCGCACGAGGTCGACAAGAGGCGCTCTTCCCGTGGGGTGATGTTATCCCGGAGTGGATTCCCAACGGCGGACGCGGTCCGCTGCAGGCACCCTGGCCGGTGACACTCGGCGAACCAACCGATTTCGGCCTTTTTGGCATCGCAACAAACGTCCACGAATGGTGCGCCGACTGGTACGACAAGGACTACTACAGCCGATCACCGGACCGGAACCCCGCGGGTCCCGACCGAGGCGTCCGACGCGCCGCGCGCGGGGGAGCATGGCGCCACGCGCACACGATTTGCCGCGTCACCCTGCGCAGTAAGCTCGATCCGTCCTTCCGCTACAACGACTTTGGGTTCCGCGTTGCTCGAAGCCTCTGAACCGCCCGCAGGACGTTCATCCAGCTGGAGCTCCGATCTCACAGCCACGGAAAAGAGCTATCATCCCTTTCTTTCCTCCCCAAGGAGCGGCAATGCGAGTCGCTACGCTCTTGCTTCTTCCCGTTGTGGGCCTCGCCGCATGCAATCAGCCCATCGCTCCGACGCCGGTCGCTGGTCCAGCTTCATCGTCCGCGCCGTCGGCGACAGGAGCACCGCCGATACCGGCAGGTTCGTACTCACTCACCGGCATCATCACCGAAAGAAGCGCGCCAGGCGACCATCCACTCGGCGATGCCAACGTCAATGCGTGGATCCAGACGGGGTCCTTTGGTTACTCGTACATGTGGGCAAATGGGCCGCGGCTCAGCGACTCGCAAGGACGCTACACGCTTACGAATCTGCCGAGCGGAGCCACCTTTCAGTTCCAGGTCTACAAGCAAGGCTATGTGCAGCAGTGTGCGGCACCCGAGCTCGTCGTCAACGGCGACCTTCATCTCGATGCGCAGCTCATTGCGCGGGCAAATGTCTCCGCGTCGCCCGAGTCCGTGCCTCCATCTCTGTCAGGATTTCGTGTGATCGCGGGTGTCCTGTACGAAATCACCGCGGAAGGACGACGCCCTGCGTCTGGTGCATTCGTTGATTACGAGCCGACCGAGGATTCTCCTGCGGCCACTACCTACACCGATCCGCAGGGCCGATTTTTGCTGTGCGGCATACCCCAGACGCGCACCGCGACGATTGGCGCGGCGCTCGGCGTCGGTCATGTAGCCTATCGCTCGGTGCCGCCCGGGCCTGACGCGAGCATCGAGATCGAAATCAAGTAATCTGCGTCGAGACGAGAGCGGATGCTGGCGGACATCACCGCGTGGCTCGACGCTTGTCTTTCCGCCGCGTGAGACCAACGATCGCATCAATGCGTAGCGGCTCGTCGCGCCCAACGCCGATTCCAGAGGAGGCGACATGAACATCCAGCAGTACAGGGAGCGGCTTCTCCAACTCGAAAGCGAGATCCGCGCGCGGCTGCAGCGTGAGACCACGCTCGGCCGAGAACAAACGCGGGACGTCAGTGGTGATGCCGCTGACGAGAGCGTCGCCGACGTAGGGGCGAGCGAAAACTTCACCGAAGTGGAGCACGATGCCACGCTTCTTCAACAGGTCGGAGACGCCTTGAAGAGGATTGACGACGGCACGTTCGGCCAATGCACCGTCGACGGTGGTCCGATCGAGCCTCAACGGCTCGATGCGATGCCGTGGACTCCCTATTGCCTGACGCACCAGCGCCTTCTCGAGGGGACCGCGGAACGCCGCATGCCGACGCTTTAGGCCGGCGCTGCGATAACAGCTACCGTACACACGACTGTCAAAGCGTGTGCGCGCCATTCATCCCGTCCAATGCCCAATAGCAATTCGGCGAATGTCTGGAGCGGCACGGTTCACTGCGGAGTATCGTCATGATCAAGCTGAAGCAACCTTCGTTGGTGCTCCACTCCTGCGATGTGCCCGGCCAGAAGTACCAGATGTGGCAAAGCTGGAAAATGCCCAAGGGGGCGAGCCCCAAGGATGTCGTTTATTGGATCCTCTACGCTCGGGACCAGACGCCGGAACTGTGGCTGCGCAACGTCGTCATCAACTGCCACGGCCTTGACGGCAAGCTGTTCGTGGGCGGGGATGGGCAGCCGACCGTCAACAATTACAACGTCGGCATCTTCGACAAGCTCAGAGGCAAGGACCTCGGCACGATCTGGCTTGTCGCCTGCAAGGTGGCCAATACCGGCATCGGCAAGTATTTTTGCGAGCACATGGCCCAGCTCGCGGGTTGCAGCGTCGTGGCCGCGGATGCCTCACAGTATGTCGACGCGTACTGCCCGTGGGGTTGTGTCGACAACTACGAGGGACATACCTACGAATGGGACGCGTCGGGTAAAAGGGCGCTCGTCAGCGGAAACGGCGCCGGTATTCCCGGAGTCCAATGAGTATTTGACGTCAGCGGCGGCGCTTCGCATAATTGAGACGGTCGGCGGTGGAGTCCGCCGTAATCGCCGCGTCTTTGGCGCGGCCAATGACTCCTACAGCAGTGGACCTGCCGTGGGAGTGCCTTTTCTGCTTCCCGGTGTGGTTGCATTCAACCGGGGAGCATGACACTTCGACACTTCCACACGAGGCGCGCACATCACCGGCGGAACGAGTCATGACGGAAGTCTGGCTCCGCGCCGCGCTTTGGCTCGGTCTCGCGCTGGCCGCGACGCTGCTTTCGATTCGGCTGCGCGTTGCGACGGCGCTTTCGGAGATCGTCGTTGGTACCGTGGCGCAGCTGGTGATCGGCATCGCGATCGGCCAGGGGCTGCTCGGGACCGGCGAAGGCTGGGTGACGTTCCTGTCCGCGACGGGTGCCGTCCTTCTCACGTTTCTCGCGGGCGCTGAACTCGACCCCGTAGTACTCCGAGCGAAGTGGCGCGAGACGGGGATCATCGGGCTGGTCAGCTTCGCGGGGCCGTTCCTCGGATGCGCCGCGTTCGCGCGATTTGTCCTGGGGTGGACGCCGCAGGCGAGCTGGCTGGCAGGCGTAGCGTTGTCGACGACCTCGGTCGCGGTCGTGTATGCCGTGATGCTGGAACTCGGACTGAATAGCACCGGCTTCGGCAAGGCGGTACTCGGCGCCTGTTTCGTCACGGATCTGGGCACCGTGATCGCTCTGGGACTGCTGTTTGCTCCGTTTACGATGCGTACAGCGATCTTTGCGGGCGTGACGCTCGTCGTGGTTGCGATTTTGCCGTGGGCAACACCGCGGTTCTTCCGGGCGTACGGCGGACGACCGTCAGAGCTCGAGGCGAAGTTTCTGCTGCTGGTGCTGTTTGCCCTTGGCGGTCTTGCGGCGTGGGCCGAGAGCGAGGCGGTGCTTCCCGCGTACCTGATCGGGATGGTCCTCGCCGGCACTGTGGGAAAGGATCACGAGCTGGTTCGCCGCTTGCGCACGGTGACGTTCGGGTTGCTCACACCCTTCTACTTCATTCGTGCCGGATCCTTCGTGTCGGTGCCGTCGCTGATCGCGGCTCCCGCCGCTGTCGGTGGCTTGCTCGTGGCCAAACTTGTCACCAAAACGGTCGGCCTCTGGCCGGTGACGCGATGGTTCCGGTATCCACGCACCGAAGCGGCCTATGCGACGCTCCTGATGTCCACGGGCCTCACGTTCGGCAGCATCTCGGCGCTCTTCGGGCTGACCCACAAGATCATCGATCAGGCGCAATACTCCTACGTGATCGCGGCGGTCATCGGAAGCGCGGTCGTGCCGACACTCGTCGCCAACGCGTTCTTCGTGCCACGATACCTGTTGCCGAAGGCAGAGACGCCATCACTGGCAGGGTCGTTGCCGCACGCCGTGGCGGCCGGCGAGCCGGAGGGATGACGATGGTTGCCACCCATGTCCTGGTCGGGCACGATGGTTCGCGAGATGCGGACACCGCCTTCGAGGACGCTCTTGATCTGGCGGCCCTCGCCCATGCACGACTCTCGGTGGTCTCGGTCGCGAGCCCGCCCGAACCCCCGACCGAGGTTGAAACCCAGGCGGCCATCGAGCTCGCCACACGTCACTACGAGAAGCTGTTCGAAACGTTGCGACGCCAAGCCCAGGAGCGACAGGTGCCTCTTCAGACGTACGTGCTTGTTGGTCATCCGGCCGATCAAATCTTGAAGACAGCCGCTGCGCATGGGGCGGATTTGATCGTCGTGGGACACCGCGGGCGGTCCGCGATCCGGGAGTGGATGTCGGGATCGACGTCGCGTCGCATCGTCACGCACGCGAACTGTCCGGTGCTCGTCGTGAGGGCGCGCTGATGTCGTCGCTGATGCCGTATCTGCTGGTGGGCGTGGGTGGGTTTCTCGGTGCCAATGCACGATTCCTGCTGGCGCGCTGGATCGGCGTGGCCGTGGACACTCGGTTTCCGCTCGGGACGTTTGTGATCAATATGAGCGGGTCGTTCCTGCTCGGCGTCATCGCCACGGTCGTCGGCCAGAAGCTGTTCCCGAATTCTGATGCCGTGCGGCTCGCGCTCGGGGTCGGGTTTCTCGGCGCCTTCACGACATTTTCGACGTTCGCGTTCGAAACGCACGCTCTGTTCGATGACGGGTCGTGGCTCACCGCGACCGCCAACATGTTTGCGAGTCTCTTCATCGGGCTCATCGCGGTTCGTGCCGGCATCCTCGCCGCGAAGACGTGGCTGCCATAGAGAGATGAAGAT
>Ga0137369_10007008_pt1 | contig 11362 bp, 9 predicted proteins | sample SagtaG_12_FD_104918 | JGI IMG/M metagenome (GOLD analysis project Ga0137369, IMG submission 104918) | Vadose zone soil microbial communities from Sagehorn Ranch, Mendocino, California, USA - Sage1_L_113_16 metaG | ecosystem: Environmental > Terrestrial > Soil > Vadose zone | place: USA... | reverse complement strand
GACCAGGGTCGGCCCGGCCGCGCCGGCGATGCCGGCCAGCACGAGCGCGGCCTTCACCAGCCCGGCCGGGCCGGGGTCGACATCGGCGAGGAGCTTGACCTGGCGGTCGATCAGCCTGCTCATGTCGTTGTCAGCGCGCAGCATCTCGATCACGCCGGGGTCGGCGGCCAGGACCGAGATCAGCGCCCGGTTCCGTACGGCGAGGTCGGTGTAGCCGGTGAGCATGTGCTCCGCGCGGGCGTGCGGGCCGCGTTGCGTCTCGGCTGTCTCGATGACGATCCGCAGGTCCGCGCGCAGTGGTTCGACAACCGCGTTGAGAAGCTCCTCGCGGGTGTGGAAGTGGTGGTAGACGGCCGCCTTCGTGACGCCCACCTCGTCGGCGATCATCTGCAGCGAGGTGCCCGCGAAGCTGTGCCGGGTGAACAGCCGGACCGCCACGTCGATGAAGCGCTGCCTGGTGTCGGTCGCGCTGCCGGCCCTCGGTGGTGCTTCCGCGGCCACGTCTCCTCCTCGCCTGCCGATCCTCTCGAAGCCCGAGGCTAGCTTGCCGATCGGCAAGCGCGCAACTTGCCGTTCGTAAAGCGGAATACTGGCCGATCGGCTAGACATCACCTAGCCGATCGGCTAGCTTCATGCGGGTCAGCGGCGTCGCATCCGGCGCCCGATCCGTTCAAGGAGTGCGTGTCATGGCAAAGCTTCTGTACCGGCTCGGCCGGTTCTCGTATCGCCGGCGTTGGCTCGTCGCCGGCGTCTGGGCAGTCGTGCTGGTCGCCGTCGGAGTCGGCGCCGGCACGTTGTCCGGGCAGATGTCCAACTCGTTCACCGTGCCGGGTACCGAGGCGCAGCGGGCCATCGACCAGCTCGCCGAGCAGTTCCCGCAGGCTCATGTCGGCGGGGCCACGGCCCGGGTCGTGTTCGTCGCCCCTGACGGCACGACACTGAGCCGGCCGGGCGACCGGGCGGCGGTTGGCAAGGTGGTCACCGCGTTGAAGGCGGCACCGCAGGTCGGCACGGTCACCGACCCGTTCCGGACCGGCGCCGTGTCCCGCGACGGCCGCACCGCGATCGCCCAGGTCAGCTACCTGGTGCAGGGCACCGAGCTCACCGACGCCGACCGGGACGCGCTGACGCGCAGCCTCGAGGCCGGACGGGACGCAGGACTGACCGTCGAGGTGGGCGGCGACGCGATCCGCGCCACCGAGTCCGCCGGCGCGGGCGAGGCCATCGGTGTCCTGATCGCCGCGGTCGTCCTCGTGATCACGTTCGGATCGCTGCTCGCCGCCGGCCTGCCGCTGCTGACGGCGCTCGTCGGGGTCGGCATCGGCCTGGCCGGTATCACCACCCTGTCGGGCTTCGTCGACATCAACGCCAACAGCACGATCCTGGCGCTCATGCTCGGCCTGGCCGTCGGCATCGACTACGCGCTGTTCATCGTCTCCCGCTTCCGGCACGAGATGCTGGTGCGCGGGAACGGGCCCGAGGCAGCCGGACGGGCGGTCGGTACCGCCGGCTCAGCGGTCGTGTTCGCCGGACTCACCGTCGTCATCGCTCTCGCCGGCCTGTCCGTCGTCGGGGTCCCGGTCCTCGCCTCGATGGGACTCGCCGCCGCCGGCACCGTCGCGATCGCCGTACTGATCGCGATCACCCTGGTCCCCGCGCTGCTCGGCTTCGCCGGCCGCCGGATCGTCCGTGGCCGCCTGCTGCGCCGCACCGTGCCCGACCCGGAGTCGGACGAGGCTCGCGCACCGATGGGTGAGCGGTGGGCCAGGTACGTCACCCGGCACCGGGTGCCGGTCCTGCTCGTCGCCCTGCTCGGCCTGACCGCCGTCGCGGTGCCGATGACCGACCTGCGCCTGGGCCTGCCCGACGACGGCATGGCCGCGACCGACACCACGCAACGCAAGGCCTACGACCTGATCAGCGCCGGATTCGGGCCCGGTGTCAACGGTCCCCTCACCGTCGTGGTCGCCAAGACCGGCAGCGGCACCGCCGCCACGGCCGCGACGCGGACCGCGACGGCCATCAAGGCCCTGCCGGATGTCGCCGCCGTCACCCCGCCGGTGCTGAGCCCGGACCGCAGCACCGCGCTGCTCAGCGTCATCCCGGTCAGCGCACCCACCGACCAGAAGACCACCGACCTGGTCAAGGCCATCCGCGCCCAGCAGACCGCCCTGTACCACGCGACCGGGGCCGAGGTCTCGGTCACCGGGCAGACCGCCCTGAACATCGATGTCTCCGACAAGATCGCCGGTGCCCTGCCGCCGTACCTGATGCTCATCGTCGGCCTGGCCATCCTGCTGTTGATGGTGGTCTTCCGCTCCGTGCTCGTACCGCTGAAGGCCACGCTCGGCTTCCTGCTCAGCATCGCCGCCACGTTCGGCGCCGTCGTCGCCGTGTTCCAGTGGGGCTGGCTGGGCAGTGTCCTCGGCGTGAGCGAAACCGGCCCGATCATGAGCCTGCTGCCGATCCTGCTCGTGGGCATCCTGTTCGGCCTCGCCATGGACTACCAGGTCTTCCTGGTCACCCGGATGCGCGAGGACTACACCCATGGAGCCGGCGCACACGCTGCCGTCGTGACCGGCGTACGCCATGGCGCCCGCGTCGTGGTCGCCGCCGCCATCATCATGATCAGCGTCTTCGGAGGCTTCATCCTCGCTGACGACGTCCTGATCAAGTCCGTCGGCTTCGCGCTGGCGTTCGGCGTTCTCGTCGACGCGTTCGTCGTCCGCATGACCATCGTGCCGGCCGTCATGTCGCTGCTCGGCCGCGCCGCCTGGTGGCTGCCCCGCTGGCTGGGCCGCGTCCTGCCTCGCGTCGACGTCGAAGGCGACGCACTCGGTACCAGCGACGGATCACACCCGTCAGCGACGGCCTCGATCCCCACCGAGGCCCGCGCCGCCGAACCGGTCCACTGACCGCGACCACCTCAGAAAGGCGGTCTCTCCATGGCAAGGGTGCGGCAGGTGCTGCATGAGGTGCTGCTGCTCGGGTCGATGTACGTCGTCTACAGCATCGGCCGGATCTACGCCGCCGAGCACAGCGCGTCGGCGTTCGACAACGAGCACCGGCTGATCGGCTGGGAACGCGACCTGGGCCTGCCGAACGAGGCAAGCCTGCAGCACTCCTTCATGCAGGTGCCGCACCTGGCGCAGGTCGCGAACGCGTTCTACGCGTACGTGCACTTCCCGCTCACCGCCGCGGTGCTGATCTGGCTGTCGGTGCGCTGCCCCGTGGCGTACAAGGGGGTGCGCTCGACACTCATGGCGCTGACCGGGCTGGCCTTGATCGGGCACACGGTGTTTCCGCTGGCGCCGCCGCGGATGCTGCCCGGCCTGGGCTGGGTCGACACCGGGATCAGGTTCGGTCAGTCGGTGTACGGGCCGTCCACCGACAGCGGGATGGCCAACCAGTTCGCGGCGATGCCGAGCCTGCACGTCGGCTGGGCCGCGCTGGTCGCGATCGCGATGATCACGGTCACCCGCAGCCGGTTGCGCTGGCTGTGGATCGCCCACCCGGTGATCACCTTCGCCGTGGTCGTGCTGACCGCGAACCACTACTGGCTTGACGGGATCGTCGCGCTCGCCCTGCTCGCCTGCTGCCTGCCGCTGCTGGCGGGCACCAGATCCTCCGACCACAACCACCTCGGAAAGGAAGTTGCTCCATGTCAACGATGAAATCCGTGCAGACCGGTCGTGCCCGAAGCCTCACAGAGTCTTGACAGCGCCCGCCGTGGTCGTAGCGTCGATGACGTCCGCCAGTAGTTCGACCGAGGAGGGGCGTCATGAGAAGAGCGGCAGGAGTGGCGGCGGTATTGGTGGTTGGCGGGGGGCTGGTGGGGATGGCTCCGGCAGTAGCGGGCAGCCCGGCGCAGCACGCGGTGGAGGACGTCACCGGCGATGTGCTCGTGTGCGAGTCGACGACGTACACGGTCACGTCGGGCACGATCATGACCACGATTCACGAGGGCACGAGCGCATCGGGCAACGAGAACTTCACCGGGACGCTCACGCCGCAAGGCGTCGTCGCCACCGATGCGGCAGGCAACGTCTACAGCCTGCGCGGCGCGTTCTGGTTCGGCGGGGCATTCAACGCGCAACAAGAGGTATTCGTGTTTACCGACACCGGCAAGCTGCAGGTGGTGAGCCAAGGCTCCGGGACCGTGGACAGCGTGAACGTGACGTCCCACATGACGTTCGTCAACGGCAACCTCAGGGAGTTCGAGTTCGACTTCGGCACCTGCGAGGAACCCGAGGACTAGTAGCAGTGGGTCCGGGCGGTCTCGGGCGACGACGCGGTACAACGGAGGGGTGATCCGCCGGCGCGTCGTCGTCCACGGCCTGGTGCAGGGCGTGTTCTTCCGCGACACCTGCCGCCGGGAGGCCTGGGCCGCCGGCGTCAGCGGCTGGGTCCGCAACCGTGCCGATGGCACCGTCGAGGCCGTCTTCGAGGGCCCCGCCGATGCCGTCGGCATGCTGGTCGACTGGTCCCGTGAAGGCCCGCCGTACGCACGCGTCGACAAGGTCGACGTGTACGACGAGGAGCCCGCCGGCGAGCGAGCGTTCACCGTGCGGCACTGACCTCCGCGACGCGGTCGAGCCACTCGCCGACCAGCGCGTGGAACAGCGGGGCCTGCTCGATCTGCAGGTTGTGCCCGGCCCGGTCCAGCACGACGTACGACGCCCGCGGGTAGTGCGGCAGGTACGTGAACTGCTCGGCGAACCCGGTCGAGGCGTCCTGCCGGCCGCACACGATCAGCGCCGGCCGCTCGAAGACCGGTCCGGACTCCGGCGCGGTGCTCAGCGCCCAGTTCGCGCGGATCCGGCTCATCGCGTCCAGGTCGGCCACGGCGAGCCCGGGCATGATGCCGGCGGCGTACTGGCGCAGGGTCTCGGCCGTCTGCACGACGGCGATGGCGCCGAAGTCCTCGGCTTCGTCGGGGGTGAGGGTGTCGAGGATGCCGGGCTCAGCGTGCAGCACCACGTGCTCGGGTACGTCCCGCTTAGCGTTGTCGAGCTCGGTGCCGACCGGGCAGATCAGGGTCAGGCCGAGCACCTGGTCCGGGCGCTGCGCGACCATGCCGCGGGCGAGGTAACCGCCGTACGAGTCACCGATCAGCAGGAACGGCGCGGTGCCGATCTCGGCGTCCACGAAGTCCAGCAGGGCGGCCATGATGTCGTCCGACGAGGACACGCCGTCGGCCGGAGTGCGGCCCATCGCGGGCAGGTCCGGGTACAGCCGGCGGTAGCCGGGGCGGCGCTCGAACACCGGCTCGAGGCAGCCGGTCATCATCCGGTGGTCCGGGGTCCAGCCGTGGATCGCCAGCACCGGGGTGCCGTCGCCGAACTCTACGTGGTGGAGCGCAGCGCCCATCGTCGTCCTCTCGATCGCGGGTGTGCCGACGAATACCTATCAGCATGCGCCGACAACAGGCTGGTTCAGCCCGCCCGGAAGGCCTTGCGGTAGGCGAGCGGGGCGACGCCGAGCTCGGCGCGCATGTGGTGCCGCAGCGAGGCCGCGGTGCCCAGGCCGGCCGCGGTCGCGACCCGGTCGACGGGCAGGTCGGTGGTCTCCAGCAGGTGCCGGGCGTGCAGCACGCGCTGGCGCAGCAGCCAGGCGCCGGGGGACTGGCCGGTCTCGGCCTTGAACCGGCGGCTGAACGTCCGCACGCTCATCCGCGCGTGCCTGGCCAGCGCCGCAAGGTCGAGGTCGTCCTCCAGGTGCCGCAGCGCCCAGGTCCGGGTCGGCGCCGTACCGTCGGTGCCCTGTTCCGGCACGTGCCGCTCGATGAACTGGGACTGGCCGCCCTCGCGCCACGGTGGCACCACGCAGTACCGCGCGGCCCGGTTCGCGACGTCGCTGCCGTGGTCGGACCGGATCACGTGCAGGCACAGGTCGACGCCGGCCGACAGGCCCGCCGAGGTGAGCATGTCGCCGTCGTCGACGAACAGCAGGTTCTCGTCCAGCTTCACGTCCGGGTACAGGGCCCGGAACGCGTCCGCGTGCGACCAGTGCGTGGTGGCCGGGCGGTCGTCGAGCAACCCGGCGGCGCCGAGCACGAACGCTCCGGTGCAGATCGACATCAGCCGGGCGCCGGGCCGGATCGTCGCGAGTGCGTCGCGCAGGTCGGCCGGCAGCGTGCCGTGGTAGCGCGGGCCGTCGATCCTGGTGCCGGGGATGATCACGGTGTCGGCCCAGGCGAGCGCCTCGGGGCCGTGGTCGGGCACGATCGCGTATCCGGCGGGTACGCGGACCGGAGAGCGGTCGAGGCCGCAGATGCGGACGTCGTACAAGGCTTTCCCCTCGGCCGTGGTGGCGGAGCCGAGGACGGCCGGTGGGATGGCGAGGTCGTAGCCGATGACCGGTGGGAGGGCGAGGACGGCGACGCGATGGCGCATGGCCATATCTTGACACATGTTGGCGTTCTGGCCACTGGTGAGACGGTGCGCGATCGGCGAGCCTCGACGTCGTGACGGAACTGCTGCGAACCCCGCCCGTCCGCGCGACCCGGCGCGGCCTCCACCGCGCCTGGCTGATCGCCGCGGTGTCGTTCGTGACCCTGATCGGCGCCGCCGGCTTCCGGTCGGTGCCCAGTGTGCTGCTCGACCCGCTGCACGCCGAGTTCGGCTGGTCGCACGGGACGATCGGCTCGGCCGTGTCGCTGAACCTACTGCTCTACGGCCTGATCTCGCCGTTCGCGGCCGCGCTGATGGACAAGCTCGGGATCCGCACCGTGGTCGCCAGTGCGCTGATGCTGGTCGCGGCCGGCAGCGGGCTGACGATCTTCATGACCCGGGCCTGGCAGCTGGTGGTGTGCTGGGGCCTGCTCGTCGGCGTCGGGGTCGGGTCGATGGCGATGACGTTCGTGGCGACCATCACCGGGCGCTGGTTCGTCCGGCACCGCGGGCTGGTGACCGGCGTGCTCACCGCGTCGGGCGCGACCGGCCAGCTGGTGTTCCTGCCGCTGGTGGCGTCGCTGGCCACGCACCACGGCTGGCGGACGCCGGCGGTCGTGGTGGCCGCGGCGGCGCTGGCCGTCGTCCCGCTGGTGCTGCTATTCGTGCGCGACTACCCGAGCGACGTGGGCACCACGGCGTACGGCGCGGCGCCGGGCAGCACCGTCGGCGTCCGGGCACCCGTGCCGGGCGGCGCGCTGCGGGCGGTCACGGTGCTGCGCGCGGCGGTGCGGCGGCCGGTCTTCTGGTGGCTGGCCGGCGGGTTCGCGGTCTGCGGCGCGTCCACGAACGGCCTGATCGGCACGCACTTCGTACCGGCGGCGCACGACCACGGCATGCCGCACACCACCGCGGCGTCGCTGCTCGCGCTGGTCGGCATCTTCGACGTGGCCGGCACGATCCTGTCCGGCTGGCTCACCGACCGCTGGGACCCGCGCTGGCTGCTGGTCGGGTACTACAGCCTGCGGGGGCTGTCGCTGCTGGTGCTGCCATCGCTGCTGGCGCCGGGCGTGGAGCCGAGCATGTGGATGTTCATCGTGTTCTACGGGCTGGACTGGATCGCGACCGTGCCGCCGACCGTGGCGCTGTGCCGGGAGTGGTTCGACACCGACGGTCCGATCGTGTTCGGCTGGGTGTTCGCGTCGCACCAGGTCGGCGCCGCGGTGACCGCCTGGGGCGCGGGCGCGATCCGTGACGTGCAGGGCAGCTACGACCTCGCGTTCTACCTCGCCGGCGGCCTGTGCGCCTTCGCCGCCCTGATGTCCGGCCGCATCCGCCGCGACCTGCCCGAGATCTCGGGCAGCTTTGTAGGATGCACCTCGTAGGGTCGGGTGCGTGCCTGAGCTCACCGAGGAACGCGCCCGGATCGCGACCGGACTGATCGCCGCGATCGCCGGACCTGACGCGCGGCTGCGCGACGACCAGGAGGTCGCTGTCGCCGCGCTGTGCGAACCGGCCGCGCGGGTGCTTGTCGTCCAGGCGACCGGCTGGGGAAAGTCGGCGGTCTACTGGGCGGCTACGGCGATCCGGCGGGCCGAGGGCGCCGGGCCGGCGCTGGTGGTGTCGCCGCTGCTGTCGCTGATGCGCGACCAGGTGGCGGCGGCGTCCCGGGCGGGACTGCGGGCCGCGACGCTGAACTCGTCGAACATCGACGAGTGGTCGGCGATCGAGCGGGACTTGTACGACGGCCGGCTGGACGTGCTGCTGGTCTCCCCGGAGCGGCTGGCGAACCCGGGGTTCGGGCGCCGCGTGCTGGACGGGCTGGCCGGGCGGATCGGGCTGCTGGTGATCGACGAGGCGCACGCGGTGTCGGACTGGGGGCACGACTTCCGGCCGGATTACCGGCGGGTGTCGGACGTGCTGCGCAAGCTGAACCCGCACACCCCGGTGCTGGCGACCACGGCTACGGCGAACGCGCGGGTGACCGAGGACGTGGCGCACCAGCTCGGCGAGGCGACGCTGGTGCTGCGCGGCCCGCTGGCCCGGCCGAGCCTGCAGCTCACGGTGGTGGACGCGCTGTCGCCGCTGGAGCGGTTCGCCTGGGTGGTCGAGCAGCTGCCGAAGCTGCCGGGCTCGGGCATCGTCTACACGCTCACCGTGGCCGACGCCGAGCGGCTCGCCTCGGCGGTCCGCCAGGTGCACGGTGACACCGTCGCCGTCGCGTCGTACACCGGGGGGCTCGAACCCGCCGAGCGGGAGCGGCTGGAGGACGCGCTGCGCGACAACCGGCTGAAGGCGCTGGTCGCCACGTCGGCGCTCGGGATGGGGTACGACAAGCCGGACCTGGGGTTCGTGGTGCACGTCGGCGCGCCGCCGTCGCCCGTGTCGTACTACCAGCAGGTCGGTCGTGCGGGCCGCGGGATCGACCACGCGCTGGTCGCGCTGCTGCCGTCGGACGCGGACACGGGCGTGTGGGACTACTTCGCGACCGCGACGATCCCGGACCCGGACCAGATGAAGCGGCTGCTCGCGGGGCTGGAGGCGTACGCCGGCGGCGAACCGGCCAGCGTGCCCGCGTTGGAAGCCGAGACCGGGCTGCGGCGCGGGCGGGTCGAGCTGATGCTGAAGCAGCTGGCCGTCGACGGCGCGGTGGACCGGGTCGAGGGCGGCTGGGTGCGGGCCGGGAAGGACTGGTCGTACGACGCCGTGCACTACGACGGCATCGTGGCGACCCGGCGGCGCGAGGCTGAGATCATGCGGGCGTACACCCGCGGTGATCGTTGCCTGATGCAACTGCTGCAGGAGTCGCTGGACGATCCGAGCGCGGCGGAGTGCGGGCGGTGCTCGGTGTGCCTCGGGCAGCTGCCGTCACCTCTGTCCGCGGTGCCGTCGGCGGACACCGTGCGCGCGGTGTCGCTGCTGCTGCGTGGTGAGACGCACGTGCTCGAGCCGCGCAAGATGTGGCCCGGGGGAGCGTTCGGGAGTCGCGGGAAGATCCCGGCCGGGCTGATGGCCGAGCGGGGGCGGGCGATCGCGTACGCCGACGCGCCGGAGTGGCGTGAGGTGGTGCGTGCGGCTTTCTCTTCGGACGGGCCTGCGCCGGCCGAGCTGTTGTCCGGTGCTGTGGAGACGCTGACGAAGTGGCGCGCTGTCTGGGTCACACGGCCCGAGGTGGTCGTCGCGTTGCCCGCCGCCGGTTTCGGTGCCCTGACCGAGAGCGTTGCCGACCACGTCGCGTCGGTCGGCCGGCTCGGTCGCGCCCGGCTGGAATTGGCCGATCCGCCGGCGGATGTGGCGTCGCTGTCGTCGGCGGAGGAGGCGGCGGCGTGGCGGGCCTGTCTCGGGTCCGCGCCTGCCGAGGTCGGCGGACGTACTGTCCTGCTCGTGGTGGACGCGACCTCGTCGCTGTGGCCGGTCACCGTGGCGACGGCGCACCTGCGGGAGGCCGGCGCGACCGCTGTGCTGCCGCTGGTGGTGCACCGGCGGCCCTGAGGTAAACGGCTTGACGCCGGCTGCATGCTGGCGAGGTGGACGTGACGTCGCTCGGCTACCGGACGGACCTGCTCGTGCTGCGTCCGGGCGGCAGCGAGATCACCGACCACGGCGACCATTTGGTCGTCCGGACGCCCGCCAACCCGTCGTACTGGTGGGGCAACTTCGTGCTCCTCGGCGGGCCCGTCGAGCCGGGATCGGTACCGACGCTGCTGAAGCGGTACGACGAGGAGCTGCCCGGCGCGGAACACGTTGCCTGGGGCATCGACTCGGTCGACGGGTCGGTGGGGGCGGAGTCCGAGCTGGCCGGTGCGGGGTTCGGGGTCGAGCGGAACACGGTGCTGACGGCGACCAGTCTCGTGCCGCCGGCGGGTGCGGCCGCGGCCGAGCTGCGGCCGCTCAGCGAGGACGACGACTGGGCGCAGGGGCTCGAGCTGCGGACCGCGGGCAGCGACCTGACGAGCGGGGCGTACACGACGGAGTTCCTGGTCGCGAGAGCGGCGCAGGAGCGGGCGCTGTGCGCGACCCGGCACGCCACCTGGTACGGCGCGTTCGTCGGCGGGGTGCTGCGGGCCGCCCTCGGGCTGGTGACTGATGGGGAGGTCGCCCGGTACCAGACCGTGGAGACGCATCCGGACGCGCGGCGTCAGGGGCTGGCGAGCGCCCTTGTTCACCACGCGGGCGCGACCGCGCTCGCGGCCGGGGTGAAGACGCTGGTGATCGTCGCCGATCCGGACTATTACGCGATCGGGCTGTACCGCCGCCTCGGCTTCACCGACCACGAAACCCAAGTGCAACTCGCCCGCCGCCCGCCTGGTGTCCAGTAACCGGCTGCCTGCCGCGCGATGCGAGGGTTGCCGACCGTAGACATCCCGTGTTGGTGGACGGCGCGGCTCAGCACGGCCTCGCCGCATGCGAGTTCTGCTGAGATTGCGCATCCGCTACGGCGCCTCAGCTCCGGCCTTCGGCGGTCGGTCGCCATGGTCAGTTCGGTTAAGTGAAGCGGCCCAGCTGCTTGCCGCTACGAGCGAGTCGGCTCCGTGGTGCACCTGGCTCGCTTCCAGAGCGAGTAGCGAACGCCGCCAAGATGGTTGCCGACCGCAACCGACTCGCCGGCGGTGACACGCGCTCGCGGTACGACGATCACATGCCGACCGCACCGGGCTGCCGCGCGGCGACAGCGGCGCGAGGCGTTTCGCTATGAGCGAACCGTGCCGATTTCCCTTTAAAACAAGGGAAACTGTCGCCGTGGGTTGATAGAGTCGAGCACATGTTCGACGGCGACCCGAGTGCACTCGGCCCGGACGCGGCACTCGCCGCGGCCGCCGAGTACCGCGCCGTCGCCGACCACGCCGAGACCCGCCTCCTCGAAGTGGCCGCGCACTGGGCCGACCTGCACCCGGTCGTCGACCCGGTCGTCGACCGGCCCGACAACGTGATCCTGCCCGGCATGGAGCAGACGGTCGTGTGCGGCGGCG
>Ga0137369_10007007_pt1 | contig 11362 bp, 9 predicted proteins | sample SagtaG_12_FD_104918 | JGI IMG/M metagenome (GOLD analysis project Ga0137369, IMG submission 104918) | Vadose zone soil microbial communities from Sagehorn Ranch, Mendocino, California, USA - Sage1_L_113_16 metaG | ecosystem: Environmental > Terrestrial > Soil > Vadose zone | place: USA... | reverse complement strand
CTCTGGTCGATCCTCGATGCCGCCGGTCGCCGGCCGGGACTGCTCGGAAACGTCGAGCGGCGCGTTGGCCGCGAGGTCCGTCGTCCGAGCCTGAACACGCCCGAGGCGATCGACCTCCAGCGGCTCCTGCGCGAGATGGTCGAGGCCGGCAACCAGAGCTGCGTCATGGAGGCGACCTCGATCGCCTCCGCCCAAGGGCGGCTCGACGGCGTCCGCTTCGCGGTGCTCGTCTTCACCAACCTCTCGCAAGATCACCTCGACTTCCACGGGACGATGGACGAGTACTTCGACGCCAAGCGCCGCCTGTTCGCAGGCGTCCCCGCCGTCGTCAACGTCGGCGATCCGCACGGGCGCCGACTCGCAGCCGAGCTGCCCGATGCCGTCACGTTCGGGTTCGCGGAGAATGCCGACGTCCAGCCAGGCGAGCTCGACGAGATCGCCCTGCGGCTGCGCGGCCGGTTCAACGTCGAGAACGCGCTTGCCGCGCTCGCCGCCGCTCGGGTACTCGGAGTCGACGAGCCTGCGATCAGGGCGGGGATCGAGGCCGTCGCCGGTGTCCCCGGTCGTTTCGAGACGGTCGACGAGGGCCAGCCCTTCACCGTCATCGTCGACTACTCGCACAAGCCGGGCGCGCTCGAGAACGTGCTCCGGACGGCGCGCGAGCTCGGCGGCGGCAAGCTGATCTGCGTCTTCGGCTGCGGCGGCGACCGCGACCGCAGGAAGCGCCCGCTGATGGGCCGTATCGCGGCCGAGCTCGCCGACCGAGCCATCCTCACCTCCGACAACCCGCGCTCCGAGGACCCGCTCGCAATCATCGAAGAGGTCCTCGCCGGGGCTCCCGACCTCGAAGTGGAACCCGACCGGCGGAGCGCGATCGAGCGCGCGATCGCATCGGCGGAGGAGGGCGATGTCGTCCTGATCGCCGGCAAGGGCGACGAGCAGGGTCAGGAGATCGCAGGCGTCACGTTGCCCTTCGACGACCGCGACGTCGCGCGCGCCGCCATCAGGGACGTGCTGGGAGCCCGCGCTTGATCCCGCTCGAGCTCTCGCGGCTCGAGCAGCTGGGGAGGCTCGAGGTGGCGCCCTGGGCTGACGCCGTCACCGGCGTGCAGATCGATTCTCGCCGGATCGAGGAGGGCGACCTCTTCGTTGCTGTCGGGCCGGGCCGCGACTTCGTCAAGCACGCGTTCGCACGCGGCGCGGCGGCCGCGCTCCTCCCCGAGGACGCGTTCGCGGCGCTCGCGGCGATCGGCGGCGCGGTCCGCGACCGGAGCTCCGCGCGAGTCGTCGGGATCACCGGCTCGACCGGCAAGACCTCGACGAAGGACATCTTGGCGGCGCTCTGCGCTCGTCACGCTCGGACGGTGGCGTCGGAGGCGAGCTTCAACAACGAGCTCGGCGTGCCGCTCACCCTCTGCCGGCTCGAGCCCGACACGGAGGTCTGCATCGTCGAGATGGGGATGCGCGGGCTGGGCCAGATTGCCGAGCTGTCCAGGATCGCGCGACCCGACGTCGCAGTGATCACGAAGGTCGGCCCTGTTCACCTCGAGCTGCTGGGCACGCTCGAAAACGTTGCCCGCTCGAAGGCGGAGATCGTTGACGCCCTGCCTCCGGGTGGGATCGCGATCGTGCCCGACGACGCGCCGGAGCTCGAGCCGTTCCTCCTCCGCGACGAGGTCGAGGTCCGGCGCTTCGGGCAGCCGCGTTCCTGGGATGCCGACGAGCGCGGCGCGCGCGGAACGTTCGAGGTCGGCGGCCGCACCGTGACCGTGGCTGTCAACCTTCCCGCCCGCCACCAGGCCCGTAACGTGCTCGCCGCGCTGCACGCCGCCGACGCGCTCGGCCTGCCGCTCGCGGACTGCGAGCTCGAGGTGACGCTCTCGCGCTGGCGCGGCGAGGAGCACGAGCTGGCGGGCGGCGGCCTCCTCGTCAACGACAGCTACAACGCGAACCCGCTGTCGATGCGAGCCGCGCTCGAGCACCTCGCCGACCGAGCCGGCGCCCGCCGGCGGATCGCGGTTCTCGGCGACATGGCCGAGCTCGGTCCCGACGCTCCCGAGTTCCACCGGGAGATCGGCCGTGCCGCCGCGGAGCTCGGGGTGGCGGAGCTGGTGGCGGTGGGCGAGCTCGCCCGCGGCTACGTCGAGGGCGCCGAGGGCGTACCCGCTCACTGGGCGGCGACCGCGGAAGAGGCGGTCGAGCTCGTGCGCACCGTCCTCCGTCCCGGAGACGCGGTTCTGGTCAAAGCTTCGCGCGCGGTGGGACTCGAAGCGGTCGCGGAGAACCTCGTCGAGTAGTGGTTCGCCCAGCGACGTCACCGGTTTCTGGCCCGCGATCACGCGGCGCCATGAACCACCCTCGACCACGACCCAGGCAACCAGCCTGGGCCGCGGTCGAGTGCGGCCCCGTGCCCGGAGCGCTCGAGCGCTCCGGCTGGCTTGGTGCTAGCGACCCAGAATTCCGGCGACGTCACTGGACGAACCACTAAATGGCCCGGGTCCTCATCGCCGTCCTCCTGGCAATGGTGGTCTCGATCGTGCTCGGGCCGCGGTTCATCGCGTTTCTCCGCCGCAAGGAGTACGGCCCGCAGATCCGCGAGGAGGGGCCTAGCCACCACGTCGCGAAGCAGGGCACACCCACGGCCGGCGGCCTGCTGATCCTGCTCGCGGCCGCGATCGCGTTCGTGCCGATGACCTTCTACACCCTGCCGGCGCTGACGGTGGCGTTCACCGCGGTCGCGTGTGCCTCGGTCGGCTTCCTCGACGACCTGATCAAGCTGACGCACCGCCGCTCGCTCGGCCTGTCCGGGCGCTGGAAGCTGCTCCTCCTCGCCGGGATCACGGTCGTCGTCGCGATCGCGGCGCACCGGCAGGACCTCCGCCACGACGTCTTCATCCCGATCGTGAACTACTGGCTGCCGCTCGGCTGGGGCTGGTACGTGCTCCTGTTCCTGATCATCGCCGGCGCGGTCAACGGCGTGAACCTGACCGACGGCATCGACGGGCTCGCGGCGGGGACCGGCATCATCGCCCTGTTCACCTTCGCCGCAATGGGCGTGCTCACGTACATCCGCTCGGGGCCGGTCGGGGGCCGGATCGAGACTCGGCTCGACGTCGCCATCGTCGCCGCCGCTCTGATCGGCGCCGCGGTCGGGTTCCTGTGGTTCAACGCGTTCCCGGCCGAGGTGTTCATGGGCGACACCGGCGCGATGGCGATCGGCGGCGCGCTCGCGAGCCTCGCGATCTTCATGAAGGTCGAGCTGCTGCTCGTCCTGATCGGCGGCATCTTCCTGATCGAGGCGCTCTCGGTCATCCTCCAGGTCGCCTCGTTCAAGTACTGGGGCCGGCGAATCTTCCTGATGGCGCCGCTCCACCACCACTTCGAGATGAAGGCGTGGTCGGAGACGAAGATCATGGTGCGCTTCTGGATCGTGACCGCGCTGCTCTGCGCGGCCGGGTTCGCTCTCTACTACCGCTACTACTTCCGGCCCTGAGGCGCGCGCTCGTCTACGGACTCGCCCGTTCGGGCGTCGCGGCCGCCGAGGCGCTCGAGGGGCGGGGGGTGGAGGTCGTTCGCGCCGACAGGCTGCTCGGGAACGAGGACGACCTCGGGCTGCTCGATCGGGTCGACGTGCTCGTCAAGAGTCCCGGCATCCCCGGCGAGCGGGCGCTCGTGCTGGGGGCGCGGGCCCGAGGGATCCCGGTCTGGAGCGAGGTCGAGCTCGGCTACCGGCTGCACCCGGAGCGGCCGATCGTGGGCGTCACCGGCACGAACGGCAAGACGACGACGACGGAGCTCCTCGGCGCGATCTTCCGGGCCGCCGGCCGACGGGTCGCGGTGGCGGGGAACGTCGGCAGTCCCCTTACTGCCGCCCCGGACGCGGAGGTCGTCGTCTGCGAGCTCTCGTCGTTCCAGCTCGAGGACGTCCACCAGCTTCGTTGCCGTGTCGCGGTCCTGCTCAACCTCGAGCCGGATCACCTCGACCGGCACCGGACCTTCGAGGAGTACCGAGACGCGAAGCTGCGGATCTTCGAGCGCGCCGACGCGAAGATCGTCCCGCTGGGCCTCGGCCTGCCGGGGACGGAGTTCTCGGCCGACGACCCGCTTCCCGCCGAGCCGCGCATCCCCGGCCGGCACAACCGCGAGAACGCCGCCGCGGCGACGGCGGCGGCGCGCGCAGCGGGGATCGACGATTCCGCGATCGCCGAGGCGCTCGCGACCTTCCCAGGTGTCGAGCACCGGCTGGAGCTCGTCGCCGAGGTCGGGGGCGTCCGCTTCGTCAACGACTCGAAGGCGACGAACACCGCCGCCGCCCGGCGCGGAATCGAATCGTACGACGCGCCGCTCCGGCTGATTCTCGGCGGCTCGCTGAAGGGCGAGAGCTTCGACGAGCTCGCGCGCCAGGTCGCCGCCCGGGCCGCCTCCGTCTATCTGATCGGCGAAGCGGCGGACGAGCTCGCGGTCGCGCTGCATCGCGCCGGAACCGCCTACGAGCGCTGCGGAACACTCGATCGCGCGGTGCAGGCCGCCGCAGCCGCTGCGCAGCCTGGCGACGTCGTTCTCCTCTCGCCGGCCTGCGCGAGCTACGACCAGTACGACAACTTCGAGCGCCGAGGCGAGGACTTCCGCCGGATCGTCGCGAACTTGGCTGGGTGAACTCGCTCATGTTCCCGGGGCGTCGGTGGCGGTGCGAGGCACCCGCGCGCGGCGCTCAGACAGTACGCCGGGGTACGGCTGAGCGCCGCGCGCGCTCGCATCGTGCCGTCAGCGGCGCCAGCCTCCTGCGGAAGCCGGCTCGGCCGGCTAGGAGCAGGAGGAGGCCGGGGACGTGAGGCGGGGAGAGCTCGAGGCTCGGCTACTGATCTTCGTGACGCTCGGGCTCGTGGCGTTCGGGCTCGTGATGGTCTACAGCGCGACGTCGGCCGCGAAGGCCGTGCGAGGCGGCGATCCCGGCGAGTACCTCAAGCGCCAGGGGATCTACGCGCTGCTCGGGATCGCGCTGATGGCGTTCGCGTCTCGGGCCGACTATCGCAAGCTTCGGCCGCTGGCCGGGACGCTCGTGCTCGTCAGCCTGAGCCTCCTCGTCGCCGTCCTCGCGGTCGGGCAGGCGGTCAACGGGGCTCGACGCTGGATCGCGTTCGGCCCCGCGACATTCCAGCCGTCCGAGCTCGCCAAGCTCGCGCTGGCGATCTGGGCGGCCGCCTATCTCGCCAAGCATCGTCCGCCACAGAACCTGGGCGAGCTCGTTCGGCCGGTAGGGCTCCTGACGGGCGTCTTCTGCGCTCTGCTCCTTCTCGAGCCGGACCTGGGCACCTCGATCGCGCTCGTGATCATGCTCGCGGGCGTGCTCGTCGTCTCCGGCGCGCCGGTCCGAGTCCTGCTGGCAGCCGGCTCGCTGGCGTCGGGTCTCGCGCTCGCTCTGATCTGGATCGAGCCGTACAGGCGGGCACGGCTCTTCTCCTTCCTGAACCCGTGGGAGGACCCGAGCCTGACCGGCTACCAGATCACGCAGGCGATGATCGGAATGGGCTCGGGCGGCTTCTTCGGGGTCGGGCTCGGCAACGGCGTCCAGAAGGTCTTCTACCTGCCGGAGGCGCACACGGACATGATCCTCGCGATCATCGGCGAGGAGCTCGGGCTCATCGGCGTGACGGCGGTGGTCGGCGCGTTCGGTCTCTTCGCCCTGGCGGGGCTGCGGATCGCGCTGCGCTGCCGCGATCCCTTCGGAAAGCGTCTCGCCACCGGCCTGACCGTGCTGGTCTGCGGCCAGGCGGCGGTGAACCTCGCCGCTGTCATGGGACTCGCGCCGTTGACGGGAATTCCGCTGCCGCTCGTCTCCTACGGCGGTACCAGCCTGCTCGTCACGCTCGCCTCGGTCGGCGTTCTCCTTAACATCGCCGTCAATGGGCGAGCAGCCGCAGCTTCGGTGCCTGATCGCGGCCGGCGGGACGGCCGGTCACGTGCTGCCGTCGCTGGCGGTGGCGGAGGAGCTCAAGGAACGCGGCGTCAGCGCGACGTTCGCCGGGTCGCCGGATCGCGTCGAAGCGCGTCTCGTCCCTGAGGCTGGCTTCGAGTTCGACGGATTTCGGGTGAGCGGCCTGCCGCGCCGGCTCTCGCCCGGGCTCGTTCGCGCCTCCGGGCGAGCTGCGTGGGCGCCGGTGGCCTGTCGGAGGATCCTCGCGCGGCGGCGTCCCGACGTGGTTCTCGGCGGCGGCGGCTACGTAGCCGGCCCGATGGTGCTGGCTGCCTGGACGATGAGGATCCCCGCGGCCCTGACCGAGGCCGACGCCCACCTGGGCCTCGCGAACCGGCTCGCGGCGCCCTACGCGAGACGCGTGTTCCTCGCGTACGAGCTCCCGGGCCGCCGCGGGCCGAAGTACCGGGTGGTCGGCCGCCCGATCCCGGCGCGCTCGAAGCCGATCGCCCAGGACGAGGCGCGAGCGGTGTTCGGGCTCCCGCAGGACGGCCCCGTACTCGCGGTGTTCGGCGCGCTCGCGGGCGCGCGAAGTCTGAACGAGCTCGCCGTGGAGGCGTTCGGTCTCGCAGGCCCTGGTCAGAAGGAGCGCTCGAGCGCTCCGGCTGTCCTCCATGTATCCGGCCGGCGGGATTACGACGCGCTTCGTCCGCGAGTCTCACGGGAGCGATACGTGCTCCTGCCCGAGACCGACCAGTTCGGCGCCGCGATCTCGGCCGCCGATCTCGTGCTTGCGCGAGCGGGCGGCTCCGTGTGGGAGATCGCGGCCGCCGGGCGTCCGGCCGTGCTCGTCCCCTATCCGTACGCGACGGGCGATCATCAGGCGAAGAACGCGCGGCATTTCCAGACGGCGGGCGGCGCGATCTGCGTCCCCGAGACCGACCTGGGCTCGGTTCCGGAGCTCGTCCGCTCGCTGCTCGACGACCCGCCCCGCCGAGCGCGGATGGGCGAGGCGATGCGCAGGGCGGCACGCCCGAACGCAGCCGCCGAGATCGCCGACGACCTGATCCGGCTTGCCGGCTCGCGCGCCCACTGATTGCCGCGCAGCGCTTGCCGAGAAGCGATCCGCAGACGCCTCGAATTTGGCACAGACTTTTTACGAATCAGCGCGAGAGTCGCAGCTACGCTCCTCTTCCCCGTGGGCGGGCGGGGGGTGGCGGGTGGGTACGAAACTGTGCCGCGCCGCGACGTGAAAGCCCTCGGCCGCCGAGCCCGCGGAGACCGTCTCTACGATGGGGCCGATGGGAGTCGTGCGCGAGCTGACAGCCGCCGAGACCGCCTCGGCGTGGCCGGCCATGCGCGAGCTTCGGCCGCAGATCGGGACCGAGGATGCGTACGTCGAGCTCGTCGACGGCACCCTTCGCGCCGAGGGCTACCGCCTCGTCGCAGCCTTCGAGGCCGGCGCGGACGAGCCGGTGGCCGTCGCCGGCTTCCGGCTCGGACACAACCTCGCCTGGGGGCGTCACCTGTACGTCGACGATCTCGTCACGCACGCCGACGCGCGCAGCCGAGGCCACGGCGCGCGACTCCTGACCTGGTTGCGCGACGAGGCGATCCGACTCGGCTGCGCCCAGCTCCACCTCGACTCGGGCGTCCAGCGGACGGACGCGCACAGGTTCTACGTCCGCGAGGGGATGACGTTCACCTCGCACCACTACGCGCTTCGACTCGACTGATGCAGCCGTCCAACGAGACAGGAGCTCCGCTCGCGGGTCGCCGGATCTGGTTCGTCGGGATCGGAGGCGCGGGGCTCTCCGCGTACGCGCAGCTCGCGCGCGCGTGGGGCGCCGAGGTCGGCGGCTGGGACCGCGTCGAGACGCCGTATCTCGACCATCTCGACGGCGTCCCGGTCACGATCTCGCCGACGCCGGAGGCGCCCGCGGGCTGGGAGGTCGTGGTCTCGTCCGCGTTCGACTACCCCGGCCGTACCCGTGCCGAGCTGCTCGCGGAGCTCGTCGCCCTACGCGACTCGATCGTCGTCGCCGGCACGCACGGGAAGGGGACGACGGCCGCGATGATCGCCTATGTGCTCCGCGAGACGGGCCGCGACCCGGCGTACCTGATCGGCGCCAGCGTCCCGCAGCTCGGCGGCAACGCGGCCGCCGGCTCCGGCTGGCTCGTCGTCGAGGGCGACGAGTCGGATCGGACGGTGGCCTCGCTCCGGCCGGCGATCGCAGTGGTGACGAACCTGGAGCTCGACCACCACAAGACATTCGCGTCGCTGGCGGAGCTCGAGCAGCTGTTCGACGAGTGGCTCGGGCACGTACCGCAGGTCGTCCGGAACGCCCAGCCGGCCGAGATCGAGCTCGCGCTGCCCGGCGCCCACAATCGGCGCAACGCGGGCGCGGCGCTCGCCGCGCTCGAGCTCGTCGGTGTGCCGCGCGACGAAGCGGTGCCCGCGCTCACGACGTTCCGGGGCTCCGTCCGCCGGTTCGAGGTCAGCGAGCACGGCGGTCTCACGATCGTCGACGACTACGCGCACCACCCGACCGAGATCGCGGTGACGCTCGCCGCCGCCCGCGAGCACTGGCCCGGCCGGCGCCTCCTCGTCCTCTTCCAGCCCCATCTCTACTCCCGCACACGGCATCTGGCGCGCGAGCTCGGCCAGGCCCTGGCCGAGGCCGACTCCGTCGCCGTCACCGACGTCTACCCTGCCCGCGAGGCGCCGTTGACCGGGGTGACTGGGAGGCTCGTCGTCGACGCGCTCTCCGATTTAGGCCGGCTCTCGGCGTGGACGCCGAACGTGGAGCAAGGAGTCGACTTCCTCCTGCGTCACGCGCGCGACGGCGACGTGCTGGTTACCCTCGGCGCCGGCGACGTCGACCGGGCTCCGGCCCTGATCGCCCAACGCCTCGGATGACGATCGAACAACACGTTCCGCTCTCGCGGTTCACGACGCTCGGGACCGGCGGCGCCGCGCGGTTCTTCGCCAGGCCGGCGAGCCTGGCCGAGCTCGGGGAGGCGCTTGCTTGGGCGGCTGCCGAAGGGGTCGAAGTCGCGGTGATCGGACTCGGCTCGAACCTGCTCGCGGCAGACGAGGGCGTCGACGCGCTCGTGCTGAAGCTGGACGGCGAGCTCGCTGCGGTGGAGACACGTGGCGAGCTGCTGATCGCGGGTGGGGGCGCGGCCAACGCGGTGGCGCTTCATCACGCCCGAGCGGCGGGGCTCGGGGGCTTCGAGTTCGCGAGCGCCATCCCCGGCACTGCCGGTGGGGGTGTGAAGATGAACGCCGGCGCGTACGGCAGCGACTGGAGCGGCGTCGTGTCGCGCGCGCTCGTCGTGAACTCCGAGGGCGAGCGCTGGCGCACCCCCGATCAGCTCGGCCTGCGCTACCGGCACTCCGAGCTTCGGACCGGCGAGGTTGTCGCCCGGGTCGAGTTCCGCCTCGAGCCGCGTGCGCCGGAGCAGATCAAGGCACTCGTCTCCGACCTCCACGCCAGGCGGAAGTCGACGCAGCCGACGAACAAGCGCACGTTCGGCAGCGTCTTCAAGAACCCCGACCACGAGCTCGGGGCGGGACGGATGATCGAGGCCTGCGGGCTCAAGGGCTTCCGGATGGGGGGTGCCGTCATCTCTCCGATGCATGCGAACTTCATCGAGAACGCCGACGCCGCGACGTCGGCCGACGCGATCGCTCTGATGACCGAGGCGAGGCGGCGAGTGAAGGAGCGCTTCGGCGTCGAGCTCGAGCACGAGGTGCAGCTGCTGGGGCCGCTCGCGCTGCCTCCCTCTAAGCAGGACCGACCGTAGGATCCGACTCGGCGGCGGCGAAGAGGGGCGAATGCGCGCCTCCAAGACGCCCGCGGCGCCGATCGCGCTCGGTCCTTCGCGCGCGCGCGGCCGCAGCGACGTGGCGCGGCTCGTACCCTCCGGACGTTCGCTGCTCATCGGCTTCGCGCTCCTGGTCTCGTGCGTCGGCGCGTATGCCGGCGCGCGCGAGACCTCGCTCTTCGCCGTCCAGGAGATCGACGTCCACGGCGCCGACCGGGAGGTTGCGGCCGAGGCTCGGGCGGCACTTCGCGCCGAGCTCGGAAGGAGCCTGCTGAAGCTCGACCCGGCCGCGCTCGAGCGACGGCTGGCGGCGGTCCCGACGATCCGCTCGGCCAGGCTGGATCGGGCGTTCCCGCACACGCTCGTCGTCTCGGTGAGTCCGGAGCGACCCGTCGCAGTCGTCCGTCGCGGGGCAGACGGCTGGCTCGTCTCGTCCCGTGCGCGTGTGATTCGGACGGTCGAGCGGGGCACCTACATCATCCTGCCGAGGATCTGGCTCGGAAAGGGGGACGAGATCGTGGTCGGCGGGACGCTGCCATTCGAGCAGGGAGGGAGGGCCGCCGCCGCGCTCGGACCGCTGACGGGAACGGCCTTTGCCCGCCGCGTGCTCCTTGTCGAGACGCGGGCGGATGAGCTCACGCTCGTACTGCGCTCAGGCGTCGAGTTGCGCCTTGGCGATCCCGGTGACCTGCGCCTGAAGCTCGCAATCGGGCAGCGGATCCTCGCCCTCTACGGCGCCGAAGCGACGCGTGGCGCCTACATCGACGTGAGCGTCCCGCAGCGCCCAGTCGCGAACCTCAACCCTCAAGTCGGAGATTGAGGTCGAGGGTTAGGGTGGTCGAGGGTCAGTCATTTCGCATTGACACCCGATATTTCGGACCGTACCCTGAGCACGAAGGAGGAGCTCGACGGCCCCAAACCTCCATGGAAGCTTTAGGTCGAGCGCACGTGAGATGACAGATCGCACCGGCAACTACCTCGCCGTCATCAAGGTCGTCGGAGTCGGCGGCGGCGGCACGAACGCTGTGAACCGCATGGTCGACGCCGGGCTCGCGGGCGTCGAGTTCATCGCAGTCAACACCGACGCGCAGGCGCTGCTGATGTGCGACGCCGACGTGAAGATTCACATCGGGGCGAAGGCGACGCGCGGCCTCGGCGCGGGCGCCGACCCAGCCGTCGGCCTCGCTGCTGCAACCGAGAGCCGAGACGAGCTGAAGGAGGCGCTCAAGGGCGCCGACATGATCTTCGTCACCGCGGGCGAAGGGGGCGGCACGGGCACCGGCGGTGGGCCGGTCGTCGCCGAGCTAGCCCGTGAGCTCGAGGCGCTGACCGTCGGCGTCGTCACGAAGCCGTTCTCGTTCGAGGGTCGCCGCCGCGCGCTCCAGGCCGAGCAGGGCATCGGCAACCTCGCGGACCGGGTCGACACGCTGATCGTGATCGAGAACGACCGCCTCCTGCAGGTCGTCGAGAAGAAGACGCCCTTGTCGGACGCGTTCCGGATGGCCGACGACGTGCTGCGCCAAGGCGTCCAGGGCATCACCGACTTGATCACCGTGCCCGGGCTCGTCAACCTCGACTTCGCGGACGTGAAGACGATCATGCGCGAAGCCGGCTCCG
>Ga0137369_10006985_pt1 | contig 11378 bp, 9 predicted proteins | sample SagtaG_12_FD_104918 | JGI IMG/M metagenome (GOLD analysis project Ga0137369, IMG submission 104918) | Vadose zone soil microbial communities from Sagehorn Ranch, Mendocino, California, USA - Sage1_L_113_16 metaG | ecosystem: Environmental > Terrestrial > Soil > Vadose zone | place: USA... | reverse complement strand
CGCCGGCACGCGGAGGGCACCCCTGGGAAGGTGTGGTTCGTCGGCGCCGGCCCGGGCGCGGCCGACCTGCTCACGCTGCGCGGCGCGCGCGTGATCGCCGAGGCCGACGTGGTGATCTGGGCCGCGAGCCTGGTCCAGCCCGAGGTCGTGGCCGCCGCAGCGGGCGAGCTGCTCGAGTCCTCGAACCTGACCCTCGAGGAGGTCGGCGCGGTGTACGACCGGGCCGCGGCCGAGGGCCTGCGCGTCGCCAGGGTCCACTCCGGCGACCCGTCGCTCTACGGCGCGACCGGCGAGCAGATCGCCTACTGCGACCGGGTCGGCCTGGCCTGGGAGATCGTGCCCGGCGTGTCGTCGCTGGCAGCGGCGGCCGCCGTCGCCGGCCGCGAGCTGACCGTGCCCGAGATCGCCCAGTCGGTCATCATCACCCGCCTGCCCACCGCCACCCCGATGCCGCCTGGCGAGGAGGTCCGCGAGCTCGCCAGGCACGGCACCACCATGGCGCTGTTCCTGTCCGCCAAGCGCGGCCGGAGGCTCCAGGAGGAGCTGCTCGCCGGCGGCTACCCGCCCGACACCCCGTGCCTGGTCGCCTACCGCGTGACCTGGCCGGAGGAGCTGCTCGCCTGGTGCCGCCTTGACGAGCTGGCCCGCACCCTGCGCGACGCCAGGCTGCACAAGCACACCCTGATCCTGGTCGGCCCCGGGCTTGCCGCCGAGGGCACCAGGAGCCACCTGTACGACCCGAGTTTCGCCCATGAGTTCCGAGCTGCGCGAACCTGACCTTCCCCGCACGGCGAAGGTCCGCACCGGCCCGCTGCGAAGCGGCTGGACCACCGGCACCTGCGCGGCCGCGGCCGCCAAGGCCGCGGCCGAGCTGCTCGCCGGCGGCCAGGCGCCCGCCGACGTCGAGGTGGCCCTGCCGGGCGGGCAGCGCGTGCGCTTCCCCGTCGAGCGGGCCGAGGCCGGCGACGGCTGGGCCGAGGCGGTGGTGGTGAAGGACGCCGGCGACGACCCGGACGTGACCCACGGCGCCCACCTGACCGTGCGGCTGCAGCCGAGCGCCCAGCCCGGCGTCACCTGGCGCGCCGGCGAGGGTGTGGGCACGGTCACCAAGCCCGGCCTCGGCCTCGAGGTCGGCGGGCCGGCGATCAACCCGGTGCCGCGGGCGCAGATCAGCCGCGCCATCGGCGAGGTGCTCGACCTCGGCACGGCCGGGGTGGTCTGCGAGATCTCCGTGCCCGGCGGCGAGCGCATGGCCCGCAAGACCACCAACCCGCGGCTCGGGATCGTCGGCGGCATCTCCATCCTCGGCACCACCGGCATCGTGCGGCCGTTCTCGACCGCCTCGTGGCGGGCGTCGGTGGTCCAGGCGATCGACGTGATCGCCGCCCAAGGCCTCGACGTGGTGGTGCTGTCGACCGGCGGGCGCACCGAGCGGGCCGCCATGCGCCTGCTGCCCGACCTGCCCGAGGGCTGCTTCGTCGAGGTCGGCGACTTCACCGGCGCCGCGCTCCGCCAGGCGGTCGCCGACGGGCTGCGCCGCTGCGTGTTCGTTGGCATGGCCGGCAAGCTGGCCAAGCTCGCCGCCGGGGTGATGATGACCCACTGGACCCGCTCCAAGGTGGACCTCGACGCGCTCGCCGACGTGACCGCCGAGGCCGGAGCCACGCCGGAGGTGGTCGAGGCCGTCCGCCAGGCCAATACCGCCCGCCACGCCTACGAGCTGTGGCGGGAGCACCGCGTCGACGCCGCCCCGAGCCTGCTCTGCGCCCGGGTGGCCGGCAACCTCGAGCGCTTCGCCGAGGGCAGGCTCCAGGCCGAGGTGGTCATGGTCGACTTCGACACCCTGGAACCGGTGGGGCGGGCGCCGTGATCACCGTGATCGGCCTGGGCGAGCGGCCGCTCGGGGAGGCGGCGGTGACCGCGCTGGCCAGGGCTGAGCTGGTGGCAGGGGGGCGGCGCCAGCTCGACGCGGTCGCCGGCCTGGTGCCAGCGGGGCGGCGGGAGGTCGAGCTGGCCGGGGCGCTCGGCCCGGCGCTGGACGCACTCGCCGGCGACCCCGGCCCGGCGGTCGTGCTCGCCTCCGGGGACCCGGGGTTCTTCGGGATCGTGCGCGCCCTCGCCGGCCGGGTCGGGCCCGGCTCGCTGCGGGTGATCCCGGGCGTGTCCAGCGTCTCCTCGGCGTTCGCCAGGGCCGGGCTGCCCTGGGACGACGCGCTGGTCGCCTCGGCCCACGGCCGCGACCCGGCCGCCGCGGTCAACCTCTGCCGCCGCTACCCGAAGGTGGCGGTGCTCACCAGCCCGGGCTTCGGGCCGGCAGCGCTCGCCGCCGCGCTGCCCGACCAGCCGAGGCGCACCCTGGTCGTGGTGGAGGACGTCGGCCCGGACGAGCGGGTCACCGTCGGCGGGCCGGCGCTGATCGCCGGGCAGGCGTTCGCCGACCCCAACGTCGTGCTCTGCCTCGACGAAGCCCATGCCGTCGGCGACAAGGGACGGCAGTGGCCGCCCCGGCTCACCCCCGACCGGTGGGCGCTGCCCGAGGACGCCTTCGAGCACCGCGACGGGATGATCACCAAGGCCGAGGTGCGGGCGGTCGCGCTCGCCTGGCTCGGGCCCGGGCCGGGTGACCTGGTCTGGGACGTCGGCGCGGGCAGCGGCGCGGTGGCGGTCGAGGCGGCCCGGCTCGGTGCCGCAGTGGTGGCGGTCGACGCCGACCCGGCCCAGTGCGACCGGGCACGCGCCAACGCCGAGCGCCACCGGGTCCCGGTCGAGGTGGTGGAGGGGCGGGCCCCCGCGGTGCTGGCCGGGCTGCCCGACCCGGACGCTGTGTTCGTCGGCGGCGGCGGGGCGCAGCTCGGCGAGGTCGTGCGGGTGGCGGCCGAGCGGGCCGGCCGCGCCGTGGCCGTCGCGCTCGCCACCGTCGAGCGGGTCGGGCCGGTCCGCGAGCTGCTCGCCGCCGCCCGCCTCGAGGTCGAGGGCGTCCAGCTCTCGGCCGCCCGGCTCGCGCCGCTCGGCGCCGGGACCCGGCTCGCCGCCGCCAACCCGGTCTTCCTCCTGTGCGGGAGGCGCCACCCATGACCTGCGTGGTCGCCGCCACCCGGGCGGGCCGGGAGCCAACCGCCCGGCTGCGGTGCAGGAGGCGGCCGTGACCTGCGTGGTCGCCGCCACCCGGGCGGGCCGGGAGCCAACCGCCCGGCTGCAGTGCAGGAGGCGGCCGTGATCTGCGTGGTCGCCGCCACCCGGGCGGGCCGGCGGCTCGCCGAGGACCTCGCCGCCCACCTCGACGGCAAGCTCGTCGAGGTGGGCGGCCCGGCCCGCGCGGCCGTGGCCGCCGCCTGGCCACAGGCCGACCAGCTCGTGCTGGTGATGGCCGCGGGCGCGGCGGTGCGGCTGGTCGCGCCGCTGCTCGCCGGCAAGCAGGCCGACCCCGGCGTGGTCTGCGTGGACGACGCCGGGCGGTTCGCGCTGCCCCTGCTCGGCGGGCACGAGCGTGGCGCCAACGCCCTCGCCGAGCGCGTCGCCGCCCACCTCGGGGCCACGGCGGTGGTGACCACCGCCTCCGAGGCGCACGGCCTGGCCGGGCTGGCCGACCTCGGCCTGCCGGTCGACCCCGAGGACGCCGACCTGGCCGCGGTCGGCGGCGCGCTCGTCTCCGGCGACCACGTGCACCTGTGCAACCGGCCACGCTGGCCGCTCGGCCCCCTGCCAGGCACGGTCGTGGAGGCGGCCGAGCCGGTCGCGCCCCTGCTGTGGGTCACCGACCGGCGCGTCGACCCGCCCCGGCCCGCGGTCGTGCTCCGCCCGCCGTCGCTGGTCGTCGGCGTCGGCGCCAGCCGTGGCGTGGCCGCCGGCGAGGTCGGCGCGCTGGTCGAGACCGCCCTCGCCGAGGCTGGCCTGGCCAGCGGGTCGGTGCACTGCCTGGCCACCGTGGACGCCAAGGCCGGCGAGCCCGGGCTGGTCGAGGCCGCCGGCCGGCTCGGGGTGCCGCTGGTGGCCCTGCCGGCCGACCGGCTCGCCGCGGTGGCCGTGCCCAACCCGAGCCCGGTGGTGGCCGCCGCCGTCGGCACGCCCAGCGTGGCCGAGGCCGCCGCGCTCCACCTCGGCGGCGAGCTCATGGTCCCCAAGCGCAAGAGCGCGATGGCCACGGTCGCGGTCGCGCGCCGGCCCCCGCGGGGCAGGCTGCTGCTGGTCAGCCTCGGCCCGGGCGCGCCCGACGCGGTCACCGGGCAGGCCCGCCAGGCGCTGGCCCGGGCCGAGGTGGTGGTCGGCTACGGCCCCTACGTCGACCAGGCCCGGCCGCTGCTCCGGCGCGGCACTCGCTGCGAACGCTACCGGCTCGGCGACGAGGTCCGCCGGGCCGAGCGCGCGGTCGGCCTGGCCAGGCAGGGGCGGTGCGTGGCGCTGGTGTCAGGCGGCGACGTCGGCGTGTACGCGATGGCCTCGCCAGCGCTGGAACGCTGCGGCGACGACCTGGACGTCGAGGTCGTCCCTGGCGTGACAGCGGCGGGCGCCGCGGCGGCGGTCCTGGGCTCGCCACTCGGCCATGACCACTGCGCGATCTCCCTGTCGGACCTGCTCACCCCGTGGGAGGTCATCCGCCGCCGGGTCAAGGCGGCCGCCGAGGGCGACCTGGTGATCGCCTTCTACAACCCGCGCAGCCGGCAGCGCCACTGGCAGCTCGCGGAGGCGCGACTGCTGCTGCTCGAGCACCGCGACCCGGGCACCCCGGTCGCGGTGGTGACCGACGCCACCCGCCTGGGGGAGCACGTGGTGCGCACCACCCTGGCCGCCCTCGACCCGGGCGAGGTCGGCATGCGCAGCCTGGTCGTGGTCGGCAGCTCCCAGACCCGCTGGATCGCCGGCCGCATGGTGACCGCGAGGGGCTACCGGTGAGCGCGTTCGTGGGGCTACCGGTGAGCGCGTTCGTGGTGACCGCCGACTGCGTCGGCTGCGGGCTGTGCCTGCGCACCTGCCCGGAGCGGGCGATCCGCGCCACCCGGGAGGGGTTGGTGGTGCTCGACACCTGCACTGCCTGCGGGGAGTGCGCGGAGGTCTGCCCGGTCGACGCGTGCCTGGAGGTGCCGGCCTGATGCGACGGGCCCACCCGATCGAGCAGGAGTCCTACCGGCGGCTGCGGGCCGCGATCGACCTGTCCGGGCTGCCGCCGCTGTGCCGGGCGGTCGCCGAGCGGGTCATCCACGCCAGCGCCGACCTCGGGTATGCCGACGACCTCGTGCTCGACGAGACGGCGCTGCAGGCGGGGCTCGCGGCGCTGCGCGCGGGCGTGCCGGTGGTGGTCGACACCCGCATGGTCGCCGCCGGCATCAGCGGGCTCGCGGTGAGCGTCGGGCTCGACGAGGTCGCGGCGGGCGCCGGCGGGCCCCGGGGCGCCGCGGTGGCCGGCGGGCCGGGCGGGCGCGTCGGGCTCGACGAGGTCGCGGCGGGCGCCGGCGGGACCCGTAGCGCCGCCGGCATCCGCGCCGCCGCCGAGCGGGCCGGCCCGGGGGCGGTCTACGTGATCGGGTGCGCCCCGACCGCGCTGGAGGCGCTGCTCCACCTCGACGCGGGCCCGGCGCTGGTCATCGGGCTGCCGGTCGGGTTCGTCGGGGCCGTCGAGGCCAAGCAGGCGCTACGGGCCAGCGGCCTGCCCGCCGCCTCCAACCGCGGGCCCAAGGGCGGCGCGGCCGTGGCCGCCGCTGCCCTGAACGCGTTGCGCTACGGTGAGGACCGGTGATGGGGGGGCCCGCGCTGCTCCTGGCCGGGCACGGCAGCACGAGCCAGGCCGGGGTCGCCGAGTACCTCGCGCTCGCCGAACGGGTGCGCGCGCTCCAGCCGGGGCTCGCGGTGGGCACCGGGTTCCTCGAGCTGGCCCCGCCACCACTGTCGGTCGCGGTCGGCGACCTCGTCGCCGGCGGGCACCGCGACATCGTCGTCGTCCCGCTGGTGCTGGTCGGCGCCGGCCACGCCAAGGCCGACATCCCCGCGGTCGTGGTGGAGGCGCGCCGGCGGTTCCCGGAGGTCCAGCTCCGCTACAGCCGGGAGCTCGGCATCCACCCGGACCTGCTCGCCGTGGTCGTCGAGCGGCTGGACGCGACCGTCCCGGCCGCCCTGCGCGCCGAGACCGCGGTGCTGCTCGTCGGGCGGGGCTCGTCGGACCCGGACGCCAACGCCGACATCCTCAAGGTGGCGCGGCTGTTATGGGAAGGCCGGGACTGGCCGACCGTGGAGGCCTGCTTCGTTGGGATCACCGGCCCGCGGGTCCCCGAGGGCCTGGAGCGCTGCCGCCGGCTCGGGCAACGGCGCATCGCGGTGGTGCCCTACTTCCTGTTCACCGGCGTGCTGGAGCGCCGCATCCACGCCCAGGCAGCCGAGTTCGCCGCCGCCCACCCCGACGTGGCCGTGCAGGTCACCCACTACCTCGGGCCCGACGACCGCGTCGCCGAACTGGTGCTCGAACGCTACCGCGAGGCGCTCGGCGGCCCGGTCCCGCGGAGCTGCGACACCTGCCGCTACCGCGTCGCGCACGCGTCCACCCACGAGCATCACCATGGCTGAGCTCGTCCTGGTGCTCGGCGGCACCCGCTCGGGCAAGAGCGCGGTTGCCGAGTCGCTGGTGGCCGGCGCCGCCTCGGCGAGCTGCGTCGTCTACGTCGCCACGGGCAGCGCTGGCGACCCCGAGATGGCCGCACGCATCGCCGCGCACCGCGCGCGGCGCCCGACCACCTGGCGCACCGTGGAGACCCAGGACCCGGCCGCCGCGGTGCGCGCCGCCCCACCAGGCAGCGCGGTGCTGGTCGACGCGCTCGGCCTGTGGCTCGCCGCCCGCCTGGACGCCGACCGTGGCCTGCTGCTGGCCGAGGTCGGCGCGCTCGCCGCCGCCGCCCTTGCCCACGACGGGGGCCCGGTCGTGGTCGTCGCCGAGGAGGCCGGCCTCGGCGTGGTCCCGACCGGTGCGGCCACCCGCCGCTGGCTCGACCTGCTCGGCGAGGCCAAGCAGCGCCTGGCCGCCCTCGCCGGGCGCACCCTGCTGGTGGTGGCCGGCCACCCGCTCCTCGTATCGCCGCCGGCCCAGGCAGCGGAGCCGGCCGGACCTGCGGCCGGGCCCGGCCTCGCGGTCGGCGACCGGCTCGTGCCCGGTGGGGCGCCCGGCCTCGCGGTCGGCGACCGGCTCGTGCCCGGTGGGGCGCCCGGCCTCGCGGTCGGCGACCGGCTCGTGCCCGGTGGGGCGCCCGGCCTCGCGGTCGACGCCGGCGCGTGCGAGCACGGGGTGCACGGCGACCGGCTCGTGCCCGAGGGGGCGCTGGACTTCGCGGTCAACGTGCACAGCCCCATGCCCGCGCACGTTCGCGAGGCGCTCGACCGGGCACTGGACCGCACCGCGAGCTATCCCGACGACGCCGCGGGCCGCGCCGCGGCCGCGACCCGCCACCGCCGGCCGGCCGGCGAGGCGCTGGTCACCGCGGGCGCGACCGACGCGTTCCACCTGCTCGCGCGGGTCGTCCGGGTCCGGCTGGCCTGCGTGGTCCATCCCGGCTTCAGCGAGCCCGAGGCCGCCCTGCGCGCCGCCGGGGTGCCGGTCGCCCACGCCGTTCGCAGGGCGACCGACGGCTGGCGCCTGGACCCGTCGGCCGTGGACGAGCGGGCCGACGTCGTCGTGGTCGGCAACCCCAACAACCCCACAGGCACCCTGGACGACCCCGAGCGGGTCGCCGGCCTCTGCCGTCCCGGGCGTGTCACCGTGGTCGACGAGGCGTTCATGGACTTCGTCGAGGACGAGTGGTCGTGGTCCCTGGCCGGCCGCCGGGACCTCCCCGGCCTGGTGGTGGTGCGCAGCGTGACCAAGCTGTGGGGGCTCGCCGGGGTCCGCGCCGGCTACCTGCTCGGCCCGCCTGGCCTGGTCGCCCGCTGCGCCGCCGCCCGCCCGCCCTGGGCCACCAGCAGCCTGGCGCTGGCCGCGGTCGAGGTCTGCGCCGCTGACGAGCGCCACCGCCGCCAGGTGGCGCGCGAGGTGGCCGCTGCCCGCGAGGCGCTCGCGGCCGGGCTGCGCACCCTGCCCGGGGTGACCGTCCACGCAGGCGCCGCGAACTTCCTGCTGCTCGGCGTGCCCGACGGGCCGGCGGTGCGGGCGAGGCTGCTCGACCGCGGTGTCGCGGTGCGCCCGCCGACGTTCCCAGGGCTCGGCCCGGACCATCTCCGTGTCGCAGTCCGCGACGAGGAGCGCAACGCGCTGCTGCTCAAGACGCTCGAGGAGGTGCTTCGAGGTTGACCGGGAGGGAGCAGGAGGTCGCCGCACTGGCCCACGCGGTCGAGCCGGTCGACGGCGAGCGGGCCGACGAGGCCCGGCACCGCCACGACGGGCTGGTCAAGCCGCCCGGCAGCCTGGGCATGGTCGAGCAGCTCGGTGCGCAGCTCGCGGCCATTGCCGGCCGCTGCCCGCCGCCGGTGCCCGCGGCGCCGGCGGTGATCCTCGCCGCCGCCGACCACGGAGTCCACGCCCAGGGCGTGACGCCCTGGCCGCAGGCGATCACCGCCGCGATGGTCGAGGTGTTCTGCCAGGGCCGGGCCGCGGCCAACGCGATCGCCGCGACCGTGGGCGCGCGCGTGGCCGTGCTGGACGTCGGCGTGGCCGGCGACCCGGTCAGGCACCCGCGGCTGCGCCGGGCCCGCGTCCGCGACGGCACCGCCGACCTGTCCCAGGGGCCCGCGATGACCCGGGACGAGGCGGCCGCGGCGGTGCTCGCCGGCGCCGGCCTGGCCGAGGAGCTGGTCAGCAGCGGGGTCGACCTGCTGGTCACCGGCGACATGGGTATCGCCAACACCACCGCGGGGGCCTGCCTGATCGCCGCGTTCACCGGCGCCGACCCGGCCAAGGTGACCGGCCCCGGTGCCGGCGCGGACGCCGCGATGCTCGCGCACAAGACCGCGGTGGTGGCCGGCGCCGTGGCCCGCCACGGGCCGGCCATGGCCGACCCGCTCGGCACGCTGGCCGCGCTCGGCGGGCTCGAGCACGCCGCGCTCGTCGGCGTGATCCTCTCCGGCGCGTGCGACCGGGTCCCGGTCGTGCTCGACGGGGTGAACACGGTGGCGGCGGCGCTGGCGGCCACCGCGCTCTGCCCGCTGGCGCTCGGCTACCTGGTCGCCGGTCACCTGTCCACAGAGCCGGGGGCGAAGGTCGCGCTCGACCACCTCGGCCTGGTGCCGCTCCTGGACCTCGACCTGCGCCTGGGGGAAGGCACCGGCGGGCTGCTCGCCGTCCCGATCGTCACCGCCGCAGCCCGCTTGCTGGGCGACGTGGCGGCAATCGCCGAGCTCGGCTGACCAGGTCACGTTCGGGCTTCGGGGAGCAGCTTCACCCAGGCCTCCCGGGCCTCCTTGTCTGCGACAGCCTCCGTGGCCTTGCCGGTCGGTAGCCCGGTGAAGATGATGATCTTTCGGTTGCCGTCGATATCGACGCGGACGGCCGTGCCCGCCAGCGCCTTGATCCCGAACAGCGGTGGTGGGTCACCGAGATAGTGCACCTTCTCGAGCGGGGCTTCCCAGATGTCGCGGTCGCCGTTCTCGATGAAGACGACGAGAAGCCCGTCGGCAGTTCGGACGAGGGCGAGGGTTCCCTCGATGTTGAGGAGGCGCAACCCCCACAAGGTGTTGGTTCGGTCGGTGAGGATCTGGACTCGGTCGAGACGGATCGCCACCGCTTCGCGCGTGTCATCGGCCATCGTCATCACCCCTCGCGGATTGAGAGGCGGTTCAGCGGCCTCAGATACACGGAGGGCACGTCGGCGCCCTCCCGGAGGCGGTTAAAGACCGATAACCGGTTACATTCAGGACATCAGGAACGCGCCGACCCGCCGTGATCAGGACATAGGGACATCAGGAAGGCGCCCGACCGCCGTGAGCGGGACATCAGGAGAGCGTCCGACCCGCCGTGAGCGGAGGTGTGGTCCGGCCCGACTAGAATCGAGGCCATGAGCGTTCCGACCACTCCGCGGCCCAAGCCGGAGTCGATCCCTGACCACCCGGGCGTCTACCTGTTCCGTGACGCCGACGGGCGGGTCATCTATGTCGGCAAGGCCATCTCCCTGCGCAAGCGCACGGCCAACTACTTCGGGGCCCGCTACAGCATGCACCCGCGGACGGTGGCGATGGTCGAGGCCTCGGCCACCCTCGAGTGGATGCTGGTCGGCAACGAGGTCGAGGCCCTCCAGCTCGAGTACAACCTCATCAAGCAGCACCGGCCCCGCTACAACGTCCGCTACCGGGACGACAAGTCCTACCCGTGGCTCGCGGTCACGGTGAGTGAGGAGATCCCGAGGCCCAGGGTCGAGCGCGGCAGCAAGCGGAAGGGCACCAGGTACTTCGGCCCCTACACCCACGCCTACGCGATCCGGGAGACCCTCGACCTGCTGCTCCGCACCTTCCCGATGCGGACCTGCTCCCATGGCGTGTTCGACCGGCACCGGCGCCTGGGCCGGCCCTGCATCCTCTACGACATCGGCAAGTGCTCCGGGCCGTGCGTCGGCCACGTCAGCGCCGACCAGCACCGCGCCATCGTGGAGGAGTTCATCGCCTTCATGGACGGCCACACCAGGCCGACCCTGCAGCGCATCGAGGCCGACATGCGGGCGGCCGCCGAGGCGCTCAACTTCGAGGCCGCCGCGCGCCTGCGCGACCAGCTCGCCAGCGTGCGCACCGCCCTCGAGCGCCAGCAGATGGTCTCCTCACGGCCCGAGGACTTCGACATCGCCGCCTTCGCCGAGGACGACCTGGAAGCGGCCGTGCAGGTCTTCTTCGTCCGGCGGGGCCGGGTGGTGGGCCGCCGCGGGTTCGTGGTCGACAAGGTCGAGGCGCTCGACACGCCCGCGCTGGCCGCCACCTTCGTGCAGCAGCTCTACGGCGACCGGGCCGACGAGGTGCCCCGCGAGGTGTTCCTGCCGGTGCTGCCCGAGGGGACCGACGCCCTGCGCGCCTGGCTGGCCGAGGCGCGCGGCGGCCCGGTCGACCTGCGCGTGCCCCAGCGGGGCGAGAAGCGCGCCCTGCTCGAGACGGTCGCCCAGAACGCCCGCGACGCGTTCGCGAGCCACAAGCTGAGGCGCGCGTCCGACTTCGACGCGCGCGCCCGCGGCCTGAAGGAGCTGCAGGACCAGCTCGACCTGCCCACGGCGCCACTGCGGATCGAGTGCTACGACATCTCCAACCTGCAGGGCAACCAGGTGGTCGGCTCCATGGTGGTGTTCGAGGACGGCCTGCCCCGCAAGTCGGAGTACCGCCGCTTCGAGCTCAAGTCGGTCGATGGCCAGGACGACCCCGCCTCCCTCCGCGAGGTGCTCACCAGGCGGCTGGCCCGCCTGGCGGCCGAACGGGTGCAGGGACCCACGGAGGGG
>Ga0137369_10006983_pt1 | contig 11380 bp, 11 predicted proteins | sample SagtaG_12_FD_104918 | JGI IMG/M metagenome (GOLD analysis project Ga0137369, IMG submission 104918) | Vadose zone soil microbial communities from Sagehorn Ranch, Mendocino, California, USA - Sage1_L_113_16 metaG | ecosystem: Environmental > Terrestrial > Soil > Vadose zone | place: USA... | reverse complement strand
TACGTTCCAAGGGTCGAGGTGTCCGCCATCGGACTTGAGCCTCGGGTAATGGTCCGGCGACGGTTCCCATGGGCCGGGAGGGTGCGACTTGGGGTCGAAGTGGGCCCTGCCTTTGTGGCAGTAGCAGCTCGGCATTTCACATCGGAGCTCGATGATCTGCCGGCGTTTGGCCATTTGAACGAGCACCCCGCGTACTCCAAGCTCCTCCCGTAAGCGGAAAACGAGCGTGTCGTCCATGCGAGCCTTTGCGGTTGCTGCCTTTGTCGTCATCACTAATCTCCACTTCTCTGGTGGACTGACTCACATCACGGCCACTCCGTTCTCTTCGGCATCAGTGCAGTTCATCCTCAATCGTTCGCCGTCGCCTCGCGCTCATCCTGTCCGGCGATGGCCGGGCGCAGCGGGTCGTAACCGCCTCGTCGACAGCATCGTCAGTCCGGAGGCGCGAGCGGCCACGCTCAAACTCGTGCCCCGTAAGCCAGACGAAGGGGAAGTGCAGAGCGCGCAATCTTCGACAGCCAGTAGAGCGGCGCACGGTCGCTAAGCACCGATGAGTCGCGGTTCTGTCCGAATCCGCGACTGATGTGCGCGAGGTCGCGTCGAACGCACGAAAGCGTGACTCTTTGGGCGCCGCGTGGACAAGTGCAGCCGCTGGAGGCAGCCGGTTCGTCCGGCCACGCGCTCTACGATCCGCGTGTGAAAGTCCAGCACGCAATCTTCTGGCAACTCGTTGGAACGCGGGACCGCCTACGAGACCTACCTCGCCCGATAGGCGAGCCGCGTTCACAACGTCCGTGGGTAGGACAGCTAGTTACGGCGATTGCGCCGTGACTACTTTCTTACACACGGATGCTTCTTAGTGCTCTTCTGGCCTTTACGGCACCTCGGCTTTGGCTTCGCCGAGAAGATCGCCGTCACGGACGTCGCGCCATTCATCGTCAACTGGCAATCGCCCCTTCCCGAACAGGCCCCGATCCACGCAGCCAAGCGATAGCGCGCGGCAGGATTCGCCAAGAGCGTCACCGTGGAGCCGCGCAGCGCGGTGAAGTTACAGACCATCCTGCACGCCTCTACGCTCGTACCGAGGAAAGCGTCCACCGAGCCGTGGCCGCGAACCGTGACGGTCAGGTGGAAGGACGGGATCTGCTCGAGGTATGGGCTTTCCGAGAGGTCGGGGCAGCCGGGAATGTGCGCCCGGTAGTAGTCGTCGTGGTTGTAGTCCAAGACAGCGTGGAACCAGTTCCAACCTGCCGGTGATTTCGCGTCGGGGCCGTACATGAGGTCGGTTGGGCTGTCGTGAACATGGTCGCCATACCCGTCTGCGCTCGCGTGAGGAGCGCAGCGTGGCGTGAACCCGATCACGTGCAGGACCTCGTGCAGGACACCAATCTCGAAGTAGCCGGGTCGATCGGTGCCCGTTCCGAATCCCGGAGCATCACTACATGGGCGCGCGTCCTTCGTTGGCCACGCCAGGAGGTACATGGCACCCAGCTTCGGCAGCGCCGGCGATTTCGCTCCTCCGCAGGCCCACGTGCTGTGCCCGTCGTAGAAGGCCGCGTAGACCTTGGCCGGGTTGTTGAATCCCGCGGCGACAAGATCTTCGCCCATGACCCAGAGCGGCCAGGGGTTGGTCTTCGTGGCCTGTGCATCCGAGTGCGGTAGCCGCATAAACGTAATGTCGGGAGTGCCTTTGTACGTATCGATTCGGAGGGCCTGGTCGCCTGTTTGAGCCTCGAACCAGTGCTCGATCCGGGTGATCGACTGTTCCATTCCCCCGTTTGCATCGAGCCCGCGATCCGTCCCATCTGCGGGCACGACGTAGAGGAAATGCACCTGCGGTCCCGAGATCTCGTCCGGCATGTCATGCGTCGTGCGGTCGCGCGTGACGACCTGCGAGCCGAGTTGGTGCGTGGTGCGCCCGCTTGCTTGAGCTGTCGTCGCCACCAACGCGATGATGCACAGAGAGGCGACGGTCAAGCTGACACGCACGCGCCCCATTCCGAGATCAACGCCCGATCCGACGGACGCCTGTGCGGCTGATCAGGAAGCCCTTCCCGGACCGGGTCACCGTGCACTTGACCCCAGACTTCTGGGAGGAGCAGGCGAAGCGCCCGATCGTAATCTTCCTACCGTAGCCGAGCGCGGGCGTGTTCTCGGCGGGGTTGCCCAGACACTTGATGCCGCGACAGATCTTCAGGCGTCCGTCGAGGCTCATCCTGACGTTCTTCGGAGCCTTCACACTCTGGCAGTACACGTAGGAGCCGCGAGCGTCGCGGTCCGCCATCTCGCAGGAGAGGTTGCGACTTGGCGAGTAGAAACCAGCATAGGTCGCCGTGGCCGGCGCCGACCCATTCCAGACCTTGCGCACCGTGTTGTAGCCCACTTCGGCGATGTAGACACTCCCTTTTCCGTCCACGGCCACCCCAAAGGGCGCCGACAGTTGCGCCGAGGTCGCCGGGCCACCTTCCCCGAGGCCGCCCGAGGGGCCGCGGGGATCCCTACCCGCGATCCTCGTGAGCTTTCCGCCGGCCACTTTCAGCATACGGGGCGGGTCGGCGTCGGCGATGTAGACGTTCCCCTCCTTGTCCACGGCCACCCCAAACGCGTTCGCCAGCTGTGCCGAGGTGGCGGGGCCGCCCTCCCCGGAGAAGCCGTTTACGCCAGTGCCAGCGAACGTCGTGATCGTCCCGCCGGGGCTGACCTTGCGCACGCGCCCGTTTTGCTGGTCAGCGATGTAGACGTTCCGGTTCCCATCGACTGCCACCCCGGCCGGGGCATACAGCCGGGCCGAGGTGGCCGGTCCGCCGTCCCCGGAGAAGCCTGCCTTCCCCGTGCCTGCGAGCGTCGTGATCGTCCCACCGGGGCTGACTTTGCGCACACGGTTGCCCCTGTATTCGGCGATGTAGACGTTCCCCTGTGCGTCCACCGCCACCCCGTGCGGTTGATACAGCTGCGCCGACGTCGCCGGGCCACCGTCACCGGAAAAACCCTGGATACCCGTCCCGGCGAACGTCGTGATCGTCCCGCCGGGGCTCACCTTGCGTACACGGTTGTTGCCGTAGTCAGCGATGTAGATGTTCCTTTGCCCGTCCACTGCCACCCCTCGCGGGCTGGACAGATAAGCCGAGGTCGCCGGGCCACCGTCACCCGAAAAGCCGGACGCTCTGCCTGTGCCGGCCAACGTGCTGATCGTCCCGCCGAGACCAACTTTGCGTATGCGGTTGTTGTTCGAGTCGGCGATATAGACGCTCCCCTGTGCGTCCACGGCAACCGCGTGCGGCTGACTGAGCTGAGCGGAGGTCGCGGGGCCGCCGTCGCCGGAAAAGCCCCCCGTCCCGAATTTGCCAACGCCGGCGATCGTCGTGATCTTGTCGCTGCCCGTGACGCCGAACGCGCCCGACGCGACAACCGCCGCAACTCCTACAACCACACCCATCGCCCGCAACTGCATATCGCCTCCCTGCCTAGAGCCGGCTCGTTTCAGCCACGACCGGTAACATCAAGCACACGGCCGGCAGCCGCTGCCTCGTCCCGTTCGGAAATCAGGGACCAACCTGAGTGACCCCGCCGCTGTTGATCAGGAAGCCTCTCCCGGCTGCCTTTCCCCCGATGACCGTGCAGGTGATCCCCTTCGTCTCCGACAGGCAGTGAAACTCGTTCCACTCGTCCGCCTGTCCGTAGGGGAGCACGTGCGCATTCTTGCGCTCGAAGCCCTTCAGACAGTCGCTGCTCGTGTCGCAAGTCGTGACGGCGCCGTTTCGGCGCAGACGCGCCGTGTGCACCGGGGCGAGGCTCGCGCAGCGCGCCTCCGGGGTCGGATAGACCGTGAAGCCGCACCACATGTTCCCGTCGGAGGAGATGACCGAGTCGAACGAGAGCGCCCGCGCCCACGTGCCGGCGTTCAGAGCGCGGCCGTTCCAGCGCCAGAAGCGGTACTTCACCGAGGAGGGAAAGCAGTGCGAATCCCCCGGCCCGAGTACACCGATCTTCTCCCGGATGTCCGAGCCGACCGCGTCCAGGAAGGCGCCATGTTTCACGTTCATCACCAGCCGCCACGTCCCGCCCGCCCAGCGGAACACAGCCCAATCGACACTGCCGCCGCACGAGGGAATTGCGACCGAGCCAACCATCCCGCGGCTGCCGGGACCGAGGAAAGCCCCGCACAAGACCTGGTAGACCGGCGCCTTCTTCTGGAAGCGGTTGACCCCGATCCGGTAGCGCGTCATCGCCTTCGACGCAGTCCCCTTCGAGCAGTCCCCCGTCGCGCTCGTGCCCCCCGCGGCAACCGGCGACGCGAAGGTGTGGCCGATGACGTGCGATCCGGTCACCGCGGAGTAGATCGGACCCGATGCCGCCAGTGTGATCACGGAAAGCGCCGCGACTACCAGGAAAACGCGCAGGTGAAACGCGCGTGTCCAGAGTTGCCGCATGTCCCATCTCCTTCTTGTTGCCGGTTGGGCTCCCACTAGCCGTTGAAGCTCGCCGCCACGGCGTGGCGCAGGAGGACATGCTTCTTGCCGCCACCCCAGGGCACGCGCACGACGTTCGAGCCGTACAGGCCGCTGGTTTCGGCATCCCCCGTCTGGCCGATCACGTAGCGGCCATCCCGGCTAAGCGCCGACGGAGCGACCCTATGCGCGATCAGCCGGACGCCGCCGCGGATCGGGTCGACGGCGTAGGACTCACGGAACGTCCAGGCGTCCAGGCCGACCATGCCGGCGAGCAGTCGCTTGCCGTCCGCCGACCAGGCGACCGGAAACGGGCCGTAAAGCTCGGTGGTCGGACGGAAATTGGTGAGCCGGCGGAAGCTGCTGCCGTCGGGTTGGACGACCGCGACGTCAAACGTGTAGTTGCGTCCCCTGGGCTTGAGCACCGCGAACGCGATGGCATCCGGCCCCCAGGCGGGCGACGCAACCGCCGAGTCGCGCACGGTCGTGATCGCGTGCGTGGTGAGATCGATTACTCGCAGCTTGCTTCGGCTGCTGAAGTAGGAGCTCGATGTCGGCAGTTGGACATACGCAAGCCGCGTGGAGTCGGGCGAGAAGCTGACTTGCATCTCGAAAAAGCCCGTTGCGAGCGTCGTCGTCGCGGCGGTTACAGCGTCGACGAGCCGCAACTGTGCGGGCTTTCCCGCAACGCCGTCGTCGTCCACGCATGCGAGCTTGGTCGAGTCGGGTGACCAGACGATCCGTCCGCAGTTGAGCTGGATCGCGTGCGTAGGCGCCCCGCCAGCGCGCGCATAGAGCTCGAGCCTCAGGTTCGTGTACGAGTTCACGTCGGAGTTGATCACGGCGACCTGCGACCCGTCGGGCGAGACGAACGAAGACCACCCGCGGGTGAGGATGCGACTCCCACTGCCGTCGGTGCGAGCAATCAGGATCTTGCCTGGGCGCGACTCCGCAGCGCCCTTACCGAACCTGGAGACGGTCAGGCTCGAGGTCGCCGACGGTGCGACTCCCGCCCCGAGACCGCCAAACGCGCTAGTAGCGACAACCGCCGCAACCGCCGCAACCACACCCAACGCCCGCAACCGCATCTCGCCTCCTGTCTAAAGCCGAGCCGTGTCAGACACGACCGGCAAAATCACACACACCGCCGCCCTACCAGTCCGAGGAAACGGAAGGCGCACCTGCGGCAGAGCGAGCAGAGACGGCGAAGAGAAGAGAGCAGGACGCCACGCAAAGGAGCACAACCCGCCGCAACCCAAAGCCCCTTCCGCAATAGACGCCGCCTACCTCGCCAACCCATCTTGCCAAAGTTTGCGCAAGTTTTCAATCTTTTCGACTAGAGGTTTGCGCAAGTTGTCGAGCCTTCGACTAAGACTTACCCTCTCCGCAGCCCCAGCGGCAATCAAGGATGACGTCGCAGGGACAGCACACGGACGCTTTCAACGTGCGATCAATCGCCGTCACGTTCAGGCCGCGGAAATGGCCGCGCGGGAGATGGGTGCACTGTCACTCGCCGACGCGCTCGCGCTCTGCGACCTCCTCGCGAACGTCGACCCAGCACGCTACGAACGAGCGGCGTTGCGATGGCTGCAGCGTTTCATCGCCGCTGAAGACGCGCTCGCTCGATGAGGAAGTTGAGCGTGGTTCTGTCAGTTCGTCCCATTCCCGCTCTTCGCGACCGAACGTCATGGCGCCTCGGCCTTGTTGACCACGGCCACGTAGCTGCCGACCGCCTCCGCGTACCTCTCGGCCCCGAGTGTGCGCCGGAGCGTGGTGTCGGCGAGGTAGCCGTCCAGGTCGGCCTTCGCGTCCTCGACCGCCGCCTCGGCCTCGGACACCTCGGCGTCGTCTCCCCCGGGCCGCGGCACCCAGTTCGACGAGTCGGCCGGGTTCAGCTCGCCCTCCAGGACGTTCATCACGTGGTCGTCGAGCGCCTGGGCCCTGGCGTAGGCGCGCCGGTCGCACTCCGGCCTCCGGCAGACGTAGTGCGCGTAGTCCTTCGTCCTCTGCCCGCCGGACAGGTACATCGCCCTGCCGCACGAGGCGCACGTCGCGAGCCCCTGGAGAAGGTACCGCTGCGTCAGCCGCCCGCTCCTGGCCGACGGCCGCCGCTTCGTCTGGCACTTCCTCCACAGGCCCCTCGGCACGATCGCCTCGTGCGCGTCCTCGCGCACCATGTCGCCGTACCGGGCGGTCCCGACGTACGCCGGACGAACCCGGACGAAGCCAGACAAACCTCGCGCGCGCGAGGGCCGAGAGGGGCGATCATGCGATCGGCGAAGTGCACCTGAGCGATGGCCGACCTCTTCGACCCTGACCTGGCGCAGTCTGTCATTGCGCTGGTCCTCGGGGGCCAGGAGCGGCCGTTCGAGGGGCGGCTCCCGGCGAAGCTAGCCGAAGCGGGGAGGGACTACTCACTCCGACAACCCGGAGGGCGCGCCGCCCTCCAGCCAACACTCTGTCCGTGATGGGTAGCCAGCCCCCTCTTGCTCTCGCGTTCCCACGTTTTCTCTCGTACGGCTGGGCGCTCGTGCCGATCCGGCGGGGCGAGAAGGCTCCGGACCTCGACCTGCTGCGAGACATGTACGGCGACACGAGGATCGCCCACCTGCGGTACGCGCCCGCCCTAGCGGGCGAGGTCGAGCTCTGGTTCGAGAACGAGCCGGAGATCAACCTCGCCGTCATCCCGGGGGAGCCGAGCCGTCTCGTGGTCGCCGACGTCGACCGCCTCGACCTGCTCGACCCCGACCTCCCGACCCCGACGGCGTCGAGCGGCCGGGAAGGCGGTGGCAAGCACCTCTACTTCGTGTCGGAGAGGCCGATCGGAACGAAGCGCATGCCCTGGGGTCACATCAACCCCGCCTACGTGGTACTCCCCGGGTCGTTGCACCCCTCGGGCCGCAGATACGCGTGGCTGCGCGGCCGGTCTCCGGAGGACGTCCCGTTCGGGTCCTTCGAGGGCGCCGCGGCGGCGCTGGGCGCGGGGTCGCTGCTGTGACCGAGCGACCAGCGACCGACGACCTCCGGCTGCCCGCCCACCTCGCCCGGTACCGGAACGAGCGGCCATCCCGCTCGCGCAGGAGAAGCCGGGGCATCGACGGGAGCGCCCTCGAGCTCGAGATCGTCTCCATCCTTGTCCGCGGCGGCCTCACGGACGAGGAGATCGCCGAGTACTTCGAGGACAACGATCTTCGCCGCTACGTCGAGGAGAAGAGGTCGAAGAGGTGGCTCGGGTCGCTCATCGCGACCGCACGTCGGAACCGCGCACGCTTCCTCTCTTCCCAGGCGCGAACGGGGACCAGTGAGAGGACGGACGACACACACACACTAAACGTGTTATTGAGATTCAACACACTCCCGATCCGGGGAGAACCTACGCCTCGACGGCGCTTCCGTTCCTTGTCCTTCGAGGACCGCGGTTTCGGGAGGGAGGGCTAGGCCGCGAGGACAAGGCCGAGGGTGCGCGCAAAGTTGGTCAAGGCCGGGAGCCCCTCTAGCGAGCCGTCGGGGAACTCGGCGGCCTGGTTCGCGTTAAACACGGCGCCGAGCACGATCGCGACCGAGTAGCCGTCGGAGAGGTCGAGGCCGGGGCAGGTCGTCGCCGCGCGCGCCCACTCGGCCGCGGCCTCGGCCCTCCCTAGGCGTAATCGCGGAAGCGGGCGTACAAGAAGAGCGTTCGCGAGCCGGGTTAGACACGTCCGCTCGACGGCCGTGGGCGCACGGCGGATCAATCAGCTCCGCCGATCAGTTCCTCGAGTGCAGACTCGAGGTATTCTTGCGTCCCCTGCGTGTATCCGCGCGCCCACGCCTTGCGAGCGTCTTCCTCGTCAGCGGCGGCAGTGATCTGTGTGACTGCGCGTTCGTGCAGCTCGGCGGTGAAGCCGCGAAGCGGCCTCCCCTTCTCTTCACGAACGCGCCCGGCCGCTCCCAGGAGAGCCAGTCCGTCGGCCGGTGAGTTTTGCGCGGCCACGATCCGCCCCACGACGACCCAGCAGCGCTCCCAGACCAACGGCGTCTTGTCACCGAGCTGGCGCGCCACCCGCACCCCTTCGGACAATCGCTGAAGCGCGCTTGCGTAGTCCTTCTCTTCCGCGGCTAGAAGCGCGAGCAGGATCAAGGCTGTTGGTAGTGAAACCGTGTCGCCCACGCGCGTAGCGGTTTCTACGACGCGCTCGAGCAGCTGTCGCGCTTTGGAGAAGTCCTCATGATGCCACGCGGCGAGCGCAAGCGACTCAACGATTTGGGTTGCCCAAGGCGCGTCGCCGGCGAGTTCGAGTGCGTGTTGCTCGAGCGCGACCCGCTCATCGTCGCGATCACTCAGAATCGCCTGCAAGTGCAGCGCCCGCGCAAGCAAGTCGTCATCGTCGGCGCGCTCAGCGAGTTCGCGCATCTTTCGCGCCCACTCTCGTGCTTCATCAAGCTCACCGTCGAGGTACGCAAGGTACGCGGCACCGAGCAGAGCTCGCACTCCGATACGCGTCGGAGGAAGCTCCTCCGGCAGCACCGCGAGTAGCTGCTCTCGGCCCTCGTCTTGGTACCCGAGGATCCACCACGGCTCCCAGGAAGCGACCGCAAGTCGGAGAGCCTGGTCGGCCTCGCCCACTTGACGGAAGAACGTGCGAGCAAGGCGGAGGTTGTCGCGCTCGGCCTCAAAGCGGTTCATCCAATACGTTGCCCGGTCAGCCGCCTGCAGGCGAGCGTCGACCTCTTCGGCGAGTTCAAGGAAGTAGCGCGCATGACGACGCTGCAGGGCCTCTCGCTGCTCGTCCCTCTCAAGCTGCTCGCGCGCGTACTCGTGAATCGTTTCCAGCATTACGAACCTCGGTTCGCCTTCGACTGCTTCCTCTTGCCGCAGCAGGCTCTTATCGACGAGTGAGCCGAGACCATCGAGGACGTGGATGCCGAAGTCGCCGCCCGGGTCGCAGACTGCTCCGACTGCATCGAGGGTGCGCCCTCCCGCGAAAACAGCGAGTCCGCGGAAGAGGCGTCGTTCCTCCTCGTCGAGCAGGCTGTAGCTCCAGTCGATCGCGGCGCGCAGGGTGCGCTGCCGCTCCTCGAGATCCCGCGCGCCTCCCGTTAAGAGCTTCAGCCGCTGGTCGAGCCGTTCCAGCAGCGCCTGCTCAGGCAGCAGCTTGACGCGTACGGCCGCCAGTTCAATCGCCAAGGGCAGGTTGTCGAGGCGCGCGCAGATCTCCGCGACGAGCCGCCGATTGCCGTTCAACGAGAAGGTTGATTTCACCGCCTGCGCCCGAGCGGCAAACAACGCCACCGCCTCGTCTTCCGCGAGCGCGGCCACCGAGTACTCGTGCTCGCCGCTCAGCTGCAGCCGAGAACGGCTCGTCACGACCACCTTCAACCTCTCGGTGTCGCGGAGCAAAGCGGCGACATCCGTGGCTGCGTCGAGTACCTGCTCAAAGTTGTCGAGCACGAGCAGCATCCGCTTGCCGCACAGTTCCGCAGCCAGAGTTTGCTCGGGCTGCGCGCCTGTCTGTCCTTTCACCCCCAGCGTCTGCACGACCGTCGGCAGCACAAGCACCGGATCAGTGAGAGCGGCGAGATTGACGAAGAACGCGCCGTGTGGGAACCGCTCGATGGTCTCCGCTGCCAACTGGATTGCGAGCCGGGTCTTGCCCGTGCCGCCGGGGCCGGTCAGCGTCAGTAGGCGCACGCCGTCGCACCCGAGCACTTCTTCCAGCTCGCCGAGCTCGCGCTCGCGGCCGATCAGCGGCGTCGGCTGGCTAGGCAGGTTGGTAGGCCGGTTCTCGAGCGTCTTCGGCGGCGGAAATTCGACCGGCAGCCCTTCGACCACGAGCTGGTACAGCCGTTGTGGCTCGGTCAGATCTTTCAGGCGGTGGAGGCCGAGGTTGCGCAGCCCCACTCCGGGTACCTGCTCGTCCGCGAGGAGGTCTGCCGTCGTCTGCGAGACAAGCACCTGGCCGCCGTGGGCCGCGGCCGCGATCCGTGCGGCGCGGTGGACGGCGAGCCCGACATATTTGCCGTCGTGTTCGGCTGCTTCCCCACTGTGAACACGGATCCTGACAAGTAGCTCGTTGCTGCTTGGCAAGTGCGCGTGTGCCAGTGCGCGTTGCGCGTCCGCGGCGGCAGCGACGGCGCTGCTTGCGTGGGCGAACGCGACGAAGAACGCGTCGCCTTCGGCGTCGACCTCATGGCCGTGGTGGCGCTGCCAGATTTCGCGTAGCAGCCTGTGGTGCTCGCCCAACGTGTGGCCGTATTGCTCGCGGCCGAGCAGGTGCAGCAATTTCGTCGAGCCTTCGATGTCGGTGAACAGAAAGCTGATCGTGCCGCTCGGCGGAGTGCTCATCTATCGGCATGATCGCGCGAATCGCGCGTCGGCGATAGCCCCTCGTTTAGGTGGTGCCGGAGAGAAGCCTGGTTACCGCCACGACGGCAATTCGACAAACGCGGAAGCGCGCCTACCGCCAGACGCGTCGAGCGTAGTCACGCCGTCACGCCGGGCCGCGGCAAGCCCTCCGTCTAAGTGCTGTTCAGCCACGCGTCCCGCCCGCCATGGCGGCGACGAGGACAACCGCGCCGAGAAGAAGCAAGACGACCGTTCCGGCGTTGGCGAGAAGCCCGAACAGGGGAGCCATGCCGCCACCCCCGCCTGGGTCTGACTCGAAGCTGCGGGCGACGAGGACGTAGAGCGTCGCGTAGGTCGGGAGGGCGAGCCCGCAGAGGACGCGAAAGGGCTTGGGAACCTCGCGCCCGAAGGCGGCGACGGCGAGGCCGACGGCCGGGACGCCGGCGAACACGAGCAAGGCGAAGCCCGCGGCGATCCACCACGGCGAGGTCAGCACGACGAGGACGCGGAACACCATGTACCTGCACCAGAGCGACCCGAGAAACGGCTCCTTCTTCGCATTCGCCCGGCCCGTTCCTCGCAGGTCCGATCTACGCACAGTTCACGCGTC
>Ga0137369_10006981_pt1 | contig 11381 bp, 9 predicted proteins | sample SagtaG_12_FD_104918 | JGI IMG/M metagenome (GOLD analysis project Ga0137369, IMG submission 104918) | Vadose zone soil microbial communities from Sagehorn Ranch, Mendocino, California, USA - Sage1_L_113_16 metaG | ecosystem: Environmental > Terrestrial > Soil > Vadose zone | place: USA... | reverse complement strand
TTCGGATGAATGATCGGCGCGCTCGGTTTCATCGCCTCGAGCGCATCGGTAACAACGGGCAGTTCTTCATAGTCAACGTCGATCAGATCCAGCGCGGCTTCCGCGATCGCCTCGCTCTCCGCTGCCACCGCGGCCACTTTCTCGCCGATATAACGAACGACCTGGTCTGCCAGCAGAGGCATATCGACGATCTTCTTGCCGATCTTGGCGCCGGCGAGGTCTGCGCCGCTTAACACAGCTCTGACTCCCGGCAATGCCAGCGCCTTGGACGAGTCGATTTTTTTTATCCGACCATGCGCGATTGGACTTCTAAGTACTTTTGCCCAGAGCATTTCGGGCAGCGTGACATCGACGGCGTACACCGCGGCGCCGCCAACCTTTTGCTCGCCCTCGACTCTCGGACTGGGAATTCCTACGCTCCGCATCTCATTCATGTCGCCGCACCTCGCTGGATAGTCGCCTTAAATCAAAACAGATGACTCCGATTTTGTCGCTAAAATTAATTTTTGCGTACCGATTTACTTTTAAGTTGACAGCGTACTTGTTTTCCAATCCCAAATATGATTTCTGCTAGTTACATCAACCTAAGTTTCGTCGCAAGTACATAAGGAGGAATTCCGTGGACGACGTTAAAAGCCAAATGGAAGGCGTTACTCGCGTTTATCTAGAACTCGACAACAAAATCTCCGACAAGGGCGGCGTGCAAAACCTTTTCGGCATGAACCGGAAAATTCGCCAGGCCCTCGAATCGATCACTGTCGGCGAGCTGGACTCCATGCTCGCAGAAATTCATCGAGCCAAAGAGGGATTGACCCGGCTCCAGGAAGACGTGGTTGAAATTCGAGTTTTAAAAGAAGTGTTGAGCTCACCGCTGCCAAAAATAAACGGCCAGGCACGGGCCTAGTCGCAAGACAATCACGCGACTACAGAAACACATTCTACATTCAGCTTGCCGCGATACCCGTACGGATCGAGCACGCAGTGTGCACCGATCATTCACTGATAAAATTAAACTAACCGTTTTGATACGCCAACGAAGTAGCTGTTCTAGATAGAGAAACGTACCATTGCTAGACGCGCTTCGGCTCGGGTACATGTTGCAGCCGGCTTAACAGCTCGCCCAACAATCCGACGTCGATCACAACGCCGTTGCGATAAGCGATCGCCTGATTCGAGTAGGGAGACACGCGGGCGCCCGGCGTGATGATCCCGACCAAATTCAGCGGGTCGGCTGCCGAAACGATGACCTGGGAATGCTCGGTTTCTCTGCGTCGCGTCGCGCGCAGCGCGTCAACGGCTTCCGGTAGGGCGAACTGCTCACCCACAAATCCATTGACGAAGCGGCCGCCGCGGACCTCACCGCGCGCTTCGAGACGCCGATAGACGCCGAGCAAGCTGCGCCACGGCGGCATACTCATTTCACGCGCGAGCAGATCGCGGAACACAATCCCATAGCGTTCAAGCAATTGTCTCGCCCGCCGCTCCAATACCGCCTCGCTGTTCGGTCGATCAGCGGAAGATGAATGACCCCAGAGCGACCAGCGGCCCACGGGCATGGCTCGCTCGGGGCTCCGACCGCCGGAGATGATGCGCAGGCTACGCCGCCGCTCCACCCGTTTGTGATCCGGCGTCAATAGCGCTCTCAGGCCGGCAACCCCATCGCCGGTGGCAAGTCCGTGTGCGACAAGCTGCCACAAGGCTTCTTCGACTTTGATCTTAAGAAGACCCGTGCCGCGGGCAATGTCAGTCAGGAACGAAGCGCCGTGTCGCTCGAGAAATCGCCCGACCTCCAGCGCCATCGCCGACAGCGTGTCGATATGATCGAGGCGCAGGCTGGTGGCTTCAAGAAAAACATCGAGCTCTTCGCGGAGGAGAAACGCCAGCGGTGCGTTGCGCGCCGGCGCCAGCAGTCGTCTGCCTTTTTTCGCAACGTTTGATGCTCGCGATAACGGCTCCGCCCCATTGGCGTCGGTTCGCAATCGACCCCAAGCAACGACCCCCGCCAGACAGACATGCTCCAAGTCGGCGGGATCGTACTGCTCAAGGCGCGCTGGGAAAACATGCTGTTCCCAGGCAGGCGCCGCCAGCTCCAATCCCTGCAATTGCCGAATGACTTCTAAGACCCCATCCCGACCGCGCAGCCGAGTCTCAGAGGTGACATGTTGCCAGGTCAGTAGAAACTGCAGGAACTCAGCCGGTGAAACCGGTTCGATCTCGCGGCGCATCCGGCCCAACGTCAAGCGATGTATGCGCGCCAGGAGAACGCGGTCGCACCACTCCACTTCACTGCCGGTTGCGCCCTTGGCGGTAAATTCGCCGCGCAGCACGACGCCGGCACTCTCCAGCGCGATCAATGCCGCCTCGATCTTGTTGGCCGGAATTCCCAGGCGAAATCCGAGTTCGCTCGCAGTGAGCGGGCCGCTCACTTCCAACCATCCATGGACGATCTTTTTGATCCCGTCCTCTTCGGACGCAACGGCTTCGCTAAAGCCCAGCGGGAGCTCGACCGGCGGACTAAATGAAACGCCGGCCAGCGACAAGTGAATCAAATCCGCTCTCTCGGCGGCGACGTACGCGTGATGCTCGCCAGCCGGACTTCGCCAGGCGCCAACAGTGGCACGCCCCGATTGAATCAAGTCACGAGACAGATTGTGCCAATCCGGACGAACGCCGACGGGCAATAAACAAACGCCGAGCAACAGATCATGCAGCTCTTCCGCATTGCGCGCTTCCGGCCAAGCTTGTTTACGCACCTCGTCGATGACCGCCGCATCAAGGCGGCCGAATTCTCGTCCGAGCCAGGGATCGACCCGGCGCAGCGACACCGCGCGCGCGCGCCGCTCCTCCAGTGGCGCGTCGTCCAAGAACGCATACGGATTGGCGTTGAGAATCTCATGGGCCATCGGCGACGGCGAAGGCGTGTCGATGGCTAGAGTTTCAACCGCCCCGGCTTCGATACGCGTTAGGACATCGACCAATCCATCCATGTCCATCGCCTCGTGCAAGCAATCGCTCATCGTTTCTCTTACCAGCGGGTGATTGGGAATCTCCACGACTCCGCCACGGTGATTGTCCTGGCACATCACCTGTTCCGGAAACACCGCGGCTAAGAGATCTTCGGCGCGCATGCGCTGCAAGGCGACGGGAATTTTCCGGCCGCCGCTATGGCGCACGATTGCGAGAGCCCGGCCGGCGTTCCAGCGCCAGCGGTTGGCGAACATCGGCGAGGCCAGCGCCGCCTGGGTCAAATTGGCTTCCACCGTCGCCGGCCGAAGCATGGCGAAAACGTCGGTCAGCGGAAAGGAATGCTGCTCCACCAGCGAAATGCAAATGCCGTCATCGGTTGCCGCGGCCTGCAGCTCGCGGTCGAAGCTCACGCAAAAGCGCTTGCGCAGCGCCAGGCCCCAGGCCCGGTTGATGCGCCCGCCCCAGAGTGTGTGAAGGATCAGCTGCATCCCGCCCGCCTCGTCGAAAAACCTCTCGGCGATGATTCTTTCTTGCGTCGGGACCGTGCCCAGAAGCGCGACCGTATCCGCGACGTAATTGACGATCTGCTCGGCCGAACTCTGCGGCATGGGGACTTCTTCCAGCAACCATTCGGCCGCCGCGGACCTGTCGGATAATTTTTCCGCCACTGCGGCTCGTAAATTCGAAACCGCCTTTGACAGCTCGATCGTGCGCGCCGGCGCCTCGCCCATCCAAAAGGGAATCGTCGGGGGTAGTCCCTGCGCATCTTCGACCCACACTTTGCCCGAGCCGACGCGCCGAATGCGCCACGAACGGTTGCCGAGGAGAAAAATATCGCCGGCGAGACTTTCGATCGCGAAGTCTTCATGCACGGTTCCGACCACGGTCTCGCTGGGGAACTCGATGACGCCATAGTCGGCGGTGTCGGGAATCGCCCCACCGTTGGTGATCGCGGTCAAGCGCGCGCCGCGCCGCGGCCGCAGCACGCCATGAATGCGATCGCGATGAATGTAGGCGCTACGCCGGCTGCGCCGCGTTTCCACGCCCTCGCTGAGCATTTCCAGAAGCTGCTCATATTCATTTTTGACGAGATCCTTGTACGGATATGCCGATCGAACCAGTTGCCACAACGCTTCTTCGCTAATCCCGACTTCTTGCCCTCCTCTATTTGCACCCTTTGCGTTCTTTGCGGCCAATTCCAAGCTCGCCACCGTTGCCACCATCTGCTGAGCTAAAATATCGAGCGGCTTCTTGACCACCGTCAGCTCGTCCAACTCGCCTTGGCGCAGCGCGCGAATCGCCGCCACCGACTGCAACAGATCGTCCCGGGTCAATGGATAGACAATGCCCTTGGGGATCGCGCCAAGCCAATGGCCGGACCGGCCGACGCGCTGCAGTAGAATCGTTAAATTCCTTGGCGAACCGATGTGACAGACGACGTCGACATGACCGATATCGATGCCGAGCTCCAAGGACGCGGTCGCGACGACGACGGGGAACTGACCCGATTTAAGTTTTTCTTCGACCTCGAAGCGAGTCTTGCGCGATAAGCTGCCATGATGGGCACCGACCTTGCCCTCGCCGAGCCGTTCGGTCAATTGATGTGCCACGCGCTCGACCAAACGGCGCGTGTTGACGAAGACCAAAGTGGTCCGGTGCGAATGGATCTGTTCGACGAGCTTGTCGTAGACCGCCGTCCAGATATCCTGGCGAATGATCGGGCCCAGCTCTTCATCGGGAATCTCGATACTGAGCTTCATCTCGCGCTTATGACCGACGTCGACGATGGCACAATTCGGGATGCCGTTTTCTGAAATATGCCGCGTGCCCACCAAGAGTCGCGCCACTTCTTCGATCGGCTTCTGGGTCGCGCTCAAGCCGATGCGCTGAAGCGGCCGGCCGACCAGCTGATCGAGCCGCTCCAGAGACAGCGCCAGATGCGCGCCCCGCTTGTCCTGCGCGATCGCGTGAATTTCGTCGACGATCAAGGTCTCGGCGGTTTTCAAGAATTCCCGGCTGCGCGGCGCCGTGAGCAGGATGTAAAGCGACTCCGGAGTAGTGATCAGAATATGCGGCGGCTTACGCACCATCAGCTGTCGTTCGCGAGCCGGGGTGTCACCCGAGCGTACCGCGACCCGAATGCTCGGCAACAGAATCCCCTGCCGCCCAGCCAGATCGTAAATCTCAGCCAGCGGCGCCTGAAGGTTCCTGGCAATATCGTTGCCGAGAGCCTTCAGCGGCGAAACGTAGACAACGCTGGTCCGGTCATCGAGCGCGCCTTCCAGCGCTCGCTTGATCAATCGATCGACGGACCAGAGAAAGGCAGCCAACGTTTTGCCGGAACCCGTCGGCGCCGCGATCAGCGTAGACTTGCCGGCGGAAATGGGCTCCCAGCCTGCCGCTTGTGCCGGCGTGGGATTGTCAAATCGCCCGGCGAACCAGCACTGAACTAATGGGTGAAAAAGCGTTTCCAAAATATTTTTCCATTGAGCTGGAGAAATTCAGGGTAAAAGGAAATTTATGACGGGTCAACAGACTCCGGGAGCACGTGGAATTATCAGTTTCCAGCAAGCGGAATCCGTTGGAACAATGCGGCCAAATCGTTGGGCGGGTATGGCAGAGCGGCACCGTTCAAAGGCGGGCTTCACGGCCTGCGGACACCGATTGAAGATGCCATCACTTAGTCGGCTTTGTCTCTGCTTTGCTCGGAGCCTTGCTTTCCGGCGGCGGGGCCCCGAGGCCTTGCCTTTGCAGCCCTTCCATCACCATTCTTGCACCGGCATGACCTTGCTCGGCTAACTGATTGGTTTTGGTAAGCAGCGTCTTAAACTGTTCTTGAACCTTCTGCGCTTCTTGCAGAGCAACGTCTTGACTGCTCTTCATCACGCCGAGATTGCCCCGCTCGACAATGAGTTGCAGCGTTTGAAAGCCGAAATATAACAGCAAGGCCACCAGCGTGATGATAAACGGCAAATTCGAAACGGAATTCGCCGTCACTACGGTTTCTTCGACCGGTGCTTTTTCAGCTAGGTTTTCGACTTCGTCGGCCACGGGACCTCATTTTTTCGCCGGCGGCGGCGCGGTTTCCGGACCCGCAGAGAGATTGATGCCGCTTTCCGCGAGAAGTTTCTTAAGCTGTTCGTCGTTGGTCTTCAATGCCAGATTGGCCAGCACGGTGATTAACTGGCGATTGAGATTTTCCAGTTGCATGGTCTGAGCGATCATTTGTTGGCGCTCGGCAACTTCGGCTTGAATCGACTGATTGCCCAGGCCGATCAAAATATTGACGATGACCAACAGGAGAACCAGCACCGACAAAGTTGTCAGAATTATTCTTACTCTTTTGGTCATGAATCGAAGTTTGACTAAAAGATTAAATCGCCGAGGCGCTCCCAACGGACCCAGCGGTCGGTGCCGTCCCATGACCAGTAGATCAAGAAAGCTTTCCCGCGCACGTCGTTGAGATTGACGAATCCCCAAAAGCGGCTGTCGTAGCTGCGGTCCCGATTATCGCCCATGACGAAGATATGATTTTCCGGAACCACCTTTGGCCCGTAATCGTCGCCGTTTCCTACCGCGCCCCCTTGCGGATCGTAGCCCGCGAAATGAGCGTGCGAGTCTTCGACTTGTTTGCCGTTGATATAGACCTTCTTGCCTCGAACTTCGACGGTGTCGCCGGCGACACCGATCACCCGCTTGATGAAATCTTTGGAGCGGTCCTCCGGAAAGATGAACACCACCACGTCGCCGCGCTGCACATTCGCATATTCCACCAGGTAACGCTCGAGGAAAGGAATCCGCACGCCGTAAGATAACTTGTTGACCAGGATATGATCGCCGATCTGCAGCGTAGGAATCATCGAGCCGGACGGAATCTTAAACGCTTGCACGATGAACGTGCGGATAAACAGCGCCAATACCAGCGCCATCAAGATCGCTTCCGCGTATTCGCGAAAAGTCGACTTCGTCTTCACCGTTGCCGAACTGTCCATCACATTTTGCTCTTTTACTTTATTCACCTTTTCTACCGCCATTAGCAACCCCCGATGCTACACTTTGAGTGCCGCAAGAAAAGCTTCTTGGGGTATTTCCACTTTGCCGACTTGCTTCATACGTTTTTTACCTTCCTTCTGACGCTCCAAAAGTTTTCGTTTGCGCGTGATATCGCCGCCGTAGCACTTTGCGGTCACGTTCTTGCGCAGCGGCTTCACCGACTCGCGGGAAATCACCCGGCTGCCGATGGCCGCCTGAATGACCACCTCGAAAAGCTGGCGTGGTATCAGCTCGCGCATTTTCTGGACCAGATCGCGGCCGCGATAATAGGCTTTGTCGCGGTGAACGATCATCGACATGGCATCAACGACATCGCCGTTGATGCGCACGTCCAACTTCACCAAATCAGCCGTCCGGTAGCCCGCCACCTCGTAATCCATCGACGCGTACCCGCGGCTGACCGATTTCAATCTATCATAGAAATCGACAACAATCTCATTTAGCGGCAGCTCATAAACAAGCACCACGCGTTTGGGGCCCAGGTAGCGGATTTCCTTTTGCGTGCCGCGCTTCTCCTCGCAGATCTTCAGCACCGCGCCGAGAAATTCTTGGGGCAGGTGCAATGACGCCTGGATCACCGGTTCTTCGATCCGCTCGATCTCCGCCTCGTTCGGCAGTTTCACGGGATTGTCGATCATGAGCGTGTCGCCTGCGGTGGTCACTATGCGATAAACCACCGTCGCCGCAGTGGTGATCAGGCTCAAGGTGAACTCGCGCTCGAGCCGCTCGCGCACGATATCCATGTGCAGCAGGCCGAGAAAACCGCAGCGAAAGCCGAAGCCCAACGCCTGCGATGTCTCCGGCTCGTAGGTGAAAGACGAATCGTTGAGCCGAAGTTTTTCCAGCGCGTCGCGCAACGCCTGATACTGCCCTGTGTCGGTCGGATAAAGACCGCTGAAAACCATCGGCTTCATCGGCTTGAATCCGGGCAACGGTTCGTCGGCTGGCCGGTCATCAGTCGTAATCGTGTCGCCGATGCGGGTTTCGGTGACTTCTTTGATACCGGCCATGATAAAGCCGACCTCGCCGGCCTTAAGTTCGGGAACCTCCACGGGCCCCGGCGCCATGACCCCGAGCCGGAGCACCTCAAAAGCACGGCCGCTCGACATCATGCGAATTTTGACGCCCTTTTGAACGGCTCCGTCGAACAGACGTGTCATCACGACGGCGCCATGGTAGGGATCAAACCAGCAGTCGACGATCAATGCGCGCAAGCATGCCGAGGGGTCGCCCTTGGGCGGCGGAACATGGGCCACGATTCCCTCAAGAATCTCCTCCGTGCCGATGCCTTCCTTCGCGCTCGCATAGACCGCATTCGAGGCGTCCAAGCCGATCACCTCTTCGATCTCGGCTTTCACGCGTTCGAGCTCGGCGTTGGGCAAATCGATCTTGTTGATGACCGGAAGAATCTCGAGGTTGTGATCCAATGCCATGTGAACATTGGCGACCGTCTGGGCCTCCACGCCCTGGGCGGCGTCCACCACCAGCAGCGCGCCTTCGCAGGCCGCCAGGCTGCGCGACACTTCGTAAGTGAAGTCGACATGGCCGGGAGTATCGATCAAGTTGAGCTTGTACTCCTTGCCGTCCCTGGCGCGATAATTCAGGCACACCGGACTGGCCTTGATCGTGATGCCGCGCTCGCGCTCAAGATCCATGCTATCGAGAATCTGCTCGGTTCTTTCGCGCGCGCTGATCGCACCCGTGAATTCCAGCAATCGGTCCGCCAAGGTCGACTTGCCGTGATCGATGTGCGCGATGATCGAAAAATTTCTGATGTGGTCTAAGATCATCGACCCAGGGATTCGCGATAATATGTGGCGGTCTTTTGAAGGCCCTCTTTAAGAGCCATCCGCGGGCCCCAGCCTAAAACCTGCACCGCGTGGCCGGCATCGAGACAGCTGCGGCGCTGTTCGCCCGGCTTCGCCGGCCCATGCTGGGCCTCGCTGGAGCTGCCAACAGCGTCGCGGAGCTGTCCATAAACGGTCACTACGTCGGTTTCCACGCCGGTGCCGATGTTGATCGGGCCGACGAACGATGACTCCAATGCGGACACATTGGCGGCCACCACATCGCCGACGTAAACATAATCGCGGGTTTGCCGCCCGTCGCCGTTAATCACCGGTGTTTTCCCCGCCAGCAGCGCGGACAGAAAAATGGCCACGACCCCGGCTTCGCCCATCGCCGATTGACGCGGACCATAAACGTTGGCGTAACGCAAAGCGATATACGGTAAACCAAAAGCCTGCTGATAATAGGAAAGATAGAGCTCACCGGTGCGCTTGCTGACGCCGTAGGGGCTCGCGGGCTGGGTTGCATGGCTTTCGGGGGCGGGAAACACTTCTTGCTCACCGTACACCGCCCCGCCCGAAGAAGCGAAGATCACTTTTTTCACGCCGCAGTTTTTGCACGACTCCAACAGATTGATGAATCCGAGAATGTTCACGCGCGCATCGAAAGTCGGATCGGCCACCGAACGGCGCACATCCATCTGCGCCGCATGATGACTCAAGACATCGGGCTTTACCTCTTCGATCAACCGAGCCGCTTCATGCTCCGCAATATCGACCTGGTGCAGCGTTGCTCTGGCGTTGAGATTCGCCCTTTGGCCGGTCGAGAAATCATCGAAGACATGCACTTCGTGACCGCGCTCCAGATAGGCGTCGGCAATGTGGGATGCGATGAACCCCGCGCCGCCGGTGACGACGATCTTCATACCCTTCGCTCCAGCCATTGGGCGCGAAAGTACTCGATCGTCTTCAACAGGCCCTCTTCCAACTTCACCGCCGGTTCCCAGTTGAGAATGTTTTTCGCCTTGGTAATATCGGGCTGGCGCACTTGAGGATCATCCTCGGGCAACGGTTTGAAGACGATCTCGCTCTTCGAGCCGGTGAGCTGGATGATTATTTTGGCGAAATCGAGCACGGTCATCTCATGGGGATTGCCGAGATTCACGGGCAAGTGATGATCGGCCGTGAGCAGCTTGTTGAGCCCGGCAACGAGATCGTCGACGTACTGAAAGCTTCTCGTCTGCTGGCCTTGACCGTAAACCGTCAGCGGCTCTCCTTTGAGCGCTTGCATGATGAAATTCGGCACCACCCGGCCGTCGCGCACGCGCATGCGCGGTCCGTAGGTGTTGAAGATGCGCACGATGCGCGTATTCAAGCCGTGATAACGATGATAGGCCATCGTCATCGCCTCGGCGAATCGTTTTGCTTCATCGTACACGCCGCGCGGCCCAATCGGGTTGACGTTGCCCCAATACTCCTCGCTCTGCGGCCTGACCTGCGGATCACCGTAGACCTCGGAAGTGGACGCCAACAGATACACGGCGTTCTTGGCCTTTGCCAGGCCCAAGGTATTGTGCGTTCCCAACGCGCCGACTTTGAGCGTCGGAATCGGCAGTTCCAAGTAGTCGACCGGACTCGCCGGTGAAGCGAAATGGAGAATGTAATCCAGCGGCTCCGGTACCTCGATGTAGCGGCTCACGTTATGATCGATAAAACGGAAGCGCGAGTTTTTGAGGAACGGCGCCATATTTTCCTTCGCGCCGGTCGAATAGTTGTCCATGCAGAGCACCTCGTGCCCTTGGTCGAGGAAGCTCTCGCACAGGTGAGAGCCGATGAAACCGGCGCCGCCGGTCACCAAGTACCTAGCCATCGTTCCGTCCTATCGAATAATAGGTAAAGCCGAGCTTGCGCACATCCCCTGGATCGTAAATATTGCGTCCATCAAAAATCACCGGCTGTTTGAGCAGCCCCTTGATGCGCGCAAAATCCGGACGGCGGAACTCATTCCATTCCGTCAAAATGAGCAGCGCCGCGGCGCCGTGCAGCGCGTCATAGTTTCGGTGCGTGTATTGTATACGGTCACCGAAAATCTTTCTCGCTTCTTCCATGGCCTCGGGATCGAATGCTTGCACCCGCGCGCCCGCGGCCAAAAGCGATTCGATGACGGTGATCGACGGCGCGTCCCTCATATCGTCGGTGCGCGGTTTAAACGCCAGCCCCCAGATCGCAAATGTTAGAGCCGACAACGATTCACCGAAATGCTTTTTCAGCTTGTCGAACAACAGTACCTCGTGAACTGCGTTCACCTTTTCCACCGCTCGAAGCAGCGCCATTTCCGGCTTATCTCCGCCCATGCTGATCATGGCGCGGATGTCCTTCGGAAAACACGACCCGCCGTATCCGACCCCGGGAAAAATGAAGTGCGGCCCGATGCGCCGGTCCAGGCTGATGGCGCGGCGAACTTCGCTCACGTCGGCTTTCATCGCTTCGCACAGGCTTGCCACTTCGTTGATGAAAGAGATCTTCGTCGCCAGCATGGCGTTGGCCGCGTATTTACTCATCTCAGCGCTCCGG
>Ga0137369_10006958_pt1 | contig 11401 bp, 7 predicted proteins | sample SagtaG_12_FD_104918 | JGI IMG/M metagenome (GOLD analysis project Ga0137369, IMG submission 104918) | Vadose zone soil microbial communities from Sagehorn Ranch, Mendocino, California, USA - Sage1_L_113_16 metaG | ecosystem: Environmental > Terrestrial > Soil > Vadose zone | place: USA... | reverse complement strand
CGGCCAGCCGGTAGTGCTTCAGAATCGGCTCGCCGTCGAGGGCGCGCCACTCCCCGTCTGGGCTTCTCGCCATGTTGGCGACGATCACATGCGTGTGCAGGTGCGGGTCCTGGGCGCGCGAGGTGCGGTGCTGATAGGCGGCGGCGACGAACCCGCTGCCGTGTTCGCGGATGCGGCCGTTCTTGCCGCGGCGGGTCACGCAGGCCTCCCGCTCCAGATACGAGAGCGCGGCCTGCCAGGCGGCCAGGTGCGCCTGGTCGACCGCGTGCCGCACGTCGTCGCTGCCGAGGGCGTGGAGGAGGCTGACGCTCTTCGGCGGTGAGAAGACGAGGTCATAGCCGGCGACCGGCGCCAGCGTCTTCTCCACCAGATAGCGCTCGCCGCTGGCCGGGTCGATCCGCTCCACCGTGATCCGCTTCTTCGGCGCATGCGAGCGGAGCAGAGTGGACGTGCGCGGATGCTGTCCGGAGATCAGCCGGCCGAGCTCGCCCTCGTCGGCGACGCCGTCAAGCTCGAGCCCCGCTGCGCCCCGACCGACCCAAACGCCGGGTGACTCACCACGGCCCGCGTAGTAGTCGTCGATCCCGTCCGCGACCGAGCGCTCGTAGTAAGCCTCCTGCCCGGGCGACAGCTTCGCCACCGAAAGCACCGAGACACTTTAGCCTCGCTACCGGACAGAAAACGACGAGACACAGATGCATCCAGATGCCAAATCTGACCAGAGTTTGTGTATGGTCTCGGCATGTCCCGCCGTCGCGCGAAGCGGAGAGGAGCGACGTCTCAAGCGCCGCGTCTTTCGGAGACGCGCGCCGCGCAGCGTCCGATCCTGCGCGAGGCCACTCGTGTCGAGCGGCTTGTCTATACGCGCACCCAGGCCGCCGAGGCGCTCGGCTTAGGCAGGTCAACCTTCAACCGGCGAGTGCTGCCCCTCATCGAGACGGTCGAGATGCCGTGGGGCACGAGGCTGATTCCGGCCGACGAGCTGGAGCGGCTGATCGCTGAGCGACGACGCCCGGCTCGAGAACACGCACAAACGCCGGGGAGACCGGGCCGGCCGGCCGCAGTCTCGCCGGAACTCGTCGACGAAGTCCGAGCGAAGCGTCACGCCGGCCAAAGCCTGGCGCAGATTGCACGCGCGCTGAACGCGACTGGCACACCGACTGCGCACGGCGGCATGCGATGGTGGCCCTCGACGGTGCGAGCCGTCCTTGACCGCCTCCCGACCTGAGAAAACACGCCAGGTGCTGCCACGTACGGGCGTCAGGCGGGAGGACGCTCGCGCATGCATTCGTCCTGACGTCCGAGGGTGATTAGGTGCGTTCTTGTGGGTAGACGGTTTCGCCCCGGGAGAGCATCTCGACAAACTGTGTGATGCGACGCTCTCGTGTCTCCACCCGCTTGGCGGTGCCAATCCGATAGAGGATGGCGTAGCGGTTTTGGCGGCTTAGCTTTTCGAACATCTTGTGTGCCTTCGGCTCAGCTGCCAGCGCAGCTTCGAGATCGGGAGGCACTTCGATGCTGGCAGAACCTGCGTAGGCGGCTTTGGACCGGCCGTCAGCTCTCGCGCGCTCCAGCTCCGCGATCCCCGCGGGATGCAAGGGCAAAGGAGCGACCGCGCAGCCGCACGGCGGTCGCTCCTCGCGAGCTTTCGCAGCTTGAGCAGCGTCCGAGCCTGCCGGCCGCCGTCGCCGACCTTCCATCTCGACCGGCGCCGCTGCGAGAGGAGGTCGTCGATCCGCTGCCGGGAGCAGCGGAGCAACTCGGCCGCCTCCGGGATCGTCACGAACGGCGACACGTCACGTGCGCGCGCGCGATCCGGCGAGCCGACGTCGCGGCGCAGGCGCGAGATCGATTTTGGCACCCGAAGCCGTGTCGGTTCGCGTAGAAGGCGAGGGTGCTCGCGGGTGCAATCGGGATTCGCGCGTACCCGGAGAGAGCCTCGTGACGATCAACCTCTCAGTTTTTTGGCGTGATCCGTCTCGTTTACGGATGACGCCAGCCGCGGAGGCACAACTGTCGTTTTGCAGGGAAGATCGAGTTTGTGCACCCCACGCCCCTCCGACTGTCGCGGCTCAGGAGACCTGGAAGCGGCCGTTCATGATTCCGGAGTGCGGGTCGCAGACGAAGCGGTAGCTTCCTTTCTTCAACTTCAGTACGAAGGTCTTCGTGCCGGTGAACTCGACACTGGTCAGGACCCTGTTGAAGCCTGGTCCGCTCAGGTGGAAGTCGTGGATGCTCGAGCGGTCGCTGATGACGAAGCGGTATGCCGTCCCAGTCTTCAGGTTCGTGACCTTCTTGCCCTGCATCGTCAGCCCGATCGTGAAACCGGGGCCGACCGTGCCGTTGACGGTCTTCGGTGGGGCGGCCGAGCCGCTGCCGGTCGTAGCCAGCGCTGCTGCGGCGACTGCGCCGAGTACCAGAGGTCGCGTGCGCGTCATCCTTCTCATGTCATTGCCTCCGTTCGGTGATGGGCGCGTGGTCGCGCTCAGGATCGGACCGCCCGATCCTCGAAGGCCGGGACGGCGATTCGCATCGTGGAGACCCCCCGGACTTTCGATCGGGGCACTGTCAGTCGACGTGGAGCACGGCCTTGCCGCCGATGCGCCGCTTCATCAGGGCGTCGAGCGCTCGGGCCGGTTCGCGCCATGAGCCTTCGAGCTCGATCTGGCCGTCGAGTCGCCCCTCCGCCATCAGCGTGCAGAGGCGGGCGAGGTCGCTGGTTCCGCTCGCGTGGGAGGCGAGTTCGTCGGGCAGGTTTAGCGTGTAGATCCTCGCCCCCTTCGCCCGGTCGAACCGCGCCGCCCGGAAGGTGACGGTTTCGTCGTCACTTTGGGTCGCGATGTTGACGACGATGCCACGCGCGGCGACGTGCTCGATGGCGAGGGCGAACGTGGGGCCTCCGACTCCGTCGAGGATCAGGTCGAAGTCGCCGGCGATAGTCTCGGCGACGTCGGCGGCGCCGAGGCGGCGGAGGAGCTCTTGCGATTCCGCCGCGTCGCGGACCAGTGCGGTGACGTGGGCGCCGCTCTCGCGGGCGACCTGGATCGCCATCCGTCCAACGCCGCCCGTTGCGCCCGTGACCAGCACGCGCTTGCCGAGTACGAGGCCGGCGACCTCGAGCGCCCGCAGCGCCGTCAGCCCGGCGGTGGGCAGCGTGGCGGCTTGCGCATCGGAGACGACGTCGGGGATCGCCGTCAATCTGGCGGTTGGGATTGCGGCGAGCTGCGCCCAGGCGCCTGCTCGGACCAGTCCGACGACGCGCGTTCCCTGTCGAGGTCCGCTGCCGTCGGCGGCGGGTCGTTCGACCACGCCTGCGGCATCCGAGCCCGTGACCGACCCCTCGCGACGATGCGGCAGGTCGCTGACCTCGCCGCGGTTGAGCGAAACGGCTCGCACCCGCACCAGTGCCTGATCGGGGAGCGGCACGGGGTCGGGCACGCCGTCGGTCAGCCTGAGGTACGGGGCGGTCGACGTGGTCGTCAAGGCCAGCACGGTTCGCTCCTGTCGACCTGGCGGGTCATACCGACTAGGCCTGCGCGGCTACGGCGCGATGTTGTGGTTCAGATGGAAGACGTTGTCGGGGTCGTATCGCCGCTTGACCTCGCGGAGCCGCGCGAAGTTGGGGCCGTAGGCTGCGCGGATGGCGTCCTCGGCCTGGTCGTCGCCGAGGTAGTTGAGCCAGCGGCCCGTCCCGAAATGCGGTCGCATCGCCGCGAACGTGTCGCGGCTCCAGGCGATGTTCGCCTCGCTGTCGGCCCGGTGGGCCCAGACGGAGGGGATGAGGAGATTCCAGCCCGGGTCGCGGTGCGGCACCGCGGTCTCGGTCGCCCCGACACGGGCGACCGCGCCGTGGAAGTGCTCGAGCAGGATCGCCGACATCGCCGAGGGGACGGTGGCGAACCGCTCGACGGCGATGTCGATCAGCTCGCCGGGCAAGCCGCGCGTGAAGCTCGATAGCCAGTAGTTGAGCGATCCGGCCGGAAAGCCGGCGTCGAGGATCGTGTTCATCACCGGGTACGGCATCGCTCCGACGTCGACGAGCAGGGGCGACCCCCACGTCTTGAACGGTGCGAGCTCGCGTTCCGCCTCGTCGGGGTCTCCGGCGTGGAAGACGACCAGCGCTGCGAGCTTGGCGCCGGAGCCGTCTGGTGCATGCACGAGCCCCGCGAACACGGTCAGGTCGTCCGAGGCGCTCGCCACCGCGTCGCGGTAGAAGCGCAGGAGGCGGGGTGCAGCCTCGATCGGATGGGCGATCAGCCCGCCAGTGATCGTCCGGACCGGGTGCAGTCGGTAGGTGAACGACGTGGCGACTCCGAAGTTCCCGCCGCCGCCGCGAAGCGCCCAGAAGAGATCGGCGTGTGCCGCGGCGTCGACGTGGAGGATGTCGCCCTCTGCCGTGACGAGCTCGACCGCGAGCAGGTTATCCGCGGCGAGCCCGTACTTGGCCATCAGCCAGCCGAGGCCGCCGCCCAGGGTGTAGCCCGCGATTCCGGTCCCCGAGACCGCGCCTCCGGTGACGGCCAGCCCGTGCTCTGCGGCAGCGTCGTTCAGGTCTCGCCAGAGCACGCCGCCCCCGGCCGTGGCGGTCGCCCGGTCGGGATCGATCGCGATCGCCGTCATCTCGGAGAGGTCGATCATCACGCCGCCGTCGGTCACGGCGCGGCCGGCGACGTTGTGGCCGCCGCCGCGGACCGAGACCTCGAGCTTCGCCCGGCGTGCGAGAGCGAGCGCTGCGACCACGTCGCAGGTCGTCCGGCATCGCACGATCAGTGCGGGTCTGCGGTCGATGAGGCCGTTGTGCACGGCACGGGCTGCGTCGTAGCCCGCGTCCTGCGGGGCGAGGACGGATCCGGAGACCTCGCCGGCCAGGTCGGCAACGAGCGCGGCGTCCAAAGTTGTGCTCATCAGATCTCCTTCACGTAGGTGGTGTTCTCGTGCCGATCGTGGAGGCGGCGTGCGAGCGTTCGCACCGTGGCGACCCCCTGTTTTTTGCAGCGGCGCGCGTTCGGGCCGCGGGCAGACGCACCCGGTGAGCGATCGGATATCGGCTCCCTGGACTTCCGGACGCGATTCCGTCGTTGTAGCGCGCAGATGGACGAGAGACGTTGACCGTTCCGCTCCAGCACGCAATGACGCGTCACGGTCTTCTGGCGCCGTCGCACTCGGCGGAAGCCGACGACTTTCCGCGCCTCGTCGGTCCCCTCGACGCTGAACGTGCTGCGGCGACCGGAACGCTCCTCGAACGAAGTGAGGAGCTGGCATGGATCGACCGGGCGTTGGCCGAAGCTCGCACGGGCCGAGGCAGGTTCCTGGTAATCGAAGGGCCGGCCGGGATTGGTAAGACGGCGGTGTTGACTGCGGCGCGAGCGGCGGCGGCAGAGAGCGGGATGCGCGTGCTCCGGTCGCGCGGGACCGAGTTGGAGCGCGATTTCGCCTTTGGAGTAGTGCGTCAGCTTTTCGAGCCGCAGCTGGCCGAGGCGTCGGAACTCGAGCTCGCCGATCTGCTCCAGTCCGCGGCGGGCGTGGCGGCAGGCATCCTCGGGCTTCCAGGCGCACCTGCTGCGGGCGGCCCGCACTCGTCGGCTGTCGATCCCTCGTTCGCGATCCTCCACGGCCTCTACTGGTTGTGCGCCAACCTGGCCGCCGCGGGCCCGCTCTGCATCGTCGTCGACGACGCGCACTGGATAGACGCCCCCTCACTCCGCTACCTGGCGTTTCTGCTTACGCGTCTCGAAGAGCTGGACGTTGCGCTCGTCCTGGCGACCCGCCCTTGCGAGGCCGGCACCGACGCTGGGCTGCTCGCAACGGTGACGAGCGATCCCGCGGCCGATGTGATCCGTCTCCTCCCGCTGACGAGCGCGGCCGTCGCTCAGCTTGTCGAGTCGAGGCTCGCCGGAGTTCCGGATCCGGTCTTCGTCGATGCCTGCCTGCGTGCAACGCGCGGGACGCCGTTCCTGATGCGCGTCCTCGTGGACGCGCTCAGCGAGGGAGGCATTGCTCCGACCGCGGAGGCCGCGCGCCACGTCGAGAGGATCGGGGCACGAACGGTCGGTCGCTCGATTCGGCTCAGGCTCCGCCGGCTGCCGGAGCATGCGGGGCGGCTCGCGCGGGCGCTGGCGGTCCTCGAGCACGGCGATGTTCTCGAAGCGGCGCGACTCGCAAGCCTCGACGAGGCCGAGGCAGCCGAAGCAGCCGGATTGCTGACGACCGCGGGAATCCTCGAGCCCGGCCGGCCGCTGACGTTCATCCACCCGATTGTCCGTAGCGGTATCTACTCGGAGCTCTCCGGACCAGAGCGCGCCCAGGGCCACCGCCTTGCCGCTCGAGTTCTTGCCGAGCAACCGGGCAGGGACGAGCGCGTCGCCAGGCACCTCCTCGTCAGCGAGCCCGCCGCCGATCCCTGGGTCGTCGAGCGGCTGATCGAGAGGGCCTGCGCGGCGGGAAAGCAGGGCGCTCCCGAGTCGGAGGCCGTCTTCCTGCGCCGCGCGCTCGCCGAGCCACCGCCGCCGGGCGACCGGCCGGCATTGCTGCTCGACCTCGGAATGGCCGAGGCGAGCGCTGGGCTGGCCGACTGGCCTGAGCACTTGCAGCAGGCCGTCGACACCGCTCCGAAGGCCGAAGTAGCCGGTGTGTACGCCCTCGTGCTCGGGCTTGCGCTCAGCCGCGCCCAGCGCTTCGGGGAGGCGGTCACGGTGCTCGATCGGGCCGTGACGTCGTTCGCCACTCCCGACTCGGACCTGGCGCTGGCGCTCGAAGCCGCAGTCGTCGTCTCCGCGCTCAACGATCCTTCGACCGCGCCGTCGGTCGCCCTCCGACGCGAGTCGCTCGCCCGCGCCGCGGATGGTCCGGCGGCGCCGCCCGAGCTGCTGGCGGCGGCCGCGTTCATCTCCGTCCTCTCGAACGAGCCCGCCGAGGTCGGGGCCGACCTTGCCGCCCGTGCGCTGCTCGCCGGAGGGACTGCGCCGCCGCAGTCGGGGATCCCGCCGTGGTTCGCGTTCGCGACGTGGTTCTCGCAGGCGACGCTTTCGCTGCTTTGGGCCGAGCGGGACTCTCAGGTTCGGCCGTTGCTCGATGCTTCGATCGCGCAGGCACGCGCGTCCGGCGACGGCGGCCGGCTCGCTGTGGGCCTCGCTCACCGCGGCTGGATCGCGCTTCGCCGCGGCGATCTGATCGCCGCCGAGGGAGACGCCCGGACGGCACTTGTCGCGTGCGAGCTCCCCGCGCCAACCCTGTACCGCGTCCTGAACGCCGGTGTGCTCGTCGAGACGCTCGTGGATCAGGGCGAGCTCGACGCGGCCGAGCTGGCGCTACCGCTCGACTCCGAAGCAGAGAGCGGATCGATCACGGCTGCAGTCCTTCGCGTCGCCCGCGGCCGGCTGCGCGTCGAACAGGGACGAGTCGCGGAAGGGCTGGAGGACTTCCTGGCCGTTGGCCTGGCGCTCACACGAGCGGCGATCACCTGCCCGAGCTATCTCCCCTGGCGATCGGAAGCCGCGCTCGCGCATCTCGCGCTCGGCGATCGCGAATCGGCGGGACGCCTCGCAGATGAGGAGCTCGAGCTCGCCCGGGCATTCGGCACCCCGCGCGCGCTCGGCGTGGCGAAGCGTGCCGCCGGCGTCATTGCCGGCGGTGACCGTGGAGCGTCTCTGCTCCGCGAAGCCGTCGACGCGTTCGAGGAGGGCGACGCAAGTTTGGCGAGAGCACGCGCACTCGCCGACCTCGGCGGGCTGCTCCGGCGGCGCAACCGGCGCACCGAGGCGCGCGAGCTGCTCCGCGAGGCACTCGACACTGCTCACCGCGCGGGCGCCAGACCCCTCGCCGCGTACGCCGAGACCGAGCTCCGTGCAACCGGTGCGCGGCCGCGCCGCGTCGTTCTCAGGGGGCTCGATTCACTGACGGCCAGCGAGCGCCGCGTCGCCGAGTTCGCCGGCCGGGGCCTCAGCAACCGCGAGATCGCCCAGACCCTCTTCGTCACGGCGCGCACGGTCGAAGGTCATCTCACGAGCGTCTACCGCAAGCTACAGGTCGACTCGAGAGACGAGCTTCCCGGCGCACTCGCAGGGCGCGCTCTGGTCCCGGCGTAGGGGATCAGCGCGCGTCTACGCCGACGAGCACGGCGGCCATCGTGCAGGGGCTGTCGCTCTTGTTCCGCCAGGCGTGTCTCGTACCGTTCTGAACCACGCAGTCGCCCTCCCGAAGGAGGACCTCCTCAGCGTCGAGTTCGAGCCAGATCTCCCCTGACAGCACGCAGATAAGATCGACGGTCGGCGTACGGTGCATCCCGTCCTGCGCCGATTCCATGTAGGCGGCCCGTCCGGGAAGCCGCTCTTCGAGCTCTCGCTCGTCCTCGCCCGAGAGCGTTTGCGAAGGCTGGGAATGGTATGGGGGGACCGTATAGACGTGGTATCGAAGACCGCCGGGCGGTGGGAAGTGCGCCGGCGGACTGTCGAGTTCGGCGCTCGTCGGGTCGCCGGGTCGACGATCGAAACCCCAGAGACGGTGCCACGCGTAGCCGGGAAGCGGCGCGACGGTGACGGCCTGGACGAGATCGTCTCGGACAACGTGCGAACGGCCGTCGATCGTGCCCGTCACAACCCGGCGAACAGCTCTCCCGCTCACGGCGACGATCCTATGCACTCCCGGTTCGCACCATCTCGAGCCGGACCGGGTTCGACGTTTCTCGGAACGCCGCGTCAGTCGGCTGCGTCGCGGCCGATCCTTGCTCGAGCGCGACGCCCGCGCTGAGCAAAAGACAGGGGGGTCGCCACGGTGCGAGCGCGCGGCCGCCGCTTCCACCATCGCTTGGACAACGACATCTCCGAGCCGCACCGCGGCTCATACGAGAGGAGACCTGCACAGATGAAGCACCTCGTTCGAATCACGGAGTTGCGCACTGCGCGACTCGCGGCTGTGCTCGCCGGGGCGGCGGTCGCAGCCGGCGCAATCGGGATCGCGGCCGCGCAGGGAACTGCCAAACCGGCCGTCTCTTCCGAAAAGCCGACGCATCCGCTCAAGCACGACAAATTCAAGCGCCCGAAGCTCAAGCACGGGGCACTGAAGATCGAGGGCACAAACGCAAGCGAGAAGATCGCGCTCCGCCTTCGGGCCGGCGACGCGGGCAACCTCGAGGTCGACGTGGACGAGGACGGCTCCGCCGACTTCAGCTTCGAGCGCGACCGCGTCGCGGAGATCGAACTGGACGCCCGCGCGGGCGACGACCGGGTGCGCGTCGACGAGAGCAACGGCGTTTTCACCGACACAATCCCGACGACGATCGACGGCGGCGACGGCAACGACACGCTGCTCGGCGGCTCCGGTGCGGAGACGCTGTTCGGCGGCGATGGGAGCGACTCGATCGACGGCAACCGCGGCGACGACGTCGGATTCCTGGGCGCCGGCGACGACACGTTCGTCTGGGATCCGGGCGACGGCAGCGACATCGTCGAGGGCCAGGACGGCACCGACACGATGCTCTTCAACGGCGCCAACGGCCCCGAGACCGTTGACGTGTCTGCGAACGGCAACCGCCTCAGGTTCTTCCGCAACCCCGGCAACATCGTCATGGACACGGCCGGTGTCGAGCAGGTCGACTTCAACGCGCTCGGTGGTGCCGACACCGTCAACGTCGCCGACCTCACCGGCACCGACGTCGACACGCTCACGCTCGACCTCGCGGCCGCCGCCGCCGGCGGCGGCGACGGCCAGACCGACAGCGTCATCGTCAACGGCACCGCGGGCAACGACCGCATCACCGCCACCGGCGTCGACGGCTCGGCACGGGTGAGCGGCCTCGCTGCGACGGTGCAGGTGACGAACGCGGAGGCATCCGCCGACACGCTCGCGATCGACGGGCGCGGCGGCGACGACTCGGTCGACGCATCTGCACTCGCAGCGAGCGCGATCAAGCTCATTCTCGCCGGCGGAGCCGGCGTCGACACACTGCTCGGCGGGAGCGGAGACGACTCGATCGACGGCAACGCCGGCAACGACACCGCGTTCCTGGGGCCCGGCGACGACACGTTCGTCTGGAACCCGGGCGAGGGCAGCGACATCGTCGAGGGCCAGGACGGCACCGACACGCTGCTCTTCAACGGCGCGAACATCGCCGAGAAGGTCGACCTGTCGGCGAACGGCAACCGCCTCAGGTTCACGCGCGACATCGCCACCATCACCATGGACACCGCCGGCGTCGAGCAGGTCGACTTCAACGCCCTCGGCGGCGTCGACACGATCACCGTCAACGACCTGACCGGAACCGACGTCGACAAGGTGAACCTCGACCTCGCAGCCACGGGCGGCGGCGACGGCCAGCCGGACCACGTGATCGTCAGCGGCACCAACGGCAACGACTTCATCGCGGTCGTCGGCAACCACGGCGTGGCCAGCGTGCTTGGCCTCGCGGCCGCGGTCAACGTCGCGAACGCCGAGCCCGTCAGCGACACGCTCCTCGTCAAGGCCCTCGACGGCTCCGACCTCATCGATGCAGGAGGATTCGCGGACAACTCAGTCGCGCTCACGCTCGACGGCGGCGCTGGCGACGACGTCCTGCAGGGCGGTGCCGGGGACGACGTTCTACTCGGCGGCGACGGCGACGACATCCTGGTCGGCGGCCCCGGTCTCGACATCCTCGACGGCGGCACCGGCCTCGACATCCTGATCCAGGACTGACCCACCGACCACGCGAATCAGCAGGGGGCCTCCGCGGAGGCCCCCTGCCCTCGAGGAGCTGATCAGCGACACCGCAGGTCGAATCCGAGAGCCGGAAGCGCTGCGAGGAGCGCGAGTACGGCGATGGCAGCCGCCGTCCATGCGAGCCATGAGGCGGACGAGTCGCGAGCGTCGCAGTCGGAGTGCGAGCGCAGCGAACGGGAGCCGTGCTGGCGTTCGTGCTCTGGCCGTCGGCGGCTAGTAGGCCGTCGAGGCCCTCCGACCCAAAGGAGACCGGCATTGCTGCAACAGCGTCGACTCGACGAAACGACAAAACGCCCGCCTCGGCGAGCGTGCGCCCGAGCGTCACGGGGGCAGGAAGACGGACGCCTGCGCGAGGTGCTTGTGCATGCCGCGCGGATCCAGCTCGCCTCGAAGGGCTCGACGGCTCTCGTCCACCACTAGGACGTCGGCTTCAAAAGACAGGGGGGTTGCCACGGTGCGAACGAAACCTCGCGGGCCGCACGATGTCGTCTCGCTTACTCGATGACGGAGGTGAACACGAATTAGAGAATGGAAGGTGACTGCACTAGTGCCCGTCGTACTGACGGCGGCCGTCGCAACAAACCCCCCACAAGGCGAATAAGGAGAAATCAAAATGTCGTATAGGACTTTGAAGTCAAAGTTGTTCGGAACGATCGGAGGTTTGGCCGTAGCAGGCATGGTGTTGGCGGGAGTCGCCACTATTACGGCT
>Ga0137369_10006950_pt1 | contig 11404 bp, 11 predicted proteins | sample SagtaG_12_FD_104918 | JGI IMG/M metagenome (GOLD analysis project Ga0137369, IMG submission 104918) | Vadose zone soil microbial communities from Sagehorn Ranch, Mendocino, California, USA - Sage1_L_113_16 metaG | ecosystem: Environmental > Terrestrial > Soil > Vadose zone | place: USA... | reverse complement strand
GAAGTCAGCATCGTTTGAAAGGACAACGATGTTGCCGTCGACGTAGGAGTGAACCGACGCGAAGCAATCCTCATCTCGATCGAGCCGACGGATCAGCAGGTGCGGCTCGAAACGGGTGACGACCCGTGCCAGCGGACTATCGGCCTCGATCGGTGATGCACTTCGCACGTGAAAGCGGAGACGGTCTATCGATTGGTTCCAACCGGTCTGTGCCTGTCACCGAACGTTCAAATGCGGCCACTGAGGAACGTTTGAAAAGCGGCCACGCGGTAGGTGGCGTGAGTATCGTCTGATCCTTTCCCGCGCGCAAGCGCGGGTCGTGTTCTTCTTGCTTTTCTCGAGTCCGAGGACGGCGGTGGGCGGTGTGGAAAACGCGTGCTGTGCGTTTTCCAAGCCGCGGTGGGCGCGTTCTCTGCGTCCACGGCGGCGGCACCGTCCACGGCCTCAGTCGTCAGTCGTACTCGCCCGCTGGCGGAGCCGATAGCTCTTGCCGGTCACCTGCACGATGGTCGCGTGCGCGAGGAAGCGATCGAGGATCGCGGTCGCGGCTGGGACGTCGCCAAGGAAGATGCCCCAGTCCTGGGTCGGTCGATTCGTGGTGATGAGCGTCGACGCCGTTTCATGCCGACGCACGAACACTTCCAGGAGGTCCTCGGCCGCGTTCGATCCGAGCTTCTTCATGCCGAAATCTTCGAGCACAAGCAGGTCGACGCGCGTGAGCTGCTGCACGAAGTCGCGGCGGGCGCCGGTCGCGTCAGCCTGGGCAAAGTCGGCGGCCAGATCGAACGTGCTGCGCACGAGCGCGCGGCGGCCGGCCCGAATCGCGCCGACGGCGATCGCCGTCGCGATGTGTGATTTGCCGACGCCGGGCGGGCCAATGAGCAGCACGCCGTCGTGGGTCTGGACAAACCGCGCGCTCGCCAACTCGACGATCTTGGCTTTGGGGATCTTCGGATTGAAGTGCCAGTCGAAGTCGGCGAGTGCCTTCACGACGGTGATGCCGGCCTGTTTGAGGCGGCGCGCGAAGAGTCGATCGGCGCGTCGGGCGAGCTCGTCCTCCACGAGCAATTCGAGAAACTCCAGATGTGGGAGCGGGGCGGCTTCGGCTTGCGCGACGCGCCCGGGGAGGGCGTCGACCATGCCGGAGAGCCGCAGGTGACGAAGACGGGTCGTGAGCTGCGCATTCATCGTAAGAAATCCTCCAAGGTGTACTGCGTCATCGGGCGAATCGCGGGGTCGTCGGTGGCGAGCGCCGGCGTGGGACGCACGGGCGTACGCTCGACGAGCTGGCGGATAGTCTGATACCGAAAGTGCTGGTGCGTGTGCGCCTCGGTGACGGCCGCCAGGACGCGCTCTCGCGGATGGCGTCGTGTCAGGCCAAGGACGCCTTGGATGAGCCGAATGGCGCGGACGCCTCGAGCGGCGAGCGCAGCATCCGCCCACTGCTTGAGCGCGGGGCCCACGCGCTCGCACTGGCCCACGAGTCGATCGACGTACGCTTGCTGACGCGTCGACGCCTCCGCCTCGCCGGCGCGCGGCGCAAACACACCGGCCGCGACTCGGGCGTGCACCATGACGAGCGTGTCGCCGTGGAAGACGCGCACGAGGCGGGCGTCCCAGCGTACGCGGAGCCGCTGTCCGAGCAGCGCGAGCGGCACCGGATAGAAGGCCCCGGCGACTTCGACGTGGCCGTCGGTGTGGACCGTGCGCTCGCCGCTGGCGAAGAACGGAAACGCGTCGACGGCGAGCGGCTGCAGCGCCTGCTGCTCCACCTCGACAAAGTGCGTCCACACCTGGCGACGCGTGGTGCCATGAATGCGGAGTCGCGCGATCGTCCGATTCCAGTGGCGAAGGAACGCATTCTGCGCGTCGAGGCTGTCGAACTGCCGGCCTTTCAGCGCGTTGGTCTTGACGTAGCCGCCACTGCGCTCCTGTTTCCCGTTTTCCTTCGGATTGCGCGGGCGCGTCGGCAGCGGGGTGAAGCCCCAGTGTGCCGCGAATGCGAGATACACGTCATGGCTATCCGGATCGAAGAAGCACGCGCGCACCACCGCGGCTTTGAGATTGTCGTGGCGCACGACTTTCGGCACGCCGCCGAGATCCCGAAAGGCGCGCTCGTGCAACCGGAGAAACGTCTCGAGCTTCTGATCCCAGACGGCTTCTTCATAGCCGTGCCGCGAGTGACCCAGTGTCATCCGAAACACCCATGGCCGTCGCCATTCGCCGGTCGCCGCGTCGAGCGTCGGGGCGCCGCGGAAGAAATCCACCTGCGCTTCGTCGCCGGGCGCGCAGTGAAAGACGCCGACAGCGCGGCGCGTGGGCGCGATCGTCCGCACGAACCGCTTCACCGATTCGTAGCTCGCGCCGTAGCCGTACTCTTCGACCAGGTCCTGCCAGATGCGCTGCAGGCTCAGACCGACGTCGAGCTTCTCGATGATGGCTGTCCGATAGACTACGGCGGCGAACCGCGGGCGTGGTGGCGAGCCGGGGAACGTTTTGGCCGGTTTTGACTCCGAGCCGGCGAACGTTTTGGCCGCATTTGGACCCGTGTCGACCAGAACATCAACGGAATCGGGTGGTGGCGATGGATCCGAGCCGGGGAACGTTTTGGCCGCATTTGCCTGGCGGGCCGCGTCGTACCCGCTCACCGTTTCGCGGCGCACGCCGGTCTCGGCTTCGATGCGACGGTAGCTCCAACCGAGCTCGAGAAGGGCGAGAACTTGTGCTTTCTTCGGCATCTTCAGGTAGTTAGGCATCAGCTCCTCAAGGGAACAAACCCTCAAGGATGCCGGATCACCCCTACCTGCAGTGGCCGGTTTTCAGACGTTCGGTCGTGGCCGCATTTCAGCGTTCGCTAACACTGTGCCAGAAACGCGACGTTCACATCCAGTGGGCTAAACTCCGCCACCGCGCGGAGGCGAAACACTTGCGCCTCAGAGGTCGGATCAGCATAAGCACTCAACTCGTACTTCACGCAATGCCCTTGAAGGTCGGCTGTGTTGGGGGATCGACCAGAAGCGCACGAGGATCGAGGACAACCGAGCGCGCACATCTTACCAAGTGAGGAGCGCTCCACCCTCCCGTCAGTGGCTTCCGAGGGCAGCAGTACCACTCAGTCAAATGCGGTCTCGTTCAGAACGACGGGGCCTCGTCTGCGGGAGCCTTCACCGCCTGCGGTTTACCCGTCGCCTTCGCCAGAGCCTCGTCGAATTGCGTTCGATTTGCGACGATGACGGGCCGTTCCTGTGGACCGTCCAGATCCGCTCCGACATCCAATCGAAGTCGCTTGTTGAAGTAGTAAAGCAGGGCGTAACGCACTGGAACCGTCAGCCGTCCATCGCTCATGCCGTAGTCGAGCGCGATCGCGTGCTGTTGGCCCTCGGCTAGTTCGGGATTCGGTTCGAACACGACGTCAAACGGTGTGTGCCATTTCCAGTCATCGTCAGATCGAGCACCGGCCGGTCCGGTCTTCGCAGCGGCGAAACATCGACCAACAATGAAATCCCGAAACTCGGTCCGTCGATGGCAGAAGGCGCGAACGTGCCATCTGAAGCCGTCGAAGCCAAATGCGTGCGGCGTGATCCAGCGCCAGAGCGGATCGGGGTTCTCCGGGCTCATGGACTGGTATTCGATCTGAATCGCGGATCCCCCACGAACGGCGATTAGGAGAGAACGAAGAACTTCGGCCTCAATTCGCCGGCCCGGAACGGGCAGGACGCCGCTCGACGGAGGCTGTGAAATCCACGTGTCCGCCAGCTCCAGGATCCCGTCCGAAATCGCCTTAAATTGAGCGAGGTATCGATCTGGATTGGGTTTCAGAAAACGCGGCTTGAACGCCGGCCTTGACACGTAGCATTTGGCGCTGGAGTCGTATTCCAGATTGGCCGGCGCAAGCTCGCGATACATTGCGAGGTCGTTCGATGCTTGAGGAACCGACACTCCAAATCGTTCGGTAATGTCACTTCGATTGAGCACGCCGTCCCAAAACAGGCGGAATTCAATGAATTCGAGCCGTTGTTCGGCTCCCCAACTCAGCCGTTTCTCAGCCGGTTGTTCCAGTTTTCTCTCCTCTTATTGATAGCGCGTCCGTAAAACATGTATACTTAGTAGATGGGTCGTTAAATTTGACCCATCTAGATAGTACGCGCATCTGCCTGTCGGGTCAACGTCAAATCCGGAGATCCATCAGGCCGCTGTAGAGCCTACAGGCTCAACTTGAGAAAGCGACAGCCTCACGGCCGTCCGGCCCTGGGAACTAGGTCGAATTCTTGAGATCGAATTGTCGGCCGTGTCTTGGAGCCGCGCACGCCAAGCACTGCAATCAGCGCCATCGAAAACCGATGGTGGGAGACGATCTTGCCGCTGACCAACACGCAGCTTTGCTACTACGACAGCAACGTTCTCCGGCTCCCTGCCGACAAGCGGAAGGAGTACCACGCGCAGGTTGACCGTCTTATCGCGGAGCTGAGTAAGAGCATTCGAGGGAAGACGGAGATCAAGATCACCAGGGTGGTGAAGGCCGGTTCGTTCGCGAAATTCACGATATTGAGGAAGACGTCTGTCGACCCCGTCGACGTCGACGTTGTGTTCTACATCTCCGGCCGACATGTCGACCAGGAGACGCTCGCCAGTCTCACCGACATGATCTATGACCTGCTAATCAAGGTCTACCCGAACAAGGGTGTCGAGGATTTCGAAATTCAGCGGAAGGCCGCGACGGTAACCTTCGTCGGCAGCGGGCTCAGCGTGGATGTCGTCCCTGTTATCGAGGATGAGAACCGGCCGGGGTACGGGTGGCAGTTCGACATCCAGGACGGATCGAGGGTCCAGACGTGCGCCCCTTGTCAAATCCAGTTCATCCGCGACCGCAAGAGCAAAGACAAGGACTTCAGGACATTGGTTCGCCTCGGCAAAAAGTGGCGCAACCACGCGGAACTGAAGCCGTTGAAGTCTTTCACGATCGAACTGGTGATGGCTTACATACTCGACCAAGAAGGCAGCGTCGGCTCAATTGAGAGCCGCTTTCGACGGTTTCTGCTGTACATCGCTCAGTCTGGCCTAAAGGATCCGATCCACTTTCCTGAAAATGTCGCGCCGTTGGGAACTTTCAGTGACCCGGTAGTGATCCTCGATCCGGTCTGCAGCCAGAACAACGTCACGAGTCGGCTATCGGAGAAGGAGCGGCATCAGATCGTTGAAGCCGCACGCGGAGATTGGGAGACGGCGAACTTCGCGTCGGCCGAGAACGACAACGAGATCTGGAAAGAGATCTTCGGGCCTCGCTTCAACGTCGGAGATTGAACAATGAGCTACACCGCCAGCGCCACCTACACGTATTCGGTTACCGACGTCGAGATCGTGATGCGCCGCTTTTCGGCTGATATCGTCATGATCGCCACAAGCTCCGGTGCGATCACCGAAGACACAGCGCGGATGTACGCCCACGACGTAGAAGTTCTGGCGAAAGCCGGCTACCTGAAGAGCGTCGACCTCACCCTCTTCAGCGGCGCCGTCGAAGCCAGGGCAGTCACATACAACGTGAACACGTCCTCCGGAGATCTCGCGATGAGCCGGCCGGGAGGGGTGATGTGGCCGCGGGTTCAGAGCCCCAATTTCCGGATCGTGCTCAGCTACACCGTCGCGTACGACGCCACCGCCCGCGAACAAATGAAGGGAAAGCTCAAGATTGCTTGGATCTCCACCAACGCGGACACGAGTCACTCGAGCCTGAGCCCGAGCGGAGGCCGAGACTACGCCAGCAACGGCTTCGGCATGCAGCGAAAGGACTACGGGGCGTGAGCGAGCCACGGATCTTTGATAGCGAAATCGCCCTGCCCAACGACACTCTCGCTGCCAAGGAGAAGACGCTCCTTGGCTTCGAGCCCCGGTACATCCATGTTCGTGATCACCTGCGTCTGCTGCTGCATCTCGACCAGCTGGGCGCGTGGAATAAGAAACACCATGGCGGGAAGTTGCTGCTCTGCGAGCTCGTCACAGAACAATATCCGCTGATCATCTTCCATGGCGACGTCGGCACCGGAAAGACCGCGACGGCGGAGTGCATGGCTAATCGATTGGTGAAAGAGTCGAAAACCGAGGACTCGATGCTCTTCAAACTCAGCAACCGTGTGCGCGGAAGCGGCAAGGTCGGCGAGATGGGGACACTCATTGTCGACGCCTTCCACAAGATCACGCAGAGCGTTGGGAAAGCTCGCCGAGCGATTCTAGTGATCGACGAGGGTGACTCTCTGGCGACGTCACGGTCCCAGGATCACAGTCATCATGAAGACAAGGTGGCCGTTAACACACTGATTCAATGCGTGGACGATGTCCGGCGTTTCGGAGGTCGAATCGTCGTTTTCCTCTGCACCAATCGTCTGTCCGTGCTGGACGCCGCCGTACAGCGGCGGGCAGCAGTGGTCGAGGAATTCAAGCGTCCGACGGCCGAGGAGCGGCGTGAACTCTTCGCGATGGACCTTGGCGCCCTTTCGCTGAGCAACGCCCAGATCTCTCGTCTCGTTGACGCCACCGGCGCACAGGACGGGATGCCAACCTGGACCTACTCCGACATTCGCCTGCGGCTCTATCCCGCCGCGCTAGCGATCGCGTTTCCCGACCGTGCGCTGACGTTTGAGCATCTGCAGACCGCTCTCGGGTCGCTCCGACCCTCGCCGGTCGTTCAGGATCTGTGATGGCAAAGTCTCCACTATTTGGCCGCCGCATTCACATCGCGGGCAGTGTCCCTGATGACCTAACAGTCGCAGCGACCTCTGATGTGGAACAGGCGCGAGAGCTAGTTCAGGATCTGGTCAAGGAGCTGCTGCGACGAGGAGCCACGTTCGTCGTGCCCGTCGACGCCGAAAAGTTGCGGTCCGTCGATGCCCTCCCGATCTCTTTCGATTGGTTGATCTGGCAGACGCTTCAGGAGAATCTGATCCGTCGTCCGCCGAATGCTCCCAACCCTTTGGCTATCGCGGTGCAACACCATAAGAACGTCGAGCAAATCCCTACGGAGTTCGAACGGCTCTGGGACGATCTCAGGAACTCCGACCTCGTTCAGATCGAAAGTGCCGCGCATTGGAATATGGCCAGCAAACGGATGGAGGCGCAGGCTCGTTGGGGCGACATCCTCGTCGCTCTCGGGGGTTCGGAGGGTGTTTTGTTCCTCGCGAATCTGTATCACGACGCTGGAAAGCCGGTGGTGCCTCTAAATCTGCCTCTGTGCCCACCCGATGCTGGTGCCAGGCGGCTGTTCACCTTCGGCCTATCTAGCAGCCATTCACAACGACTCTTCCATGCAAGCGGAGTGGGTCCGCACGGTTGGATCAATCGGATTGACTTCCGCTCAAAGACACCCGTCGCCGAGCGAGTGAGCGGCCTTATCGAGCTTCTCGAAGCCCTCGAACCGCCCAAGGCGTTCGTGATTCGTCTCCTAAATAGGGAGCATCCCGACTATGGAGACGTGCAGAACTACTTCGACACGGTCGTCGCGCCAATCATCGAGGGCGAACTGGGTTACAAGCTGACGGTTGTCGATGGCCGGCAACCCCATGACCACGCCAGAATCGATCAGGAAATTTTTGCCAAGCTACACCGCAGCAGCATCGTGATCGCCGATATCACAGGTATGCGTCCAAACTGCTTTCTTGAGTTGGGGTACGCTCTTGGTCGCGGCCTGCCGACGATGCTGATGGCGAAGGACGGCAGCGAGCATCCGTTCGACATTTATACACTGGCCGGTCTTCACTGGAAGACTACAGGAACTGTCGACGAGCGGCAGCGGCTTTTCCGCGAGCACTGGGATGCGATACGGAACCGGCCGCCCTTGGTTCCCATGGAGCCCTTGATCTCATGAGCGCTACACGAGAGGTCTTCATCTCTGTTGATGTTGAGACAGCTGGCCCGATTCCAGGTGAATACAGCATGCTGTCAATCGGCGCCTGCAACGTTGACGATGAGGCCCAGGCGTTCACGTGCGAAATAAAGCCAATCAATGAAAAAGCTGACCCGAAGGCGCTCGAGGTAAGCGGTTTGTCCCTGGCCAAACTCCAGGCGTCTGGTCTGACGCCAGAGGACGCAATGCGCAAATTTCACACGTGGGCGAAGGGTCAGGCGAGCAACGATGGGACCCTCGTCTTCGTCGGGCTCAACGCGCCGTTCGATTGGTCATTCGTCAACTACTACTTTCACAAATTCCTAGGCGAGAACCCGTTCGGCTTTGCCGCATTGGACATCAAGGCCTACTACATGGGCGCCATGGGCTGTCCGTGGTCCGAGACCCGCTCGAGCCGCCTGTCAGCAGACCTCAAGCCGCAACGACAGAGCGATCACACTGCCCTGCGTGACGCTCAATATCAGGCAGAGCTTTTCAGGTTGATGCGGGCGCGCGCTCCTCGTTGAGAGGCCATCTCGTCGGCAATCGAACCGCCTGGAGACTCTAGACTAGCTAGGAGCGTGTCCGAGTAATCGTCGGTGAGATGTGAATCTCCTGCTGCGCAGCGATCAACGTGTACTACACTGCGGGCGATGGCAAAAACGTATCGTCCGTACGTGCCCGAGCAGGATCTGCTGCTTCCGCCGAGCCTGCGGGACTGGTTGCCCGAGAATCATCTGGCGTTCTTCGTGGGCGACCTGATCGATCAATTGGACCTCTCGGCGATCACCGCGGTCTATGAAGACGAGGAACGCGGGTATCCGCCGTATCACCCGGTCATGCTGACGAAGGTGTTGGTGTACGCCTACTGCGTGGGGGTTTTCTCGTCGCGGAAGATTCAGCGGCGGTTGATGGAAGACGTGGCATTCCGCGTGCTGGCGGCCGGCAACGCTCCGGACTTTCGCACGATCGCCGATTTTCGCAGGACGCACCTGGTGGCCTTGAAAGGCTTCTTCGAGCAGGTGCTGCGACTGGCGCGCGAAATGGGCGCCCCCCGGGTCGGCCGGGTGGCGCTCGACGGGAGCAAGATCAAAGCGAACGCCTCGAAGCACAAGGCGATGAGTTACGGACGGATGCGCGAGAAGCAACGGCAGCTGCGCGACGAAGTCCAGCATCTGCTCGCCCAGGCGGAGGCGGCCGACGCCGCCGAGGATGCGGAGTATGGGACGGATCGGCGCGGCGACGAACTGCCGGCAGAACTGCAGCGACGCGAGAGCCGGTTGAAACGGATTCGCGAAGCCAAACGGGCACTCGAGGCCCGCGCGAAGGACGAAGCGGCCGCCGCGGGCACACCCGACGAGGCGGCGAAACCGGAGTCGAACGCGCAATACAACTTCACGGATCCGGAGTCTCGGATCATGAAAGGGCCGGATGGATTCGTCCAGGCCTACAACGTGCAGGTCGCGGTCGACGAGCTGCAACTGATTGTGGGCCAGGCGGTGACGCAGGAGACGAACGACAAGAAACAGCTGATGCCGATGATCACGACCATCGAGCAGCAGTCGGGTGAGACGCCCTTGCAGCTGCTCGCGGACGCGGGGTATTGCTCGGACGTCAACCTGGCCGCGATGGCCGACACGACCATCGACGCGTACATCTCGACGCGGAAGCAGAAACATGGCGACCGGCCAGGGCCCTGTCCGCGTGGTCCCCTCCCACAGCGCGCCACGATCGTCGATCGGATGTCCCGCAAGCTGCATACGAAGACCGGTGCGGCCGTCTATGCCGCGCGCAAGGGCATCGTCGAACCGGTGATCGGCCAGATCAAACAGGCGCGGGGCTTCCGGCAATTTTTGCTGCGGGGATTCGACAAGGTGCAAGGGGAATGGTCGTTGGTCTGCGCAACGCACAACATTCTCAAACTGTATCGCCTCTGCGTCTGATGGCCCGCGGCGAGGGATCGTCGCGCGAGGGCACCCACCGTGAACCGAACCGGCCATCGCCGAGATTGGCGACCGACATCGGGAAGGCGCAGCAGGAGAAGTCGTGATTGTCAAAGCGATTACTCGGACGGACTCCTAGTCTAGTGGAAGGGCTGATACGATTTTCTAGCACTGGCATGGCGAAACTGTCAGACATCGAGGATGGGTTTACATTGAAGCGCCGACGCGAGAAGGGCCGAGCGCAGAAAAAAAAGCCCCGACGAGCGCTCCGCGGTGAGCACACCATACCGCCTCCACCCGCGAAGCACATCCTCGCGAGTTTCACGCTTGCCAATCCTACGAGCAAACGAGCCGTGTCTGACTACGTCGAGACCCAGGCGCGCGGCGAAAAAGTGTTGCACGCGGAAAAAGTCAAATCCGAGCGTATCCTGGGCAGCGAGCACGATTGCTGGGACGTCCACACTGAAAAAGACCGCTACTGGGTCATCACGTCGCCCTCAAATCTCTATTCGCAACGCTATTTCCCGAGCCTCGATTTCACGCTCTCGTTTCACGTAGGTGTGACCGCGAGGATTCTGGCACGCTCGCGGGGTGCTCCAGACGACGCCCAGAAGGCGCGACTCACTCACTCCCGCATGGCGCCGCTGGGAACAGGCCGCCGAGACCCTCGATGCGGCAGAAGAAGCCGAGGATTTTCAGGCGGTGGGCGTGAAGTGCCGCGAATGCCTGATTCAACTCGTTCGATCGCTCGCGAAACCGGAGATGGTCCCCCACGGCGAAGATGCTCCCCAACGCGGCAACTTCCTTTCATGGTCCGAACTGATCGCGAACACGGTTGCGGCCGGCGCTAGTGCGGAGCGCATCAGAGGCCACTTGAAGGCCATCGCGAAATCGTCGTGGGAATTGGGGGGTTGGCTCACGCACGCGAATGGCGGTACTCGCCAGGATGCTGTTTTTGTGCTCGACGCGACGCATACCGTCCTCGCAGCCTTCGGCAGCGCTGTAATACGCCACGAAAGTGGCAGCCCGGAGCGTTGCCCGAATTGCGGCTCCTACAATCTTGACGTGGGATTCAACCCAGAGTCGCCTCGGCCCTACGTGTCTGAATGCGAAGAGTGCGGGTGGCAGAGTCCCGAGATGCGCTAGACCCCTGGTCGTCGCGGTCCTGCAGGGGCATTAACGATTGCGGCGGCGGTCAACCGCGACTTTTTTAACTCCCGCTGTCCGGTCTCCGAGCAAAAAAATAGCCGGTCACGGTGACCGGCCACTTCGGATTCTTGCCTACGGCGCCTGGCTTCTAATCCGAACCTCAGCGAGCTTCAATCAGCATGCCTTCAGCATGCCTTTTTCCCCGGAATCATGGCCGTTCATCGCCCGTCTCGAACGGCAATCAAAACGAGAATCGCTAATGTTTTCGGGAAAAGTTGGTCGGGGCGAGAGGATTTGAACCTCCGACCCCTCGGTCCCGAACCGAGTGCTCTACCAGGCTGAGCCACGCCCCGACAAGACGTGAACCCTTATTCTACGCCAACATCCGGCCGCTCGGCGCCGGAAATCACCGGCGCGCGAAGATGGCCTGAAAATCGGG
>Ga0137369_10006946_pt1 | contig 11410 bp, 12 predicted proteins | sample SagtaG_12_FD_104918 | JGI IMG/M metagenome (GOLD analysis project Ga0137369, IMG submission 104918) | Vadose zone soil microbial communities from Sagehorn Ranch, Mendocino, California, USA - Sage1_L_113_16 metaG | ecosystem: Environmental > Terrestrial > Soil > Vadose zone | place: USA... | reverse complement strand
GTGGCAGCGCGCGGCCGTGCCGCACCAGGGCGCGTGCGAGTCTGGCGACGGTGCCGCCCAGTCCGCGCAGCCGAGCCTCGACCTTGTCGTAGGCGCCTGCTCGAGGTCGGTGGTGGTGCGGTGACCAGGTCACGCCAGCGCCTCGGCGTCGCGGGCGTGCTGGCGGATCACCTGCATGAGCACACCCACCTTAGCGTCGTAGCGCAGGTCGCTTGGGGATCATGCCGCCGAGCTCCACCAGGAGCGCTCCGTCCGACCTTGCTGCGACTCGCGGCGTCGCCACTCCATGCTTGGTATCTCACGTCGCTCGAACACGAACAAGTGTTCTGTCCAGACAGCCAGTCCCACCCTGAGGCGGTAGCCTTCACCAAGCCAGGACCTGTCGGACGAACCGGGGCAGGTTCAGCAGCAGCCCCCATGGCGGTAGAGAATTTCCGCGGTAGTCGGATGTGGAGGACGAGCATGGCCGAGCGGCGAGGCGACGGAGCCGGAGCTGGCCAGGTGGGCTTTGGTGGGCTGCTGCGCGCTTGCCGGGAGCGCGGCCTGCTGTCGCAGGAGCGGCTGGCCGAGCGGTCCGGGCTGAGCGCGCGCACGATCCGAGACTTGGAGCTTGGACGGGTTCGCCGCCCGCAGGGCGAGTCGGTACGGCTGCTGGCCGACGCACTGCGGCTGTCCGGATGGGAGCGCGAGCAGTTCGAAGCGGTCGCCCGCGGTTCACCCTCGGCCGGACCGCCTCAAGCCCAGCCATTGGCGTCCGCGCCCGGGAACGGCACCCCGGGTCGGCTGACGCCGGACGTTGCCGACTTTGTCGGCCGCACCCGGCGGCCGCCCAGCCAGCCTCTTCAAACAGGCAGCCGGCAGCAAGCATCGCCGGAGGGGCTGAAGGTGGGATCACCGACGGCTGCGCCGTCCACCAGCCCATCCACCGCCGCCGGGGCCGAGCGTGAGGTGCTGCTGGCGACCAAGCTGCACGTGCCGCGCGCGCGGCCGGGGTTCGTACCCCGTCCGCGGTTGCTGGAGCGCCTGGCCGAGGGGATGGCATGCGAGCTGGTCCTGGTCTGCACCCCGGCCGGCTTCGGCAAGACGACCCTGCTGGGCGACTGGGCCCGACGCAGCCGGCGGCCGGTGGCGTGGCTGTCGCTGGACGACGGCGACAACGACCCGGCGCGGTTCTGGCGGCATGTCGCCGCCGCGCTGGACGGGGTGCGCCCCGGGGTCGCCGAGCGGGTGGGCGCGCTGCTTAGTCCGCGGGCACCGCGGTCCTTCGAGGGGCTGGTGAGCGCGCTGGTCAACGAGCTGGCCGGCGTGGCCGAGGAGGTCGTGCTGGTGCTGGACGACTACCACCTGATCCAGGCGCCGCCGGTCCACGCCTCGCTGGGGTTCCTGCTGGAGCATCTGCCAGGTTCCCTGCGGCTGGTGGTGACTAGCCGCGCCGATCCGCCGCTGCCGCTGCCGCGGCTGCGGGCCGGTGGGCAGCTTGCCGAGCTGCGCGAGGCAGAGCTGCGCTTCACGTCCGAGGAGGCCGCCGCGCTGCTGCGCACCGCGGTCGGGCCCGGGCTGTCAGAGGCTGCCGTGGTGGCCCTGGAGGTCCGCACCGAAGGCTGGGCGGCGGGGCTGCAGCTGGCCGCGCTGTCGCTGCGGGGACATGCCGACCCGGCCGGGTTCGTGGCAACCTTCACCGGCAGCCACCGCTATGTGCTGGACTACCTGACCGAGGAGGTGCTGGCGCGGCAGCCCGAGCCGCTGCGGGGGTTCCTGCTGGAGACCTCGGTGCTGGAGCGGCTGTCGGGGCCGCTGTGCGAGGCGGTCACCGGGCGGGCCGACAGCCAGCAGTTGCTGGAGGAGATCGAGCGGGCCAACCTGTTCCTGGTGCCGTTGGATGAGGTGCGCGGCTGGTGGCGCTACCACCAGCTGTTCGCCGAGTTGCTGCGCGCCCGCCTGCAGCGGGAGCGGCCCGATCGGGTGCCGGCGCTGCACCACGCCGCGGCCGGCTGGTGTCAGGCGCACGGGCTGGCCGACGAGGCGGTGCGGCACGCGCTGGCCGCTGGGGAGGTCGAATGGGCCGCCCAGCTGGTCGAAGAGCACCTCCAAGCGCGCTTCCAGCGCTGGGGCGCGACGGTGAACCGGTGGCTCAAGGCGCTGCCCGCCGAGCTGGTCAGCTCTCGGCCACGACTGTTGCTGGCAAGCGCGGTCTGGGCGGTCGTCGGCGGCCGCGTCGAGGAGGTCGAGCCGCTCCTTCAGGCTGCCGAGCGCGCGTTGGCCACCACCCTGGCCGGCGATGCGTCCGAGCCGTCGGCTGGCGGGACACTGAGCGGGCTGGCCAACGTCCCCGCGATGATCCCGCTGCTGCGCGGCGAGCTGGCTCGCGAGCGGGGCGACGCCGAGCGCACCATCGGGTTCGCACGGCAGGGCTTGGCCCTCGCGGATGCCGATGATCGCTACCTGCGCTACCTGGGCCGCTGGCAGCTGGCGGTGGGGACGCTGCTGCAGGGCCGGGTCGGGGACGCCGAGGCCGCCCTCGCCGGGCTTGCCGCCGACCCGTGGGCGGCCGGGGCGGACCGCTACTTCGCCGTGCGCGCCCGCTACATCCTTGGAAGGGGGCAGCGCGCGCAGGGCCGTCTGGGCGCGGCGCTGCGCAGCTGCCAGCAGGCGCTCGAGCTTGCCGCCGCGCCGGCCGGTCGCCCGCTGCCGGCCGCTGGGGTGGCGTACGTCGGCCTGGCCGAGGTGCTGTACGAACGAGGCGAGCTGGACGCCGCCCTGCGGCACGCCACCGAGGGCGTCGGCTTGTGCCGGCAGCTCGCCCAGCCCCTGCCGCTGGTGGCGGGCCTGGCGATCCTGGCCTGGATCCGGCAGGCCCAGGGCGACCGGGTCGGCGCGCTGGAGGCGGTCGCCGAGGCCGAGCGGGTCCAGGTGAGCCCGCTGTGGTCGCCCTGTTCAACCCGGTGCCGACGCTGTGGGCCAGGCTGGCCCTGGCCCACAGCCAGGTCGCAGAAGCCGCCCTGTGGGTCAAGCAGCGCGGTCTTGCGCCGGATGACCAGCCCAGCTACCCGCGGGAGGCCGAGTACCTGGTGCTGGCCCGCGTGCTGCTCGCCGAACACGCACCCGACGGGGCGCTTGGACTGCTGCAGCGGCTGCATGACCTGGCCGTGGCTCAGGGACGGACGGGCAGCGTCATCGAAGTGCGGGCGCTGCAGGCGCTCGCCCTGGACGAGGTGGGCGACGAGGCTGGCGCGCTTGCCGCCCTGGCCGAGGCGCTCGCCCTTGCCGCGCCCGAAGGCTACCTGCGCGTGTTCGTCGACGAAGGCGTGCCGATGGCCCGCCTGCTCGGCAAGCTCGCCATGGGGCAGGCCAAGGCTGTCGCCCAGGTGCCACCTGCCTACCTGGGACGGCTTCTGGACGGATTCGATCAGGCTGGTGTGGGCGTCCCGCCCGGGCTGGCGATGCCGCTGAGCGGCCGCGAGCTGGAGGTACTGGCGCTGCTGGGTGCCGGCAAGCTCAACAAGGCGATCGCTGGGGAGCTGATGATCTCGCTAGATACGGTGAAGCGACACGTCAGCCACATCCTCGCCAAGCTGGGCGCGGCCAACCGCACCCAGGCCGTGACTCGGGCGCGGGAGCTGGGGCTGCTGCGATAGGCGGCGCCGCGCCGTCACCCAGGAGCAGCTGGGCCCACCTCCCGAGCGGCACCCAGCCGCAGGAGGATCCCACCCCACGTTCCCACCTTTGGGTGATGCCCCAACCAGCGTTCCGCTGTAGGGTCCAGCCGGCAACAACGCCACGCAAACGCAAGGACGGGTGAGCCTACCGGTTTGGCAGCCGCTGCTCTGCCGCCCCTTAAGCCAAGACGGCCGGTCGAGCGATGGCTGTCGTGGGCCATCCGAGAGCAAGGACCGATGATGCGAAGCTCGCAGGAGCTTGTTGACAAGGCGGCGCTCCTGGGGTCGCTGCACGTGCCGGGCCGACCGGTCGTTTTGCCCAACGCCTGGGATGTGACCAGTGCACGTGTGTTCGCCGAGGCAGGGTTCGCCGCGATCGCCACATCCAGCGGCGCGATCGCCAACTCGCTCGGCTATGACGATGGGGAGTACATCCCACGCGACGACATGTTCGCTGCCATCGACCGCGTCGCGCGGGCAGTCGAGATTCCGACGACGGCCGACGTGGAGCGAGGCTACGGCCTACCTGCCGACGAGCTCATCGCCAGACTCCTGGACGCGGGCGCGGTCGGCTGCAACCTCGAAGACTCCGATCCTCAGACTGGGCAGCTGGCTGACTGCGACGAGCAGGCGGTGTGGCTGCGTGCTGTGCGGGCTTCATTGGATGCGGCCGCAGTCCCGATCGTGCTGAACGCCCGAGTCGATGTGCACTTCCGAGCGTGGGGTGCCGCCGATGAGCGGCTGGCCGAGGCCGTACGGCGAGCGCGGCGGTACCGCGAGGCGGGGGCGGACTGTGTGTATCCGCTGGGGCTTGCCAATCCTTCAGACATCGAGCGCTTCGTCGGTGCGGTCGATGCGCCTGTGAATATCGCGTTTCGCCCGCGGGGGCCATCGTTTGGGGAACTCGCCTCGCTGGGCGTGGCACGGGTGACCTTTGGCCCGGGGCTTCACCTCGCCGCCAAATCGTGGCTCGCGTCGCTTGCCGCCAAACTCATCCAGGGAGAGGACCCGTACTCGTCGTCGTAATGAGCGGTGGGCTGATCATGGGCGGATGCAGCGCCGAGTTGGCCGCTCGGTCGCCGACACGGTGCGGGCCGATGCCGCTGGGCCTTGCCGGGGACGCTGGCAGCGGGGAGACGCCGCACAGCATCGCGAAGCCGGCCCCCGCAGCCCAGGGCCAGTTCGGACTTGGCGGTGGCTGGGTGCGTGCCTGCGCGGCTGGATCGCCGGCCTTTCTTCCGGTGTTCTTCCGCTGTTGCGCCTGGAAAGTGCCGCACCAGCGATCTTAGCGTGATGTCGGTCGACAGCGGGCGTCCAGGCCAGGAGGCGGATCGTCCCATTGGGCCGCACTGGTGGGCAGCAACCCCGCTCGGCGTGCGCGAGCCCTCACCGGCCGGCCCACAGAGCGTGCTTGCTCGACGAAGAGGAGATGCCACATGCTGCTTGCGAACAAGAACGCCGTGATCCACGGGGCGGGAGGGGCGATCGGTGGCGCGGTCGCCCGCGCCTTCGCCCGCGAGGGCGCCAACGTCTTCCTTGCCGGCCGCACCCTGGCAGCGGTCGACGCGGTGGCCAAGGACATCGCCGCCGCGGGAGGCAAGGCCGAGACGGCTCAGGTCGACGCGCTCGACGAGCGGGCCGTCGAGCAGCACACCGGCGCCGTGGCCGACAAGGCGGAGGGCATTGACATCTCCTTCAACGCCATCGGCATCCCCCAGCAAGGTGTGCAGGGGATCCCGCTGGTCGAGCTGTCGGCTGACAGCTTCACCCTGCCGGTCATGGCCTACACCAAGGCGCACTTTCTGACCGCGACGGCGGCGGCGCGCCGCATGGTCGACAAGGGCTCGGGCGTGATCTTGACGCTCACCTCGACGCCGGCCCGCTTGGCCGTCCCGCTCATGGGCGGCATGGCGCCGGCTTGGGGGGCGGTCGAAGCGCTCTCCCGAAGCCTGGCGGCGGAGCTTGGGCCACGGGGCATCCGGGTGGTCTGCCTGCGGCCGGACGCCATGCCGGAGACCGAAACGATCACCGAGGTCTACGGATTGCACGCCAAGGGTGAGGGCATGACGCGTGCGGAGTTCCAGGCCCTCATGGAGCGCCAGACGCTGCTGCGACGACTGCCGACGCTGGCCGAGGTCGCCAGCGTGGCGGCCTTCCTCGCTTCAGATCAGGCCAGCGCGATGACGGGGACCGTCGCCAACCTGAGTGGTGGCGCAATCGTCGACTAGCCCGACAACCGGCTGACTGGAGCCCCAGGCCACTACGGCCGCGGCTCCAGGTTGTGGGCAGCCCGCTGCGGCGGCTGCCCGCTTGGCGAGGCTGCGTCCGACACACCGCATGTATGGGGAGCACCGGGAGCGAGTTGCTCGGCTACAGGGTAAAGGAGCAAGGAATGGATCCCTTCCGTATTGAGATTCCGCAGGCCCACCTCGACGACCTCCACCGCCGGCTCGCCGACACCCGGTGGCCCGATGAGCTGCCGGGTGTCGGCTGGAGCCGGGGCGTGCCGTTGCGATACCTCAAGGAACTGGCCGAGTACTGGCGCACGAGCTATGACTGGCGCGGCAGAGACGCGGTTGAACCATTTCCCCCAGTTCACCACCGTGGTCGACGGCGCGAAGGTGCACCTGCTGCACGTGTGCTCGCCCGAACCGCAGGCGCTACCGCTGGTCCTCACCCACGGCTGGCCCGGTTCAATGGCGGAGTTCCTCGACATCATCGGACCGCTGACCGGACCCTGGTGCGCACGGCGGCGACCCGGCCGACGCGTTCCACCTGGTCATCCCATCCCTCCCCGGATACGGGTTCTCCGGTCCCACCCGGGAGCCCGGCCGGAACTTCGTCCGCATCGCCAGCGCCTGGGCGGAGCTGATGCGCCGCCTGGGCTACGACCGCTACGCCGCACAGGGCGGCGACTTTGGCGCATTGATCTCCCTCACCCTCACCGGGCTGCATCCTGAGCACGTCGTCGGGGTCCACGTGAACTTTCTCCCAACCCTTCCCCCCGGCGATCCATCGGAGCTGGCGGACCTCAGCGCGCCGGACCAGGCTCGCCTGGGACGGATGTCCCGGTTCGTCGCTGAGCTGTCTGGCTACATGAAGCTGCAGTCGACCCGCCCGCAGACGCTGGCCTATGGCCTGACCGACTCGCCGGTCGACCAGCTCGCCTGAGTCGTCGAGAAATTCCGGGAGTGGACCGACTCGGCCAAGGCTCCCGAGGACGCGGTCGACCGCGACCAGCTACTCACCAATGTCACGATCTACTGGCTGACCGCCACGGCCGGATCGTCTGCGCAGCTCTACGTGGAGACCGCCGAGCTGCTACCAACCGCCGCGGTGCCACCGAATCCACCGCCGCCGCTCACCGTACCGCTCGGGGTGGCCGTCTTCCCGCACGATATTCTCCTGCCCATTCGGCGCATCGCCGACCAAGCCTTCCCGAAGATCGTGCACTGGACCGAGTTCGACCGGGGCGGTCACTTCGCCGCGATGGAGGAGCCCGAGCTGTTTGTGGGCGACCTGCGAGCGTTCGCCCGCACCTTGAAGGGATCGGGACGACGTGGAAGCTGAGTGTGACATTCACGGCTTCCTGCCGACGCGCCCCGCCTTCTAGGCGCTGAACAACGATCTGCTTGGGACCGCTGTCTCCCGGACCCGGCGGATCACGGAGCTGCGACGGTTTCCCAGGCCGGTGCGGATCGTCTTCGGGGACCGCGATCCCTACCTGAACAGGGGCGTCGCCCGTCGGTTCCACACGCTGTTCCCGGCCTCCGACCTGTTCCTGGTTGCCGGCGCCCGCCACTACGTCCAGGTCGACGAGCCGCAGCAGGTCGCCAACGACATCCTCGCATGAGCGTTGCTCTGCTGTGAGAGGGAGGGAGGATGCCCGCCTCCCGTCGTGAAGAAGCTACGAGGCGAAGACCGGCGAGAGGAGCTTGCAACGCGACAACCCAACCAAAGGAGAACACGGTGGACCTGCACTATTCCGACGGGATCGCCGCCGCGTGGCGGCCGAGCGTGTCGCCCGGCTCGATGCCACGCGGGGTGATTCGACGCCGATGTTGGGGTACCGGTCGGTGCGATGCCGCGCCGCTGGCAGCAGCTCCTCCAGCACATCCGGGCAGGCATTGTTATTGTATAACCATTACCGAGGACATACCGCGCTTGGCGGCCATCCTCCGCCTCACGCGTCTCCAGCCTCACGGGACAGAGCACCCAGCTTGTGATTTCACGGTCGTCGACAGCATTCTGCCCGTATTCCGCCGGTGTTCTGCCGGTGTTCTGCCGGTCTTCTTCCTGGTCTCGGCGATTGCCTGCCAGTAACTTTTGGCACCACCGCTGGCGGCCGCCCTCCCGCCAGCGGTAATGACTACGACCGCGTCAAGAAGGAATCTCAGAGACGACATGGAGCGGGCCAGCGCTGCATCCTGGCGTGGTGCTCGATCAGCAGACCGCCGCAAGGTCTCGCCGAGCAGGACCGATGAGTTGCTGTCATGCCGGGGTCTTCATCTCTAAACGCGCCGTTGTAGAGCCCACCAAGCCAGACAAGGAGAGCACAGCATGCCGATTGCATACCTCGACGTCCCTCCCGGCATTCCGGCCGACGTGAAAAAGACGCTGGTGGGAGAGATCTTCACTGCGCTCGATGAGGCCTACCGCGTCCCTGACACACGGATCTTCCTCCGCGAATGGCCGCCGGAGAACGTGAGCCAGGATGGGCGCTTGGACGCCGCGCCGCCGAAACCAGTGTTGTTTCTGGAGGTCCCGCCGGGCATCAGCGTCGATGCGAAGCGCAGCATGGTCAAGCGGATCAGCGCGGCGGTGACCGCAGCGTACCACCTGCCCGACGTTCTGATTTTCCTACGCGAGTATCCGCTCGACATGGTCAGTCAGGACGGTGGGCTTCAGTCGGAAAACCCAGTGATCCTTCAGGCCATGAGACAGGCAGCGGCAAGCCGTGGACCGGGAAGCGGCGGCGCCGAATAGCGTCCCGCCGGGGTCCTTCCACGCCGTGGAAAGGAGCTGGCTGAAGCGCTCGGCACGGCGGCCGCTCGTGCGGCCGGCGGTCGTGAACGGCGTCGTCGGCGCGGTCATCGCCTGAGGGGTGCGCTGGGCAGCGGCGCGGCAGCCAATTGGTGGTGCTGCTTGTGGTCGTGAGCAGCAGGTGCTTGGTGTCGCGGGCATCGGGCGACGGTTCGCGTCTCGCGGTTGCGTTCTCGGGAACCGCCGTCGGATCCAATGCAACAATCGCTAACAGCGAGCCTGTTGCCATCGATATTGGCGGTGTTGCTCAGATCTAGGCTTTCGCAGTTTTGCTTGTAATGGTGTCGTGGTTGGCTGAGTTGCTCATGCGCTGACAGCAAGCGAGCATCGGCGGCTCCCAAGGTCAGCCAACCACGAGGTCACCGCCGATGCTGCCGGTGAGCCTACCCCGCTCGATCACCTGCCTGCTGGACCGCTTCCGCGGCTGCTTCACCACCCACACCTTCGCCACCTTCTACGGCCTTGCCTGCGGGTTCTGGGCCCAGCCCGGCCTGCACACCGTCTGTGGCATGCTCGTCGGCGCCCAACTCCAGCAGGCCTGGCACCATGCCCGCGCCCACCGCTTCTTCTCCCACGCCCGCTGGTCAGCCGACCAGCTCGGCCTGGTCCTGCTGGACCTCATCTGCGCTCTGCTGGTCGCTGACGGCGCACCCGTCCGGCTGGTCGCCGACGACACCCTCATGCGCCGCAGCGGCCGCAAGGTCTTTGGGGCCCCATGCCACCACGACCCGCTGGCCCCCGGCCGCCACCGCATCGCCTGGGCCAACAACTGGGTCGTGGTCGGCGTGCTGGTCGACCTGCCATTTGTGCCGCACCGCGCGGTGTGCCTGCCGATCCTGGCCAGACTGTGGCAGCCCAGGCACACCCCCGGTCGGCTGGACCTGGCCTGCGAGCTGGTCAGGCTGGTCTGCGCCCACCTCGGCGACCGCCGCGTCGACCTGGTCTGCGACGGCGCCGACGCCGGCCGGGCGCTGCAAGGGCTGCCCGCCCAGGCCACCGTCTGCTGCCGGCTCCGTGCCGACGCGCGCCTGCACCGGCTGCCACCGCCACGGCGTCCCGGCACCCGCGGCCGACCCCGTACCAAAGGCGACCGGCTCCCCGACCTGACCCGCCTGGCCGGCAGGGTGACCACCCCGTTCGCGCTGCACCAGGTGACCCGCTACGGCCACAACGGTCTCGCCGCGATCGCGGCTTCACGTGCCTGTGGCCCGCCGTGTTCGGCACCCGCCCGGTCCAGGTGGTGCTGGTCCGCCGCCCAGGCGCCCCCGACGGGTTCGACCTGACCCTGGTCACCACCGACCTTGCCGCCACCCCGGCCGAGCTGGTGGAGCGCTACGCCGCCCGCTGGCAGGTCGAGGTCTTGTTCGAACAGAGCCGGCAGGTCGCCGGGGTCGGCCAGGCCCGCAACCGCACCCCCCCCGCGCCGTCCAGCGCACCGTCCCTTCGGCCTGCTGTGCGTGAGCCTGGTCGTGTGCTGGTACGCCCAGCACGGCCAGCCAGCCGCCGACGTGGCCGTCCACCGCGCCCACGCGCCCTGGTATCGCACCAAGCACACCGTGTCGCTGGCTGACATGCTCAACGCGCTCCGCCGCGAGCTCCTGGCCGCCCAATTTCTGCCATCTCGGCTGGTCGAGGGTGTCGCATAACTCCATGCCGTGGTTTGTCAAGCCCATCTGTGGAGCCGTAATCAACCCCTCAGTGGAGGGCGAACTGCACGCTACGACCGAAACTGGCGTCCCAGTGGAGGGCGGAACACCCGCCGGAGCAGTTACGCGACACCCTCGGTCACGCCCACCCTGGAAGAACTCCTCCACGCCCAGGCAGCCGGGCCTGCCGACGCCGCATGAAGTGCGAAACCCGAGTCAGATATTTGAATCGAATAATTTCTATGGCCCTGCGCCGCGCCGGCCTTGGCGGCGGTGCTCGTCACCGGCAGATACAGGCGCAGGCTCCACCCTTGCGGAACGATGCCCACCGCTCTCGAGGCAGCGCATGGCCGGCGGCGGCGAGCAGGGCCCGGTCGCGCGCCCTGAACTTGGGGCGGCCGGTCTTGCGGCGCAGCGCCCGAAGCTGACGCCGCAGGATGAGGATCTCCAGGTCAGGCTCAGCCGGGCGAGGGTCCTCGTCGAGGATCTCCTCGGCGATCCCAGCGAACTCACGGATGCGTGGGTCACTGGTGTCGCGCCGCCACAGCAGCGCGGTTCGTGAGGGCGGCAGCCCCGTGATCGGGATGAGCACGATTTTCGGGATGGTCGAAGCGCTCTGCAAACGCCGGAACTGTGGGCTGGACAATCCGTCCCAGGAGGATCAGCGTGCCGATTCGGCGATGGTGCGGGGGGACTGGGGCACACGCTCATAGATCGTTGACCGGGGATTCGGCGCTGGTCGTCGCGTGTAATGACACGCCCCGCCGGTCCGTGACTTGAGAAGTGAAGAGTGTCCAAGATCGGCGTGTCTGTACACGTCTGACCTTGGGAGGTCATCGTGATCGCCGACCTGGACACTCTCCTTGTCGCACTGTACGTCGAGCTGACCGACCGCATCATCCCCTCGCTCGGCCTGGCCCGGACCGGGCCAGGCCAGCCGCCGGAGGTGACCGACGCCGAGCTGGTCTGCCTGGCGGTGGCGCAGGTGCTGCTGCGCTATGACGACGAGCGGCACTGGCTGCGCGCCGCCCCCAAGCGGGTCGGGCACCTGTTTCCCCGGCTGCT
>Ga0137369_10006945_pt1 | contig 11411 bp, 9 predicted proteins | sample SagtaG_12_FD_104918 | JGI IMG/M metagenome (GOLD analysis project Ga0137369, IMG submission 104918) | Vadose zone soil microbial communities from Sagehorn Ranch, Mendocino, California, USA - Sage1_L_113_16 metaG | ecosystem: Environmental > Terrestrial > Soil > Vadose zone | place: USA... | reverse complement strand
TGGCGGCGGTGCGTCGACGTCTCGTGTGGCGGTCCGGGGAGGCCATAACAGCCAGCTCTCTAGGCAAAGCGCACACCAGATGAGCTCCGAATCAAATCACGTACTTGGGAGCCGTGAGCCAGGGGAATAGGGTCAGACGCGGGTCAGCTCTTGACCCACCCCAGCCACCGGGGTTAGAGCGTAAGCAGCGGTGGAGTCAATGACGGTGGCGCTGGAGGCTCTCAAGGGGCGGAGCCCGAGGATCGAGGCAATCCGCAAACAGGTGGCGCAACTCCTGGCTCGTCAAACGAGTGCGCGCCATCTGCCGGCCATCCTGATCCTCGGGGAAACTGGAACGGGCAAGGGGCTGCTGGCGCGCACGTTTCATGAGGCCGGGCCTCGCCGCGACAACCCCTTCGTCGACATCAATTGCGCCGCGATTCCCGAGACCCTGCTCGAGGCCGAACTCTTCGGCTACGAGCGCGGAGCCTTCACCGACGCTCGTCACGCCAAACCGGGTCTTTTCCAGACTGCGCACGGCGGCACGCTGTTCCTCGACGAGATCGGACTGTTGCCCGCTTCTCTCCAGAGCAAGCTTCTCACCGTCCTCGAGGACCGCAGTGTCCGTCGCCTCGGCAGCACGCGCGCAGAACCCGTCGACGTCGTGCTCGTCGCCGCGACTAGCGTCGACCTTCGCCGCGCCGTCGCCGACGGGCACTTTCGCGAGGACCTCTATCATCGGGTGGCCGTGATCACGCTCGAGCTACCCCCGCTGCGCACACGCGGCAAGGACATCCTCATCCTCGCCGACCATTTCCTGGCTCGCGCCTGCGCCGACTACGGCTTGCCACCCCGCCTGCTGACCCCCGATGCACGTGACGCCCTCATGGCCCATCGCTGGCCCGGTAATGTCCGCGAGCTGGCCAATGCCATGGAGCGCGTGGCCCTGCTCTCCGACCGCGACGAGATCACGGGGGCCATGCTCGACTTCCTGCCCCCCGATGACGCCATCGACCCCGCCGACGCCGGTCACGTCGCCGATGCTGGATCCTTGGAGGGCACCCTGCGCGCCCGCATCGAAGCCGCGCTCCGAGCCAGCGGCGGCAATATCCGTCGCACCGCCGCCGCCCTCGGCATCTCGCGGAATACGCTGCGCGCCCGGATGGACAAGTACAGGCTGCGACATCACGACGTGATGCGGCCGCGGACGCTGCGACCCATGCCGGGGTCGGTCCCGACAGTGGCGCCGACGGCCATGCCGCAGTGGGAGCGCCGTCACCTGTCCTTCCTGCGCGTGAAGCACGTGGAGTCGCCAACGGTGGACGTGGGCCGCGCGCTGGAGGTGGCCGGCGAGAAGGTCCGAGCGTTCGGTGGACGGATCGAGGAAACGAGTCCCACAGGTGTCATCGCTGTGTTCGGCCTCGAACCCGTCGACAATGCCGCGAGCCACGCGGCCCTCGCGGCTCTCGCGATCCAGAACGCGGCGAGCCGCGCACGCACCGCGGGAAGCGACGGGGGCGTCGTCTGCGCCATTCACTGCGCCGACCATCTCGTCGCCCATCACGATGCGGCGCCGGTCATCGGTATCGATGGCAAGGCCGCCACCTGGTCGATCCTCGAGAGGATGGTTGCTGCCGGGGCCTCGGGCGCCATCGTCGTTTCCAGCCCCGTGGCGCCCTTCCTGGTGCGGCGCTTCGCGCTCCAACGTGTTCGAATCGTGATCTGGATGTCTGGCTGGTCCTCCGCGTAGAGAAACCGGCCGCCGGTTGGAACGCAACCCGCCTTGTCGGCCGGAGCTCCGAGCTCGACGTCCTTCGCCGGGCAGCATCACAGGCCGAGCAACGGCACGGCCAGGTCGTCGGTGTCGTCGGCGAGGCGGGCGTGGGGAAATCTCGCCTCGTCCACGAGGCCGTCCAGCCTCTCGAGGACTGGCTCGTTCTCTCTTCTGCCGGGGCGCCGTTCATGAAGGACACGCCCTTCTTCCCCGTGGTCGAGCTGCTCAAGAGCCTTTGTCGGATCGAGGAGATAGATACCGCCTCGGAGGTGGGGCAGCGAGTTACGCGGGCGCTGCCACGCGACGCCGACCGTTCGATCGGCGCTCCCATTCTCGACTTGCTGAGGGTCCTGCCGCCCGACGACGCGTTCCGCGATGTTGATGCCGGGCAGCGTCGTAAGCGGACGCACGACGCCCTGCGGCAGCTGTTCCTGGCCGCGAGCATGGCGCAACCGTTATGTCTGATCGTCGAAGATCTTCACTGGATCGACTCCGAAACCCAGCAGGTTCTGGACAACCTGGTCAACAGCATCACGGGGGCGCGCGTCTTGCTCCTCGTGAACTATCGTCCGGAGTATCAACACCCGTGGGGCAGCAAGACCTGCTACAGCCAGGTGCGCCTGGATGCGCTCCCAGTCGAGAGCGCGAGCGAGCTCCTCGACGTGCTCCTCGGCCCCGATGTCGGGCTCGCTCCCCTCAAGCAGCTGCTCGTCAAGCGCGGCAACCCGTTCTTCCTGGAAGAAACTGTCCGGATGCTCGTCGAGACGAATGCGCTCGCGGGAGAGCGAGGGCTATATCGGCTGACGCATCCGATCCAGGCGATCGAGGTGCCTCCCACGGTCCACGCCATGCTCGCCGCCCGCATCGATCGACTCCCGCCCGAGGACCGACGGCTCCTGCAGCTCGCTTCGGTGATCGGCAAGGACGTCCCGCTCACGCTGCTCGAGGCCATCGCCGACCTTCCGGTTGAAGCCCTCCGGCTCGGCCTGGAGCGCCTGCAGGCGGCCGAGTTCGTCTACGAAGCCAGGGTCTTTCCCGAGCTCGAGTACACCTTCAAGCACGCGCTGACACACGACGTGGCGTACAGGAGCCTGCTCGACGATCGCCGTCGCGCGCTGCACGCGGCGCTGGTCGGCGCGATCGAGCGGCTCTACGCCGATCGCCTCGACCTGCATCTAGAGGAACTCGCCCATCACGCCCCACGCGGCGATCTTCGCGACGAAGCGGTCAAGTACCTGCGCAAGGCGGGCGAGCGAGCCGCGGCCCGCTCCGCCCACCGCGAAGCGATCGCGTTCTTCGAGCAGACGCTCGCCGTACTCGGAGAGCTGCCTGAGACACCGGACATGCTCGCGACGACCGTCGACACCCGGATCGCTCACGCCAACGCGCTTCTCGCGGCCAAGGGGGTCGGGTCGCCGGAGGTCGACACGCCCGTCCGACACGCGCACGCGCTGGCCTCACGCCTCGGCGACCGCGCTCGTCTCTTCAACGCGCTCTGGGGGCTGTGGTTCGTCCATTACGGACGTGGCCAATATCGCGAGGCCCTCGAGATCGCCGGACGGCTGCTCGGAGTCGCCGAGGCGGACGGGAACCACGATCGCCTGCTGCAAGCGCATCATTCGGTGTGGGCGACGCTAGGCTCGACGGGCGAAGCTGCCCGGGCCCTCCCCCACTGCGAGCGCGGCCTCGCACTGTACGATCCTTCCCGCCATGCCTCGCACGCATTCGCCTATGGTGGGCACGACCCGGGCGCCTGCTGCGGGACCCATCTGGCACGCGCCCAGTGGTCGCTCGGGTACCCAGAGCGCGCGGCCGCCGCCATCCACGATGCCGTCGCTCTCACCAAGCGGCTGGCCCACCCGCTCTCGATGATCCTCACGAAGAGCGCACGCGCATTTCTCGAGTATCAGAACGGCGAGTACGATGCCGCTCGCGAGACCGCCGAGCCGATGGTCGCGCTCGCGACGGCGCACGACCTCACGGCCTGGGGTGACGATGGCCTCGTGATCCTCGCCTGCGTCCAGGCCCGCCAGCACGGCGACTACCGATCGGTCCACGAGCTGGGCGAGCAACTGCCTACACACCCCGGCCCGGTGTTTCGGAAAGTGATCAATCTCATCTTGATGGCCGAGCTTCTGAGCGATGCCGGCGACGTCGAGCGGGGGCTCACTACCCTCGAGGCCATCCCAGCCGAATACCGTGACACCATCCTGGGGTCCGAGACCCGCCGGATACGCGGGCACCTGCTGTTACGGCGGGACGAGCGCGACGACAGTGAGCGGCAGTTCCGGCAGGCCATCGACATGGCGCGACACCGCTCGCAACGCATGCTCGAGCTGCGCGCTACGATGAGCTTAGCTCGGCTGTGGCAACAGACGGGCCGGTGCAGCGAGGCGCGCCAAATACTCGGCGAAATCTATGGTTGGTTCACCGAAGGGTTCGACTCAACAGATCTGCGCGCGTCGAAGGCGTTGCTCGAGGAACTGTCCGACTCGAGCGACCCGTAGCAGGGTGCAGGCCGGGTGGCAGCGGCAGCCACGGCCGTCGGCTCGCCACCTACGTGAGCCCCAACTCGGGCACGAGAGTCGGCAAGACGATCAGAACCTTGCCCACACTCAAGCGGCAGAAGGCGGGCGCCCGGCCGTCAACGCCTGACGGCGGCGGGCAACCGGGCGGGTCAAAATTGGGGGAAAAGCCAGATCAAGCAACGCACAGAATCGAGCCCGGTCCAGCGCGTTTCGGCCGCATGATTGTTACGGATTCTGTGCGATGGGGCCCGATGCTGCCCTGGCCGAAGTGACTCTTAATCAGCGGGTCCAAGGTTCGAGTCCTTGACGGCCCACCAATCTTGACGGGCACTTCCAGCACACCGGAAGTGCCCGTCGCCGTTTCTGCTACCACTTTGCTACCACTTTCGTCGTCGAGCCGGTTCACCGCGGCCTTGTTCCCCATCGGCAGCCCGCCGGTTGGCGCTCTATGGCCTGCTCACACTCGCACTCCTGGCTGTCCTGTGGTGGGAATGGAAGACTAGCCGCGACATCTATGAAGTGACGTTGCCGGTCTCGCCCTGGATCCCGTTCTCAGTGTTCGTGTCGCTGGCGTTCCTTGCCTCGGCTCTCCTCGCCGAGGGCATCCCGGCCTTCTCGCTGGGCTTTTCCCCACCACGCACGGCCGGGCCGGACAAGGCCACGAGCGCGATCGAAAGCTTGTATGACCGTCCCAGGACAAGGGCCCGGCGCGGAGGTTCCGCCCCGTGGTTGCTCACGGGTATCGCGGTGCCGCTCTCGTTGAGGGCGCGATCTACTTCCTCTCGGCCGAGCGTGTGAAGCTCATGACGGCGGCCGGCGAGATTCCAGACGGCCTCGCCGAGATGCAGATCTGGTTGCCGGTCATCCTGTTCGCGATCGACATCGCGCTCGCTCCGACGCCCCCGCGACCACGGTCTTCACTCGTCGGACGTCTTCGGCGGAAAAGGGCACTCCCCAAGGGCGGAAGCTCCACATCTTGATCGCCGTGGAATGTCACGGTCTCGCTGCCACCTGGGGCCAGCGTCAACTCGAAGCCGAAGGCAGTAGGCACCTTCACTGGAGGCGGAGAGGATTCTTCGGGACCGCGTTCTTCGGCCCCTACGATTCTCTCCTATTCAAATTCAGCGCATAGTCTACGGGCCCGCAACCACCGATATCAAACATGCTCAGCTTCGAGATCGATTTGATCTAGACGCCTTGCGCGGGCCCGGGATCACCGATATCAAGCATGGTCACGTTTGAGCGCGCTTCTGCGGGTTGGCCGGATCCCGACGGCCCGCACCGTCGGCAACTGGCTCAGTCAGTTCACTCGGGCCCCACCCTCGGCCACCGCTCCAGCTCAACCACGACCTCGTCAATCAGGCGATCACGGCCCAGCGGTGGCAATCTCCTCAAAACATAGGGGTAGAAATATCGCCCCAATACACATGCCGCGGCGGTACTTCGACCCCTGTGACCTTCGCAGCCGAGACATCGACCTTCACGAGCACGATCGGATCCCGGCCATAGGCGGTCTTAACGATGTCCCTCCCCGTGGCGTCGGCTTTGTGAGTTCGCGCCTTGGTGAAGAGGAGCTTGTAGTGCCGGCGGTCGAAGTCCTCAGGAACGTGATGACCACCGGACTTGTAGAGCACCTCGATGGGAAGATCCGGGAGGTGCCACGCCAGCGGAACGACGTGGACAACGAACTTCGCCGGACGAGCGGCTCCCAGGGTCTCCCGGACCCCGGCATCCGTGATCGCAACACGATACGCCGCCTTCAGCTCCTGGTCGGTCAGCCTGGCGGTCGAGAGCACCACCGTATCCTCCGTGTAGAGGGCGAGGACCTTTGAAAGCGAATAGTCGAGTAAGCGGAAGGCCAGTATTACAGTCACGGCCATCACCACTGCGTAGATCCCCACCCCGATGATCGCTCGCTTGCTCGCGGAAGTTGGAAGAATTCGGGGAAGCCTCGTGGAAAGACTTTGGGGTAGGAACATTCCGGCCTTCGCCTGATACGCGCGGTAGCTCTCGCCGTATCGGGCTAGACACCGCTCTTCCTCCCAGCGAGCTAGGACGGCATAGAGGAAGAGCATTGTGACGTAGGTGATGAGAGCGATGAACCGTGGCCAGACGAGGATGGTTCCCAGGCCCACGACCGCCAAGCCGACGTACTGAGGATGTCGGACGATTCGGTAGAGACCTCCGGTGACGGCGCCTCGGCGCCGGAGCTTGGCCCAGTAGATCGGGACGGCGCCTGCGAGGAACAGCACGGCGCCTGCGGACATCAGAACTCCGCCCAGCCCGGGCAACGAGTTGAGCAAGGGGCTGCTAGTCTCCGAAAAATGCGGGAGAAAGAACTGGGTGAGCCAGGCAGTTGAGGGAGATCGATGCAGTACATTGAGCGTGGGCCCGTACGCCGAGTAAAAGTGGAGGGCGAACGGGCTGATCATGAAGAGGATCTCGAAGACAATGACCAAATAGAAAATCCACAGTGCAGGCTTCACGATGCTCTTCATACTCACCGTTCTCGCTCCTCCCGGCATCGTCATCACCGCGATGCCTGGTGTCTTGAGGTACTCTTCACGATCAGTCTGTTAGACCGCGATGGCCCATGTACGCATCCAGCGGTTTGCGGAAGACTGCACAATAGCTCGCGAGTGGCCCCCGGCCTGGCCAGTCGTCGATGATCTGTACTGGCTCGAAGCCGCTCGCGACTACTTCCTCAGTCACGAGTCGCGCCTCGACGCCGTGGCCACGCCGGTTCAGCGGGACACCCTGCGGCGGCCACGGCCACAGCCAAGAGAGCGCCGGCGGAAAATCGACTATCGCGAGGACACCACCTGGGCGGAGGGCGCGCAGGAGGCTGGTGTTGGTCGCGGCAGGATCGGTCAAGTGGTGGTAGACCCGACGCAGGAGAACCGCGTCGCAGCAGCTGGCGGGCAGGCCAGTGTCGCGGGCGTGCGCTTGCACGACCGCCGCGTTCTCAAGTGCGGCGGCGGCGACCGCCGCGCGAATCTGCTCCAGGCCCTCAGTGTCGATCTCGGTCGAAAATACGCGCCCGCTCGGCCCGACTTCGGCCGCGAGTGCGACCGTCACCTCGCCTTTGCCGGCGCCAACGTCGGCCACTGACATACCCGGCTTGAGCGCAAGCACGTGCCTCAGTCGAGGCATCTCGGGTCCGCTCGCACGGAAGCCGAGGCCACGCCAATTGTTGCAGCCCGCGCTGACGAGCAAGAGCAGCAGTATGATTGCCGTCGCACTCCTTCTGTTCCTCATCTGCTGTCTCCTTTCTGTCGTTCCTGGTCGGTGCTGGCCGATCTCGTGGCCGAATTAGGAGGTCGATCCGTCCCCCGCGCAGTGCCCAGGGGCGGGAAACACGCTAGCGGACACCTTGCGGGCCGCTATGCCTATAGCCAACGATGCACCGACGCCTTGTAGTCCAGGTATTCGGTTCCGAACCTCCCTTCCAGGTACCGCTCCTCTCTCGGGATCACGACGCCGACCATCAGCACAAGGGTTGCGATCAGCGTGGCGATGAGCCACGGGCTGTTGGCCCAGATCGCAATGCCGAGGTGCAACAAGGAGAACGCCAGATAGATGGGGTTCCGGCTGAAGCGATAGGGGCCGGTCCGCACAATGACAGTGGTCGGCTTGTTACCCGGCACGGGTGTGCCGGCTGCCCAAAGCTGTCTGACCGAGGATGCAAACAAGAGCACCGCAACCACAACTAGCGAACTCCCGACAAGCCGAGCGAGCGTGAGAGGAAGGAATGGGAGGGGCCAGGCGATGCCGAGGATCGTCCCTGTCAGGATCGACGACAGGTACACAAGCGGCGGGCGAATGACGCTGACATTCGCGACTGCCGGGGCTCCGTCCGACGGACACCCATGTTGACGGCTAATCGTCATTTCATCTGGCCGACGACTGAAGAGGCCCCCCACGGTGCTGGGCGCCTCTCTTCCGGCCGACGAACGCCCGGCTCAGCCACCGCGTAGGCGTCCAGACTGAGCCCAGCGCGTGGCTGCGGACGTCGCGGATATTCGCCAGCGTCATCCAGCGGACGAGATCATCTGGGCGGATGGGTGCGTGCCCCCACTTGAGGCGGATCGCGGCGTCGACGACGGTGGCGCGGACGGCGACGATGATGAGAAGCCCACCCGGCCTGAGAATGCGTGCCATCTCGCCCAGTGCGACGAGTGGTGCCGGCAGGTGTTCGAGCATGTCCGCGCTGAGCACAGTGTCGAATTCACCGTCACGATAGGGCAGGCAGCGCGCGTCGGCCCGCTGGAGCTGCGCGGTAACACCGACGGCCACCATGTTAGCGGCGGCGTGGTGCAGCATCTGTAGCGAGAGGTCGACGCCGGTTACAGTAGTCACGCCGGGAACAGCACGGGCAAAGGCTGTCGCGAGGACGCCCGTACCGAGCCCACAGTCGAGGACCCGGGGCGACGGCGGTCGCCGATGTAGGACGCCCCCTCGACGGGGCTCATCGAGGAGATGGGCGTAGGCATGCGGATAGCCGAGCCGTTGCATCCTCCCATGCCAGCGGGCCGCGGCGGCATCGTAGCGTGCAGTCAGATTAGTTGCTGTCCGTGGCCGGCGGTATCGTGTGGAACGTTCCGACGAAAGCAGGATCATGGCTACACGAGTAACGGAGCCATGTGGCACCACGATGGGTTTCGTGGCCGGCAGGTGTCGTGTCCTCCGAATTGTTTGGCAGAATGTTGCCGGGACGCGGTGTGGCAACCTTTCGTGGCAGAGATCGGCGTGACACCGGTAGCTCGAAGCGCCTAGAATCGCATGGTGACCATGGACAGCTCACCTCACATTCTCGTGGTCGACGACGATCGTGAGATCCGGGACCTGGTCGCCAAGTTCCTCACCCGGCACAGCTGCCGAGTGACCACGGCCGCCGACGGGAAGGAAATGCGGGAAGCGCTGGCTGACCGACGCATCGACTTGGTCGTCCTCGATCTGATGCTGCCGGGCGAGGACGGCCTCAGCCTGTGCCGCCGGCTGCGCGCGGCATCCGACCTGCCGGTGATCATGCTGACCGCGATGCGTGAGGACATCGACCGCATCGTCGGCCTCGAGCTCGGCGCGGACGACTACCTGCCCAAGCCGTTCAACCCGCGGGAGCTGCTGGCGCGTATTCGCGCCGTTCTCCGTCGGGCCGGAGCAGTGACGTCGCGCGGGGCGCCCGGCGAACAGACCCCGGCCTTACGCTTCGCTGGCTGGCGCCTAGAGCCAGGAGGTCGGCGCCTCGTCGGACCCGACGGGCGTGAGGCCGAGCTGACCGGCGGTGAATTCGATCTCCTGATCGCGTTCGCCGAGCGGCCGGGCCGGGTCTTGAGCCGCGACCAGCTGCTCGATCTCACCCGCGGGCGTGAGGCGGCCCCCTTCGACCGCAGCGTTGACTCCCAGGTGAGTCGTCTGCGGCGGAAGATCGAGCCGGATCCGAGCCGACCAGCGCTCATCAAGACCGTGCGCAGCGGCGGGTACGTGTTCACCCCGGTCGTGGAGCGGGAATGAACGGGCTTTTGCCGGGAAGTCTCGCAGGCCGGATGACGTTGGTCCTGGTCGCTGGCATGCCGCTCGTGGTTGCAGCGGGCATCGCGGTGGGCGCCATCACGATGGGCGGGGGCCAAGCAAGCCTTGCCGATCGTGTGGTCACTCTCGTGGCCGTAGCCGAGGCGGCGCCCGTTGCTGCCCGGCCGGCGGTGTATGCCGGCGTCGAGCGAGCAGGCCTAAGCGCCCGGAACCTCGCGGGCACGGACACTAGTCCCGCGGTGTCGCCCGACTGGTTCACTGACCGGCTCGGTAAGCGGCTCGCCCGAGAACTACCACCTCTCGGCGCTCGCGTGCTGGCGATCGGGCACATGGGGGGCACCGGCACCAGGTGGCCCAGCCCCAGCCATTTCTCGTTGTCGTGGGAGCCAATTCTCGTCTGGATCGAGCTGTCCGACGGGACGCGGCTGCAAGTGCTTGCGCGCGGACGATGGTCTGCGCTCGAGCTCGTGGGGCGGCTCGCGCCAATCCTGCTCGTCATCGGCATCGGCCTGACCGGGCTGGCCGTCTGGGTGGCGACACGCGTCACCCGACCCCTGGGTCGCTTCGCCGAGGCGACCGTCCGCCTCGGAGCCGACGTGGCCGCCGCCGGCCCGCTCGACCAGAAGGGGCCGCGCGAGATCCGTGAGGTCGCGCGCGCCTTCAACACCATGCAGGAGCAGATCCGTCAATTGTTGGATGGCCGCACGCATATGCTGGCAGCTGTCTCACATGATCTGCGCACGCCCCTGACGCGCCTGAGGCTCCGCACGGAGTTCGTCCAGGACGACCAGGAGCGGACGAAGATGCTCAAGGACCTGGACGAGATGGAAGCGATGATCCATGCCGCCATCGCCTATGCGCGCGGCGACAGGGACGGCGAGTCGCCGGTCGCCGTCGACATCGTCGATCTGCTGGAGGAGGTCCGAATGGAGCTTGCCGACGCTGGCCACCGAGTCAGACTGGAGGGGCCGGAACGCGTCCTGTGGGAGGGGCGGCCGCTGGCGCTCAAGCGGGCGCTCCGGAACCTCGTCGAGAACGCGGTGAACTATGGTGGTCATGCCGACCTTCGTGTGACGATGACATCTCTCGACATCACCATCACCGTCGAGGACGACGGGCCGGGAATCCCGGCAGCGGAAATCGAGAAGGTCTTCACGCCGTTCTATCGCCTCGAGCGTTCGCGCAGCCGCGATACGGGCGGGGTCGGTCTTGGCCTTGCGGTCGCCCGCGCCGTGATCCGTGAGCACGGAGGCGATATCACGCTGAGCAACCGGCCCGAGAGCGGATTGCGGCAGACCGTGGTCCTGCCGAGGAGATGAGGCCTAGTTAAGTTCAGGACTCCTGACATGGGCGTAAGAATCTATGCATCGCCGGGGGCCTGATAGACGAGCATCAGCTCGGTACCGGGATAGCGGACGGCGAGCGCGGTGAGCGTCTTACAGAGGTTGGCCAGGGCCCCGTTGCTGCGAGGATTCGCGAGCGAATGCAGGCGAACCAACAACCGATGCTCGTCAGGTTGAGGGAGAATGTCGGCACTCGTCAGCAGCATCTCGCGGATGAGGGCTCGGCCCTCGTCCTCGGTCCGCGCGTAGTGCGGG